>Ga0210408_10000417_pt1 | contig 56225 bp, 63 predicted proteins | sample IncBWH4MmetaG_FD_155471 | JGI IMG/M metagenome (GOLD analysis project Ga0210408, IMG submission 155471) | Forest soil microbial communities from Barre Woods Harvard Forest LTER site, Petersham, Massachusetts, United States - Inc-BW-H-4-M | ecosystem: Environmental > Terrestrial > Soil >... | reverse complement strand
AGCTTGCTTCAATGCCGAATGCATCGGAAGCGGCTTCGCAGAGGCTTCTGTTTTCGTGCTCTTCAGAATGCCGCCACGTCGCCAGTAGTAGGAATGCTCAATCTGAAAAGTGTCATTTTCAAAATCGCAGTCCTGCCACCGCAAAGCCGCAAGCTCACCACGGCGAGTCCCCAGCGCGCCATCCAAAAGAACCAACAGTTGATCCCGGAATTCAAGCTTGGTCAGACCGAGCTTCACTTGCTCCGACGATAAAACCGTTGGCGCTTTTTGCCGCTTTGCGCTCACGCGAACCCCAACGCTGGGACCTCGCTTCCCGCCCGCCCCCACCGGTATCCCGGACGAGATCGGATTCATCGAAGTGAACTCCCAACGAACAGCGTGTGAGAACAGAGCCGACATGACGCACTTGATCTTGGCCCTTGTGCCGTTTGAAACCGTCGCTGCTCGCTCAGAGCCGTGGCTTTCGAGACCCACCATTCGGGCTCCATTTTTTCAGTGGCAAGAGTAGGTTTTGATCGGGGATCGACGGTGCTGGCAAACCCGTCCGGCGAAAGCGACGAATCCAGGCAACGCTGATTGCGGTCGGGGAGGAATGGTGTACGGTCGAGCTACCAGACGGCACTCGATGCGCAGCAAAGACCGACCAGATTAAGCTAGTGAAGGGGGCGGCAACGACCTAACGCTTTATGGCAATGAACTGCACTACAACCCTATGTTCGCGTTTATGAGGTCGTACACTCTCAGAAGTCCTCATCTTCATCTTCCGCTTTGGTCTTGCTCAGGTCGACCTTCACTTTCTTGAGAACCTCGTCCAGTTCCTTTCGGGACAGTTTAGAAACGTCCGCGCATACAACCCGACTTTCAGGGTCGCCATCGCCGAAATCTTCGACGTACCTTTCGAGCCTCAACACCACCTCGTCCTTGCCCTTCACGTTCATCGTCCGGATAAATGCTTTTTCTTCAAATTGCAGAGCAGGCTTTTTGCTCAGGCTCCAGTTAATGGTGTGCGAAGCGACAGCCGGATGTTTCTTTAGGAACGCCATCAGGGCTTTGGTGAGCGCAATCCTATTCTGCCAGTAGCGCAATTTCTTCTTGAGAGCGGCATCATGCTTCATGCGGCAGTTATGCCTCCGGGTTCCCCTTGGACGGCGCAGCTATGGTTTCAGCAAGCTTCGGATCTATTTTCATTGCGACATCTCTCAGTATTGCCAGCGTGTTTTCCTTGGTGTCCTTGGTCGGCGCACTCATGCCGACACCCTTGTTTATCTGCTCAGCCTCAAGATCATAAACAATCCGATTGAGCGTCTTGTACATGACCTCGTAACGCTCCAAGAACGGAGGCAGATCGGCATATTGCAGACCCGTGAGAAAGAACTTGTGAATGGCATCGTTCCTCTTGTCATACAGCGCGCTCAGTTCATCAAGAATCTCTTGGGGGATGATGCCCTCTCCGTGCGCCATTCGCTGGATCTGCCTCTCTGTGTAGTATTGGCCACCCTTTTCCTGCGAGATCAGCACGTCATCAACCGCCACTGTTTTCTTGACGATCTGCCGCTTAAGTACGAGTCCTATCCTCAAGAATCCATCGGTCAGGGCAGCATATAGGGCTAACCCTTCGAGTAGGGCACCTTCGGCGTTCGCTTTCTGGATGAGTAAGCGCGCAGCACCGAACGCGTGGACGAAGTTGTTCAGCTTGTCGGTCGCGGATGGTATGGCTGTCAGAAGTCCACTACCTTACCGGAACCTTCTCCCGAAGCCTTCAATCGCGCTGCCACTAAGCGCACGCGGAGCTCATCCGGGATCACTGCACAGACGAATTCTATCTCTGGAGGAACTCGGCCATCAGCGAACTCCTTCTCGCACTGATCGCACATGCCCGCTCGGTGAGGATGATGACGCGACGTGTCGCCTTCACCATCGTGAGGAACAGCATGTCGGAGCGAAGCTTGAGGATCTTTCCAACTGCATGTTTCCCACCCGAGGTCGTGGAACCACTGGTTGAGATCGTGGCCACAATTGAGCGGTCGTCACTCACCGCGTCGAAATCGAACACGCCACCTGAGCGTAAGGGAAGCCGCTCTCGGGAAAACTTTGCGCCATATTGCGTGGGCATCCAGTTGCGCCTCACCCAATCTTCAACCTCAAGCTGCATGCGAGTATCTGCCATTTGATGACCCTTCGCGTAATGAACTGTCCCTCTCCTTAAACTGTAGATGAAACTGTGCAGATTCAGGAAGTGGGGTGACCGGAGGAATCTGGGTGCAATTAGGTGCGATAACACTTCCTGAGGGTTACTTTGAGAAAAAAGCAATTTCTCAGCCAAATTAAACTGCGAGAAGGATCCCCCCCGAGAGCTTACTGGACCAAAGCGTTTACTGTGCGTTGAATTGTTTGCGGAGGTTGTCCGAATGCCCGGACGAACGAACGCCGCATCCGTTCGCGATTCCCAAAACCGTTCTTCCTGGCAATTTCCTCGGCGGAGAAGCGGCCAGCCTCCATCATCAGCCGCGCAGATTCCACGCGCAGCCGCTCAATTGCCTTTGCGGGTGACTGCCCCGTTTCCTCCTTGAACAGTCGGCTGAATTGCCGCAGGCTTAGAAAAGCGACGCGTGCCAATGCTTGAACCGACAACGGCGCGCTCAAATGTTCTTTCGCGTAGGCGAGCGCGGTCCGGATACGATCGGATTCCGCGTCCAGATCCAACAACGTCGAGAACTGCGACTGCCCTCCCGCACGACGGTGATAGACAACCAGTATTTTGGCGACCACACGGGCGAGGTCGGCGCCAAGATCGTCCGCCAACAGAGCCAGCGCAAGATCCACTCCCGCGCTCATGCCGGCCGATGTCCATACTGGTCCGTCGATCATGAAGATGCGGTCTCCGTGGACCGCGATCTTGGGGTAGCGGCGCTGCATTTCTTTAGCGTAATACCAATGAGTGGTTGCACGTCGACCGTCGAGCAATCCTGCCTCTGCAAGGACGAGCGCGCCGGTGCAGATCGAGGCTATCCGCCGACTTCGATGAGAAGCGGATCGAAGATAGTTCAACACACCGGGCGTAGCCGCCGGGGCCGAGATACTGCCCGCAATGATGAGCGTGTCGAACGTGCGGCGTTTGAACGACGAAGTCTGAATCTTAGATCCCAGCGAAGTGGCGACCGGCCCACCGTGCTCCGAGAGAAGCGTGACTTCGTACGCGTTCGACCCAATCTTCCAGTTTGCGGTTTCGAACACACTCGTGGCAGCCAAATTCATCGGAGAAAAAGCGGGATAGACGATCAAGCCAATTTTGCGCATTTGATTTATCCGGTCTCAGTGTACGCGCGTTGTAAATGTCCGAAAAGGTTGCATATCTGACCGTCACGCCATCGTGTGCCGAACATCTGAGTACCTGTATTCGGGAATGGATGGAAAGAGAATAAGGATTGAATGGTAGCGATCCTCACCCAACTTTTGAAGATAGAACCTGGACATGGATAACGTTCAAGACAAGGCGGCCAACACCAAAGAAATGCCTAAGCGCAATTTCCCAGTAGTTCCCACAACAAAGATTCTGGCTATCGGACAATTCACGAAGCCTCCAACGCCGGAACAAATAAAGGAGATCTTTCCGAAGGAAGTGCCAGCTACACTTCGACTGTATCTGGCGGGCAAGATCGACCAATGGTGGATTCGCCAGACGCAGACAGGCCCTGTTTTCCTCTTGAATGTGACCTCGCTTGAAGAGGCGCGTGCTCTGATGGAAAACTTGCCGCTAGGCCAAGCAGGCCTCATGAAGCACGAGTTCATCGAGCTCGGTCCGCTGACACCACTTCATCTACTTCTCAGCGATGGCGGGTCGGCCGCCGGTAAATAGTGTGTCCTTGCCATCGCGAGGGGCGCGAAGTACGCGGAAGGTCGTCGTCGTATGCCGAAATGTAATACGAAAGCCAAATTGAAACTCAAGAGGAGAAGGTAAGCACAAATGAAAACCACAGACAAAGCAGTCGTCCCCCAGACGACGAGGACCAAATACGATGCGGTCCTCCTCACCATACGCTCGCGTAAGTCCTTCTTCGAGGTTACTCAGGCGATCGAACGCAACTTGCAGCGCTTCCACATCCCCAAGCTGATGGAATACGTGACGCACGGCGACCGTGCGGGTGTCGAAACTTACGTCGACTCCACTTCCAAGCCAATGGCAATCTTCTGGGACTTCGAGCAGGGCTCTACAATGCGCCTGGCGGGGATTCCCATCGAATCGAAATTCTACCTTGTCGGGAACGCTGTCATCGCCCGTGGGTTGTTCGAGTACACCGGTGCCGCCGGCCTGGGCGCTCCGGTGCGCATCTGCGTGTCCCAGCGGGACGGCGAGCAGACACGAATCGACATGGACCTACCGTCGGCATTCTTCAGCAAATTTCCGGAGACGCGTCCATCGTCTGTGCCCGCTCTGCTCGACGAGAAATTGATACAGCTCTTCGAGGATGCCGCTGCATAGGAGATCGCGAAGGAATCGTATTTTCCACTCGATGGAGAAGGGCACATGAAGGATCACGGTAAACAAAAATCCCTCAATTCCCGCCGTTCATTCATTGTAGGGTTTGGCGGCGTACTGGCTGCCGCTGCTGCCCTCACAAAAACAACGTTTGGCGCAGGTCTTGAACGCGACAGTCAGCTGGTTCGAGCAAGTCCATCGACGCCTCGGTACACGGAGCATCGTATTCCGCGAGACGGCGTCTCCCTTCATGTCGAAGACCACGGCAGCGGTAAGCCGGTGTTCTTGCTACATGGGTGGCCGGACTCTTCGTATCTTTGGCGCAACCAGATTCCATTCCTTGTCGCGAATGGCTTCCGCGCCATCGCACCGGACCAGCGTGGTTTCGGGCGCTCCGATCGCCCGGAAGGAGTGGCCGCGTATTCCCTGCAGAACGCGGTCGCCGATTTGGTCGGCATTCTCGACTCGCTAGGTATCGACGCAGCGGACATTGTTGCTCACGATTGGGGAGCCGCCGTGGCATGGCTGACGGCTGCTGCCCACCCGAATCGCGTTCGCAGGCTGGTCGTTCTTTCGGTGCCACATCCACTTGCGCCATATACGCTACGGCAGCGGGAGATGGCCTGGTACCAGCTGTTCTTCCAGTTCGAAGGAATTGCGGAGGCGTGGCTGCAGCACGACAACTGGGCGCTGTTCCGGGAAATGCTCCGAGGCAATGGTGACATCGATCGTTACATCTCAGATCTGTCCCGACCGGATGCTCTAAAGGCATCGCTCAACTGGTACCGTGCGAACCTCGCGCCGCGCCTGCCGGAGTCGCCTCGCAAACTGCCGCCCGTGGAAGCTCCAACTCTCGGCATCTGGTCTTCAAACGATCACTACCTCGACGGTGAACGGATGAAGATGTCGGGACCATTCGTGAATGGACGGTGGCGCTACCAGCAGATTGATGACGCCAGCCACTGGATTCCATTGGACGCGCCCGACCGGCTGAACCAACTCCTCATTGAGTGGCTGGGCTGAAGCGAGAAAAGATTGGCATCATGAATATTGCAACTATAAACGGCGCCATGGGGCGTCCCTGACGCAAAGAAAAGCAGCCATGAAAGCAACCCTGTGAAGGCTGATGACGCGCAACGAATGTTAGTGTCTCTCGACAACCCGATCTGGTTCGCGCTGTCAACGGAACATCGGCTCCTCGCCCGCTCACATGGCCTTGCGCGACGATATCCGCCGGATGTTTCACCGTTAGCGGCTTTGCTTCATCCCACGAATGACGCATTCGCCGATTTACAACGGCTGGTCAGTCCCGGCGAGCACGTCGCGTTATTCACCGCCACTCCCCTCGATGTGCCCGGCGACTGGCAAGTCGACCGCTCTCGGTGGATCGACCAAATGATCTGTGAGGCTTCACTAGCCCCACCGCCTATGGTGCCGCTTCCACTCGGGACAACGGACGTTCCCGAAATGCTAGAACTCACCGCTGCCACCGAGCCAGGCCCGTTCTTGCCGCAAACCATTCAGATGGGAAGCTATTTCGGGATACGCGCGAGCGATGGGCGGTTGGTCGCAATGGCTGGCGAGCGATTACAATCCACTGCGTTTACCGAAATCAGCGCGGTGTGCACACATCCCGAATTTCGTGGCCACGGATATGCGCGGGACCTGACGACGTTTCTCGCATCTCAGATTCGGGCGGGGGGAAAGGCACCTTTTCTTCACGTCAAGTCTGAGAATGGCGCAAAGATGGTTTATCAGAAAATTGGATTCCGTTTACGTGCCGCAATATGGCTAACCGTGATCTCCCTCCGCTGAAGGCCTAGTCAGTTGCTAAACGCATCATCGCGTTGAACCACGAGCGTCACGCGACAAGGCGCTAGAATGCGAAAAGTCGGATTTGGACAATCTGGGTGCAATTCGCACCCGGATTACGAAAATGAAGCCTACGATGAGTCGACTGGAAAATGGACCTACCACGACCGGCCAGGGATGCTGCCGCCGCTGGACAACAGCCAAGCGCTACCGAACCACGCGCAATTTGCAGCGAATTTTGTGCAGATTCGGGAAAGCAGGGTGATGTAGGACTCTGGGTGGAATTAGGGTGCAATAACACTTCCTGAGGGGCGCGCTCTTGCGATATCTCGACAAGTTTGTGGACTTGTCCGCCGCGAAACTGGACGAGAGCCAAGCTCGCGAGGAACTTCTGGTCTCGCAGCAATCCATCGAAAAGGCGAGGCAACAGGTAGCACTGATCCCATCCTACGAGCAGCGCCTGAACGTTGCCAATGCACAATTGACGGCGCTTGAAATGGCCAATGCCAAGGAGGTTATTGCTTTACAGCGGCAGCTCTTTGCCGGCTTTTGCCGCATGTTGTGTGGTTCCAACTACGTTGGCTCGGCTTCTGAATAGCGTGGAAGCAAGAGGTTCGTTGCGGCCGCCAGCCCGAGGGCTGCCGCAAGGAGAACCAGCAAAGAAGAATAGGAGCCAGTCACATCAAATGCACGTCCCAATATCACCGGCCCGATGGCTCCCGCAGCGGCATAGAACGTCCAGGTGAGACCGTAAAGGGTGGAAAAAGCACGCAGCCCAAAATAGCGCGTTAGCAAGTAAGGTGTAATGGCGGCTTCGCCTCCGGCGCCGATACCAATGAGCACAGCCGCAAGGCAACCCGCCGGGAAACTGCTCGCGCGAGCTAGAAGGAAAATGCCGAGCGAGGTAATGACATTTATTACAAACGCGACACGAGGCCCGAAAAATCGATCTAGAAGCCATCCCACCACGACCCTGCCAAGCAGGCTCGATCCACCGAGTATCGATGCGCAGAGGGCCGCATTCTCGGCTGTGAGACCGCGATCGGTCAGCAATGCAGAAAGATGGGTGATCGCCCCGTTCATGCTGATAGAACTCACGAACAAGATGGCGGTGATAATCCAGAAGGCAAAAGAGCGCAAGCCCTGGTGCAATGTCATTCCAGAATGAACAACAGCCGCAGACTTGTGCCCATCTGAGCTGCGTTCGCGAATGTAGCGCCAGCTAAGGGGCAAGCCGAGTAGCAAAGCTAGACCGCCGAGCGCTCCATAGGCGGCCCGCCAGCCAGACCGGCTGATGATGAATTGGGCGACGACGGGGAAAATCATGGCGCCCAACCCCGCTCCAACCATCACGCAGGCCAACGCCATCCCTAAACGTCGATGGAACCAGGTCGAAATCGATCGCGAGTAAGCCAGGTGAGCTGCACCGTTCCCGACGACTCCCAGCACGAAACAAGTCACGTAAAACTGCCACAGCCCGAAGCGCAACAGCGACAACGAGGCAATGGCACAAACGTACACGGTCATGCAAAAAAGAACGATGCTGCGAGGCCCAAAGCGATCGATCCACCGACCCAACAACGGAGAGCACAGGCCCAGAGTGACGGCAGCGATTGCGAAGCCAGAGGAGATGGCTTCGCGACTCCAGCCGAATTCCGCAGCCAGCGGCTTTACAAAAACAGAGAAGGTATAAACGAAAAGCGAGCCGAATCCCGCCATCACACCGAGGCACGCGGCTAACACGACACGCCAGCCGTAGTAGCCGAGATCGAATTCGCTCGGGCCGGGTGGCATTTCGGCGGATTGCACTATAGCTGTGCCAACTCCGACACTTCCGGGAATGGCCTTCTCACTCATTCGCTGGATTCCCCAATCTAGCTTTAACGTGCCGTGCAAAAACGGAAAGCTTACACCGGCTGCGCGGCCTCATTCTCTAGTCTTTTTCGAGTATTGCCACCCTCGCCTGGCGCCATTAAGGTTGCACCCATTCCGAAGTCGTTGTGAGACCGACGGGGACGCTCGTCTCCGAACAAACGGCACGAATTTCCAACTCATAGTCTGGAGCCACGAAACAGAGACATGCCGATACCCACCGAACCGATTGGAAGCATCCCGCGCACAACGGACTTGCTGGCGGCGATGCGCGCTCATGCCGCGGAAGGGGTTTCTGCCGAACAACTCAAAACAGCCGAAGAGTCTGCCCTCCGTGACACTATTGCGCGTTTGGAAGAGACTGGGTCGCCCGTCATCACGGATGGTGAGCAGACCAAGCCCAGCTTTGTGACGTATCCCCTTCCCGGGGCAATCTGGCATTCGATGGAGTGGTTATCCTCTTTGCCGACGGACACACGAGGCAACTCCCTAGGCTGACAGCGGGCCCCTTCCGTTACGGCGTCCACGCGGCAACCTACCTCAAAGCTGCTCAGCGGCACGCGCGCCGGCCAGTGAAACAGGCTGTGATTTCCGCGTCGGCGCTGAGTCTTCTATATCCGCAACACGGTATCGCTGGATATTCGCGCGAGAAATTCGTCGAGGATCTTCTTGACGAAGCGGAACAAGAGGTTCGCGAGTGTCTGAAAGCGGGCGCCGATAGCGTGCAAATTGACTTCACCGAAGGTCGATTGGCATTGAAGCTCGACCCTTCGGGCAGAGTGCTAGAGACTTTTATCGATTTGAACAATCGCGTACTCGATAGGTTTTCCAATATTGAACGACAGCAGATCGGAGTTCACACCTGCCCTGGCGGCGACCATGACTCCACGCACAGTGCCGACGTGGATTACTTGCGTCTCCTGCGTCCCTGTTCCGCCTGAATGTGGGGCGCTTCTATATTCAGTTGGCGAGCGAGCCAGACCGCTGGCGTGTACTGACTTCCGTTCGAAGCCTGCTCAAACCGCCTCAACTTCTGTTCGTTGGTGTCACGGACCCGATCAATCCCAGAGTGGAGAGTCCAGAGGAAGTGCGTGATCGCGTGCTAGAAGCCGCTGAGCTGATCCCTATCGAGTCGTTGGGAACAATCGACGATTGCGGCTTCTCACCTTTCGCTGATGACACGTCCACCTCGCGCGCCACAGCCTTCGCGAAGGTCAAGAGTCGTGTTGAGGGACTTCCTTGGGCATGGGCAGCGAGGGCGGCCAAGATGGCAACACTGACCATCATAAGCGCTGGCTTGCCAGGCCTTGAAGCGACTGCCAATCGAATGGGGCAGGGAAGTTTGATGCGAGCCAACGGCATGAGAGCCTCCCTGGAGTGACAGTTCAGTGCAGCTGCTTGGGGCTCACCGTAGCGCTGGGAAGAAAGGTGGTGTCCAATGACTTCTCGTTGGCACGTTATTCCGTACGCTCACGATGCTGGAATCTAGGGTGCATCGGCTTCCATAGTCTGCGACTCGTGAAGGTGAACCGAGAGCACCTTTTCGGGAATGGGCCAACCCTGAAGCGCGAGCATCGTTGCGGACCATTGGGATTCTATTTTCGATTACCACAGATTGTGAAAATAGCGCGGAACGCTATTTCCGACTCTAAGAAGGCGGATGCGGCCCAGGCTACCAACATTCCCGGCAGAACGTATCGCAGGGCAGAGACGAAGTATTGCTATTTCAATTCCTCGAGTTTCATTTCAGTTCCTCGAGCCGCCTCGCAAGAAAACGTCGCTCCGGTTCCTGCCGCGCCAGGGCGAGCGCCTTCTCATAGGAAGCACGGGCCTCGGGAAACCGCCCTAACCTGCGACACAGATCCGCACGCGCAGAGTGCGCGAGGTGATAGTGGGAGAGGTCCTCGCGCGCCAGCAAGTCATCGATAAGACAAAGACCCTGCTCCGGACCTTCGCACATGGCAATGGCCACTGCGCGGTTAAGTTCGACAACCGGGGATGGCTGAATCCGAAGCAACCGGTCGTAGAGCACCGTAATCTGGCGCCAGTCCGTGGATGCCACGGAGGAACTTCGCGCATGAACGGCCGCAATCGCAGCCTGCAGCGTGTAAGAGCCGAAGCGGCGGGACTTCAGGGCCTTCTCTACCAATGCCACTCCCTCCGCGATCTGCTCTCGGTTCCAGAGCGAGCGATCCTGGTTCTCCAGCAAAATCAGCTCTCCGGCCGGCGAGGTTCTCGCGGCGTGACGGGATTCGTGTAGCAACATCAGGGAAAGCAGTCCGATGACTTCGGTTTCTGGCCGGAGTTCGGTCAGCAACCGTCCCAGTCGAATCGCCTCGCCGGTTAACTCGGCCCGCATTACCTCCGCTCCCGCCGCAGCCGAGTAGCCCTCGTTAAAGACGAGATAGATGACCTGAAGCACCGCGCTCAATCGCTCCGGCAATTCCTGTGGTGTTGGCACCTCGTACCGAATCGGTGTGTCTCGAATCTTTGCCTTTGCGCGCACAATTCGCTGCGCCAGCGTACGCGGAGTGATGAGGAAGGCCTTTGCTATCTCCTCGGTCGTCAACCCGCACACCTCACGCAAGGTGAGCGCAACGTGCGCTTCCGGCAGTAGAGACGGATGACAGCAGGTAAAAATCAGGCGTAGCCGATCATCCTCAAAGCTGTCCTCTTCCTTGGACCTATCCACCGAACTCCATTGCGCTTCGAGATATCGCACGAGCTCGTCTTGAGCCGCATCAAATCGTGCTCGTCGACGCAGAGTATCAATGGCTTTGAATCGCGCCGTCGAAATCAACCATGGTCGCGGGTTGCCGGGTACTCCACTCCTCGGCCACAGGCTCAGCGCAGCCGCAAAGGCATCGTGCATCGCCTCCTCGGCAAGATCAAAATCACCGAGCAAGCGGATCAGAGTTGCCAGGATTCGTCCCGAATCCACGCGATAAAGGGAGTCGAGCAATTCGCGTATCTGCTCGGTGGAAGGCTCGGACATGACGACGACCTTAGCAAACCAGCTACCCCGAATCAATTTGGCAAACGGCGGAGCAACGCAAAGTGCCCAGGTCGTGACCCTGAAATCTGGACAACAGAACGCTTCCTCGGTTGACTCGAAATCGCCAATGCACACCTGTCAGCTTCGTACAAGCTCAACGCTACCGCGTTGCTCTCGGATCACGGTCAACCCTGACATAATCCTAACGTTAGGGTTGCCGATTATCCGTTCAAGAATGGACGAAGGCAGCCTACTCTAGAACTCCAATTCGGCGATCAACTTCAAGAGCCGAAGAAGTGTGGCGCGCTCATCCGATGTTAGTCGATGCCGGACACTCTCATCGGCGTCCATCCGGGCCTTGATCAATCGTTCCCTATACCGGTTTCCATTTGGCGTCAACCGGACCTGAATTGCTCTGCCCGATCTCGCCTTTCGTTCCGACACAAGTCCTTCCTGAGCCATTGACTTGATGGCCCGGTGCACAACGGTTCGGTCGAAACCTAGAAGCGTCGCGATCTGATTCTGATTGAGCGTAGTGCCGCCTCGCAGTGTTGACAGGATAAAACCGCGGGTCGCGGAACAGCGAGTCTTTCGCTCAAGCCTCTTTCCTACCGAAAAATAAGCCGCTGCGATATGAGCAAGTACCGAATCTTTCAGGATGTCTTCAGGAACCTCTTTTCTTGGAACGATGGTCATAGGATTGTTACCGTTGCTTCGAGAGGTCTTCGCCACTGCGGCGGTTCGACGTAGGCATGCGATTTCTTTCCGATCGCAATCACCATAACAATCTCATGAGACCGGGCGGACAATCCGAGATATTTAGAGAGCCTGCGACCATCAAAGCCTTCCATGGGACAGGTGTTGATTCCTAGGGCTTCGGCAGCGATCATCAAATTCTCGCAAGCTAGCGATGTACTCTTCGTCGCCCATTTGAACAAGTCCTGGCGTGACAAGGGCGGCATTCCCATCACTGTCCACAAATTCAGCAGCCAGAACATCCCCCATTTGATCGCAGCGAAAATACCGAATGGCCCCGGCATGAAAAGGATCCGGCCGATCTTTGCCGTCCGCTCGTAGTCGCGAATTGTTGCTTCGCTGAACTCGCTCCTGCTGTGCATCCATTCCAATTGTCCTTGCGATGTTGCGGTCAACGATCCAATGTCTGCGACGGCCACGAGTAGCGCCGACGCGGTTTCAGCAGGCTTCTGTCCGAGGCAAAGTTTCGCCACTGCCATTTTTTCTTGCGCAGTTTCTACCCAATAGAACCGGTACGGCTGCGTGTTGAAGCTGGAGGGAGCATGGCGTGCCGCATTGAGGATTTGCTCGCGCAACTCTTCGGAGATTTCGACTGGCTCAAAGACTTTAACTGCTCTCCTTTGGAAGATCGCTTCCAGCGTTCCATTCATGATAGCCTCCATGTTGCTACTACAACATAGGACATGTTGCCTGCGCAACATAAATCTACCGAAAGGATGCGGCGTGCCTGGATCACGGTCAAAGCGGAAGTTATTCGAGGCCAGATGTGCTCGTAAGAAGCGCTGGGCACTCCCCAATTCGGCGCGTTCGCGCCCGATCGAGCGTCAGTTTAGACCGGCCTTTGCCGTGTGAAGGCCGTCTGCGATTTGGAGCGGGCTTTGCTGACGGTTTTGCTGGAGCAAAGAAGACTCCAGAAGGCGCTACCTATCGTCCGACTGGACTGGCGGTCGGGCCGGACGGGTCGCTCTACGTTTCTGACGATGTCAAAGGACGAATTTATCGAATCGTCTACACCGGCGATCCGCCGGCCCAGCACCCCAGGGCACTCCATGTCCGAGCATTTCTGCTCCTGCGGGCAAGGTCGTTGCATCGTCCGCGTGGCTACCGGAGAATGACACCGAAAACCTTCCCGTTCCCGAAGGATCGACGGCAGAGATGGTTGCTCTGGGTGCTCGCATTTACCACGGTCGAGTTGGCGGCGCGAGTTGTACTGGTTGCCACGGTGTAAACGGCACAGGTTCAACGTTGGGTCCTGATTTGACTAAGAGAGAGTGGCTGTGGAGCGATGGCAGTTTCGCCGGGATATTGAAAGTGATCATCAACGGAGTGCCGCAGCCCAAACAATATCGCAGCCCCATGCCGCCCATGGGCGGCGCACAACTCTCCGATACCCAGGCGTCCGCGCTGGCTGCCTAGGTCTGGGGTCTCAGCCATCCGGCTAGCGCAAGCAGCACGGCAGCGCCCGCTGAACTCCACATCCCCGGGGAAAAGATTTATCCGAAGAGCACCACCTCAGCCGCGGATGGGAGATTCATCATCGGCAGCATTGGTGCGCGAACCATCTACTGATCTTCAAAGGCCGTTCCTACGGTTCATGATGTGTGCCTCGAAGTCAGAGCTACGTTAGTCCGTTGCGCTGGCTGCCGACCTTCGTTTGTTGCCGACTCATTCTCATGTTGCAGAAGAATCCGGAAAGCGAGTCCGTGCGTAATCAACAGCAGCGGCACTATCAAAGTCGGAAGGAAGAATGCGGCTCCCAACTGTCCTGCTAATAGTCCGGAGTGATAGGCCTGGTAGAAGGCGTTGAACAGATCGGCTGAGCCCCAGAGGTTGAAGATCCATGCGATGGCAACGCCGGATGCACTGGGCAGCGTTGTCAGCGCAAGTAAGGCGAGTATCGCCGCAATGATGTCCCCATAGGCCGCGGAATGCGCGAAGGCAGACGGCAGGTCAAGCGACACCACGCCGGACACCAGGAATGCTAAACCGATGAAGCGGAAGCTGTGGAGGATGAGCAGAGGGCGCAACGCTTCGGCCCGCTGCCGGAGGCGAAGTTCGGGCCAGATGTATCGGCGGGTGACGATTCCCCACGCGATGAAGCTGAATGCGATGCTGACGAAAAAAGATAGTTGCGACTGCATAAATTCCTCCTATCGAGATTCCAACCATTGAGCGCCACTGGTGCCAGAAGTGGCCTTCTTGTGGACTGATGCGGCAGAGTTCGCACGGTCGGTGATACCGTGCTCGCTTCGCCAGACCTTGCCCTCGGGCGCGAACTGCGGCTCGGATGGGAATGGACGGCGCAGTTCACGGTCGTACCGATCCAAATTGAAGCCAGGGCTGAGCGGAGCGATCATGAACTGCGCGAAGTCTCGAAGGCTGTTACCGAGGGTCTGCTTGTTGCGGGGATACGCCGAATAGTGACGAGCGATGGTCTCGAAGTCCTCTGGGGAGCGGCCGGTCACATCAAGCACATCGGTGGTTGGTGCGCCCAGTTCAAAGGCACCGCGCTTGTGATCATCGATGTAATAGCGCACGTTGCTCATGACATCGATGGACATGCCCCCCATCCGGGCAGCCTTCATGAACAGCCAGATCGGCGTCGGCACAACCCTGACCGATCGTCCAACCGCTCGGCCGATTGCCTTGGCCATGTCCTCCGCGCCGAGGAGTTCCGGTCCGGTGGGGCGGTACGTCTTCCCGGCGTGCCGCGCCGGATTCATCAGGGCGGCGACGGCAACTCGCGCAATATCCTCGTTCGAGGGTGGCGCGTTGCGGCTTTTGCCGTATATCCAGGGAAAGATGCCGAGATGTGATGCCAACCCCATCATAACCAGATAGGAGTCAGCGAAAAAGCCTGGGTTGACGATCGTATGCGCAACTCCGGGCGTCATCGAAAACAACCGATCGACCAGCCAGTGCTGGCGGGTCATGAGCGAGGGATGCGACGGGCTTGCTAGCCATTGAGTCAGGCCTACGATGTGTTCGAGCCGGGCTTCCTTGGCGGCGACCGCGAACGCCACCGCTCCCTGAATCATATAGGGATCGAGAGGCGGACAATAATATGCGCCCTGAACGTCCCTGAGCGCAACAGCGATGCGCTCAACATCACTCATGTCGGCGACTGCGATCTCGGCTCCTTGCGCCTTCAGTCGCGCACTCCGGTCATCTTCCCGACGCACCGTGACGCGGACGGGATAGCCGGCTTTCAGCAGTTCGCTAGCGACGACGCTACCCGTCTTCCCGGTCGCGCCAGTCACGATGATTCTGGGCTTGATCATGGTAGTCTCCTTCTAAAGGTGGTTCCTTGCGGCAGCAGCACTATGTCGAGGAAAGTCAGTCCTGTGCTCCTGCGCCTATCAATGCCCTCAGCGGCATCAACGGTCCGACGGGAATGTATTCGTGATCCAACAAATGTTCCTTCGCGAGCGGCAGGGTTTCCATAAGGGCTCGTGCCTCGTCCTCGGTCTTCGCGTCGACCAGGAAGATGCCGCCTTTGCCATCGCCGCGCGAGTACCACTGGCGGATTTTCCCATCGAGATAGAGCTTCACAGTTGCGCGAATCTCTTCCGGTATGACGGCCATGATTTGTTGAGGGGTTACGCCCGGCTTAAGAGTCTCAATGACCAGCACTGCGGTAGTCTTGGGTATAGCTATGCTGGGCACGCCTGAAGGGCCGCCGGACTGTGATTGCGCTACCGATGCGGCGGGAAGCACTGCCATAAGCAAAGGGATCATGAATTTCATTGGTTCTCCACTCGATTCGGTTTGGTATCGTCCCACTTCTAATAGAGTACGAGCGTACTCTTTTAGCGGCAAAAAAATTACTCTTCAGCGAAGCTCTTTATGAAGAAGTTCCTCGCTTGCAGCAATCTCTGCTCGCGCATTTTAGGGTCCGGAGTAACGCGGACCATCATCAACACCCCCGCCATACTGGGGAACAACAACCTGCACTTCGCCAGTTTTTCTTCTCGCGTCCGACCAGGAACAAATGGCGCTAGCCGCTCACGATACGCTTCCAGCAACGCCTCAATCCGTTTGCGCACGGACAACGGCTTTCGTGCGAGCTCCGGCCCGAGGGTGGCGCGCACACAACCAGATCCCGGCGAATTCACGTGGCCTACGCTTAGATAACGTTCGATGATGGCCCGCAGAGCCTGACCTTCGGGCGCGGACTTTGCAACCTCCTCCATGCCCCTTCCCGTCTCGTCGAGTGCCCGGGCCACCGCTTCGACGAACAGGTCGTCCTTGCTCTTAAAATGCCGGTAGAAGCCGCCTTTTTTCAGGCCTACCTTCTTCATCACCGTCCCGATGCCACTGCTGTCCCCGCCGCGCTCGCGGAAAGAGCGAGCGGCGACAGAAAGAATTTTCTCGTGGTTTTGCGCTTTGTGTTCTGGCGAGTACCGCACAGTTAAGAGTACGACCGTACTCTAATCGCTGTCAACGACAAAAAATAAATCTTCCTATTTTCCGGAAAGAACTGAAATTCCCAACCTGTTCGTATTAGGTCGAATGGGGGGAAGAAAGACGGGCAGCCAAACGCGCCCGGACGGGGCTAACCGTCCTGCTGTCCACGATTTCGTTGCAAAAGGCAGGACGACACTGGGTTGAGCCGCTCGCGCGGATGGCAGGAACGCGAAACCAGTAGAGCGGGCGAGAACCAGATGGAGGCAACCGATCAGGGTCAGCGTATTGAATCGCAGCCCAGCCCAGAGCGCGAGACTTGCAACCATCAGCACTCCAAGGTGGTGGCTAAGTTGAAGGCGATCCAAGCTCGCCACATGTCCGCGCGCCCACCCGGTAGCCTGAGCGCCGAATGCGCCATCGCGCGTGCAACCGAAGGATCGGCAGGGACAAGTCGTCGAGAATTGTGCAAATCGAGCAGAGTGTAAATGGTGTGCAATATGCCTAGCACACCGAATACTGCGCCGCCGAGGATAAGCAGGATGGCGCTCATTCTAGTTCTTGGCATGCTCCGATTTGGGAGCGGTTCAGCCGCAGAACGTGGTCGAGTGCCGATTCCACGAGCCCCATGGCATGAAGATTGAGAGCACGGTGGTATGGGCTGGTGGGTTGATTCCCGTCCGGTCTTAGATTGACGAGTAAGGCAAGATTTCCGCTCTGATCGCGTACTGCGCAAAGGTACACTGGGCGCTCATAAAACAAACCATTCGGGAGACGCACGAAATGAAACATCGAATCGTACACACGCTTCAGAAGTTCCTGCTGAACCCACCCATCAAGCTGGCGCTTGCGATGGATCTGCCGCTGCCCGGATATGCGTTGCTCGAAACGAAAGGACGGAAAACCGGGAAGCCACGGCGCACGCCAGTGGGCGATGGACGTATCGGAAGCCAGTTCTGGCTAGTGGCAGAGCATGGGATGAAGGCGGGATACGTCCGCAACATCCGGCATGATCCACATGTACGTCTGAAGCTGCGTGAAGGGCTAAGGTATCACTGGCACACGGGCACTGCACATCTGCTCCCGGACGACGATCCGCGTGAACGCCAACGGTGGCTGACAAGTCAGTTGCCGAGCAGCGCCGGGAATTCGCGAGCGGTGCGTCTGTTCGGGACGCAACTCCTCTGTATTCGAGTTGATCTGGACTGTTGACCCTCAGGCTTCGCGGTTGCAGTGATTTCTTATGCAGCCTTTCCCCAGGGGAAAGACCTGCTTCCATCCCCCCTTGCTCGCCTTCGGGATGGCGCGCCCCGTTGGTGTAGCCCATCTCCGCCAATTCACGGGCAGCGTATTCGCTGGCGCGTCAATCGTGTTCGTCCAGTAGGTGACGATCTCAGCATCTTTGTTGGGCAACAACTGTGGCGCGAGCTCCTTGATCCGTTCCAAGTCACGCTCCTCGCAAGGAATCGATTTACGGAAGTCTTGTACTGGAACTGGTTGTCGGGCGTTGGGAAATTATTGCTTGCCATGTTGTGTTCGTGGCCAGTTGGCTCTGAACCACCTTGCCTCCCTGGTAAACGCTACGCCGTTTTGCAGGAGTCATCTACGCCTCGTGCCGATGAACACGCGATCTGGGACACTGTGCGAACCCGCAACGGCTGGTTCTCTACGGGCGATGCCGAGCCAGTTCGAGACCTCATGCCCGATTTAGAAAGGCTGAATCGCGGCGAACCTTGAGCGAACCGTTTTCTCCATTCGAATCGAAAGCTTGTATAATCCACACATGCAAGGAATACCCTGGAGCGCAATTGCCGTCGGCTCGCTGTGGCTCATCTCGGTGTGCTCAACAGGAGGACAGGAAGTGCAATCTCCGCAACCTGAGAAGTCGAAGCCGCCTGTCAAAATGGAGCAGCGCGGGCGCATCCTTGGAATCGGCGGTGTCTTCTTCAAATCCGCTAATCGTGATCAGATGCGCGAATGGTATTCGAAGCATCTTGGACTCGCTGACAAAGGCGGAGGGGTAATGCTTCCGTGGCGCGAACACGACGACCCGCAAAAGGAACACGTTACAGTTTGGACTGTTTTTCCCAACTCCACTGATTATTTCGATCCCAGCCACGCACCGTTCATGGTCAACTATATCGTGGACGATCTGGATGCTTTGCTCGACCGCTTAAAACAAGAGGGAGTAAAGATTGACGCCAAACGAATGAATGAATCCTACGGTCGCTTTGCCTGGATCTATGACCTGGATGGGAATAAGATAGAGCTCTGGCAGCCGTTGTCGGCAAAGCCCTAAGGGCCTTCCGCTGCACTTACTCAATCGGTTTTCTGTAGCTAGCCAACGTATGGCCACCGCTAGTTCTCTCCTGCATTCGCAGCGCCGGCTCACTCCGTGGAAAATCCTCCTTTCGATCTGGACGGCAGCCCTGTCCGCAACTTGGTTTGTGGGTGTGATGGTGACCTCGTAGCCGAGTTTGCGAACAGCTCGCGCCAGCATCTGGGCACGTTCCTTCCTTTCTCGGGACCCACTTCGTGGCCTTGCTCGATGAATCGCACCCCTTCATGTCCAACTTCTTGGGATCGATCTCGCCTTCTGCCAAGGCATGTCTGGGCCCCCTAGCCAGTATATACCTTGATACGTATATGCTCTGTGGAGTATATCAAGAGGGTGGAATCTGTCTTCGAAATCATTGCGGAGCCGAACCGCCGCGCGATACTGAGCCTCCTGGTCTCGTCACAACAGTCGGTTGGAGAGATCGAGCGCCAGCTTCGTATGCCGCAGCCGACCGTGTCCAAGCACCTGCGCGTGCTGCGAGAGGCCGGCTTCGTGGAATCCACGGTGGACGCACAGCGCCGTCTCTACCGGCTGAGGCCAGAACCATTTCGGGAGGTGGATGCTTGGGTGGCTCAGTTCCGCCGGTTTTGGTCCGCTCACGTATATGCTCTCGAACGCCACCTCGACCGCATGGATCAATCAACACCAGCGAAAAGGAAGACTAAGGAGAAGGCGACGCGGCCCAAAGCGCGAACGTGACAAAGGAGAAGCGAAATGAAAATCAAACTCACCAGCGTGTACGTCGACGACCAGGAGAAGGCTCTGCGCTTCTATACGGACGTATTGGGCTTTGCCAAGAAAGCCGATTTCAGTCAGGGCCCATATCGCTGGCTCACCGTGGCCTCGGCCGAGGAGCCGGATGGCACTGAGCTGCAGCTGGCGCTGAACAGCAGCCCCGCAGCCAAAGCGTATCAGCAGGCGATCTTTCAACAGGGCCAGCCCGCGGCCATGTTCTTCACCGACGACGTCAAAGGCGACTACGGGCGGATCAAGGGCCGCGGAGCCGATTTCACGATGCCGCCCACCGACGTGACCGGCTCGACCATTGCGATTCTCAAGGACACCTGCGGCAACCTCATTCAGCTCACCCAGCTAGCACGCTATTCACGCTAAGGAGAGGCAGTTGACCAATCACGGGCAGTACTCACCGGGGCCGGCCAGCGGGGCGCAGATACGAAAGGACCGGGGACAAGACGGTAAGGACAAGTGGACGCTCATTTTCGTCCGAGAACTGCGCCACGCACCGGCAAAAGTCTGGCAGGCCCTCACCGACCCGGCGCATCTGCGCGAGTGGGCGCCCTTCGACGCCGATGGGAGCCTGGGTACGGTTGGAAACACCGTGAAGCTCACCACGGTGGGAGCGCCCGCGCCGCGCGTTACCGAAACAACAGTAAGGCGAGCCGACTCTCCAAGGGTGCTTGAGTACAGCTGGGGTGACTTCGATATGCGCTGGGAACTCGAAGCCTCTGGTGGCGGCACCCGCCTGACGCTGTGGACCAACATCGGTCACCGCTTCATCGCAATGGGAGCTGCTGGCTGGCACATTTGTTTCGATGTTCTGGATCACCTTCTTGGCGGAACTCCCATCGGACGCATGGTCGGCCCCGATGCCATGAAGTTCGGCGGCTGGCAGCGGCTGAACGCGGACTACGCAAAACAGTTCGGTATCGAAACGCCCAACTGGCCGCCTAGAGCGGCGCAAAAGCCCTGAATCGAGGTGGATCGCAAAACAATGTACCAGCCAATTAAGAGAAACAAAAGGGAGTTGTCACCAGAACAACGCAATGAACTACTCAGAGCCTTGAAAGCCCGTTTTGAGAAAAACATGAACCGCCATAAAGGCCTTGAATGGGCTCACGTGCAAGCGAAGCTGGCAGCGAATGGTGAGAAACTGTGGTCACTCAGTGAAATGGAACGGACTGGCGGTGAACTGGATGTTGTTGGTCACGATAAAAAGACGGGCGAATACATTTTTTATGATTGTTCCCCGGAAAGCCCGAAAGGCCGGAGAAGTGTTTGCTACGACCGCGAAGCGCTGGAGTCAAGGAAGGAACACAAACCAGAAGATAACGCTGTTGATATGGCAGCTGCCATGGGCATTGAACTTCTAACGGAAGAACAGTATCGAGGTCTGCAGAAACTTGGAAAGTTCGACACCAAAACGTCGAGCTGGGTGAAAACACCTTCCAATATCAGAAAGCTCGGCGGGGCCCTCTTTTGCGATCGCCGTTTCGACACTGTCTTCCTGTATCACAACGGTGCGGAATCTTACTATGCCGCGAGAGGATTCCGTGGCTGGCTAAGGGTGTAACTTTCGCGGGCGTGCCCCATCCATGCGCGTTTTTTGCGTTAGAGCTTGCGCTGAGCGCAGGCGAAGGGGTGGGTTCCCGGATCCCGACATCTGGCATCAAGAGATAGGAGCTGCACGAAGTCCTTTCGGAAGCTCAGGAAAAAGAGACCGACTAGCAAATCGAAGGAGTGACATCGTGGCTACACCAGCCAATGCAGGAAACATCGTGAACCGAGGCATCGCACGCTCGATTTTCCGCTGGATTCACATCATCTTCAGCATTCCGATACTTGGCTATATCTATAGTCCGTTTGACAAACTTCCAGGTTACGCGGCCCCAACCCGGTATGTCTTTCTTCCTGTGATGGTCCTTACGGGATTGTGGATGTGGAAAGGCCACGTCCTTCGACGACTTGTTGCGAAAAGATCGGCGTATCAAGACGCTGCAGCGAACCGCTGACGCCGCGTGTTCCGCCGCTCTCGCACTTCTTCTGAAGCTGCCTGTTCAGGTCGCAGGAGGGCGCGGAGGCGGCGACGTTGGCGACATCCCACTTAAGCCAAACCGGCTTGAGCGGGCCGCCTGCCAGGAACTCGAACCGGGATGGCCGCCTGCCCGGATCATTTCCTCGTTGCATTGCGGAAGCTTAGCCGCTACAAAATTGGGCGTAACGGTCTCGGCCGGTGAACTACCCCAAGGAATAACCCCACAAAAACACGCTGAGGACGGCTGGCACTCGACCTCGGGGATCCTGGTTATTTGAAAGCAGCTTCGATTTCTGCTTGAATACGCCAACGGGGATTCGCCATGAAAATCTACAACATCATCGGCTATTCGATCATTCTGTTCTACATGCTGGCTTGCATGTATTTCGCCCCAGCTCATCTGGGACCTTGGGCCGGACTATTGATCGGCGCAGCTTATTTTCTCTTTTGTTGGTTGGTTTGCGGAGTGTATTTGGCCGACGTCCTTCATTTGGGAATCGCCCATCGTTCACTCGACTACAAGGATTGGTTCATGAAACTCGTCACGGTCGTGAACAACTCCTTCGGACTCTATGTCGATCCGATCTCCTGGGTCAACCGACATCGCTTGCATCATCAACACGCGGACCATCCCGGGGACCCCAATAAACTTGACGGCGATGGATTTTGGCGAACCCTGTATCTATGTCTAATGCCCTACCCATGCATCGACAATTTAGCGACCGACGAGATTTTGAGGTCTCGGGCGTTTCGGTTCATGGCGAGTCCGGTTTTAGCCATAGTTGCTCAGGCCTTGAGTTTTTATCTGTTCTGGAAGCTGGTTGGAGATCTGAAGTTTGTGCTGGTGATGTGGGTTGGAATGCGAATTTTTGCAGCCTGGGTCAATATGATTCAAAACTATTGGACCCACACCCGACAGTTCGGATATCGGCGGTATCACGATGACGACAACGCCATGAACATCGGCGAGTGGCTGCCGGTAACGGCGACCTTCAGCGCTTGTTTGCAAAATAACCATCACCACTATCCGGGCCTTCTGCGACTAAGTCACGAGAAATCCGAATACGACTTTGGATTTATTACGGTCAAAGTCATGAAATCTCTTGGCTTGGTGAAGGCGACGAGAACGGGGGAACAGTTGCCCGAGGACGTTCCATTGGGCGCACTGGATTTTTAAGGTGTTCTTTTTCTTTTTGTAAACGGTTCGATCGTCTGCCCCAAAAACCCACGCGCAAGTTGTTCGCCGTCCAGGCCGTAGCGCTCCGGCCACTCATCCGGATAGTAGTAGGTTCCAAACAGCTTATCGATCCACGGAAAATGAATCGCAAAGTTCTTGTCGATGCCCTCTTTTTGTGAGGTATGGTGCCAATGATGATACCTGGGCATCACCAGGTACTTTTCGAGCCACTTCGCATGGGGGCCGAAATTGCAATGAGTCCAGGTCGCATGAAGGGTAACGAAAATCAAATACGCAAGGATGATCGATTGCGAAAACCCCAGCATGAGAGGAACCAGGATAAATCCGCGCACCAACGTGTCGTCTACAAAATGGGAGCGTGACCCCGCGATCCAATCTAGCGCCTTCGAAGAGTGGTGAACGGCATGAAAACGCCACAGGAAAGGCACTTTATGCAAAGCCAGGTGAATAACATATTCAGCCAGGTCCGCCACTACTACGGCTAAACAGAATTGCAAAGCCCAAGGCATTCGAGCGATCAATTGCTGAAGAGCCGGGACCCCCAGATACTTAGTGGCTTGCGTGGCGGGCAATAAGACCAGAAAAGATAAAATTTGCAGAGGCAGATGAGTGGACATGAAATAAACCACATCCAAAGTCCACTCGTTCCGAAATGTGCCTTGTCTTGGATACTGCGGCCAGACTCTTTCAAGAGGCACGTAGATCAGTGCCATCAAAAACAAATCAAGCAAGAACCAGTCCAGGCCAATTGCGGGCCCATTGCGCAAAGTATTGTTAATCTGCACGCTTGATCCACCCAGAGCCGTCGCAGCGATCGCCAGCAACATTCCCGTCAACGCCAAAATCTTCTTCTTGCGCTTAATCGAAGAAATGATTCCGAAAACAATTGCCCCCATGATGAGGCATTGGATTAAAACGCGCATGGTGTGCATTGGATAATGTGAACGCAGTTCCGGAGAGCTGAGTAGCTGAGGAAAATGCAGGCACAAAACTCCTCCGAATGAAAGAAATCCAAAAAAGGCTGACAATACCCCACTCCACCAGCCGGTTCCAAAGCCCTTAGACTCGGCATCCCCAAAGAATTCGTTGATTTTTTGCTCGATCACGATGTCCCCTAGTTTACGTTTCTCGACGCACGCAAGCTATTAGTAGAAAGATACCGACGTGACGGCGGACGGCGACGCAAGCCGGGGGTGGCCATTCAATCGCGTCCCCTGTGCGATTGAGGGGGGAAGGATGCACTTTGCGATTGTCCTGTGCACGATCCTGACGGGTGGCCACTCAAGCCCGGTTTTGGCTTGAGTGGGGATATTCACCAGAAGAGGCTTCCACTTGCGGAGGTTGCAGGTTCCCCTGAGCGCGGCTAAATTAGATGCGAGAGTTGCAGCTGTACATGAAAGGGGACGCCCGGTGGAACCTGCATCTGCAATTATCGCCCAGAAGATCAAGGAACTTGGCGACTGGCGCGGGAGGATGCTCGCGAAAGTGCGCACCATCATCCACGAAGCAGACCCTGAGATCGTCGAAGAGTGGAAGTGGGTCAAGCCGACCACGGCGGGGACTCCCGTCTTTTCCCACGGCGGCATCGTCTGCACGGGAGAGACATACAAGAACGTCGTCAAAATGACATTTGCCAAGGGAGCTGCATTGAAAGACCCTTCTGGTCTATTCAACTCCAGCCTCAACGGGAATGTCAGGCGCGCCATCGATATCCACGAAGGCGACAAGATCGATGAGGCGGCCTTGAAGGACCTCATCCGCGCTGCAGTGGCGCTCAATCTCAAGGGCAGAAGCAAGCCGAAGCCCCGGCGAGCCAGCAGCAAGCGGGCCGACTAGCTTACTCGCAGGTCCCGGCCCAGGCAGTTCGGGATTGAAACGCCCAACCAACCTCCTGAGAAGGGGTCAAGAGTCGTGAATCGAGGCAATCGCAAAACGGTGCACTGACCACGCTCGCGAAGAGGGCCATGAAGGAAGTTTATCCTACAGGCGCGCGTGGAGAGGCTCATCGCGTCGCCGGTTTTGACGGGCCGGTCGCCGCCGCACCAGTTTGAAATATCTGAAACTCCCGTATCTCGGCTCGGCCCGAAAAAGAGAGGACGTTCAAGCGGATACGGGAAGACCTGGCTGCAGGGAAGCTGTCAATTCGCTTGTGCCCAATGGCATGCCCCTCAACCAGCGTCTGCCATCCGTCACCATCCCAAGTTTCGATGCGATAGTGCTGAACTTTCTGCCCGTCGTTCAGCCGTTCCATCGTTAGGGCGTGATCGAAGGTCACAGGTTTCCCGAAGGACACCTCGAGGGTCGCGTGGTGAGAATCGGCGGGCGCAGACCAGAAGGTGGTTGGGTCGCCGTCCACGGCGGGCTCTACGGCGTCGGTCGTGCGGAGACGCTCCGCCATCAGGTTCTTGCCATAGCGTTGGCGGATTTCCACACCAAATTCCTCCAATCGCCTCACATCGGCTTCGGGGAGCAATCCGCGGCGATCGGGAGAGAGGCCGAGCATGAGTTGTCCGCCGTGCCCAATCGTCTGCTCGTAGGTTGCGACGAGTTCATCCAAGGTCTTCAGCGAGGACTCATCGTTCGGATGCCAGAACCAGTGGCCTTTTCGAAGAGGCGTGTCGGCTTCCACGGGGCGCCAGCGCAGATAACCGTGGCGATCAATCACATTCCAGTTTTCGTAGGGAATATATCCATCCTCGTTTCCGACCCAGCGAATGTCGCCATACTCGAATAATGCGACGTCGGCAAAGACCAGGGCGTTCGGTTGATAAATGCGAAGCTCATCGATGATGCGAGGAAAGTTGTAGACATGTCCGCCGCTGCCGGCCCCGTCGAGCCAGAATTCCACCAGGTTTCCGTAATGCTGGATCAGTTCATCCAACTGAGAGATGTAGTAGTCGTCGTAGTCGGCTGAATTCGCGTAGCGCGATTCGTGGCGGTCCCAGGGAGACATATAGACGCCGAACTTCAGTCCGTACTTTTTCGCTGCAACGGAGACCTGTCGCACCAGATCGCCTTTCCCGTTCAACCAAGGGCTGCTCTTGACGCTGTAATCCGTCTGCTCGGTCGGCCACAAGCAGAACCCATCGTGGTGTTTGGCGACAAGAACCACATATTTCGCGCCACTTGCCTTTATGGCTCGCATCCATTGTTCGGCATCCAGTTCTGTGGGGTTAAACACGTTCGGATCGGCTTTGCCATCTCCCCATTCGCGGTCCATAAAACTGTTCGGGCCGTAATGGATGAGAACGCCGAACTCCAGGTCCTGCCATTCGACTTGTTGCGGAGAGGGCTTGATATCAGTGAAGTTCTGCCCGTGCACGGTTGCCGCCATCACGATGAAGGCTAGCACTGCCCGTATTGCAAATCGGGTGAAGCTCGCGGGTTGGGAATTGATCATAGTGTCCAGTCCTAAAGTCCGGCACGAAGCCTGCTCAGCGAGGCACTTCTTGTTCTGGGCGGATTCCTCCTCACGTTCGAATCCACCGCGCAAGCGTACTCCTTTGCGACTTGGCCCTAGCGGCGCCTGGCGACGTCTGCCGCCACGCAGATTGGGCCCGCGTCCACCAATAACGATATCAAGGCTGCATGGATCCTGGAGGAAAACGCGGTGGAGGTGCTACGCTCCTAGCCAAGCGGCGGCGATGTCTGCATGGGACCGGATCGCGAAAGGCAAACATTCGTCCGCGGGACATTCTGGTGGACCCGAACTGATCGTGCGCGAGTCGACCGGGCCGACGGCCGGAAACTCGGCAGCTTCTCATCATGCGAGCGCCAGCCAGCGCGAGCAAAGGGGTAAACGTCTCGGGCTTCGGAACGCCGTGTTCCGGGATACCTCATCGGTGGGCATATTTTCGGTCGCTACTGGACCGCTGGGGCACTCTCCGCCCGAATCAGCAGGGCGAGCCTAGGAAACAGGAAATGTCCGGCGGCGTCGTCGATGACGTTGACCTGGCAGGTGTAGAGTCCAGGCTTCAATGAACTGAGGGAAAGATCCAGCTGGAATACGCCAGCCTTGCGCTCACGCGCATTCAAGTCATTCAATTCCACCAGAGAACTCTCGAAGACTTTCGCTTTTCCCCGAAAGAAGGCGACATTGGTGAGGAGATGGATGCCGGGCCCGGATGTCCCCTGAGTGGCGGCAGCGCTCATGCGAGCCGGGTCGTAGATTTCGTAGTAAAGAAGCAGGTGCTGCGCCGTGGAGAACACATGGGTAACGTTGGGAATGATTTCCGAACCCTCGCGCACCAGCGGGTTGGGAGTCGGGCTCTTCCTGGCGGGTTGCAATTGGCTGGCGAGCACGATTGAACTCATCTTGAGCGGCTGTGTCTTGAACTCGGGGATCTCCAGGTCGGTTTCAAACGATCCCATGCGGCCCGTCTGATTCTCGCGCATGACAAACTTCAGGTGATACCTGCCGCTCACCAGGGTCAGGACAGTGTCGTACTGGACGTTTTTCTTCCGCACTTCAGTTGAGGTGTTCACTGCGAGTTTTGCCGTATCTCGAATCGTGGCCACCGGCCGGTGGTCTTTGTCGAACACCAGCCCGATCACGTCGAGAGTGGCTTTGTCGCGGTCGCTGGCGCGAACGAAGGGGATCTGCGAACCGGGCACGGCCAGAGAAACTGGCACTGAAAACCGGTTGCCGTCGAGACGAAAATAGGCTGCGCTCAGATAGAGTGGAAGATCGGTGGCGGGAAGATCAGAAGCCAGTTGTTCTTCGAGCTGTCGCTCTTTGTCGTCCTTGTTGGCGTGCTGGTAGTCAGCGGGCGCGTAGTAGCCACGCCGGTAATCCAGCTTGGTGCCAGGGATTTTGATTTTCACGGTGATGCGGCGGTAATGGCCGTCGCGCGCAGGGTTAGTGCTGTGATAACCAAGCAGGTAGTAGGTGGAAGTGTCGTCCTGGACACCCTTGAACACTTTGCTGAAATCGTTGGAATCGAGGAAAGCTCGTCCACCGGTGTCACTGGCCAGAGTGACAAGCGTCTCCTGAGTAGTGAAGTTGGAGTTGAGAGCGTTCACCATGGACTGTCCGGAGTAGGCGGACACGCCGCGCAAACTGGCGCTCTGCGCTTCCCCCCCGGCGACGATGGCCTGAAGGCCGCGCATGTCCATGGTGTAGATGGCGAGATTCGAGCGTACCGCGGCGTTGGTTGCGGCGCGCAGTTCGGACTGGTTCTCGATGCCGGTGCGGTCCATTCCGCTAGAAAAATAGATCAGCGATTTTTTCTGCTGCACGTGCGCCAGACGCTCCGCGACCGAGCGCAAAGCCTCCAGTCGGCGGTCGGTATTGAAGATGTTGTATTCGGTGTCGTCTACGGTGAATGACTGTCCGGTGTCCGCCGTGCCCTCGGTCGTTCCGGTGCTTCCTTCCTCGAAGCCCTGGCCGCCACCAGAGTTGAAGGCCAGCAACTCCTTGTTCAGAAGAGCGCGGTCGGAAGTAAAGTCCTGGTTCACCAGCAACGAACTTCCGAGAGAAACGATGGCGACCAAGTCAGCGGGCGCCATCTGGGTGTCGACGTAGTGCACGGCGGAAGTGACCGCGTGGTCGATCTCGTCGGGCTGCATGCCGGAGAGATCGAAAAACAGAACGATCAGGCGGCGGTCTCGGAATTCATCGCCAGCGTTGCCGAGCGCCGCGGCGCTTGCAGGATTCGGCTGGCTCGCACGGCTCTCCGGTAGCGGCTTTGCCTGGGTGAGGTCCTGCCTGGGCACGGTGTCGGTGTTCTCGACGTCGAAGGAGACAATCTTCTGCGATTTGTTGTCCTCAAGAACGGTGAAGGCCTCGGGCGTGAGGCCGCGAACAAAGTTGCCATTCTTGTCCCGAACCGTCACGTTCACCAGGACCAGGTCGGTCTGCGCATGAAATGTGTATTCCGCTTGCTGTGAAGGGAGAGACGGGCAAAGCAACAGGAGCTGCAGGGTCACCGCGAGGATCCGCCTGGCTGGTGGACGCGAAATGGAAGCGATCATCAAGGTCCTCAAAAGCGAAATCGCGACGTCAGAGTAAATTGCCTCATCGCGCCCACGCCGGTAACGCGCCCGAAGGTGGGCGAATTCAGCACGGTGTCGATAGCCGCATACTGCGGCATATTGAAGATGTTAGTGGCCTGCGCTCGAAACTCCAGTACGCGAGATTCCTTCAGCGGCACAATCTTGGTGAATGCCATGTCAAAGACGTGCGGGCCTGGCCCGATGATGCTGTTGCGGCGTGCGTTTCCGTATTGGCCCGCAGGAGGCGCCGTGAAGGCTCCAGTATTGAACCAGGCAGCGATCGACGGGTTCGACCGGGAGATCGTTTGTCCTGGAATCAGGTCAGGCCGAAGCGTGCCGTTGGTGCCGCGGTTGACGTCGCCAGGATTGCCCAGGAGCCGCGCCGTGAAAGGAAGCCCGGAGGCGAGGGTCCAGTCGCCACTCCACTGCCAGTCGCCCAGAAGGGCGCGCACAAGCCCGTTGCCGGCGAGCCAGCGCTTGTCGTGCCCGAAGGGAAGTTCCCAGAGATAGTCGGCTGTGAATTTGTGCGTCTGGTTGAAACTGGAAAGCCCACGCTCGGCAGCGAGATCGAAGGGATTTTGCGCGACGTTCGCAGCGCCCGAGGAAGCCGTGGCTCCGCCTCCCGCAACGCCCGTGCCGCCGCCGCCCAGCCCTCGGCTGCTGGAGCCAGAAGTGGCTCCCGCTCCGATAGAAGACGCGTTATCCAACGATTTTGAAAAGGTATAAATCCCACCAAGCGAGAACCCGTGCGACAGCCGCTTTCGCAGGCGTACGGACAGTGCGTTCGCCGACAGGTCGGCCAGAGAGTTCTCGTAGGTGAAGGCCTGTACGTCGGGAATACGAATGCCACTGGCTGTTCGGTTGGGTGCCTCGAGGATGTCGAGGTCGGTGCCCTTGGTTCCGGTGTAGTCCAGGTTCAGGAGCAGCGTGGGGCGAATCTGCTGCTGGATATCGAGGTTGCGGATCTGCACGTAGCCGAGCCGGTAATTCGGATTGACTGCAAAGTTGTTCGTGATCCCTGTGGAAGAAACGTGAGGGAAGCCTTGCTGAAGGGTGAGGTCTCCTGTGGCGGCCTGGATGTTCGTGGAGGCGGTCGAAAATGGTGGCTGGAAGGCGAGTTGCTGCACGATTCCCTGGTAGGCGCCGGTGTTGTAGTCGATCCCGTATCCGCCGCGCACCACAGTCTTGGAGTAAGGTTTCCACGCGAAACCGAGACGAGGCGCGAAGTTATTGCGGTCGGGACGCAACAGGGAAGCCGGCACGGGACCACTGTAAGGTCCGGCCTGGCCGGAGACCACGCGAGCCACCACCGGTGCTCCCAGATTCGGATTCAGGACACCGGGAGACAGGTCGAGGTTTGCCAGGCGATTGTCGAGTTCGGTGAAGGGTGAAACGTACTCGTAACGGACGCCAAGGTTGAGAGTCAGATTTCCACGCACTTTCCACTCGTCCTGGATGTACAGATCCCATGAATTCCCGCGAAAGTGATAGTTGTCCGCGCCGTACTGCACGGAAGTTTGCTGCGGTAGGCCCAGAAGGAAGTCGGCAAAGTCGTATCCCGTGCCGGCAACCGGCAGTCCTCCGACAATCTGCGACGTATTGAGGCCAGTGAAGATGAATGAGCCGCGCGCGTTGCTGTCGGTCTCGGTATTGATCTGGATGCGACGGAAGTCGCCACCCCAGCGCCACGTGTGCTTCCCGTGGTTCCAGATGACGTTGTCGGAGAAGGAAAGGGTCTGATTGCGCAAGAGTTGGGGATTGACGTCCTGAAGACTTGCAAAGTTGGTGAAGGAAAGACTCGGCAAGCCCCAATCGAACGGGTTGTCGGAGACCCCCGTGATCCCGAGCGTCCCCGTAATGTCCTGCAGGAACGCGTAGAGGTTTTCGGTCCGGGTGCGGCTGCGATTGAAGTCTGCGCGAACAATGTTGCTGAGCCTGCCCCAGCTCCGCGCATACGATGCGGGGACGTCAAAACTGCGCACACTGGTGTTTCCGCCGACACGGGGAAACGGATTCGTCAGCGTGCTTCCCGACTGGTGAAAGTGGAAACCGAAGGTCACGTTATTGCGCGGAGCGCCGCGTCCTCCACCTCCGCGACGTCCGCGGGGTGTAACGTCGCCGAGCGTCCGGTTCAGTCGGATATTGAGGTCATCGCTGCTGGAATTGGCGGACGTGACGAAATGGAAGTTCTGAAAATCTCCGGGCAGAGTCGGCTTGGGAATGTAGGGCAACAATCCGCTCGCGATGGAATTGACTTGCCGAATCATGTTGTTCAAGTAGGGGGGACGCACACCCGTAGCGAGGCTTACCGAGTAGATCTGGTCAATCACGTTGTTATTGGCGTCCCTGTCATTGCATACGCCGCTCGTGAATCCGGTCTTGCACAAAGCAGAAAAGTCTCCCTGCCGTTCGGGCAACGTGGGCACGGTGGAGAACTGGTCAAATGGGCGTTCGCCACGGTGGCCGTTGTAGTTCACGAAATAAAACGTCTTGCTGCCTCCGTTATAGATTTTCGGAATATTTAAAGGCCCGCCCACCGATCCGCCAAAGCTGTGCTGCACGTAGCCAGGTTTTGTCGTGGGCACGCCCGTGAGGGAGTAAGGGGCCGCGTTCAGGGCGGAATCACCGATGCCGTAATAGATCGACCCGTGGGGATGGTTTATATCGAACCCGCGGCGGCCAAAGCCTCTGCCACCTCCACTGCCTCCACCACCCCCCCCACCCCCGAAGCCGCCGGCTCCGCCGCCAAAACCGCCCGGACCTCCGAAGCCGCCTCCTGCTTGGCGAGCGTCGTTGCCGCGTTGTTGAGGGTCGTCATTATTGAACGAGGTGAAGGGATTCGATGTACTTCCGGAAACCGCGACCGACTCGGTTGCGCTGTCGGGCGCGATGCCGGGGACGGGCATACCCGATGGGACCAATTCCGCCATGGGGTCACCATTGGATTCCGGACTGGCACCACCGCTCTGCGCGAGAGCCAGGCTCTGGAACCCGCGGGGCCCAACGGTTGCAGCGCCGGCACGGCGTGGTTCCGAGCCAGCCTGCCGGGTGCGCGACAAGAGACTCAGCTCGAAGTTCGCCAGCGTATTGGGATGAGAGCTATCAACGATGACCTGCTGGGCATTGCTCGCGAACGCGGCCATTTGTACGCGCACGGTGTAGGACCCAAAAGCGGGAACGGATGCGGAGTAACTGCCATCAACCTCCGTCCAAACAGAGATCTTGTCGGTTGCCGACCCAGCAGAGATTATGGACACGGTGGCCCCCGGGATCGGCATGTTGCCCGACTTCACGATCCCGTGTATGGTTCCCCCGTGCGGTGTAGCAGGCTGATCCTGGGCATCGGCCCGTTTGTGCGGTAGCAACAACAGCAGGCCGATCGAGAGCAACGGGAGCGCTGTTCCAAGCAGGGATCGAGGGCGGCGAATCTGGCATGGGTCGTGACGTGGGCCACTGAGAATGTCATTTCGCCTGTGCACTCGTGTGTACCGTCTCGTATCCTTACGAGCAACCACTGAAGTGACTAATGGAATTCATGCGGGGCATGCGATGGTGAGTCGCGGTATCCTTTAAGGAATTTGTAGCCGCAAGACGCTGAATACCCTGGTAGCCCGCTACGGATGCCAGTGCTGCGATCATATCCCGCGCATGTAGTGCGCACTGTAAAGTTTTGTGTGTTTTTCCATCGGGCAAGCGACAGTTTCCAGAGTCGGTCGGGGGGGGCATGGGTTCTACCTGCAAGTAAAGATTCGTAAAGTTACGCCGCTTTCACAACTCCCGGGCCATAATCCGGTTCATACGACTAGTTGCAACCCCAAGCTTCATAGAAGGAGATTCCCATGTTCAAACACTGCCTACTCACGTTGATGCTGGCGGGCATCGTCTACGCCGCCACCCCCGCTGCGGTTGCGCAAGACGCCGGGAACAGCGATCAGCAAGCCCCACCCCCCCGAGGGGCGGAAGAGCGAGGCCGGTCGCGCGCTCGCATGGACCCCGCCCGGCGTGTCGAAATGCTAGCCAAGCAACTCAACCTGACGGCTGACCAGAAAACGAAGGTGCTGGACATCCTGAAGTCGAACCAATCGAAGATGGAGACCGTGCGTGATGATTCATCCCTCTCGCCCCAAGATCGTCATACGAAGGTGATGGACATCCGCAAGGCATCGAACGACCAAGTTCGCGCATTGCTGGATTCGAATCAGCAAAAGAAGTTCGATGAGATGCAAAGCCAGCAGGAGCAATGGATGCACGGGCATCACCCTGGTGGTGAGGGAATGGGTGTTCCGCCGGATGCGCCTGAGCACGCGCCAGAGCAGAAGTAACGACGTCAACCTCGATCGTTACCCTGTAAGGTGAGCATGCACGTTCGTGCCGTTCGATAGCACGGGCGTGCTATTCCACGAATCTCGATCTGGAATTACATTCGTTTTCGAGCAGTACTCGGGGGAGGGCTGTTCAAACGGAGCGTCCCAAGACTCTAACCGGAGTCTGGGGCGTTTTGTTTTTGACTACTTTTGGTAGTGGTCGCGGGTTCAGGACCGCTGCTCTGATGTCGCAGTGCGACACCGGCGTTAGACTGGCCGTTTAGCCTTCCGATTCGCGGCGGTCGAGACTTTCCTGCCGCAAGCTGGTCGCCTTTGCGGTATCGGTGCCCGGTTTCAAGTCGCTGATTTCAGCGAAATAGCGCCAGCCGTGATTCCAGTCTTCCTTGCTCTGCGCGCCGTCTAGACGTTGAATCGCCAAGGTCGCGTTGTTTCGACCCCTCACCACTTCGACGACGCCACCAGACTCGTACGTGCGCCAGTTATACCGAATGATGGCAAAAGACGACTTCGATTCATTCTCCATCAAGCCTAAGTATACCCTCTAGCACGGCTATGCATGCCAGATCGGGTGATTTCGCGGGTTGTGCCTCCAGATTCGTCCTTCTTCAGGCACTCGCGACGCCCCGCAGCGGCTCAGACAATCCACGCATGACTTTCTCGAAGGCGGCGAAGTCGAGCGACTGAGGACCATCCGAAAGCGCCCGTTCGGGGCAAGGGTGCACTTCGATGATGAGCCCGTCCGCCCCCACCGCCACGGCGGCGCGCGAGACCGCCGCGATCAGGTTCTGCTTGCCGGTTCCGTGCGAGGGATCCGCCATCACGGGTAAGTGCGAGAGATCCCGAGCCAGGGCCACGGCGGCCAGATCAATCGTATTCCGGGTTTCCGTCTCAAAGGTCTTGATGCCGCGCTCGCACAGGACGACTTCGGCGTTTCCACCGGCGAGCAGGTACTCAGCGGCCAGCAGCCACTCCTTCACGGTCGCGGACGGGCCTCGCTTGAGCAGGATTGGCTTGCGGATCGTCGCCAGGCGGCGCAGCAAGGCGAAGTTCTGCATGTTGCGGGCGCCGACCTGCAGCATGTCGGCGTATTCGCAGATCAGGTCGATGTCCTCCGTGCTCATCACCTCGGTTACAACCGGCAAGCCGGTCTGCTGGCTGGCTTCGCGCAGAATCTTCAGAGCCTCAATCCCGAGACCTTGGAAGTCGTAAGGCGACGTGCGCGGTTTGTAAGCTCCGCCCCGCAGCAAGCTGGCGCCGGCCTTCTTCACCGCCTCGGCAGTCGAGAGCAGTTGTTCGGGGGACTCGACCGAGCAGGGCCCGGCGATCACGACGACTTTTTCGCCCCCGATCGCCACTCCACCCACGTTCACCACGGTGCGGTGCGGTTTGACCTGACGGCTGACCAGCTTGAAGGGCTGCGCAATGGGAACGACGTTGTCGACGCCGGGCGCAACCTGCAACGCCTCGATTTCGTGCCGTCGCCCGCTGCCGACGGCGGCCACAATGGTACGTTGGGTTCCACGCGTGACGTGCGGCTGGTAGCCGGCTTCCCGGATACGCTCGATCACGTGCTCGATCTCCTGCTCGGTTGCGTTGTCGGACATATTGACAATCATTTGTGTGCAGCCCCCTTTGGCTGGAAATGCACAAAAAAAGCAAGGGCCGCGACTTGTGAGAGTCGCGGCCCTGGACTGGAACTTCTAAATTCTAGGTGATTATTGCCGGTGCGAGTCACCTACAAGTTCCGCCCACGCCGCCCCTCTGGTAAACCAGTAGCGGAAAAACGCGAACGAAAAATAGGTAAATCGAGTCATGCCAGAGTGATATTAGACGCGAATGACTTTTCCGTCAACACCCGTCTGCCGCCAAAGCCTCAGGAGGGTGTGAGGCTTAGGCGCGCGAGCCGGGCAACTGCCTCGCCAACGGATTACTGAATGGAGCTGGCGGCCTGCGAAAACGCGTTGTTCGCGTTGGAACCGATCAGCCGAACGGTCCCGACAACCAGAACCAGGATCACCGCCAGCATAACTGCGTACTCAGCGATATCCTGCCCGGATTCGTCGGACCAGAGCCTAGAAATCATCTCGGACATACCATCCTCCTGCCCAGGTTTTTTGTCAATAAATCACCGGGGTCTTCCAATTGGTCCCCTATGATGCCCAGTCCCATCGAAGTTGTCAAATCGTCTTAACATCTGCTGTTCGACGCCCCATCATAGGTATTTCGATAAGGCATTTCACTGACCCATACGAGAGGTCACCACGCTGTCCGGGACGCCCTATGGCGACCCGTTAGCGCCGGGTGCTGGAAATGATCAGCACAGTAGACCAGAGATCCAGCGGCCTGTCAGCCGGGTATTCCCGATGGTTTAAATAGATTTTGTTTCTACAATTTGTGTTTAGAAATTTGAACACCGGCAGCCTGGGGGGCCTCCCGCTGGACCAGACTCGCCGCGGAACGCTGAGCGAATTCAAGTACGTTGCCGGGCACAACTCCGAGATACAACGTGGCGGCCAACGTGATCGCCAGTGCCAGACCGAGGCTCGGCGAAAGGGGCAGAACCGGGACCTCTTCGCGGGGTTCCCGCATGTACATGACTACGATGATTCTAAGATAGTAATAGGCTCCGACCGCGCTGTTGATCAAGCCCATTAGAGTAAGCCCAACCAGGTTTGACTGAAGAGCGGCGCTGAAGACATAGAACTTGGCAAAAAAGCCTCCGGTGATGGGAATCCCAATCAACGAAATCAGGAAAATCCCCAAGGCGCCGGCCAGTACAGGGGCGCGGCGGCCGAGCCCGGCGTAGTCCTCGAGCGTCACATAGCGCTCTCCGGCGTTAGCCAGATGGCTCACGACAGCAAAGGCGCCAACGTTCATGGCCGCGTAGGAAGCTGCATAAAACATGACCGCGGACGTGCCCAGCTCGGGCGTAGCCGCGAAGGCCACCAGCATGTAGCCAGCGTGGGCGATCGAGGAATAGGCCAGCAGGCGCTTGATATTGGTCTGGACGAGGGCGGCGACGTTGCCGAGGGTCATCGACAGGGCGGCCGAGATCCAGATCAGCCAGAATCGGCCGGGAGCATTAGCCTCAAAGACCACACGCAGGAGCACCGCGAAGGCAGCGGCCTTGGGTGCTGTGGACATGAAGCCGACGATGGGAGCCGGGGCTCCCTCGTACACGTCGGGGGTCCACACATGAAACGGGGCTGCCGCAACCTTGAACCCCAAGCCCACGAACATCAGGGCCATCGCGACGTAAGCCAGCATCGGGATCGGGCCCGAGTTCAAGGCCACGCTGATTTCGTCGATGTTGGTGTACCCGGTTGCCCCGAACATCAGCGCCACGCCGTAAAGGAAGAACGAGGTCGCAAACGAACCCAGCAGGAAATACTTGAGTGATGATTCGCTGCTGATCGCCGAGCGGCGGCGGAAGCCTGCCAGGATGTAGGTGGAGATCGAAGAGATTTCAAGCGCGATGAAAATCAGTACCAATTCCAACGCCGACGACATCAGGCACATGCCCACCAGTCCGAACAAGATCAGGCCGTAGTATTCTCCGGCCCGAATTCGCTGCACGGCCATGTATTCGTATGAGGTGAGAATGACCACGGAGGCGATCGCAATAACCAGCACATGAAAAAAGACACTGAAGCCGTCGACCCGGACCATGTTGTAAAACGCGAGACCCGGAGATTGCGCCATCGCCCACGTGGACAACAGGGCCGCCACCGTAGCGGCCAGTCCAATTCCGCCGAGAATTTTCTGGCCCTTCTCTTCGTCCATCAGGGGATCGAGGACCATGATCACCATTCCGAAGATCGAGAGCACAATCTCGGGCAGGATACGAATGTAGTCGACCGCGGCCGGAATGTTCTGAGCGGTCTGGAGCGCGGTGTTCACTGGCCCACCACCTTACCGGCCAACGGCATGAACGGTGCGAGCGTGGCGTGCACCGCCGGATCGATGACATTGAGCCAGAGCAGCGGAGCGACGCCCATGACCAGCGCGGCGATCGCCGTCGGCCACAGTGCCAGTTGCTCGCGAGCGGAGAGGTCCGACAGAGTATTGTTCTGTGCGTGCGTGACTTTTCCGAAGAAGACACGCTGGTACATCCAGAGCAGGTAGCATGCGCTCCAGATCACGCCGGTGGCTCCGATGACTCCGTACCAGGGATTGGCCTGGAACGCCCCACTGAGCACCAGGAACTCGCCGACGAACCCATTGAGCAGAGGCAAACCCACCGAAGCGAGCACCATGAACGAGAAAAATGTCGCGTACTTCGGCATGGGCGTGGCGAGGCCACCCATATCGGCAATCTCATACGTGTGTTTTCGTTCGTAGAGGATGCCCGCGAGCATGAAGAGGGCCCCAGTTGAAACACCGTGGGCGAGCATGACGAACATAGCGCCATTCAGTCCCGCCTCCGTGAAGCTGAAAATTCCAAGGACGACAAACCCCAGGTGGCTGACCGACGAATACGCGATCACCTTTTTCAGGTTCGGCTGGACCATCGCTACCAGCGCACCATAGACGATGCCGATCAGGGCCAGCACCGCAATCCATGTGGCGTTGTGCCGCGACTGCTCCGGGAACAGTCCCAGGTTAAAGCGCAGCAGGCCGTAAGTGCCCATCTTCAAAAGGACGCCCGCCAGCAGCACCGACCCGGCTGTCGGAGCCTCAACGTGCGCGTCCGGGAGCCAAGTGTGAAACGGGAAGAGCGGGACCTTGACCGCGAACGCCACGAAGAACCCGAGGAAGAGCCACGGTGCTGCCGCTGCAAAGCCCTGCACCTGTCCGCACCGGATCGCGTTCTGGATGGTTACGAAATCGAAGCTGCCCACTTTCGCGTACAGCCACAGCGTCGCTGCCAGCATGAACACCGACGCGACCATCGTGTACAGGAAGAACTTCACCGCGGCGTACACCTTACGTCCGTGGCCGTAAATGCCGATCAGCAGGGCCATCGGGATCAGCGTCGATTCCCAGAAGAAGTAGAAGAGGAAGAGGTCGAGCGAGGTAAAGACACCGATGAGCGCCGTTTCGAGGATCAGCAGCAGGATGAAGAATTCCTTCACCCGCTCCTGGATCGACTTCCAGGAGACTAGAACGCAAAGCGGAGTGAGGAACGTGGTCAGCAGGACGAGCCACATGGAAATGCCGTCCACGCCCATGTGGTAGTGAATGTTGGGCGCCGAGATCCAGGGCTTGTCGACCTCGTACTGGAAACCGGGTAAGGCACGGTGAACGTGCGCGATGAGGTGCAGCGACAGGCCAAATGTGAGCAGGGAGACGATGAGCGCGAAGATTCGGATGTCGCGGTCGCGCCGCGGGAACAGCAACAGCAAAACTCCACCAGCGGCAGGGATAAAGGTCACCAGCGTGAGGATCAGGTTATCGAGACCGCCGCTCATCGGACCCCCATCCAGATCATGTACGCAATCACGGCTGCGCCTCCTGCAGCAATCCAGCCCGCGTAGGAGCGCAGGTTGCCCGACTGCATGTGTCGGGCGGCCTCGGACACATGGGTTGCGCCGTGGGCGGTGTCGTTGACCGCGGCGTCGATCACTCCCTGATCTACTCCGTGCCAGAGGATGCTCGTGGAACCCTCGACCAGCGGTTTCACGAACAGCGTCGCGTAGAGTTCGTCGATGTAGTATTTGTGGACGACGGCTTCGTAGAAACCGCCGAGCGAGTCGGCAATCCGCTGAGGGAGAAGTGGACGCTTGACGTACAGCAGCCAAGCCACGTACCACCCGAGGCCCGCAGTGGCGACCGACATTGCCATAAGCGAGTGCTCCAATACATGGGACGCTTCCGCCGCGCGCTCAGAGAGATCGCCGGATGCGAACACCGGCCCCAAGAAGCGTTCGAAGCGGCCGCCAATTCCTATCCAGCCCCCCCCCAACGAAAGCAGGGCGAGGATCATAAGGGGCACCAGCATGATCGTCGGACTCTCATGCGGACTGCCGTGCCCATGGTTGGCGTGACCGTGAGGGTCGTCATGTCCATCGGCTGCCCCCCGATAGTCCCCATAGAACGTCATGAACAGCAGACGGAACATGTAGAACGAAGTGAGGAATGCAGTGAAAAGGCCAATCACCCAATAGACAGGATTTGCCTGATACGCCCGAAACAGAATCTCGTCCTTGCTGAAGAACCCGGCGAAGGGCGGGATACCGGCGATTGCCAACGTCGCAATGCCCATCGTCAGGTAGGTCACTGGGACGAACTGGCGCAGGCCGCCCATCTTCCGCATGTCCTGCTCCCCGCCCACCGCGTGAATCACTGACCCCGCCGCGAGAAAGAGCAGACCCTTGAAGAACGCGTGGGTCATCAGGTGGAAGATGCCTGCGGAATACGCCGCCACACCGCAGGCCATGAACATGTAGCCGAGTTGCGAGATCGTCGAGTACGCGAGGACCTTCTTGATGTCCGTCTGGGCGACCCCGATGGTCGCCGCAAACAACGCGGTCAGCGTCCCGACGATGGCCACCACCGTCAGCGCATTCGGCGCGTGGTCGAAGATCACGTGCGAGCGCGCAACCATGTACACGCCCGCCGTGACCATGGTGGCCGCGTGGATCAGGGCGGATACCGGGGTCGGGCCTTCCATCGCGTCGGGCAGCCAGACGTAGAGCGGAACTTGGGCCGACTTGCCCGCCGCCCCCACCATCAAGAGAAGTCCGATCGAGGTGAGCAAACCAAACCCGACCGTCTCGACCGAAAGATGGGATGCGGCGGCGAAGACCTGGCCGAAATCGAGCGACCCAAAATGCTTGATCATCAGGAACAGAGCGATCAGAAATCCGAAGTCACCAATGCGATTGACGATGAAGGCTTTCTTTCCCGCGGAGGCCGCCGAGTCCTTGGTGAACCAGAATCCGATTAGCAGGTATGAAGCCAGGCCTACGCCTTCCCACCCGATGAACATCTGGAGGTAGTTGCCCGCCAGCACCAGCGTCAGCATGAAGAACATGAACAGGTTCAGATAGCTGAAGAAGCGGTAGAAGCCGCCCTCCTCCGACATGTAGCCGACCGAATAAATATGGATGAGGAAGCCGACTCCGGTCACCACCAGCAGCATCACGAGCGTGAGCTGGTCGAGATAGAACTCAAAGTTCACGAAAAAGTCGCCGGAGCGAATCCAATGCGCGAGGAACTCGGTGTGCGGCAGCCCAAGCGAAGCGAACCGCACCGCCACATAAAGAACCATGGCAAAGGCGGCTCCGCAGAAGGTCAACGCGACCGCGCCGACGGCTTGTCGCGTAAGCCGGCGTCCAAAGAAGCCGTTGATGGCGGCGCCGACCAGCGGCAGAACCGGGATCAGCCAGAGATGGAGGGAAGGCGTCATAGTTTCAGCAGGTTCACCTGGTCGACGTTCAAAGTCTCACGCGTGCGATACACGGCGATGATGATGGCCAGTCCGACCGCGGTTTCCGCGGCCGCTACGACCATCACGAAGAAGACGAACACCTGTCCACTCAAATGCTGCCACTGGGCGGCGAAGGCGACGAACGCTAGGTTTACGCCGTTGAGCATGAGTTCGATCGACATGAAGATGGTGATGATGTTGCGCTTGATCAGGAAGCCAATGACACCGCACGCAAACAGGACCCCGCTCAGGATCAGGTAATAAGAGACCGGCACCATTAGCTCTCCTTCCCGGGAGGCGGAATTTGCGCTTCCGGCCGGCTGGCCAGCACTACCGCACCCATGATCGCGATAAGGACGAGAATCGAAGTCACTTCGAAAGGCAACAGGAAATCGTGAAAAAGAAGATTGCCGATGGTCTTGGGATAGCCGGGCAGAGACCCGAGCGTCACTGAGCCGGTCTCGGAACGCTTGAGCAATACCCAGGCCACGAGCAAGCCACCCGCCAGCACTCCGGGGACGCCCAGGATCATCGCGACACGGCTGCCTTTGGTGCGCTCCTCTTCCCCGGCATTCAGCAGCATGATGACGAATACGAAAAGCACCATCACCGCCCCGGCGTAGACGATCACCTGTACTACGGCGACGAACTCCGCGCCCAGCAGCAGATACTCCACCGCAAGCGACGCCATCACCACTACGAGCGAAAGCGCGCTGCTGATGGGGTGCGTCTGCGCGAGCAGGTTGATCGCTCCCGCGACGCAGATCGCTCCGAAAACCAGGAAAAGCACAAGATGCAGCATGGTTCGGTCTCGTCGCACGGCCAAAGCGCCCGCGCGCACTCTACGCCCGGTAGGCCACGATCAGTGCGGTCACTACCAGGTTGGCGATGGCCAGGGGGAACAGGAACTTCCACCCGAAGGCCATCAGTTGGTCATAGCGGAAACGGGGTAGCGTGCCCCGCACCCAGATGTAAATGAAGAGGAAGACAAACACCTTGGCGACGAACCAGAACGTCGGCAAGAGCGCCTGCAACAGCGGAGGTCCAAAGACCGGCCCATGCCATCCTCCCAAAAAAAGCAGGGTCGCCAGGCAGGCCACGGTGATCATATTGGCGTACTCCGCCATGAAGAACATGGCGAACTTCATCGCGCTATATTCGGTGTGGTAGCCGGCGACGAGTTCGGTCTCTGCTTCCGGTAAGTCAAACGGGATCCGATTGGTTTCCGCGTAAGCCGCCATCAGGTAAATGAAAAATGCGATGAACTGGCCGCCGTACAGAATGTTCCACTTCGGCAGAAAACCCCAGAAGAGCCCGCCCTGCGCCTTGACGATCTCGCTCAAGCTGAAGCTTCCCGACACAATCAGAACACCCACCAGCGACAGGCCAAGGCAGATTTCGTAGCTGACCATCTGCGCACTCGCTCGCAGCCCGCCGAGCAGGGAATACTTGCTGTTCGACGACCAGCCGGCCAGTGCTACGCCGTACACGCCAACCGACGTGATCCCCAGAATCACCAGCACACCCGTGTTCACATCCGTGATCTGCATGGGGATGTTGTGGCCAAAGATCGGAAGGGAGGTTCCGAACGGAACCACGGCGATGGAACTCAGCGCGCAGACCACAGCTATCATCGGAGCCGCGATGAATAGCGGCTTGTAGACGTGCGGTGGCGTCAGGTCTTCCTTCAGCAGGAACTTCGCACCGTCGGCCAGCGGTTGCAGCAATCCGAATGGACCCACTCGGGTAGGACCCCAGCGGTTCTGCATGTGGCCGACGACCTTGCGTTCCAGCCAGACCGTATACGCGACCGCCGTGAGCAGGATGAACAGCACCAGCACGGTCTTGATCAACGACGCGAAGAGGAAAACTGGGAGACTCAGCAATTTTGCTTACCTGCTTAATCGACAACGTGTGAAACCTGATACCGGGAACTGGGCGCTGTCCTTCGCTCAATCGGCGGCGACTTCTGACGGAGCCGGTTGCTTGTGATGATTCTCCATGACGGCGTTCAGCGTCTTCGAGTATCGGCCGAGCGTGCCGGAACTGAACAGGTCGTCATTGGCCGGGACAATCAGTTCGGGTTTTCCAACCACGCCCGGCCCGCAGTCAGAGAGCGTCGTGTGCTGGTCGTTTCCGGCCAGCAGGTTGATCCGCGAAACGTCGTAGCCCGGCACCAGCCGCTGGATCTCGTCCAGAATCGCGGCCGGCTCAAAGGGGCTCATCTTCGGTTCGAGCCCGTGGGCTTCCAGCCACACGGCATGCCGATCGGCTTCGCCCGATTGCGCTCCGCGCGACTGGCCCATGTCGGTTCGCTCTCCCGCCCCGAAGGGGACGAGTTTATGCACGTCGAATCCCATGGCGTCGGCGATGCGCACGATCATTTCAAAGTCGCTCTTGCTGCCCGTGACCTCGCCGGCCTTCTTCAACAGTTGCACGTCGCCGCAGGTGTTGGTGACGGTGCCGGATTTTTCGTAAGCGCTGGCGGCGGGCAACACGACATCTGCCATGAACGCCGTCTCGGTGAGGAACATGTCCTGCACCACGACGAACGACTCAGCAAAAACGAACGGATCGATGGAGAAGCGGCGGATGGGATTGGAGCCGACGACGTAGAGTCCCTTCAATTTGCCGGCTTTAGCGGCCTCCACCATCTCGGGAAGCGTCAGGCCTGGAGTGGCAGGCACGCTGCCCCATTCCGCATGAAATTTACCTGTGTCGGCCACCGAATGGTAACCGGGGAGCAGGTCGGGATAAAGGCCCATGTCCGCAGCCCCGCGCGAGTTGGCGTAGTCGGCGAGGCAGACGAACTTCGCGCCGGAAATGGCCGAGCCGAACTTGACCAGAGTCGCGACGTCGTTCCCGCGAATCTCGGAGCCGAAAATAATAATGGGGTTCGGCTCGGCGCGCAGCTTCTCGCGCAGCGCAATCCATGCCTCACGATTCGTCTTCTCGCTGGCGATGGTATCGGCGGCCGCGTCGTCGCCCGCCAGGAAAGCGGCGACTTTGCCTTCGGTTCCGGCAGGAACCTGATGGAATCCCGCCGCCTGCCTTCCCAGCTTGATCGGCTGCGAATTGATTAGGTAGAGACGCGAGCGGTGCAAACGGACGTTGTTGCGGATCTGCCAGGCGAGCAGCGGATGCTGATCAGTGGGATTGTTGCCGATGACCAGGATCGCGGGCGCGCTGTAGACCTCACGCATGCAGGCGGTAGCGTCCGGTTTTCCGGTGAGCGCAGCGGCGAAGGCAGGAAAGTCGACGGTGCGGTGGTGGTCGATGTTATTCGTCCCCAAGACCACGCGCGCGAACTTCGACAACAGGTAATTTTCTTCGTTCGTGGTGTGGTTCGAGCCGACCAGTCCGATCGCAGCCCCTCCGTCCTTGTCGCGAACCTCGGCGAAGCGCTTGCCGATCAAGGCAAATGCTTCTTCCCAGGTTGATGGGGTGAGCGCGCCATTCTTGCGGATCAAGGGTTGCGTCAGCCGTTCCGCGTGATCCGCGAAGTCGAAGGCGTATCGTCCCTTGACGCAAAGAAAGTCGTTGTTGATCCCGCTCTTGTCACGGTTGTCGCCGCGCACGATCTGCATGCCGGTATCCGATCGGCGAACCCCCAATGTGGTTTTGCAGCCATCGCCACAGTGCGTGCAGATCGTGCCGACGTGCTTCATCTCCCAGGGACGGGTTTTGTAACGATAAGCTCCCGAGGTGAGGGCGCCGACCGGGCAGATGTCGATGCACATGCCGCACTCTTCACACTCCAGGTGATCGTCCTGGTTGGGGGCAATGATTGAACTGACGCCGCGGTTCTGCACGCCGAGCGCCCACACGTCCATGCCCTCGCCGCAAACCCGCACGCAGCGGTAACACAAGATGCAGCGCGGCCGGTCAAAGAACACCACCGGGGACCACTGCTGCTCCTCCTTGTGGTTCTTCGCCTCCATGTATTTGGACTCGGCGGCGCCATAGGAAAACGTCATGTCCTGCAGTTCGCACTCGCCCCCTGCGTCGCAGACCGGGCAATCCAGCGGGTGGTTGCCCAGCAGCAACTCGACCATCGACTTGCGGGCCTGGCGCACTTCGTCGTTGTCGCTAGTGACGATCATGCCCTCGCCGACCACGGTGGTACACGCGGTCTGCAGCTTCGGCATCTTTTCGATCTTCACCAGGCACATGCGGCAGGCGCCCTGCAAAGACAGGTTGGGGTAGTAGCAAAACGAAGGCACCTCGATGCCTGCGCTCTTGCACGCTTCGATCAGCAACGTCCCCGGGGGAGATGTGATCTTCTTGCCGTCGACGGTGAGTGTTACGTCAGCCATGAATCCCTTAATTCTCGGTTAGTGCGCCAGTGCAGGCAGTCGTTCGACGACCGCCCCTGCCTTCTCGAACGGGCACGGCCTGCCTTCCAAATGATCTTCGAACTCTTTGCGGAACTTCTTGACGAACGCAATGGTTGGCATGGCGGCCGCGTCGCCCAGCGGACAGAACGTCCGGCCCAGCATGTTTTCGGACAAGTACTGAATGTTGTCGATATCTTTCTTCAGTCCACCACCCGCGTGGAAGCGCGTGAGCGTTTTCTTCAGCCAGTCCGTACCTTCCCGGCAGGGGATACACCAACCGCAGCTTTCATGCTGATAGAACTTGATCGTTCGCAGCGCGAACTTCACGATGCAGGAAGAGTCGTCGAGCACGACCACGCCGCCCGAGCCCAGCATGGACCCAGCCTTGCCCACCGAGTCAAAGTCCATCGCAATGTCGATCTCTTCGGGAAGAAGAACGGGAGTCGACGATCCGCCCGGAACGACAGCCTTGAGGGCGCGGCCGTTGGGAATGCCACCCCCTACGCCGTAAATCATCTTCTTAAGGTTGTAGCCCATGGGGAGCTCGTAAACGCCGGGCTTCGCCAGGTTACCGCTGAGACAAAACAGTCGCGTGCCGCCATTTTTCGGCGTGCCCAGATTTGCGTACCACTCCGCACCGCCAAGCATAATGTGGGGGACGCTAGCTAGGGTTTCAGCATTGTTAATTACGGTTGGTCCACCCCACAGGCCGACCACGGCCGGAAAGGGAGGCCGGATCCGCGGAATGCCTCGCTTGCCCTCAAGCGACTCCATCAGCGCCGATTCTTCGCCAACCTCATAGGCGCCCGCACCCCCGTGCCAGAAGATGTCGAGGTCGCGTCCGCTGCCAAAGATGTTCTTTCCCAGGAATCCGCGAGCATAGGCATCGGCAATCGCCCTCTGCATGATGATCGACAGGTAGCGGTACTCGCCCCGGATGTAGATGTATCCCGTCTGCGAGCCCACGGCGAGCGCTGCAATCATCACGCCCTCAATCACGGAATGCGGGTCGTGCTCAAAAATCAAGCGGTCCTTACAGGTGCCGGGCTCGCTTTCATCGCCGTTGCACAGGACATACTTCGGCTTGGCCGATTGCCTGGGCACGAACGACCACTTCATCCCCGTCGAGAAGCCGGCGCCGCCCCGGCCGCGGAGCGCGGAATTCTTTACTTCATTGATGATCGCGTCCGGCTGCATCGCGAGCGCCTTCTGCACGGCCTGGTAGCCGTCGAGTTCGAGATAGCGATCAATGTTTTCCGCGCCTTGCCCGAACCGCCGGGAGACGACCTTTACTTCATCGAGATGAGAAACCAGAGAAGCCATTCTGTTTGTAATTGCGCAATTGGGTAGTTTTGGAATTGGGTAACTTGTCAATCGCGCCCGGACGGCACGGTTCTTAATTGCCCAATTACGAAATTACTCAATTACCAAATTCCTAATTTGCTCGATTGCCTCACCTTTTGTACCCGTCGAGGACCTTATCCAGTTTTTCGGGGGTCAGGTTCTCGTGGAAGTCGTAGTTCACCTGGATTGCCGGAGCCCAACTGCAGGCGCCGATGCACTCAACTTCCTCCAGAGTGAACATGCCGTCGGGGGTCGTACCCTGGTGGCCGATCCCCAGCTTCTTCTGGCAGTGCGTAAACAGTTCTTCTCCGCCGCGCAGCATACAGGCGATGTTGGTGCAGACTTGCACGTTGTATTTGCCACGAGGCTTGGTGGTCAGCAGGGAGTAATAGCTGATCACGTTGCGCACCTCGAGCTCGGTCAATTCGAGCCGGCCCGCAATCTCGCCCACGACGTCGTCGCTCAGGAATCCGACTTCATCTTGCGCGTACAGCAAGGTCGGGACCAGCACCGAACGCTTGGTCGGATAGTGTCCGATCATCTCGGAGAAGCGCTGCTCGAATTCGTCGGAAAATTTCATCGCCGCTGGTTCTGGGAATGCAAATTACCCAATTACAAATTACTCAATTTCGCAATCTTCCTACCGGTCGATTTCCCCCAGCACAATATCAATCGACCCGATGGCCGCCACCACGTCGGCAATCAGGCGCCCCTCGCACATCGTTTGTAGGGTTTGCAGGTTGGCGAAACAGGCCGAGCGCATGTGTACCCGATACGGCTTCGCCGTTCCGTCACTCACCACGTAATAGCCCATCTCCCCGCGCGGCGATTCTACCGCCTGGTATACCTCTCCGGCAGGAACGGGAAAGCCTTCGGTGATGATCTTGAAGTGATAGATGAGGGCCTCCATCTGGGTCTTCATCTTTTCGCGATCGGGCAGGACGACCTTGGGAGCGTCCGCTTTGATAGGGCCCTCTGGCATCCCCTCGAGCGCTTGTTTCACGATCGCGATGGATTCACGCAGTTCCTGTACCCGGCAGATGTAGCGATCGAAAACGTCGCCTTCGGTGCCGAGCGGCACCTTGAACTTGAAATTCTCGTAGCCGGTGTACGGCATGTCGCGGCGCAGGTCGATATCGACGCCGCTGCCGCGCAGGGTCGGCCCGGTTGCGCCCAGTGCAATCGCGTCTTCCGCCGTGATCTTGCCGACACCCTTGGTGCGCAACAGCCAGATCGGGTTGCCGGTCAGCAGGTTTTCGTATTCGTCCACCTTGGAAGGAAAGCGGTCGGCGAACTGGCGGACGATGTCAAAGAACCCCAGCGGCGGCTCGAGGGCAATGCCTCCTATACGAAAATACGAAGTCATCATCCGCTGCCCACTCACCATCTCAAACATGCGCAGGATGTCTTCACGCTCGCGGAAGCAGTACAGGAACACCGTCAGGGCGCCGATGTCCATGGCGTGAGTGCCCAGCCAGACCAGGTGAGAATTGATGCGCGTTAGTTCGTTCAACAGCACCCGCAGCCACTGCGCCTTGGGCGGGATCTCCAGCCCGAGCAGCTTTTCCACCGCCAGCGCGTAGCAGAGGTTGTTGGTCATCGGGCACAGGTAATCGATGCGATCGGTGAGCGGCACCACCTGCTGGTAAAACTTTGCCTCGCAGGTCTTCTCGATCCCGGTGTGCAGGTACCCGATGTCGGGCATGATGCGGACGACGTTTTCGCCGTCGATCTCGAGCAGCACGCGTAGCACGCCGTGGGTGGAAGGATGCTGCGGCCCCATGTTCAGGATCATCGTCTTGTCCTGAGCGGGCTCGATCACGGGAGTGGGCGTGAGGTGCGCCATTACCGGTAGCCCTCCACGGGGTAGTCCTTGCGGAGCGGGTGGCCTTCCCAATCTTCCGGCATGAGGATGCGCCGTAAATAAGGATGGCCGGTGAAACGCACGCCGAACAGGTCGAAAATCTCGCGTTCGAAGAAGTTCGCGCCCGCCCAGACCGACGTAATGGATTCAACCACAGGGCTCGAACCGTCCAGCCGGACTTTCAGCCGTACGCGATCTTTCTTCGCGATCGACAGCAGGTGGTAGACCACCTCAAACCGAGGTTCCGACGGATACCAGTCGACACAGGTAAGGTCAGACAGGAACTGGAAAGGGAACTGAGGATTGTCGCGCAGCAGCGCGCAGGCTTCGCGGATATAGGGCCGCTCGACGTGGATGGTCATTTCGTCGCGGTCGAACTTGACCGCCTGCACGGCGGCAGAATTCCACTCCAGCAAGCGCGCCAGGGCCGGATGGTTCTTCAGTTGCTCGACGTCGGTGATGGGGGGAGCGAGAGGCATTACACCGAACCTCGCGTGGCTGAAGGCTTGCCCCAGTCGAGCACTCCCTTTTTCCATACATAAAAGAAGCCCACCAGGACGATGGCGATGTACACCAGCATCTCCCAGAAGCCGAACATTTTGAGGTCACGGAGGATCACGGCCCACGGATAAAGGAAGACCGCCTCAACATCGAATAAAATAAAGAGCATTGCCACCAGGTAGAACTTGACGGAAAAGCGCTGGCGGGCGTCGCCGATGGGAGCCATGCCACACTCGTAGGGCGACATTTTCGCCGGGGTGGGGCGGCGCTTGCCCAGAAGCCACGACAAGCCCACGATTCCGACCGCCACAGCCGAGGCCGCGAGGATATGAATCAGTAACGGCAGGTAGCGGGCGAAGTAATTGTCGGGCATGAGAGAGCTAGATATAATTCGCGCCAAGTATGGTTGCTTAAACGTTCTAGATTAGAGTTCGTGGGGAGTAGTGTCAAGCGACGCGACCACGGTTGGGGCCGCGCTTTTGAGCGTCATTCAATTTTCGCTCGCATTCAGAATCGAGTCCGCATGATTTTTGGCTTCAACACCGATGTCAAGCAGGGCGACACGGTCTACCACGTGCAAAGTGAAGCTCGGGAAAACGAGCTCATCTTGCAGACCCAGGTGTTTGTGCGTGGTCGCTGCATCGGGAAACGAGCCACCCCTTACGCCGAGCGATTGGCCCAGGGAGACTTCACCGACCAGCATAAAGAACAGATCCTGCGTGACCAGCATCGCCTGGTGCTCGATTCCATTCGCGAAGGTCGTCTTGAAAGCGTTCTGGACCGCAAGGACACCCCGGAAACACTGGCCGCAGTGAAGGAACTCGATCTGCAATGGGTCAACGCCGACTCGGTCCACAGCGACAGCAGCCTGATCATGCGTCTGCGAGTGACAGAAGGGGGCAACTCTGTGCAGGGAGCACGTCTCACGTTCCGCTTCGCACGTCCCGACGCCACGCCCTTCTACACCCAGGCCGTGACCGACTCTGCAGGTAACGCCGAAATGAAGGTCGAATTGGAAGAATCGCTGTTGCCCGATGCCTCGGTGCTGGTGCAAGCTAACTTCTCCGGCCGCAGCGCAACCCGCAAGTTCCGGTTGCGCAAGATTGACTGACCATCCGAAATTTCCGATGTTCCTTATTTGTTTTTTGATTTCCTGAATCAAAATAGAGAAACTGAGTTGGGCGTTCTCGCAACTCCAACCCCGCGCTTCGGCCTCGCGGTTGCACGAACCCTTGGGCGCCTGCGAAGATCAGCAGAGATGAAACTTCTCATTAACGGAGAAGATCGCAGTTTTGATGGTCCGCTCTCGGTGCAAGGGCTGGTCGAGCGATTGGGAATGAAAGCTGATCGAGTGGCGGTCGAGTTGAATCGTGATCTGGTGCCGCGCGCGCAGTGGCCGGCGACTCCCCTCGCCGACGGGGACCAGCTGGAAATCGTGCACTTTGTTGGAGGTGGATCATGAAAAAGATGAGGATGTTTGCATTTATCACGATCCCTGTGCTGGCAGCTCTGGGATGGGCGCAGGGCCCTACCCGATTTCGCCCGGGATTTAACCTCTTTTCCAAGCAACAGGATGTACAGGTGGGCCAGGAAAACGCCGCCCAGGTCCGCAAGCAGATGACGGTTATCAAAGACCCGGTGCTCACTGCGTACGTGAATCGTGTAGGCAGACGCCTCGTGAGTGCGCAAGAAGCTCAGGAGAGCGGATTTCCATTCACGTTTGAAGTGGTCGCCGATCCTTCCATCAACGCCTTCGCATTGCCGGGCGGGCCGATGTTCATCAACACAGGCCTGCTGCGGGCGGTGGACAACGAGGCGCAGCTGGCGGGGGTGATGGGACACGAGATGTCGCACGTGATTCTGCGACACGGTACGAACCAGGCCTCCAAGAGCAAGCTGATCGAGTTACCCGCGGTGTTAGCCTCGCAGATGTCGGGCGGCTCCATGATGGGGCAGCTCGCCCAGCTGGGCATCGGCCTGGGCGCCAACAGCGTGCTGCTGAGATTCTCGCGCACGGCCGAGAGCCAGGCCGATCTTACGGGCTCTCACTTGATGGCCGAGTCGGGTTATAACCCTGTCGAGATGGCGCGCTTCTTCGAGAAGCTCAACGCCGAAGGCGGACAACGGGCACCCCAGTTCCTATCCGATCACCCGAATCCCGAGAATCGTGAGAAGGCAATCGAACAGGAAATCACCCGGCTGCCGCAGCAAAGCTACGGCTATCAGACCGGGGAATTCGAGCGCATGAAGGAAGTGGTGGCGAAGATTCACGAACCGAAACCGCCGGCGCCGGCCCAGACTCAGTAGGATCACCAACCGACACGGTGAGGCACGAGTGATCCTGCCCGCGCCTCCTGCAATCAGATCCCGCAACCCCTGCCTTTCTGAGATCCTCGGGAACACCCTTAATTACTACCTGGCGAAGACTCTTTCTTGACACTGACCAAAGTAGACCTAAAATGTTTCAAACATTTAACGCCATTGTTGTTTCGAGGGTACGAAAAGCCGGATTTTGCAGACCGAATTCACATCCCGGGAGGTGGTCACGCTCACTGCCATCACGCCACGGCAACTGCAGTGGTGGGACGAGCGCGGAATCGTCGTCCCGGCCCGTGATGGACGTCGCCGTCTGTATTCGATGGAAGACCTCTCCGAGATAGCCGTGATTTGTGAGTTGCGGCAGCGCGGCTTTTCTCTCCAGCGCATGCGCAAGGTTGTGCGGTTTCTGCAGCGCGAATTCGGCAAACGTCTGGCCGAAACCGTGAGCGGTTCCTCCGACTACCATCTGCTCACCGACGGGACGAATCTCTATCTGGAAACTTCAGCCCAGCAGATTGTGGACATCCTCAAGAACGCTCGCCAGCCCATGCTGGCGATCTGTCTCAGTGACGCCGTGCGGCGCGTGCGCGCCGAGATCAAGAGTGGCACAAAGCGCAACAAGCCTGCCGCGAAGGTGGGCGGGGTCGGCAGTCGCAGAGCGGTTTCATAAGGCGCTGAACTCAGGGGGAGGGCACATGATCGGCGAACTGGATTTCTTGAATGAATGGATCCCGGAACAGATGGTTCCCGGCACGCTATTCGTGCTGGAAAACGCCGGCGAGATCGGGGAGAAAGAAGATCCCTACTGGGCCGTGCTGGCCTGTCCTTCGTGCGGAACCCTCGGCTTGGTCACGCGTAAACAGGTGGCCGGGTTGCTGCCGGTGATCTGCGGCTCCGATCAGTGCTCCGCGCAGTTTTTCATCAATGAGAGTGAGATTGTACCGCGCAAGCCGATCTAGGCTCTTGCCACGCTAACCCGCCACCGCCTACCTCAATCCCGCCTTCGTCCGCTCCAGCCGCACTGGCACCTGCTCGACAATCTCGATATCAAACCCTTCCAGTGCCGCCACCCGCCGGGGGTGATTGGTCAGCAGCCGAATCCTTCGTAGATTCAAATCCGACAGAATCTGCGCTCCGATCCCGATTTCGCGCTGTGTCTTCCGTTCGCTTTCCGGCAAGGTCGGCAAAGCGCGGTCGCGGTGAAAGGTGAGCACCGTCCGTTCGCCGATCTTGTCCACGGAGAACCCCTTCGACGTCTGGTGCAGATAGATGATTGCGCCGCGTCCCGCTTCCTCGATGGCGTGCATCGCCCCTTCGATGGTGGCGTGGCAATCACAGTGGGTCGAACCGAAGACGTCGCCCAGCACGCAATGCGAATGCATGCGCACCAGCACCGGCTCCGCGGTGTTCCCGATGTCTCCCCGGACCAGAGCCACGTGCGACTCACCGCCTTCCACTTCGCTCTCGTAGGCGATTAGACGAAACTCTCCGTGCCGTGTTCCCACCAGCGCTTCGCCCACCCGATGTACGTAACGCTCATGGGCCATCCGGTAGCGGATCAGCTCCGCCACCGTCAGCATCTTCATTCCGTGGGTGCGGCAGAATTCGACCAGGTCCGGAACCCGGGCCATGGTCCCGTCGTCTCTCATGATTTCGCAGATGATGCCCGACGGGATCAACCCAGCCAGCCGGGCTAGGTCTACCGCTGCCTCTGTCTGCCCAGCACGCACCAGCACTCCGCCTTTGCGGGCTCGCAGCGGGAATACGTGACCAGGTCGCGCCAGGTCCGACGGGCGAGTCGCCGGATCGATCGCCACTTTGATGGTGCGGGCGCGATCATAGGCGGAAATTCCCGTGCTCACCCCGTCCCGGGCGTCAATTGCCTCACAAAACGCCGTTCCGTAGTTCGAGGTGTTCTCCGCCGTCATCGGCCCGATGCGCAAGTGTTCCAGCCGTTCTTCGGTCATGGCCAGGCAGATCAGTCCGCGGCCGTACTTGGCCATGAAGTTGATGGCTTCGGGAGTGACCTTCTCGGCCGCGAGGGTCAGGTCGCCCTCGTTCTCGCGATCTTCGTCGTCGACCACCACGATCATCCGGCCCGAGCGGATTTCCTCGATCGCCGTGGGAACGTCCGTGAAAGGAGGCTGGGGGCTCATATGCTTAGGATTCTATCAACAGAAATGCTAGCCGGCGCGGTCCGGATGAACCAGTTCGCTCTCGGCGCCGCGGAACAGGGCCCGCACGGCCCGCACCACCCACCGAACCAGCAGGACAATGATCGCGAGGAAGACCAACGCAATCCCCGCCGCCAGGTACGGATGCTGCGTAGCGAACCAGGTCAAAAAAATGGCCAGCGCGTCTTCCCCCAGGCTCAGGCTGATATTCGACAAGGGCTCCGGAGATGGTGTAACCGCTGCTCTCACTGCGGTCTTTCCGCCATGCGCAGCCAGGGCGATCGCACCGCCGAGCAGAGTCGCGATCAGCTGTTTTTCAGGAGAAAGTTGCGCCGTGGCTCCGTAGGCCAGCAACGCTGCCACCGGCACGCGAATGAAAGTGTGCAGCGCGTTCCAGAGGAGATCGAATGCGGGCACCTTGTCGGCAAAGAACTCAGCCAGGAACAGCGCCGCACTGGCCCCGATCACCCACCAGCTCGTAAGCAGGTGCAAAGGCGCGGGTAAGGGCAGGACGCCGGCATGCGCCAGCAGGCCCAGCGTCGCCACGGTGGCATAGACGTTCAACCCGGCGGCGAAACTGATGGCCACCAGCGCGGCGGCGATTTCGTTGGGCGGCAGTTTGACGGCATCCAACATGGACGGAGATTCCGGCCGGTTCCCGCGAGCGGGCGCCCCTTAGGATAGCTCCATTTTCGGGCAAAGAAAAAGGGCCACCACCACGGGCAGCCCTGAGGCGATCCGTTCGTGCTTGTTCAGAGGGTGGACTCGATCTCGAATCCCCAGGCTTCCAAGAGGGGTTCGGGGATGTACTTGGAGTTCTTGTTCCGCCGCGCCCACTCCCGCAAACGCGTTGACCGCAGATACTGGTCGGGGGAGAGCTTATACTCGCGCACAACTTGTTCGAACTCGGTGATCGTGGGGGTGATCGGCCCAATGGGTTCCGGCTTACCCCAGTTTGGGTTTCCGCGTCGCTTTGCCATGAAAATTACGCCTCGTAGCTGAGATAAGTTCGACTGCTTGGAGAAATCTCACTTCTAACCCTTAGATTCACTGGACCTTGGGCTGGATTCACTACAAAACTCCAAGCGTCCGTACGACAAGAGATCCAGTTGACAGGAACCTATGGGATATTGGAAGCATGAAATTATAGGCCTGTTCTTTTCTGAAAGTCAATTAAATTCGCGTTTCATAGCCTGACGCCTAAACTCTTTAACTAGCTGAAAAAAATAGTGTTACAAGAGACATACGATCCACCCAGAACCACAGTCGGCAGGAGAGTCATCAGTATGTGGTTTTTGGTAGCTACCTATGCTTCCATGGAGTCGGTGATTTCCAAGCGCTCGTCCCGCGAGGCCAAAGCAAACGATTTTCGTACCAACCGCCCGGACTGGTTACGGGCGTAATCCAAAGCTTCCGCGCTTCGTTGACGACGTAGTAAACGAACCGTAAAGTGGCCGTCAGGAGGCAGTTTCGTGAGAGATATCTACGAAGTGCTGCGTAAGAAACAGGCCGAACAGGCCCAGCTGGGCAAACAGATCGAGGCCCTCCAGACCGCCGCGGAACAGCTCCGGAGTGTGGCTCACCTTTTGAACGCGGAGGATGAGGAAGGCAAGGACGGCGGCCACAACGGGTAGCTTCATCCGTCCATTTTGTTGAGGAGTTTTGAAAGCGTCCTATGAGCCTCAAGGCCCTGGTTTTGTGCTCCGACGAGAAGATCGTACGCATTCTCCGTCGCGTGCTGAGCGATCTCGAGATCGCCATCGAGCACTCCACCGATCCGGACGGGGCTATCCGCCAGCTCACCCGCCAGCGTTTTGAAGCCGTTATCATCGACTGCACCGACTTGAAGACCTCCACCGTGGTCCTCAAGAGCGCGCGCTCCGCCCCGGCGAACAAACGAGCCATTGCAGTCGCCATCATGGACGGCCACAACGGCCTGCGCTCGGCTTTTGACATGGGCGCGCATTTTGTTCTGTATAAGCCAGTTTCGAGCGAGCGCGCCAAGTCGAGCTTCCGGGCAGCGCGCGCCCTCATGAAGCGCGAACGGCGGCGCAATTCCCGGGTTGCGGTGGAGCTGCCGATTTCCCTCGCCAACGCGACAACCGGATTCATGCAGCAGGTCACGACCACCGACCTGAGTGAGGGTGGGATGGCGGTCGAGCTTCCCAAGCGGGTCACCGATTCCGGCCCATGGCGTGTCACCTTCACGCTGCCGGGGTCCGAGAAGGTGATCGACGTCAGCGGTGAGGTGGCATGGCAGAACCCCGGCGGGCATGTAGGCATCCGCTTTGCGAATATGCAAGTTGACATGGCGCACGACCTGCGCGCCTGGCTCAACCAGAATTCTCCGGAGAGTGAGAAAGACGATCCCCCGGTTCGGTGCAAGCTCACCGATCTCAGCCTGGGCGGCTGCTACCTGGAAATCGCCTCGCCCTTCCCAGTCCGCACCAGGATTGTGCTTTCCATGCGCGTGGCGGAACACGAGTTGCGCGTCGAAGGAGTCGTGCGCGTGATGCATCCCGACGTTGGCATGGGAATTGAGCTGACCCAGAGGACCGCGGAACAGCGTCATCACGTGGAAAAGTTCATCCACACTTTAACGGCTGCGGGCGCCGCCATACCGGAGTTGTTGGTGGAACCGGAGGGCTTGGAAGCAGAGGCAGCCGGCGCTCACGACAAGACCTTGCGAAACGCCGAAGGCGAAGATCCCCTTCTCGATCTGTTCCAGCAAAAGGCTTCGCTGCCGGCCGAACTCTTTCTGAACGAGCTGCGCAAACAGCGAAGCTCGCATCGTCCCGAAACTGCTGAAGAGACGATCCTGCCGGTTTAGTTCCTTCCCGGGTGGGAATCGAACCCACACGGCCCGCTCGGGCCTCGGGATTTTGATCCCCGTGCGTATCCTGTAAACAACTGTAAATACAGTGTTTAAAATGGTTACACATGGGTGAAAATGTGTAAGAAACTGGGTAACTTTCCAGAGAATTTCGAGTCGCAGAAGATCAACTTGGCATTCCCCGCGTGCGCCCCGCCTAAAAAAAGAACGGGTTCGGAATATTGAACTGCGCCCCATCGATTTGCATCGTTGGCCGCTCGCGATCACGGTGTACTGCGTGGGGTGGAGAGCCCCCCGGGCCACCAGTTCCAATCGCCGGCAACGCGAAGAAGCGCAGGTCCAATCACAATGCGAACCAGGGTTGCGTCAATGAGCACGGCTACTGCCAGCGTAAATCCAAGCATCTTGACTACCAGGAAGTTGCCGAAAGTAAATGCCGCGAATACGACAATCATGATCGCGGCGGCGCTGGTAATCAGTCCTGCGGTTCTGGCCAGCCCCTCGGGGATTGCCTCCAATTCACTCATCCCGCTCCGT
>Ga0210408_10000416_pt1 | contig 56290 bp, 36 predicted proteins | sample IncBWH4MmetaG_FD_155471 | JGI IMG/M metagenome (GOLD analysis project Ga0210408, IMG submission 155471) | Forest soil microbial communities from Barre Woods Harvard Forest LTER site, Petersham, Massachusetts, United States - Inc-BW-H-4-M | ecosystem: Environmental > Terrestrial > Soil >... | reverse complement strand
ACTGTAGCGGGCGGGGCGCCGGCCCGTCTCGAAGGAGTGGTTGCGATAGATGCGCACATCGCCCAGCCGTCCGCGCAACGCCGCATAGCCCCAGCCCGACCCATCTGAAACCGAGAGGATACCGTCGTCCGTGAAACGAAAATCGTTGTCCTCGATCCGCACGTCATCCACCCGCTGCCCCGCGAGCAGCGAACGAATGCGAATGGGGAAAAACACATGCTCGAAACGGCAGTTGGCAATCCGGATGTCCCGGCCGGAACCCCAGACCCGCACGCAGCCCGGGTGCATTTCCTTGCGGAAAGTCCACGGCTTGGTGCTGAAATCCCATGGCGCCGAAGTGATATCCCATGCCGGCGTGGTGAAGCGAAACGTCAGGCCGCTAATATGGAGATGCTCGACCTTCTCACCCTCGACCAGGTTCATTTGGCGGCCTGCCTCGATTTGTAGCGTGTTGGGATCGACGTCGCCCGGCGGCCGCAGGTAAAGGCGCCCGCCCGCCCCCTTTTTCTCAAACCAATATTCGCCCTCGGGATCGTCGAGATACTGCGGTTTATCTTCGAGGTAATAACGCATGTTGCGCATGATGACGCCGCCGGTTCCACCACCGGTCCACCCGCCAAAGCCAAGGCCGTGCCGCTGCAAGTCCACCACCTCGACCTCGGTGGGATAGGGCGCGCTCATGACCCAGCCGTATTCGGGCCAGATCAACGCTCCCTTGAAATAATCCTCCGGTTGGTCCTTGATGTGTTTAGTATCAATGCCCAGGTGCATCAATTGGCCACGCGCGTCTGCGATGGTGTTGCCGAATGGCTTGCCCGGGTTGTCCCAGACCCACCACTCGCTCTTCACGTCGTCCGGGTTCGACACCTTCCAGTTCGGCGTTCGGGCCAGCGGAATCCGCGTGATGTTGCCCTCTTTGCTGACGCTCCAAACACAGCGTGGCGCAAAATCCAGGTCCGCGCACCAGACGCGGTCCGGCTCGGGGATGTCCTTGTGCGTTGTCCCCCGCTGCCACCCCCGCACGCGTTCGGAACCGCACAGGACCGCCTCGCCGTTTCCCCAGGTCGGATCGCTCGTGAGCCGGATGGGCGCCCCTGCTTGCCCGGTCTCCTTAACCGCTAGCCGCCCGCGATAAACGCTGCCCCGCTTGAAAACGTAAGTTCGAATCCCCGTCGCCGCCGCAGCGTTACCGGTTGCGTTGGGGTCCCACGGATGATGCTTCCAGGGTTTCCCCGGCGCGTCGCCGGGATTCGTGTCACCGCCGGCCTCAAAGTCAATGTAGCGCACAGGGGCCGCCGCTTCGAACACGAAGGGGTGCGGCTGCCAGGTCAGGTCGCCCTTGGGGTCAACCTCTGCGTAAGTTTCCTGCCAACTCCAGCCCGCCGGCCTGGCTGCGTCCACTGCCGCTCCCAACCCTGCCAGCGGTATGAGCACCCAACCCAACGCCACCACATCCCGCAGATGCTTGTTCATGGCGCCATTGTATCGACGAAGTTTCCCGTGGCAACCGGGCGCAGGAAACCAAGTGACGGCTTAAAACGCCGCATTCCCTTGGCATATGGCTCAGCTTGCCAGCAACTCTTCGTCAATGCCGGGTTCACTCCTTTCGCGCATGACTTTGCGCGGGGCGAACTTCAATTTGTCTCGCCGCGCGTGGTGACACCGGCGCAACATCTGAAAATCGTAAAATGAAAACCATTCCTTATCGTTGTGACGAGTCCCGGCACAAGGCGCTGCTCGGTGTGGCGCGTTCCACTGGGACGAGTGTGCAAAGGCTGTTCGATAATTTTGTCACTCATGTCATCGCTGAGCGCCAGGCGGAAGCCCGTTTTGTGACGCGCCAAAAGCGGGGCAATCCGGCGCGTGGACGGAAGGTGCTGGCGGAAATTCGCCGGCGCATCGTCTCTCGTGCCAGAATAAAACGAGTCGCATGAAAGGTGGAATCCGCACGGCGTCCACCGATTGGACGCTACGAAAGCATGCAACCGGAGACGCTGTCCGTCATGGGTGCCACGGAGATCGGAACTGATCCGAAGAACCTGCCGGGCTTGCTGGACCAGTTCTGCCTCAAGGCGGCCCCCGAGATTCTGGCCCAATGAAGCTTAGGCCGGCTGCAGCTTCAGGCTGGCCTGGTATATTCAGCGGTTTGGCGCTCGCTGCGGTGGGGTCCTATTGTTTGACACCTCTCATGGCGAAGCTTTATGGATTCTGGTTTTCCGCTGCTTCAAATCGAAGCAGGACGATCTCGGACTTTGTGCCGACCCGCATCGGCGCACCCCAAGTGCCGACGCCGCTGCTGGTAAAAACCTGCAAGGTGCCCAGGCGGTTTAGTCCGTAGTTGAATCGTCCGTGGACCAGCGCGGCGACCCAACTCCACGGCCAGATTTGTCCACCGTGCGTGTGGCCGGAGAGCTGCAAGGAAATGCCGGCTTCGGCGGCAATCGACGGGTTCGAAGGTTGATGCGCCAGGAGGATGCTCGAACGCCGGCCATCAAGATGGGCCGATTGCAGGACGGCGCGCAGAACTTGGGGCTCGCCCGCCTCGCCATCATGCACGCCAACGATTTGAAGTCCGTGAACCTCCACCTTTTCATTGTTCAACACGCGGATGCCGGTGCGTCCAATTGCATCAAGAAACCCGGTGCGGGTCGTGAACTCCTCGTGATTGCCGCTCACGAAATACATGCCGCGTGGCACGGATAACTTGCGCCACGGACCAACGAGCTGCTCCAAATTCGCCCTGGTGCCGTCGAACATATCGCCGCTGACAAAAACCGCGTCGGGTTGCAGGCGTTGAAGTTTGGCCACGACGCGCCGGGTGAAACCGGCGCCCCGGACATTGCCAAGATGCAGGTCCGTCACGAGCGCTGCGCTTCGCCCGCGCCAGGCATCGGGCAGATTGGGCAGCTTCACCGTGATAGGTGTGACACGAATCCAGGCAGCATTCACCAGACCATAAACGCTGGCGAAGAAGGCGAGGCCGAAAAGCACCGCCGCAATCGCGCGTGGTTCAACCGGCAAGCCCAAAAGCTTCACAGGAACGTAAACAAACCAGCACCCGACGGCTGCGAAGAGGCAGAAGCTAAAAACGCCCAACCAGGTTGCGGAAACTCGATACATAACTCGCAGGAATGCGTTCGCCTGACGGAATCCGAGGAGCGTGGTGACGACAAACGCGAGAGTCAGCGCCGGTGGAACGATTTGCCAGAGCGGCACCGATGGCGTTCCCCAAAAGTGATTCCAGGTCTGGCATACGAACCAGTTCGCCGCGAGCAGCACGCCCACGATCACAGTCACAAAAGAAACGACTCGCGCTCGAGGGATGCGAGAATCCCTCGAGTTGGATTCCAAATCGTTTGGTGTTATTTCCAACTCGTTCGCAATTGGCGAAGCTGGCGCGATCATCGGATACGACAAAGTATTGTGAATTTCATACACAGCTTCCCCGTATTGCTGGTGCCGTGCCACATGTTCTGCACCGCTGATGAATCGCTGTAAGTGTTTGTGGATAAGGGTAAAACGAGCATCCTGCCAGCCTGACGCCGGTTGAATCTCACAACGGATTCTCGTCTTCAACTTAAAATCGTTGAGGCAACAAGGAATTTACGTTGCGGGGGCTTAAGCCTTTCCAACGACTTGAGGGCGCACCATACCTCGCGGGGACTGAACTCTGGTCCGACCCCTGCGACGAACCTGCAAAACGAGTTGTTGCTTACACCGCCGGCCGGCAAAGCCTTCTACCGGCTGGCAAGCCCATCGACCTGGTCCCGTGTCGGCTCTCATTAACACCCCGCTTCAGCGGGGTGGCGCACGACGTCGAGACCGTGGGAACCTTTTCAACGGTTTATGCTCGTCGCGAAACCTCCAGCGGCTGTTTTGTTCCGTTGCCTCAAACCCCGTCAGGCCCAACCCGCCTTTGCTTTTTGCTTTTCAGCCTCATCCCGCCAGGGATGGTTGAAAATAGCCCACCCGTTTCAACGGGGCCAGCCGATGAGGTCTGCAAAGTCCCGCCAGGGACGGCAGACGAAGAGGCTGGATCTCTCGGTTGTCGCTCGTGAACGGGTTGTGGGCCCGAACCGTTTTTAGCGCTGAAGGCGCGACTTATCCTTCATCGAAGGTCCCAGACAACCGAGCCGACCGACCCACACCCGCACCGACCCGCACCGCAGCTCCGTGTATTTGTTGGTTGACAATGCCTGGAATTAGATATTTTCCGGTGGCATCCACTACAACGGCATTGGTTGGCAGACGCACGCGGGTACTTTTTCCGATGGTCGTGATGCGGTCCCCCGTTACTACTACCGTCATGTCGCGCCGAGCCGATGCACCCGTTCCATCAATTAACGTGACGTGGCTTAACGCAAGAACCTGCTGCTCCAAAGCCAGGGCTGGTTGAGCCATCAAAAGCGGGACCAGCAAAGCTGCGGAAGTAAACCAGCGCATACAGAGCTGCGAAGGCGGGTCAGTTGAGATTTTGGCGAATGCCGACAATGTTCTTCGGCTTGAGTCCCTGGACCGGCGCAAGGAGAAAAAGACTGGTCACACGCAGGATGAGCTTCTTTTTGGCTTCGAGATGCTCAGGATGACGACACAGGCTCTGAAGGAGCAGGTCCGGGTCGAATTCAATTTGTTTCGCCGAATGCAGTTTTGGTTGTTTGACTTCATAGGCGTTTCTTCCAATGCCAGTCATGCCGCGCCGCGTGGAACACGGCGGCCACCTTAACGGTCTTCTCTGCCTCGTTTACTTCGTAAATAACTCGGTAGGGAAAACGGTCTGGATAGCGCCAACGAATATTTCTGTTGTGATGGCGGCGACAATTGAGCAGTGGGTTCTGTGCCAGGGCATCCCACACACGGATGATTTCCTCGATGAACTGCGCACCAAGTCCGGGTTGCCGGCTTTCGTACCAGTCAGCCGCCTCGGCGACGTCTTGCTCGATCTGCGGCGCGAACTCGACGCGCCAGGTCATTTGCGGTAACGCGACCGCAGCCGGGCCTTCATTTCATCGAGCGGTATCGCGGAGGTCGGAGCGTCCCGCAGGGCGGCCAACCGCTCTTCCACGAGGGATTCATCAGCCCCACTAAGCGGTGGATCATCCAGTTCCAGGGCGCGTCGCACAACCAATTGCCGCTGCTCGAAGGTAAGCCCGGGCAGCTCCTGGAGAACTTCGCTGAAGCTCATGGCACAATTTAATCAGCCTTTCTAACTTTGTCACGATGAAATTTATTTTTCGCCTTTTGCGGGAAGGTGAGTTACGCGAGAGTTTCGGCTCTTTTGGTCAAGGGAGCTTCCTGGGCGCGAGCTCTGTAGCAGGGGCGCGATACGGTTTGTGCGGTAGAGCCACCAGAGCAACAACTGAAATGCTGAAAAGGTCAGCCGAGGAAAGCTCTCGCTCGCTCCGTTCAATAGGGGACTCATCAAGCTGTCGGCGCTCTGCCGTCCCTGACTGGACTTGGTCCTCGGGCGCATTGCTACCCACCGTTGAAACGGGTGGGCTATTGTCGCGCGTCCCTGACGGGAATCGAAGGCCTTTCGACTCGACTCAGCCTCAATTCCTGGTCGCAGCTTCGGCTTGGCCAGCATCGCATCCTGCGCGGATTTGCGAAAAAGCCCGCCGCCGTACACCATCGAATTGAATTTTCGCATGTGCCGATGTCGTCAAGCGGGTTGCCCTTAAGAGGGACCATTTTCCCGGACCCATGGAGTGGTCATTGCTTGCGAAGGCGGAAGAGCTGTTGGCTGCTCGTGGACGGAACGGTTACGGCAAAATTTGTGCCGGCAGACAAGGGTGCGTTTGTCACCGAATTCCAGATGGAACCAACCGGCGAGACGGCTGATTCCAATGCCCAGCCCACAGCGTTGGTAGTCCATAAGAGTGTCACCCGTTGTGGTGACCCGCTGGTGATGGCCAGGCTGTAAGGCCCGAATCCCGGAGGAATCTGGAGGACGAAGTTGTCGAAAGTCTGCGATGAGAAGTCGTATAGCCCGACGTGCCCGGAGGAGTATGTGCGATTGGTTTCCAGGAGTGAGGTGGTGGCATTGGTGGAGCCGTTCACGAAGGCAGAGTATTGGTTGTCGACGACTTCGATGCGCAGATGGACGTTTTGGACTCCGGGGTTGGTAAAGACGTTGAACACGGGGTTCAGAATAGGTGGGTTATTATAATTGGCGTCGGTGATCACGTGCCAATAAAGTGAACGTCCCGCGTTGGGTCCGCGATTGCCGCTTCCCCACCCGTAACCGCCCGTTACCAGCAGGACGCCATTAGTACCGGAAGCATCCGAGCGCAGCCAAATGCCCCCATCGGCGACCTGGTTGATATCCACGTCGATCGCGAAATTCTGCAGTACGAAGGGCAAACCTGTGAAGGTAGCCGGTATGTTATTCGGCTGCGTGGCATAATAGACCCCGCCGCTGCTGGCCCAATTGCCGCGCAAATTGCTCCAAAGTGGAGATGCTCCGGCGTCAAAATTGTCAGTAAAAACTATCTGGGCAGAGACTGGCCCCAGGCAAAATATTAAGAGGGCCGTCAGACCTGCGGGGTGCCAACGGGAAAATGATTTCATATCGGGCTATGTCTTCAAACTCCAGCCAGCATTATAAACTACTAATGGGAATTTGCTTTTTGCCGCGCTGCCAGTTTTCTTGCTGTGCGCGTAAGCGCGAATGGCTTTGGGGGTGGCTCATTCTCGCCGCATAATCCCACATAGCGAAGAGGGTGTCCAACCGGAAATTGACGAGTATCTGGGTCTGCGCGAACCCGCACCTGCCGAGACCAGCGTCCTGCGGGAAACCCCAGGCCAAGGCTGAATTCGGACGAAGGAACCAATTCGCTTTCCATGCGCTCTTCGCTGGCTTCAGTCAGCTTCATGTGCCAGGCTATCGGCCATGAATATCCCCCAAGAATCTGCTCCTCTCGTTTCCCAGCCCGCACGCAACCCCGTCGTATCCGGCTCCTCTATAACCGGCAGAAAGGTCAAGGGCGAACGCGCGCGGGCGGTTCTTTATTTGGCGCCCGCCCTGTTGTTCATGGCCCTGGCGGTGGCCGCGGTCCTCGCGGCCGAGGCACGCAAACCCGGCGAAACAGACTCGCCCGCGAACCCGCCGCTGGCCGCTCGCGTGCAGAGCCTTAATCGCGTGGCAGAGGACAAATCAACGTGGGGCTCTCTCCGCTGGCTCATGAATGCGAAGCTCGAACCCGGCTCCCCTTTGACGCTCGGCGTCGTCGAGCTCAACGTCGGGCAGTCCAATCCGTTGCACGTCCATAGCAATTCCGACGAGGTGATTTATGTGCTCTCGGGGCGGTGCGAGCAGCGCGTCGGCAAGGAGACCGTGATTCTAAAGGCGGGTGATGCGCTGCGCGTGCCGGCGGGCGTGCCACACCAGGCGAAGGTTCTCGGCCACGAGTCGCTGCGGTCCGTCGTCGTCTATAATACGGGCGAGCGCCAGTTTACGGTGGTCACTGAGGAACCAAAGTAAATCTCCGAAGGCGATTTGGCCCCTGCCCTTCGTGTATTCCGCTAGGGATGAAACAACCGGTAGAATTTATTGGTGCTGCCGAGGGGAAGGACGACGACGTTCTCGTTATTGCTCGCTGCGGCGGTAACGGAAAGATTTGTCCAGCCACCCGCGGGAGTCAAAGCCGGGGAGGCCTCCTGGAGTGAAAAATTCGTCGCCCAGAGAGGCCAGGCCAAAATAATGTTTTGGTTCGAACGCGCGATTCGCAAAACCAGCGGGGAATTAATCGCGAGGACCGCGTTGACAAAACTGGCCGGCAGGGCCGTGGCCGAAGCGTCGGAGACTTCGCGCGGGACGGGTTGGTCGGTGAACGTAAGGCCGAAACTGCCGGTCGTGCCGGGCAAGGGACGGAAGTTCGCCCGGACAAGTTCGCGGGTGCCCGCAGCAAAGGCGCCGCCAACCCCCAGCGCCAGGGCGACACCAACTCGCCCGGAGCTGACCTGATTGGTATTGACGTAGAGAGTTGCGCCACCCGCACCGCCGCCAAGGTTGGCGCTGGTGAAGGCCACCGCGGCAGGATTGAACGAGAGGCTGAACCCGAGAGCGTTCTCATTGCCCTGCGACGCGAGATTTAAACTGACAGTGCCCCCCTGCCCCGGCATGAACGGGGTACTGCTGAGCGTTATCAACCGCAAGGCCGATGGTCCCGCGCCGGCCACGGCAAGTTCGTTGGTCGGCCCGCCCGCCGGAGTCAAAGGGTCCAGTCCGGCGGCGTAGCGGCCAGCCTGAACCCAGTCGGTGACTTTGATCGCCCCGTCGCCCAGGGTCGAGCGCGGCGCGCAATCGGCCTGCTGAAACTCAGCCGCGTTAGTCGGATAATCCAACCGCGCCACATAGCGGCCCACTTGGAGCCAGTCGAGCAGGGTAACGCTGTTGTCGCCACCGGGACGCGGAAAGACGTCGCCTTCGAAGGCCGTGGCGGCGGCGACGGAGACGGCAGCGCCAAACCAGGCGGCGCCCAGCGGGTTGAACTGCGGGTCCCAAAGCTGGCGCGGCGTGGGATGGTCGGCAAAGTCAATTTCGGTTGAAGCATTGGCCACGGAAATGATGGCGGCTGAGAAGCTGACCTGAAGGACTTGCTGGGTCCCCGCGGCGAAGGTCGAACCGGAGGGCAAGGCCAGCGCGAGCCCCAATTTGCCGCTGTTGAGCAAGCTGGTGTTGGCGAAAAGAACCGCGCCCGGGGCGCCGCCACTCAGGGTGGCACCCATGTAGGTCAGCACCGCAGGGTCGAAGTTCAGACTGAAGCCCAAGCCGTTTTCCTGGCCGCTGGCGTCCAGGATAATGGGAACGGTGGCAATGCCGCCCGCGGAGACATTGATGCCGCCGACCAGGACCGGCGCATCGACGGTAAGCAGCGCATTGGAGCTGGGGGTCCACCCGAAGGTGTTGGTCACCAGCACGGCATAAAGGCCAGCCTGAGAGAAGAGGACGTTGGTCAAAGTGAGCGTTGCGTTGGTGGCCCCGGTGATGGGAGCCCCGCGGAAAAGCCACTGATAGGTCAAAGCGAGCGGCGGCGCTGCGGTGACCGATAAAGTCACATCGAGGCCTTGCGTCACGGAAGTCTCGGCGGGTTCTGAAACGATGACGGGTGGACTGGCCACTACGTTTTGATAAATACTGATGCTTGGATCGTAGCTGTTCGCGAAAACTATGTCCGGCCGGCCATCTCCGTTGAGATCGCCGACAGCGACGCCCCAGGCATTGAAGCCGGTGCCGTAATCGACGCGCGCCGCCAGCGACGTATTGGTGAAAGTGCCGGGGGTGCTCACGTTTTGGAAAACGGAGAGAGCGCTGTTCAATTCGGTAACGATGACGACGTCCGGCTTCGCGTCGCCATTGACATCGCTGAGGACAATGTTGTGCACACGGCCGGGAGTGCCGAATTCGATCCTGGGCGCAAACGAATTCGTCGTCAGCAATCCCGGAGTGGCGAGGTTGCGGCAGACAGCAATCGTTTGGCTGGAGTAGGAACCGAAAAGGAGTTCGCTCTGGCCATCGCTATCGAGATCGCCCGCGGTGATCGCGATGCACCCGGTCATGGCGGGCAGGTCGAGCCTCGGCGCGAACGAGTTGCTGGAGATGCCGGTAGGCGAACCGATGTTTTGATAGATCGAGACGAATGCCGAGTTGGCGTTGGCGACCATCAGGTCCGGAAGACCATCGCCATCGAGGTCGGCGACGGCCACCGCTTGCGGGCTGTCCCCGACCGGAAGCTCGAATTCGGGTGCGAACGAGTTGGTGGTGAGGGCGCCCGGCGAAGCCAAATTGCGCAAGATCGAAACGGTCGCGTTGCCGGTATTGGCGGTAACAATTTCGGGCCGGCCATCTCCATCCAGGTCCATCACCGCCACGCCCCTGGGCGAAGGGCCGACCGGGAAATTCACGGGCGCAGCGAAGGAATTGGTGGAAATGTTTCCTGGAGTGGAGAGATTGCGGTAAATCGAGACCACACTGGCGGCATAATCGGGAACAACCAGGTCCAATTTTCCGTCGCCGTCGATGTCCGCGGTCAGGACGTTTAGGGGACTGTCGCTGGCCTCGGCTCGCTGGAAGGTTATCCGCGGGGCAAACGAGGCTGGGGCCAGCAACCCGTTGGTGCTCGTATTCCGGTAGATCGAGATGGTGTGGTCGTAGGCATTGGCCACCAGCAGGTCCGGGTTGCCGTCGCCGTCGAGATCCGCGAGCACGACCTGGATTGGCCCGTTGTCGGCGCTCAGGTTGAAGGAAGGGGCAAAACTGTTCGCGTCAATCGCCAGGCCTCCGCCGGCGAAGGTGGGCAGGAAAGCGGAACCGGTGTAGGCCGTCCGTCCGTTCACCGTCGCAGTGATCGGTCCATAGACAGCACCGGCGGGCACTGTGACCGTGAGGTTAGTCACGCTGGCCGAGGTTACCTGCGCGCGGACCGCGCCGAAATAGACTACGTCCCCGGCGGGATTCGTGCTGAAGTTGGTGCCGGTAATGGCAACACTTGCCCCCATGGGCGCCGCGATGGGACTGAACCCGGTGATAACGCAGTTCGTGGAATAGGCGAAGGCGGTCAGGAAAGTGAGCATCGAAAAAACCAGCGTGAGCCCGACGGCCGGTTTCGAGCAACGACCCGCGGATTGTGTGTTGCTGGATGAGAATTGTGTTTGGGTGCGGTTCATTCTAGCTGAATGATGGCAAGCAGTCCTCGTTGAATCAAGGTCACATTCGTCGCCTCGGTGGGATCGGTCATGACCCCATAGACCCAACTCGGATAATTCGTGCCCCCCAGGGATCATCAATCACAAGCGCAGGCCTAACTGTTAAACGCTCGCGACCCTTGTAATGGGGTATTGGCCCCAGACACGAAGGCAGGCCGCATGTGCTACACATTAGGGCAGCAACAGAAAGGAAAAATAAAATGGCCGCTCAAAACGTAACTCGTCCTCGCCCTCACGGTACGGGACTTCGAGGCGCCAACCTTTCCAGAAGCTCGCCTCTCTTCGGCGGCCCCTTCGGCCGCATCTTCCGCGCGCTGCCCCCGGCGGATTTCGGAGACGATGATCAACACACATTGGCGGCGCTGGCTGTGCTCGCCGGTAAAATGATTTCCCCGGCCGACCCGGCCGACCCAAAAGATGGGCCCGACACTGAGGAAGGCGGCATCCCGGCAGCCTACACCTATTTCGGTCAGTTCATCGATCACGACCTGACCTTTGATCCTGCCAGCAGTCTGCAAAAGCAAAACGATCCCGATGCGTTGGTTGACTTCCGCACCCCGCGTTTTGACCTGGATAACGTGTACGGCCGTGGACCAGACGATCAGCCTTACCTTTTTGAAGACGGAAGGGCCTTCATCCTGGGCCGACAATTGACCGGGGCCGCCGCCAATCCCAGGGCGCGAGATCTGCCGCGCAGCCAGGTCAACGCCCCCCAGACAAACCCTCGGCGGGCGATCATTGGCGATCCGCGAAACGATGAGAACATCATCGTCTCTCAGCTTCAGGGTCTTTTTCACCGCTTTCATAACAAGCTTGCCGCCGACCACCCCGATTGGTCTTTTACTGAGGTTCAGCGCGAGGTCCGATTCCACTACCAATGGGCCGTGCTGAATGACTTCCTGCCCGCGCTCGTCTCCCGGGAAGTTCTGGACCAGGTGGTGCCGCATGTCGGGAAGAAAAGCAATCATCGGTTGCACGAGCCCCACCTGGAGTTCTATCACCCAAAGGAAGATCTCTTCATGCCGCTCGAGTTCTCCGCGGCCGCTTATCGCTTTGGCCATTCGATGGTGCGCCCGGGATATCGCTTGAGCGAAACCGTCGGCCCGCTCTCTATCTTCACTTTTAATGACCCGCTCAAGGGTCTTACCGGATTTCGTGAGTTTCCCGCCAACTGGGCGATTGACTGGAACCTTTTCGTTGATCTTGAACCGCGTGATCCCGGCGATCCGAACAACCCCAATGACCCGGGCAACAAGACCCGCACTCAGCTCGCCTATAAAATCGACACCTCCCTCGTTAACCCGCTCGGCAACCTCCCTCCCTCAGTCGCCATCAATCCCAACATCCTCGCCCTCCGGAATCTGGAACGTGGCTGGCGGATGCGACTGCCCACCGGCCAGGACATCGCTCGCGCGATGGGATTAAAGCCTCTGCCTGACAGCCAAATCCTTATCGGCAAGTTCACCGGCGCTCCGGCGGACATCATCGGCCCGATTGATCAAATCGACCCGGCGTTCAAGGAGAATTGCCCCCTCTGGACCTACGTCCTGGCCGAAACCGTGGAAACCGAAGTGACGATTAAAACCACCAAGGGCGACCGGAAGATTAAAACGCGAAAACTGGGCCCTGTCGGCGGACGTATCGTTGCCGAAACTTTCGTCGGAATCCTGCTGGGCGATAGCAGCTCGTTTTTGGCCCAAAATCCACTTTGGACTCCCGGTTTGGCGGTAAATGGAGTCTTCGGCCTTCGCGAGCTGATCGCGACTGCCCTCCAAGGTTGACGCCCTGCGAATTCGGTGGGAATTGTCGCAGCCGACGTAAAGAGGCTCTGATCAGGCCCGAAAATCCAGATAATTTGAGCCTCCTCACTCGGCTCCTGCCTGTCTATTCGGCGAGAAGCTGAGCCACCTTTTTCGCCAGCCCAGGGTCGGCCCGCATTCGCTCGCGCGCCATTTCTTTGCCCCGCCGGCCGAGGTCGCCCTGAAGCGTCGCCAGGTCAGATTCCTGCTGGGGCACGGCGATCAGGCTGATACTGCCCATCTCGTCCTTTGATTCCTCGCCCCAGGTCACTGGCACCGGCGGGTTCGAGGGATTGCGCGGGTTCTCCGCCGAGTTGTCCCAATGGATTTCAACGTCGAGGCGGGTGCCTTGTGGCAGCGGCACCAGTTGTCGGAAAAAATACCGGTCCTGCCACGCGAAATCCCAGTTTTTGATGAAGAGTAGAGTTTTCACGCCCCCATCCGGCAACGTTGCCGTCATCTTCAGCCGTTTGCCCAGGTAATGCGCGTGGGCGCTGATGCCCACACCGTCCACTGCCACCGGCATTGTGTACGAATCGCGGATAACAAAGTCTTTTTCGCCGGCGGGGATGTCGAGTCCTGAAAAGAGCGAGTAGTGCGGCGGCATTTGGACGCGGGTGAGGGTTCGTTCCGGGGCCTTTTTGGCGAAATAAAGGCCGAGCACGGACTTTTCAATTTCCGGCTTGCCCGTGGGATGAAAATGATACTGCACCACCAGGTCGGAACCTTTCGGAAGGCGCAGGGCCAATCCCTCGGGAAAGAAATGCGGTTGAGCGCCCACGGCCCAGCCGCCGAGTGGAATGGTAGCGCCGCCGGCGCGCATGCCACTGAAGCCCGGCTCTGTTCCTTGCGGCGGTTTTTCGTGAACGCGACCGTTCGGATCGGCGAAGTACAGGACGTGATGAACCACTGGCCGGGCGGAGGGCCGCATGTCGATTGCCTTGACCCATTTATCTTCCGTCAGCCCGAGGGGCACGGCAATGTTGCGATAAATGTCAGGTCCATCAGCCGGGACATGGTACGCCGCCGGCATTTCCACCACCAGGTCTGGGTCCCCTAACTGCCAGCCGGAACCGAAATGGGGAGGCTGAGGTTTCCCGGCCGCGCTGCCTTCGGGCATTCCCTGGCGGATCCAGGTTTGGATCAGTCCCAAATCATCCTCCGTCAGCCGCCGCTCGTCGCGATACGAATACGATGCCGGTTCCGGCTTCCAGGGCGGCATGAGACGTGAGGCCGTGACTCTCGCGATGGTTTTTCCCTTCCTCACCACGTCCTGATACGACAAGAGGGAAAAAGGGGCGGCCTCGCCAGGCCGGTGGCAGGGTGAGCAATTGCGGTAAATGATGGGGGCAACCTGCTCGTTAAAGGTGACTGGCGAAGGGGCGGGCGCGCTCAGCGCAACGACCGGCAATGCCAGGAGAACAAGAGGAATGCGCATAATCCCATAGTGCCAGAACAGGCTGTGTTGGGCTAGCAGATTTCCGAGTCTTAAGCGAGGATTTGGGCCGCAATTCCCGGTTTGACATCCCCAGCGAATCATAGTTTCCTTCGCTTGGGCAAGAGGCACAAAGAAAATGTCGTCAGCCATCGCAAAAGAGTCCGCGCCATCTCATTCGTGGACCTTCTCGCCGAACAACCGGCGCCGCGTCCTGCTGGTGTTTCCGCGTTATAGCCATTCTTTCGGCACGTTCAATCACGCCTTTGACCTGGTCGGCGTCAAGGCATTCATGCCGCCGCAGGGCCTGTTGCTAATGGCGTCATTGCTCCCCGCAAAATGGGAAACTAAATTCGTGGACGAAAATATCGCGCCGGCCTCGCCGGAGGATTTTGCCTGGGCGGATGCGGTTTTTATCTCCGGCATGCACATTCAAAAGGCTGCCATTGAGGATATCAATCGCCGCGCGCACCGTGCCGGAAAAATCACCGCCCTCGGCGGCCCTTCGGTCTCCGCTGTGCCGGAGTATTATCCGGAAGTGGATTTGTTGCACTGTGGAGAGGCCGGCGACGGCACCCTCCGGCTTTTCCAGCATTTGAGTGATACCATCGAGCGACCCGGCAAACAGCTTGTCTTTCGCACCACGGAACGGTTGGACCTGGCGCAATTCCCTGCGCCGGCCTATCACCTCATTGACTTGCGGCTGTATTTGACCGGCAGTGTGCAGTTTTCCAGCGGTTGCCCCTACTGTTGCGAATTCTGCGACATCCCGGGACTCTACGGGCGCAATCCGCGGGTCAAGACGCCAGAGCAAGTCCTCCGCGAACTCGACCAACTCCTGGCCGGAGGCGCAAACGCGGTCTACTTCGTGGACGATAATTTTATTGCGAACCCCAAGGCAGCCACCGATTTGCTGTCGCACCTCGTCCGCTGGCAGCAGCGGCACGATTACCGCATGAGGTTATCGTGCGAGGCAACGCTAAACCTGTCCGGCCACCCGCAGATTCTGGAACTGATGAGACAGGCGTTTTTCATCACCGTTTTCTGCGGGATTGAGACGCCCCAGCCCGCCGCCCTGCGGGCCATGAAGAAAACCCAGAACCTGCGCAAACCCATTTTGGAGAGCGTCGCTATCATGAACCGCCACGGGTTGGAGGTGGCGTCGGGAATCATCCTGGGATTGGACACCGACACGGCGGAAACGGCCGAGGCCATCACCGAATTTGCCAATGAATCCCAAATACCCATCATGACCGTCAACCTTCTTTTCGCCTTGCCGCAAACGCCTCTCCACGAGCGGCTGCGAAAGGCGGGACGGCTCGTCCCCGATGAGGGCCGGGATTCCAACATCGCTTTTTTGGAGCCCTACGAAACCGTGGTCGAACGGTGGCGCCGGGTCATCGCCCAAATCTATGAGCCCGCCAACCTGTTTGCCCGTTTCGCCACCCAGGCGGCCCAAACCTATCCGAACCGCTGCCGTCCGGCCAATCCCTGGAGCCGCTTAAATCGCTCCGACCTCAGCCGCGCCTGGCAAATCCTGCGACGGATCATCTGGCGCGTGGGTATCCGCAGCAATTACCGGCGGCAGTTTTGGCAAATGTTCCGGTCGCTGATGCGCCGGGGCGACCTGGAAAACACCTTTCATATCGCCGCCGTGGCCCACCATCTGATTACCTACGCGCAATCCTGCACGCAGGGGAAGATGCAAGCTTCCAACTACTCCCGCCGCACTGTCGAAAATGTATGATTGGGCGGCAGCAATTGGTGCCGCGTCCAACCACGTAAATCGGTAGTGCGCTATTTTTCTATAATCCGAAGCTGGGTATGGCGTCATGTGTCACTATTGATGATTGTTGCGAGTTGGACGCTTACTACCTTGCATCGGTTTTCCCCGCGCGACGCTGCCGGCTGGAGCCTTGGCCACCTCTTTAAATTCGCGCTGCTTGCTACGGCCGCCAGGTGGGTTTTAATGTGGCTGCTCGTCAAACACGACGGCCAGAAGCTCAGTGAGCTCGGGTTACGCCAAGAGCAGTTGAAAAGGAGTTTTGTGACTGGGATTCCTTTTGGCGTTGGGATTCTTGTCGTTTGCAACGTTTTGATTCCGACGTTGACTCGAGGCTGGTTTCCAGGCCCCGAGGCCTCGCCGATAGGAAATTGGTTTCAAAGTCTCAGAGCCATTCCGGCATGGATTTTTCTTGGCTTGATCGCCGGAGGATTAACCGAGGAGGCCGAACGCGCTTTTGTTTTAACACGGTTTGAAAGGACCTTTGGGCGAGCCGGGCTCATCGTCGCGATCGTGCTGAGTTCCGTAATGTTTGGTTTAGGGCATCTTTACCAGGGGAACGCCGCGGCTTTTTCCCTCGGGGTCGGCGGAGTTCTATTCGCGCTGGTTTACCTGCGGCGGAGATCCTGTTGGGAGGCGGTGGTCGCCCACGGCACATTCGACGCGATCGGAATTACGATGATCTTTTGCCGGTGATAACGTGGATGAGGCTGCCATTCGGCGAAGAAAGTGCCAGACGGCCAGTTGGTCAGGGTTACGGTGCAGGCGTGCTGAACTGGACTTCCCCCGCCTCTTGACTGTGGACCGTGGACTGACCAGCGATTCTTCCAGGTTCAGATTCCATAACCTCTCACGGATTGAAATCCCGCTGGAGACCTTCTATCCTTGCTGGATTGAACGGCACACGTGTCACTCGGTTTTGGCGTTACATATGGTTCTGGCTCCTGGTCGGGTCCCCTGCGCCGGCGCAGCAGACGATTAACCCCGGCGCCGTCTGGCCGGACAATCGCGGCCAGCACATTCAGGCCCATGGCGGCGGCATCCTCAAACTCGGCGACACCTATTACTGGTTCGGGGAGGACCGGACGCAGGGCCTGGACCGCGCGTTCCGTTACGTCAGTTGTTACTCGTCTCAGGACCTCGCGCACTGGACCTTTCGCCAGCAGGTCGTCAAGCTCGCCGACCCGGAGGACCTCGGACGACGCTGGGTGCTGGAGCGGCCCAAAGTCTTCTTTAATCCCAAAACGAAAAAATATGTCATGTACGCCCACATCGACGGCAAGGGCGGGTACAAGTTTGCCAGCGTCGCTGTCTTCACCTGCGACACCATCGATGGCGATTATCAATATCTGAAAAGCTTCCGCCCGCTGGGCCATGAGAGCCGAGACATCGGGCAGTTCATCGACGACGATGGCAGCGCTTATTTGATTTTCGAAGACCGCCCTTACGGCTTCCGTATTGCCAAACTGTCCGACGATTATTTGATCGTCGAAAAAGAGATGTGCCTCATCCCGGAACACCTGGAAGGGGGTGCGGTTGTCCACTACCAGGGGCTCTACTATGCGATCGGTTCCGCCTTAACGGGTTGGCGGCCCAACCCGAACAAATACGCCACCGCGACCAGTCTGTCCGGCCCGTGGTCGGAGTTCAAAGACATCGCGCCGCCGGAGACCAACACCTACGGCTCGCAATCGACTGTGATGCTCAAAGTCGTGGGCACCAAAACGACAACCGTCATTTTCATGGGCGATATATGGAAGCCTCAATCGCAGTGGGATTCCCGCTACCTGTGGATGCCGTTGGAGATTGGAAACGGCAAGCTGTGGCTGCCCGTGCCCAAGCCCTGGACCCTGGACCTGAAAACCGGCGTCGCCGAAATCCTCAGCTCACCTTAAGACCTCCATTCGTGTACATTTGTGTCCATTAGTGGTTTTGTGTCCATTTAACCCATTTAACTTTTTTACTCTTTTAACCCATTTAACTCCTTGGGTTGCGGCTCCGCCGCCCCGTGTCCATTCAACCCATGTAACTCATGTAACTTTTTTAACTCATTTAACTCCGTGGTTGCCGCCCCGCTGGATCGGGGCCCCCGGTCCCACAGGGTTTTTCTAGAAAGCGGGGAGGTAGTTTGCCGACACCCGTGAGTGGGGTGGACACCCACCTCGACATCGAACCGCTATTGTTGGGAAAGTGCGCGCCGTCAGCTCTAAGAAAATGTAACAGGAGATTCTCATCCGCTTTCTCAAATCGCGCCATATGCTTTTGCATCTACCAGGACGGCCCTGTGCATTCCAACCGGCTCCAAAAACCCGGCGGCCCGGCCACGGATTCCGTGGTGGCCTCCCATCCCCTCTATCGTACGCTTATTGACGAATCCCGAACCCACGCACGGCTTGACAGGCTCATCCACACTAAGACAACGGACCCGGCTCTGCGGGACGACCTCATGCAGGAAGCCCTCGTCCACCTCTGGCTGACTGAAAACGAAAACCCCGGCCACACCCTCAGTTGGTACGTCCAAAGCTGCCGGTTCCAAATCGGGCATCTGCTGCAGTCCGGCCGCAGCCTCGACTCCCCCAAACGCCGACATCTCGGCTGCCAAATCACCAGCGACCCGGACCAGGATAGCCAGTTGGACCATGTTCTGCGGTTTGATGCCAACACCCACGAATACGTCAGCGCCCAGGACCTGCTGGCTCAACTGTCCGCCAGCCTCACACCCCGGGACCGCCAGATTCTCGATCACCTGGCTGAAGGCTGTGGAATCCGGGAAATTGCCCGGAAACTTGGCCTGACCCATCCTGCCATTCTGAAGCGCATGAACAAAATCGCTTTCATCGCCACTCAACTCAGCCTTCCCTGCGCAGCTTGACGTTCCAGATGAAATAAAAATTCTTTTTCGGTTACCACTTGCCCTGGTTTTTCGTTTGTAGAGTATGTGAGCGCATTGTAGTCAACCGGCAGACGGTTTGCTCGCGGAGGTCATGCTGCGAAAGCACCCCTTCCGGGAAGATTTCGACAAGTGAGTTGATACAAAAAAACGAAGGAGAAAAACCATGCGAGAAATACAAACGGCGGAACCTGGCTCTTCGGCCACTGCCGCCCGGTTGGAGAAGGAATCCCTCATGCTCAAGTGCTTGAACTGCTTCCGCGTCGCTACCACCGTCGGCTCAGAATTGCGCCAGGCTGTCCTTGCTCTCGTGGTCGGCCTGGGCATTGATTCCCGCGAGATCGTCCAACGCGCCACCCGCGCCGGCCACGCCGAGCGGCCCATCCGAAAACTCATTAGCCGGATCCTCTTGGAAGCGGGTTTAAGGCGCCGCAAACGCGGCGCCGGGCCCAAAATTCCTCCGGAAGCGGTTGCGATTGCAGCCACCATTCGCAGCCAGTACGGCCGCCGCGCAACCCGGCTTCTCGGTGCGGCCCATCGCCTCTCCAGGGAGCAGGATGCAGCCGCACCTGCCGCCCCTCACCCTGCAACGGACCAACCCGCCTTATCCCTTGTTGGGATAAGCAAAACCTCCTTATCCCAGCCAGGGATAAACGTCGCCCTTTCTCAATCATGAAAACTCTCCTTCGCATCCTGACACTGGCCTGCGTCGCCACTATTCCGGCCAGCGCCCAACAGGCCCAAACCGCCACAACCGCAGCTCCCGACACTTCAGCTTACACCGTCGTCGAACAAGGTCCGCACCACAAAGTCTGGCAACGCACCGAATGGGAAAGCGGCCTCGCCGGTCAACGCATTCCCCACGTTCACTCTTATACTGAACTCGCCACCGGCATGTCCCACTTGGTCGGCAATCAATGGGTGGATTCCTCACCGGAAATCCAGGTAACCTCCACCGGCGCTCAGGCCACCAACGCTCAACACCAGGTCTCATTCCTTGGCAATATCAATACCTCCGGAGCAGTCGATACAACGACTCCAGAAGGCAAACACCTGGTTAGCAATATCCTTGGATTAAGCTACTTCGACACCGCCACCTCAAACTCAGCCATAATTGCCTCGATCAAAGATTCCAGCGGCCAGCTTCTCCCCACCAAAGACCGCGCCTGGTTTCCAGACGCGTTTACCGGCCTCTCTGCGGATGTCCTCTACGTCAACTCAATTATCTGTTTCGAGCAACTCGTGGTGCTTACCACCCAATTACCCTCGCCAACGAAATGGAACATGGACCCATCGACCGTCCTCGTGCAGCTCACCACGGAATTCATCAACCCGCCTTCACCGCAAATCGCTCTGCTTCAGGAAAACGGAGTGACCGATCAACACATTGATTTCGGTGCCATGAAAATGGGGCCTGGCTATGCTTTCGCCCTCGGCTCGGAAGAAAACAAAGTCAAGATTTCCAAACAATGGCTCGTCCAGGATGGCCGCACTTTCCTCATCGAAAGTGTCAGGTTCCCGGACCTCCTGCCCCTCATGCAAGACCTCCCGCCTCCCCCGCCGGGCACCGCCCGCCTCTCAGCTCCGCCCGGCTCGGTCCTCCACCAACTCGCCAGCCATCGCCGGCTGCTGCTGCCTAAACTCGCCGCCACCGCCACCACCCGCTCCCCATTCCGTATTTCAAACGCCACACTTAGCAAGGGCCTCGCCCTGGATTACAGTTTGCTAAATTCTCAGACCAACCTCTTGGCCAAGTCAGATACCACTTATTACGTAAGTGGAAGTGTCTTGCTATCAGGCAGCAATGTATTCGAAGGCGGAACTGTAATAAAATACACAAACAACGCCTCGATTACCGTCGAGCCGATCTTCACCACTCCCACTGTCAGCTTTCTCGGTTCAGCCTATCGGCCAATTGTTTTTACAGCGAGGGACGACAATTCAGTTGGCGAAACCATTTCCGGCAGCACTGGTTCGCCCGCCGGTTACTATGCCAACCCCGCCCTCCTACTGGTAGTCTCGCCCACCGTGCCAGGCCTGTCGAGCGTCCGGTTCGCCTACGCCAAACAAGCCGTTGAGCTGTCAGGGAGCTCTTCCCTGATCTCCGATGCCCAATTCGTCAATTGCCAGCAAGGGGTGAACGCAAGCAATTCGACCGTGAACCTCCGGAATGTTTTGTTCGCTAACACGGCAACGAATATCGCCGTCCCTACGGGCGGCGTCACCGCCACCGCGGAAAACGTGACCTTCAGTGGCACGGCGTACCTGGCCACTGGTCCCTCTTCGGCTAACGCCACGTCAGTCACGCTCACCAACTGCATCCTGGCCAACGTCACCAATCTCTTCGCCGGCGTCCTCACCACCAACGCCGATTACAACGCCTTTTACCAAAGCCCCTCTTTCGGGACCCACATCGCACCCTCCGTCAGCAGTTCCCCGTTCCAAACCGTCGGTGCCGGTAGCTTTTATCTCGCCGCCGACAGCCCTTACAGAAACTACGGCACTACGAACATTAGCGGACCGCTCCTCGCCGACCTCCAGAAAAAGACCACCTACCCGCCAATCCTCTATTCAAACGCCGCCATCTCCTCCAGCAACACCTTCGTGCCCCAAGCCCAGCGCGATACCGATATTCCTGACCTGGGCTACCACTACGACCCGCTTGATTACATCTTCGGCGGTTGCGATGCCAATACCAACCTCACCTTTGCCCCGGGAACCGCGGTCGGCTGGTGGCGCACTTCCCAAGGGTGGACTCATGCTGGCCACGGCATTCATATCGCGGACGGCCAGGCCGTTACGTTCAGTGGCACGGCTTCTGCCCCCTGCTACTGGGTCCGTCGAAGCACCGTCCAGGAAGGCATCCCCGGCCTGTCTGAGGGCCTGTACGGTCCTGGCGGCATCACCGGTTGGACCTGGCCCAACTTTACCCAGGCCCCAAACCTCTGGATGCGCTTTACCCGCCTCTCCTGCCTCGCCGACGACGCCACGCACATACGCGACGACAATGGCTACCTCATCGTCCACGCCCGCGACTGCGAGTTCTGGAGCGGCTCCCTCGGCGGTTACGCCAGCCAGCTAAATTACACCAACTGCCTGTTTGATCGCGCCAACCTCTGGACTTCGTGGGACGGGCAGCCGACCACCAACTGCACCCTCACTATCCGAAACGCCGCTTGGCACGCCGGCAACCTCGGCCCAACTCGGGGCTCCGCCGGCCCTTGGCCCCAATGGACCATCCTCGATACCGCGTTCGACAGCACAAGCACCAATTTCAACGACGCCGCTTCCGGAAACACAAACTATACCCGATTCGATTACAACGCCTTCCTGTTCGGCCAGCCTCGCCTGACCCCTGCGGGTCCCCATGACGTCCTGGTCACGAATACGTTCAACTGGCAGTCAAGCTGGCTCGGCAACTATTATCAGCCGACCAACTCACCTCTAATCGATAAGGGCTCGGTGACAGCAGATCTTATCGGTCTCTATCACTTCACCACCCAAACCAACCAAATGAAAGAGACCAACTCAATCGTCGACATCTCCTACCACTATGTCGCCGTGGATACGAATGGCGTGCCGATCAGCACGCCGGGGGACGGTATCCCGGATTACCTCGCCGATGCCAACGGCAACGGCCTCGTGGACCCCGGCGAAATCAGTTGGACAAATTATTACTCGCCCAACGGACTAACCAACGGCAGCGGGTTACAAGTCTTCACGCCGCTCAAGTAAGTCCCCACCCGAATCCTTAGCATCGGAACTTATGAAAATCATTCTGAGTCCAACAAGAACGCAAGGAGCCACTGACCCTAAAGCCCCAGGAGATATACTCCCGCACACGCACAGAAGCCTCACCTCATATTCTCTAATCTTGTTCCTGCTTGTCATCTCGGGATTCACAATGCGTGCGGACAACCCCACGGTAACCATCAATGTCACAAAAGCCAGCGGTGACTCTACGCCACCCAACCAGCTCACTCCTTGCAGTCCAACCTCAGGGATCGAGGTGGTTGTGACTAGCACAAACCTGTGCTCAGGCTCGGACATCCAGCACTGGAAACTCCCACCCCAAGAGGACTGGACGTGGAACACCAGCGCCCAGAATTGGGTGTCCAGCCAGACCAACAATGATTGCTGGCTCCATCCCTCGAAGACTTTTCCGAATAAAGCCACCATCGAGAGAAGCCCAACAGCGGTAAATCGTACAGTAACAGTAACGATTGTCATTGAATACTATTACTGGGACGTACCAACGTCGAAGTGGACGACCAACTCGCCTATCACCAAGACCGTCAATTTCGATATCACGGACCAGGGATCTTCCTGCGGCTGTACCGCCAATGACAACACCTCGACGTCAAATACCACCACCACCTCGGATGATAATAACGCCATCCAGTTCAGTGTTGTTGAAACCATTCTCCAGCAGCTTCAAAACCTGATGAATCAGGCCAAAAACCAAAACAGGTCGCACAATGGCGCACCTTTCAAACTCCCCCTCAAGCCGGTCCTTGGTCGTGGCGCTCTCAGCAATAAGGGAAGGCCAGTCGTCAAACTCCCGTTAGGACAAATTAGCGCTGCACAGGACGGCGGCGTGGTCATGTTAGATACCCAGGGTGCCACCGGCAGCCTCTCCGACCCCGCCCTCCTCTCAGTGCCCTATGTCCGTAGCAATGCGACCGCATTTATCGAGACCATCACAAATGGCAGCGCGATCCAGCAAGTGAACGCGCCCGACGGTCTCGTCAACGTCGCTGTCATCAATCAATATAAATACCTCATGCAAATGTTCTATGCCCAAAATGTGACCGGTAAAGGCACTAATGGGCTTTACGGTACCAACGCCGCCGCCTTCGTCACCTGGACCATTGAGAATCCTGACGGCGCAGTCACCAACAACCGCTTGCGCGCCACCGAAAGCCGCCCCGGAGCGGCCGACCGGCAATTTACCTACCTGAAAACCAACATCAGCGGAGTCACTACCTGGCAGTTGACTGATGGCGCTTCGCTCCAGACCTCCCTGAGCTGGGAACAGCAAGATACTAATAACCCGACTCTGACTAATGCCTTCGAAGTTACGCAGTCCGGCAGCGCGGTGCTCAAAAAAGTTCAGAAGGTGTATGATCTCGTGGATGGCCGCCGAGTGCTTAAACAGCAGATTGAAGGTGACGGGAACGTCACCAACGCCACCACCTCCACCTACGGCACCAACAATCTCGTCCAGCGCATCGATTACCCAAATGGTCGGTGGGAATACTTCGTTTACGATAATGCTAATCGCGTCATCACCAACTACTCCGCTTACTCCAACTTCACCAACCCGCCGGCGGGTTCCATCCCGGACCCGTCCACATATCCCTGCAAGATCACCTCTTACTCGTACAACTCCGTATCAGGCGACGACCATGTGGCATTGCAAACTTCTGTAGCTCGGCAGGAAACCGTTGCCCTCCCGGTGTTTACGGGCAGTGTTTGGACGAATCAGGAAGTCTCGCGTATTTACCGGTCAGTGCCGGAAATCGATGAGGTCGAGGAATGGCGGTGCGCCGACCCCGGCGCATCCTTCGGTGATTCCGCCAACCTGCTGACTACCACGGTGCGCTTTCTCGACGATTCAGACCAGACCACCTACGGCCAAATCAAGTGGCAGCTCCTGCCAGACGGCACCGCCAGCATTTACAACTACCAGGAGGGCACGAACCGCGTTGTAACCAACCTCGTTGTCCAAACCGGCCAACCGAATGACACTTTCAATCCTACCAATGTCCTGGAAGGTGTTCAGGTCGAGACCACCTTCAACTCGGTAGGACAGATCACCTCAACGACTACCAAGTACATTACTGGCGGGACCGCTTCGTTTGTTCTGTCTCGCCAAACCAATATTTACTCCGGCCCCCTTCAAACCGACTACCAGACGACCGATTTGGCTAACCTGACCAACCAATTCTATTTCGACTGTTGCGGCCTCTCGAGTACGGTCGATCCTGATGGCGTTACCACTGTCTTTGACTATGACAGTTTGAAACGCCGCGTTGCCGCCATCACCCTCCGCGGCGGAGCAACAGGGGTAAAAATGACAAATATCCTCGATTCTGCAGGCCGCGTGCTCGAGACCCGTCGGATCGGCACTAACGGCTCCTCCATAACCCTCGCTGACTACCAGTACGATGTCCTCGGCCGCACCATCCGTGAAACCAACGCCCTCGGCGGCGTTACGACCCACACCAACGTCACTGCCAACGGCCGCCTCTGCGTCACCAATACCTACCCTGACGGCGGCACCCGCATCGAAACCTACTGTACCGACGGACGGCTCGAATCCGTTTCCGGCACGGCGGTTTCTCCCATAACCTATTTGTATGGCGCCGAGCAGGACGGCGCCAGCGGTCCATGGCGCGAGTTCACGCTGCAAATCAAGCCTGATGCAAGCGGTCACACAAACGAATGGGTCAAAACCTACTCTGACGGCCTCGGGCGCGCCTACAAGACTGTGTACGCAGCCGCTGGCGCTCCATACCCGTATAGCCAATCCCTTTACAACGGCCTGGGCCAGCTTTGGATGCAGGTCGATCCCGACGGTGTCACCACGCTTTACACTTACAATGCCAAGGGCGAACAGGAATACGCCATTAACGCCATCAGCGACACCGCACTTGCCATCGCCGATTACGGCACACTGCTTTCATCTCTCGGCACGCTGCAATCGGGCACCGACCGAATCACGCGAACCGTAAACGACGTTTACACGAATTCAGCTTACGGAACCACCGTCCTGCGCACCTCCACTTACGTCTGGAGCACAAACAGCTCAGCTTATTCGAATCTCGTTTCCGTCAGCGAATCTTCCGCCGACGGGTTCCGTTCCTGGCAGACCTCCTACGCTGATGCGAACACGCCCCTTACCAGCCAGGGCCGTACCCTCTTCACCAACAACGGCAACCGTTACGCAACAAATACCGCTCCGGACGGTTCCAGCACCGTCAGTAGCTACCACTACGGCCTTCCGATCTCCTCGACAGCTCTGGATTCCCAACCTTCGGTTCTTGCCTCCAGCACGAACGGCTACGACGCCTACGACCGCCGAAGTTCAGTCACCGATGCCCGCAATGGCACGACCAGCTACAGTTTCAACGGCGCCGACCAGACCGGCTCCGTCACTACGCCAAACCCCGGCAGCATAGGCGGCTCCCCGCAAACCACTCTCACCTTTTATGACCAGTCCCTCCGCACTACTAACATTGTCGACCCGGACGGCACGGGCATCACGAACGAGTTTTATTTAACGGGTCAGCTCAAGCGAACCTATGGCTCCCGCACCTACCCCGTCGCTTACAGCTACGATGCTCAAGGCCGGATGAAAACCATGACCAATTGGAGCAGCTTTGTCGCTGGGGCCGGCACGCGTGTCACCACCTGGAATTACGACACCAACCGAGGCTGGCTTATCAGCAAAACCTATGACGGCGGCACCCCTGGCCCAACTTACACCAACACCCCCGCCGGCCGTCTGGGCCTCCGCATCTGGGCTCGCGGCACCAATACCGTTTACACCTATAACCGCGCCGGCCAACTCGCGGCCACCACCTACTCCGACAGCACCCCGGCCCTCTCATACGTTTACGACCGCCGTGGACGTCAGAGCGCTTTCACCAACGGCTCCTCGGTCTGCCTCATGACCCACAACGACGCCGGCAGCCTCCTCAGCGAGTCCTGGCTCGGCGGCACCCTCGGTGGCCTCTCCATTTCCAACACTTATGACCAGTTCCTTCGCCGCACACACTTTGCCGGTTTTAACGGTTCAACTCAGCTTGTAGCCACAGTTTATTCTTACGATGCCGCTTCACGGCTGAAAACCGTCACCGCCAGCACCAATTCCGCCACTTATTCGTACGTTGCCAACTCGTCGCTCGTGGGCCAGATTCTATTCACCAATAGTGGCACGCTTCGTATGACCACCAGCAAACAATATGATTTCCTGAACCGCCTGACCTCCATTTCTTCCTCCAGCTCCCAACTTCCATCTCCCATCTCCTACGCGTACCTCTACAACAACGCAAACCAACGTATCCAAACCATCCTCGCCGACGGCTCCCGCTGGATCTACGAATATGATCCCCTCGGTCAGGTCCGCTCCGCCAAGCGTTATTGGGCCGACTGGACCCCCGTCGCCGGCCAGCAGTTCGAATACGCCTTTGACGACATCGGCAACCGCACCTCGACTAAAGCCGGGGGCGACGGGAACGGCTGGAACCTCCGCTCCGCTTCCTACAGCGCAAATAATCTGAACCAATACACAAACCGCGATTTTCCCGGCACGGTGGACGTCCTCGGCGTCGGCTTCGCCACCAACGCTATCACCGTTAACAGCCAAACCGCTTACCGCTACGGCGAATACTTCTGGAGCCAGGTCTCCAGCAATAACACGAGCGCTCCGATTTATCCCCAAGTCACCGTTACCGAGGGTGCCACCAACGTCAGCGGCAATGTCTTCATGCCCAAAACGACGGAGACGTTCACTTATGATGCTGATGGCAATCTCACCAGCGATGGCCGCTGGACCAATACGTGGGACGCAGAAAACCGCTTGGTTTTTATGGCGCCTCTCGGTTCGGTCCCATACGCCGCGCAATACCAGCTTACGTTTGAATACGATTACCAGGGCCGCCGTATCAAGAAGAACGTTGCCGTCAGCGATGGGTCTGGCGGCTTTACCACAGGACCACGCACACACTTCCTCTACGACGGCTGGAACCTGGTTGCCGAAACCGACAACTCATCGGCTCTTCTGCGATCCTACGTCTGGGGCAACGACCTTTCCGGGTCGCTTCAGGGTGCCGGAGGCGTCGGCGGACTGCTGATCGTTGCGGATCAATCCACCATCAACTCGCAGCCGTCCACTCATTTCGTTTCGTATGATGGGAATGGGGACGTTTCCGCTTTGGTAAACGCCGCCGACGGGACTGCTTCGGCGAACTACGAATATGGACCGTTCGGGGAAGCGGTTCGAAGCACGGGCCCAATGGCCAAAGCTAATGCCGCTCGCTTCTCAACGAAATACTATGAGGACGAGAGTGGCTTCTCCTACTACGGTTATCGTTTTTACAACGCCAGTCCCGGCCGGTTCGAGGGAAGGGACCCGGTTCAGGAGGCTGGCGGGATCAACTTATATTCACCCTTTTCTGGGGACCCCATCAATAGAATTGACACGCTGGGACTCTGTGGCGGGGGGGGAGGAGCCCCTCACTGTGACGTCCAGTCCTTTTCAATAACATCCAGGAAATGGACCGGTAACTTGCCAACCACTTGGGCAATCCTTGGTTACAGCAAGCAGTTGAAAATACGTTTCCAACTCGTTCTCAAGCCAGGCTCGGACACGAGTTTGTGTCGAATTAGGCAAAACAGAAAAGGTGAGGCCCACTCAAACGCTGGATCCTGGGCCTCGAAAAACTGGGTTCCGGATGGCGGTGACTGGTGGGACGGTTCCACCTGGTGGGAGGTGGGTAGCTGGAGCGGATTGACAGCCAACTTCGAAGATGAACCAGGCATCATCGGTGCTGCTAAATCTGACTTCCCAGTCTACTTCAACGTGGATTTCTACACGTTTGTCCTTGATGTATCTAAGCCAGGTAGTCCAGAGGTTGCTCATTTGTCTTGGGGAGTGTTTATCTACTATCATTCCACTACCAGCGGCTATGAGATTTCTAACTGATTGATCGCTATGCATAGACACCCATTAGCGTATGCCTCAATTCTGACCGCTATCCTAACAATTGCGGTGCTTATTGTTTTTCCACCTTGGCACACGATAATAAGCGGCAACAGTTACCCTCGCATTAGCGTTCACTGGATAGGATCCCCGCCTTCGCCGATCGGCGAATTTGCCTATCGCATTGATGCAGAGCGCCTTGTCAAGCGGATTGCCGTTGCAGTTCTTTTGTCAGTTGTCGTGGCTTACGGAGTGATAAGAATTCTGCCACGCCATAGGTCAACCAAATGCAAAAGTGAACCCAACCAATGAATCGAGGAAGTCTGAGGCGACCGGCCATAGAAAACATATGTCGCCTAGGATTGCTAACCAACGCGTCCAATGCACGCTCGGCGACGGCTCCCGCTGGATCTACGAATATGTTCCGCTCGGTCAGGTCCGCTCCGGCAAACGTTACTGGGCCGACTGGACTCCAGTCGCCGGCCAGCAGTTCGAATACTCTTTTGACGACATCGGGAATCGCACGCAAACCAAAGCCGGCGGCGACCAGAATGGCTGGAATCTCCGCTCCGCCTCATACGGCGCAAACAACCTTGAGCGATGAAAACTTTTACGAACAGAATCCGTCTGAGCACCATTTTAAGCTTGCTCCTTCTGCTTTGGCCGGTGGCTGCCCGCGCGTTCTACAACCCGGCCACGGGAAGATGGCTTAGTCGCGACCCAATACACGAGCGAGGGGGCAACAACCTCTATGCCTTCGTGTGCAACAACCCCCTCTCACGCTTCGATTCGAGAGGACTCCTAACTGCCACAGGCGGCACTCCCCATACCAGCTTAGTAGAGCACAATAATTATCTCTCATTCATGATCACGTGTCCGCCAAAAACAAAGCTAGCAGTTGTATCGGTTGATTATAGTGGAGCACTCTCCGGACTATATGCGCTAGGCCTCGATAATGATATGTTATCCGATGCTTTTGGTGGGTTTTCCGGTGCCAGCGATCTGGGAGGGTTGAAAGGCGACCCGCAAACGCCGAATTGCAATGGCACGCCTGTTGAGGTGGACGCTTACATGCGTACGAGGCTTTCGAACCAAATTTACCTGGATGCGCTGTGGGTTGAGTTTCACAGTGCTGATGGCTTCCCGCACCTGAAGCAAACAGCCATCGTCGGCGCATACGTCGCAGGCACTGTTATCAATTATCACTGTAAGCATTGCGACTGCCTTAAATGACTATCCTTCCCCAAGCCCGCAACCTTCTTTGCAAGCTGTAATATGGAATTCGGACTCGACGATTTGCTGATGCTTGGTATCCGCTGGTTGCCGAGTTTCTTCTGTTCATTCATCGCTTCCGCCGCCATTTTGGGGTTAGCCGCGGTTGGAAAGCGCCTTCGCCCCCGTTTTGCCTACTGGCGCGCTCTCGCCACGTATTTAGCGCCAGTGCCACTCATTTTCTGGGTTATACACTCTGCCTCAACAACTAAGCTTGACTACGTATTGACGTTGTTGAACTCCGAAAGCTCGCAAGTGGCAGAACGTGCGTATGAGAGTCGATTCGGCGCCGAGGTTAGCACCCTGGATGAAGCTGTGCGCCTTGCGGTCAGCGGATGCGAGGCTCCGAACGTTAGGTTTTACGCATCGTGTCTTGTGGCCGATATCTTGGTTACCAACAAAAGCCAATCTGCAACTGCACAGGCCTTAAGCAAAGTCGATCGCGCGCCAACAATCAAAACGCAGTTCTTTGGAGGAAACAGGTTAACAGACAGATTCTACACACCAGGACATGTGCAACCCCAGCTTTCCGTGCGAAACATAGTGGAACAGCGGTTGCAGGATCTCCGGAAAGCAACTCAACCCTGACCCGCAAGAAGAGCGACCCAATTACATATGCCTAAAACCACATCCAGGGGCGCCTCTTACCGCCGTCCAACGAGCTTGTAGGTGCCAAATGAAAGTGCCTAGGAGTACACTGAAACGACCTTTGCTTTCCCTAAGTGCCGCCGTGCTGGTTATTGCAGCAGCTGCAATGCTCGGCCGGCGTCAACTCCAATGCGGTAACGTCCAGCAGCACGCACCCGGCGCGAAGTTTGCAGACTTGCTAGGCCTCTTGAACATAGGCCGGCAAGATTTAATTGCCGGTAAGATTGCCGAAGTTAATCTCCTCTGTGCTCAGGGCCTCTCCGGTGCCGATAACCTGCAATTGAGTGCACTGCTCGGGACTCTCGATCGGATGGCAGAGCGCGTTAAATCCGAAACCGACCGTCATTGGTACCGCTTCCAGCGAAATCCCGCCGAGTTCGAGAATTCGGAAGGCTTCTTCCAAATGCTTATGTTGAGCGTTGTGCTGGCCGAGGATTTCGGCATCCACTATGACGAGGCATGCAAGAGCGATCCGGCAAAAACGAGCGCTGCAGACGGATTCTTCGCTCACCCGGAGGACGTATTTCTTCACGGGTTGCTGGGGCCAAACCGGCAGGGCACGTGCAGTTCGATGCCTGTGCTTTATGTCGCCGTGGGTCGGGAATTGGGATACCCGCTCAAACTGGTCACAACCAAAGCCCATCTGTTCGTCCGCTGGGCAGGCGCCGGCGAGCGATTCAACATCGAGTCAACTAGCCACGGCCTGAACCGGTTTTCGGACGAGTACTACCGTCATTGGCCATTCGACATTACGCCCGCCGAAGAAGCGGCCCAGGGTTACCTGAAATCCCTCACACCCCCAGAGGAACTGGCCGTGTTCCTCTCGATTCGCGGAATGTGTCTGCGCGAATCCGGCAAGATTTCCGAAGCCGCTGACGCTTTTTCCGCCGCCGCCCGTCTGGCACCCGGATGCCAAGCCTACCGCGACATGCAGGCAAACCTCGAGCGCAAATTCCGATCCCCGACCCAGCGAGATTCATTAGCAAACAGCCCCTAACCGTATGAAAACACCCACACAAACAATCGCGCAAACAGTCGCTACCGTTGCTACCGCGTTTCTTCTGCTGGCGCCGTTTACCGGCCAATGCTTTTACAACCCGAGCACCGGGAGGTGGCTGAACAGAGATCCAATAGCAGAGCGAGACACTAAGAATCTCTATTTGTTTGTTCGTAACCAACCGGAGCACGCCGTGGATCCCGTCGGCAAAAAATGCTGCCTTATCACTATCAGCCCTGGAGAAGGCTCCAAGTATGGTCATTCAGTGCTGAGCTGCGACAATAGTGCCTACATCAGCCACTCTAGAGACGGCGACAACGTACATGATGGGAGGTGGCGAACACCGGAGATGGACTTCAGTCAAGATCCCCAAATCGGTTTCCCCGGTTCGACCTTCACCTACACATGCTTCGATTGCCTCGACGAGCAAAAAGTGAGCCAGTGGCTCGCCAACAACTATGACTCCCAGTGGTCCTTGGGTGCTGACTGTGCTGACGCGGCTCTCCAAGCTATCGAGTCTGCCCTACCCCCACCACAGGCGAAACCAGACTGTCCATGCGGAGCAGCCTCAGACACGCACTGCAGAACCTTCCTCCGGAACATATTACACCAACTGGCAAACGGTGCCACGCCAGCTATCACCATGCCGCCGGACGCTCAGGACCGGGTCACGGAACTCATCTCAAATTCGTGCAACAAATGGAAGTGCACCACCACCTGCACACGCTAAGCAACTGCCCGGCCATGCGAATTCATCTTTTGCTCTTGTGCGCCACCCTTTTGCTGTCGGGCTGTGCGCTCACGTCTCGCCACCACCGTCCACTCGTTTTCGACACTGTTCCGTTCCAGTGTGGGACCAATGCGGCACTGCAAATCCAACGGGCTCTTACAGACGCCGGCGCGTATCGGCTCTATCTTATATTGCAGCTAGACGAAATACCCAAGTCCGACACCGGCTTCGAACCCGCTTTTATTCACCTTCCACTCCACGTTCTCGTAGTGACGAATGGAACCGTAGCATTGGATCGAACCATGACCAAGCTGCAGATCGCTGGCGGTAGCAGGAAAGAAGGCCTCGTAGCGTATACTCTGGCCGCCTTTGGAGCCCCGGCAGGAACGCAGGTTAAATGCCGCGTCGAAGATCAAAGCGACGGGCAAATCCGCGCCCATGGGTCGCTGAATTTGCAACAGTTCTTTAGGCGCAACTTCAAATCCCGAGTGGGATCGGAAACCGCCCTCGCCCGCATAGCTCACACCCAACAGAAGTAACTGTAAACTTCGATTTATGCAGACCATGCCATTACCACGAAAGACCCTCGGTTGTTTAGCCGGAATCTGTATCGCAGCCAGCCTCGCGGTCGGCGCCCCAACCCCAAGGCAAGGCCGACTGAAACTCAACCTCAACCCCGTCTGGCGCTTCCACCTCGGCGAGCCGCAGGGCGAACCCGCGGCAGCGACTTACGACGATAGCAGATGGGACATCGTCTCGCTGCCGCATTCGCATCAAATCTTCTCCGCGAATCTGATCGGCTTCTCCGAGCGCGGCCGAAACAGCGGCTGGTACCGCCGGGAATTCCAAATGCCGCCCGAGTGGCGGGGCAAAAAGCTCTTTATCGAGTTTCAGGGCGCAATGCAGACTACAGCCCTCTGGGTCAATGGCAAGAAAGTCGGAGATTACGCGGTCAGTGGCTACGACCCCTTTGACTTCGACATTACAGCATTCGTGAGCGAAGCCAGGAACGTCATCGCCGTGAAGGTCGATGACCGGCCCGACCCGGACATCCCGCCCGATGGCAGAGAGACCGATTACATCCTTTTCGGCGGCCTGTACCGCGATGTCTTTCTTCATGTCACCGAGCCCGTACACCTGACTTTCCCTTGGGAAGCCCGGAAGGCCGGCTTACGGCTTACGTTGCCCGAGGTTTCCGAGAAGCAGGCCATCGTCCAGGCTGAAACGATCGTCCGCAACGATTCGCCGCAGGCTCGCAAGTGTGTTTTGGTCACAGAAATCCGCGAGCAGGACGGGAAGCTGGTCGCTTCCTTGGTTCAGGAGCAGGAGATCGCACCTAATGCCGATTACACTTTCAACGAGAAAAGCGAACCCATCGCCAATCCTCATCTTTGGTCACCAGATGCTCCCTACCTTTACCAGGTCCACACGATTATCCGCGAAGGGGACCGCGAGCTCGACCGCCAGCAGACCGCGCTTGGCATCCGCTGGGTCAAGTTCGACAAGGAAAGGGGTTTCTTCCTCAATGGCCATCCGCTCAAGCTCATCGGCGCCAACCGCCACCAGACCTGGCCGTTCATTGGCAATGCCGTTCCCAACAGCCTCCAGCGACGCGATGCCGAGCAGCTCAAGGCCATGGGCGTCAATTGGGTCCGCCTTTCCCACTACCCGCAAGATCCGGACTTCCTTGATGCTCTCGATGAACTCGGCCTGATGGCCCTGGAGGAACCACCCACTTGGATGCTGGCCGGGTCCGAAAAATGGATGGCAAATCTTGAAACCTCATTCCGCAGCATGATCCGCCGCGACCGCAACCACCCCTGCATCATCGTCTGGGGCGCCTGTGTCAACCATCACGAAGGCGACCGAGCCTTGGTTCGCGCTGCCATCGAAGAGGACCCCACCCGCGAACGCGGCCAGGACACCGTGCCGCTCCCTATGGCCTTTACCCCGCAGAACATTCCGGGGAAAGGCGCGCTGGTGATCGAACACACCGGCCACACCTTTCCCGCCGAACGCGGCGCGCGCTTCGTCCGGCGGCGTCTCCCGGGAGCGGGCAGCCACGACATCGTCGTGACCAATATCAACCGCGAATATGAGCAGACCGAGCGCAACTGGCAGCAGGTCAACGCAGCTTACCAGAAACCCGATAACTGCGGCCTGGCCGTCTGGTGCATGTACGACTACAACACGTTCCACAATATAAACGAACAGGGCCTCGTCTGGCATGGTGTCTGTGACCTGTTCCGCATCCCGAAATTCAGTTATTTCTGGCACCAATCCGAGCTGACCACTACACCCATGGCCTACATCGTGCGGATCGATGACACCCACGCGGCCGTCTTCAGTAATTGCGAGCAGGTCCGCCTCTGGCAGGACACCGGCGCAGGTTACAAACAGGTCGCCACTCAAAAGCCGGACGCCGGCTACACCGCCTCGGACGGCCAGCAAGTCTCCTTTGCCCTGCACCATCCTCCTTTCCATTTCGCTGTCGCGCCCAACGCGTTCGCCCTCAAAGCCGAGGGCTTCGCTAACGGTATCACCAAAACGGCTTACGAATGGCGCCGCTTCGGCGATCCCGTCGCCCTCACCCTCGAAGCCGACCGCCCCACCATCACCGCTGACGGCTCGGACCTAAGCCGCGTCATCGTCACCGCCATTGATACCAATGGCACCCCGGTCGATACCTGCAAAGCATCGATCACGTTCACCATCGACGGCCTCGGCCAGCTCGTCGGCGATAACCCGGTCAAGCTCCGCGCTGGCAAAATGATCATCCTTGCTCAATCCGGTTTTGTTCCTGACGACCTCACCATCACCGCGACCAGTCCGGGCCTTCGCCCTGCCAGCGTGAAACTCAAAACCATGCCGGTTCCCTCGGGAGTGGATATGCCCAAGGACCTTCCTGCGAAGCAGCCCACCCATTGGACACCGCAGACTACCGCCAGCCTGTCCCATTAGCGGTTCACTCCACACACTCCATGCCCCATCATTCCGTTTGAGGCCAGTGTGCCTGCTTGTGCCGGGTTGTGCCGGGTCCGCGTTCAAAATCTCTCGGTAAAATGCAGGTTGTGCCGCTGTGCCGGCTCCAGGAGGGTACTCCCACCCCCACCCCCTCATGGACCGTCACCCCGTTTCGCCGCTCTCTGACCTATTCCGAGTAAATCCGAGTAAATCGAGTTATTCCGAGTTATTCCGAGTGCAAAATTAAAAAGGCACCGCGGTACCATCGCACCCCCCACTCTCCAGATTTTGGACACTCCACCTCCAAAATACTGCCGCGCCAGTTGAACACAGCGTAGGGGCAATTAAGACCCACGGCCCGCTCCGTTAAAACCGATTTACACCAGATTCAACCAATTTAAGCCTTTTTAAGCCTTTTTAAGCTACGAATCAGCACTTCTCCGGACAGCGCCCCCCCCACTCTCCGGGAAAAAATCGCAAATCCCACATTCGCGCATCTTCGATATTTCCGCGCTATCGATGTATCGATGCTCTCATTAACACCCTGCTTTAGCGGGGTGTTTGGCGGCTGATGAAGGATGGTCAACCGTTTTAACGGTTTCTCCGCAGGGTTGGGCCCCGCACAGGAAAACCGTTGAAACGGTTGACAGCCGCTCCGAGTGCGCATAACACCCCGCTAAAGCAGGGTGTTAATGAGACCACGATGCGCACATCGCACTTCATCATTGTACATTATGCACACAAGCTACAATATTGGTAAGAAAACTGCTGCTTATTCATCCTCGGACGGATCTTTGCCCCAACCTCCGATGGTCGGAGAGCGGTAACAAATGCAAAGTCGTCCTGGAAACTGAAATCAGATGAATACGAAGCATGATAATAATCAGCAGATACCCAGCAATCAAAGTTCAACCAATCAACCCGCAATCCCGCCTGACATCCAGTCAGCCGGCCCAGTGAACGGCGTGCACATCGAGCCTCCTAAGCCCCTGGCCAATCCCTCCGTTCACTTCCCGGAAATCGAACCCTGGCCCGAACCCGTCGATGGCAAGGCGCTCCTCGACGACATCCTCGCCGAACTGCGCCGCTTTATCGTCTTTCCCAAATGGACCGCCGAAACCATCGCCCTCTGGGTCCTGCACACCTACGCCTGTTACCTCCGCGACGTCGCTACCTACCTCGCCATCGAGTCGCCCGAGCGGGAGTGCGGCAAATCCACCCTGCTAACTGTCCTCCTCGGCCTGGTTTACCGCCCGCTTCCCTCCGCCAACATCAGCTCCTCCGCCTTCTTCCGCGGAATCGCTGAGTTCGGGCCCACGTTGCTCATCGACGAGGCCGATACCATGCTCCGTGGCCGCGAAGAACTCCGCGGCATCCTCAATGCCGGCTACACCCGCGCGACAGCCTTCGTCTGGCGAATCTCCTACGACCTCCCAGCCGCCGATCCCTCCTCCACTAATCCATCAATCCAACAATCCACTAGTCCCCCGCTTCCCTCCATTAATCCATCAATCCAACCCTCCCTCCCTCCCCCCATTAATCCATTAATCCAAAAATCCATTAATCCAGTTTCCTCCGGTCGCCTGGTCCGCTTCTCCTGTTTCGGACCCAAAGCCATCGCCTCCATCGGCCGCGTCAACGAAACCCTCGCCAGCCGCTGCATCGTCATCAGCATGCAGCGCAAGGCCGACGGCGAGCAGTGCGAGCGTCTCAAACATCTCAACACGCTCGACCTCCGGCGCAAATGCCTCCGCTTCGTCCAGGACAACGCCGCCGCCATCGCCGCCGCCGAACCCAAAATCCCCGCTGGCCTCACCAACCGCGCCGCCGATATCTGGGAACCCCTCCTCGCCCTCGCCGACCTCGCCGGCGGACAATGGCCCGAGCTCGCCCGCCAGGCTGCCGTCAACCTGACCGCCCGCGCTCACGAACAAAGCCCTGTCGCCGCTCTGCTCCTGGATATCTTCATGGTCTTTATGTCCAATAAAGCCGACCGCCTCGCCAGCCGCGAACTTGTTGCCGGCTTGAACGCCTGCTCCGACCGGCCCTGGGCCGCGCTCAACCGGGGCAAACCCATCACCCCGCTCTGGCTCGGCCACCAACTCCAGCGCTACGGCGTCCGTCCCAGGTCCATCCGGTTCGGCGACTCCACCGCCAAGGGCTACGTCCTCGAGGAGTTTAGCGAAACCTTCAAGCGCTACATCCCCCGCTCCGACGCTGAGGCCTTCAAAGCCGAAATACTCCAGTCCATCCAACCCGAGCCGCCCGAACCCAATGGCCCACCTCAGCCGCCGCCCACCGGCCCAGCTCCCTCCGACCAACTGCCACCGCCTGCTGCCTGAGCCTGCTGTCCAATATGTGACGCCGAGTGCCGGCTTGTGCCGCCTTTTGTGCCGGCTCGGCGTTGCAAATCTCCCAGTAAAATGCAGCTTGTGCCGCTGTGCCGGCTCCACGGGGGTACTCCCACCCCCGCCCCCTGGGCCGTCGTCCCGGGCTTGTCGTCCTTAGCCATGTGGTCGTGTCTTGAATTTGGCCAATCAAGGTAAATCAAAGTAAATCAAGGTAATCAAGCTACAAACCTGGCTGTCCTCCAGTCCTGGCCCCCCCCACCCTCCCTCCCGCATCTTCCCGCCTCGTCCAATTTCCACCCGCGGCTATCCGCGGCTATCAGAACCTATCCGAACATAAATATTTTGTTTTTCTCCTCCTCCTCCGCTTACCCCCACTCTCCAGAAAAGCCAAAACGCTGAGAAGCGGGCGCAGCCTTTGCCACGCCCGCCGCTCTTGCTCACCCAACCGCTGACCACTCCGTCAGCAAGTCAATTGTATACTACGGATAGACAGTAACCGGCGCGCTCGTCGCAGACGTAATAGTGTTGGTCGTGACGTCGCTTGCCGTGATCGTGTAATTGGTCTGACTGGTAGTTAAGTAATAGACACTAAACGTAGCGGTACCGTTCGCCATTGGGATATCGCCGGGGATGCCCGTGTTATCAGCCGAGTCGAGATGCACCGTGTCCGTTGAGCTGAGCAGATGCCAGGTTGAATCGCAGGCGTTAACCACCACATTGAATGGGATGGCATTGGTCTGAGGCGCGGGCGTCCCGATCTTTCCGGTGAGAGTATTGGGCGCGTTGGTCTCGCCTGGAAGCAGGACTTGGAGTTGTGAAAACACCCGCTTGACTAGCGCGAAGTAGCTTTGGGTGGCAGCCGGCAAGTCGGCTTTGGGCACTTTCAGCCAGGTGTCACTTCCGTTCAGGAACGTGGTCAAGTTAAGATCGTTCCAGAATCGAGCCGTGAGCGGTGAACGGGTAATCGGCCCGAAGCCCGAATCGGGCCGCGTCCAATGCAGCCACCAGGCATCCGCGCTCGTCACGAATTGCTGGTTGGGTGGCGCCGCGTTGTTCCCGTAATTCTGGGACATCAGAATGAGGAAAGGCGAACTCAACGCACCGCTGGTCAGGTCCTCGTTCACAGGCGTGCCGACCCCCGTTATGTGGAAGGAACTGAAAGTCATGTGTTGCCCGATGTTGGCCGTCGTATTAGGCTGCGAAAACAACGAAACACCCACCGGGCCATTATACAGGGCCGCCACATTGGCCGGCAGGGACGCGTTCGTGACCGCGCCGTTAGGACCCGTGAGCGTCATAGCGGTATCGCTCGTGAAAGTTAAGGTCCACTTGCCGATGGCCGAGGGCACGCGAAAGTTTCCTGGAACGAGCAGGGTAGGTGCGGTGCCGAACTGGCCGTTGCCGGACGGCTGGTTCGTCTTGTAGGCGATGCTCGCATTGCCCGAGCCGTCTGCCCCTTCACCGATGCTGATATAGAGGTCGTTCGTCGCCGACCAATCCGCGTCGGGATAAACCTGGGAGGCGGGCGGATCGGGCGTAATGTTGAACCCCACTGTGAATCCGGCGTGGCCGGGTCCCGGGAAATCCGCGATGGTCCAGGAGTACGTTACGGGCTTGGTTCTGCCGAACCACGTCACATCGGCGGTCCCGCTGGTGTCGGTGCGGATATTCTGGCGATTGTAGGTGGGAGGGGTATCGGAGAACTGTGTCAGACCGGGTACGACTTTGGTCAGGGAGAGCGTTGGGGGAGGTGTCGCTACAAGTTTGGCAATCACTTGGACGTTATCGATCCAGAGTTCTGCGTGCGCGGGCGAGCCGGCGGGCTGCCATCGGTACAAGTAAACGCCGGCGATGCTCGAGAGGTTAGCCAGGCTTGGATCGATTGGAATGACCATGTGTTGCCAGCCCGGCGTCGCTGGAATCGGCACGTTATTAGTCAGCGCAACCCTGCCATAGTTGGGTGTCATTAACCCAATCTCGGGCCAGCTCGTGATTCCGCTGACATTGGTCCAGAAAATGTCGATCAGCAGGTAGGCGTACGCCGTGCCGTCAATCGCATTGATTGCCGGGTTGCCCAGCCAGGTGCTATTACCGCTGGGCAGGGTGGCGCCGAGGTTGATATCATCGTTTACGGTGCCGTTCCAGTCGCACACGCAAAACACCGACCCGGGAATGCTGGCAGCAGACCGCATGGTGGCATCGAACGTTATAGTAAAGGTCGCCCCAGTCGCGGCTGTTATCCAGTAGGTGCCCCAGTTGTTCAGGCCGGTGTCCGAGGCGTTGCCATTCGTTTGTACGCCGGTGGGGTTAACTTGAACATTCTGGGCTGCTCCCGAGCCCACGCGGGGCAAGGACACCAGTGCCAGACCAATCAGACTGGAGAAGAACCATCGATGCATTTGGGGTTTGTGTGTCATACCGTTTCTCTTTTGCTAGTTGGACATCAATAAGTGAACTTACCAATGACATTAACGGGTCTATCCCATGCAGACATGTCATCAAAATGCAGGACAGCAGTAAATTGGCCCGTGCCATTCACGGGCCGTTGGCATGTCGGGTGTCCACTCTCCCGGGTGTTTCACCGGCGCCTGGCGTTAACACCGTGTTGCTTCAGCCCGGTGAAAGGAATTGCAGTTCGTGAGCTATTCGCTGCGTCAGGATGTTTGCGGTTGGAGCTGGCGCCGGGATTCAACCTTGCGCGACCCCTGAATCATGGCCCGGGATGCACGAGGCGCCAATAGAAGTTCCCGTTCGTGCCATTGTCCGGCAGGTCCGACGTGTGCCACACCGTGTGGTAATGATCCCCAGCCTGAACGCCGACTGGAGTGCCGTTAGTGCTCCAGCCTGCCGGATTAGTGAGGTCGTTGTTTGTTTGGACCATCTCACCTGAGACGGTCGCGGGCCAATCCAGATAGTACCGGATGTCCGTGTCCGGCGGTACGATGTAAACCGAGCTGGCCCCGCCGTCGGCTTGCAACACCCAGGTGTTCAGGTCGATAGCGGAGTCCGTCGTGAAATTATCTGAGTTGGTGACGCCATTGGCGTTCAGGCCCGCTCCGCCAAGCACCAGATACTGTCCGGCGTTGCCGCTGCCACCCGTGAAGGAGCCGTAATAGACCACCATGCCCCCACCACCGCCAAAGTAGTTTTGCACGTCGCTGGTTGCCAGCCCCAGTGGGAAGGCCAGGTTGGTGCTCGTGCCGTCCGGAGCATGGATGTTAATGTTAGTGTCGTTAAGGAACGTGAAAGTCCAAGTGCCCAGCACTTTGGAGGAGGCAAAACTGGGGTTCCCGACGGCCCCCCCGACGTAAAGAGAGCCATTGCTGGCCGGCGCGTTTGTCTTGCAGCGCAGCACGGCATTGGCCGTGCCGTTGGCCTGCCGGTAGATATCGCACATGAGCAGCGTGGGCTCATTCCAGTCGGGCTCCTTTTCGGTGGCCGCCGCATTGGGCACCCAGTACACACGGGCGGAGTAACCCTGATAATTCACGCCGGGAAACCGGTCGATCGTGACGTTATACACGGATGGATAGGGTGTATCCACAAAGGTGACGGTATTGGCGACCGTCTCCAGACCATCCCGGTCATAAGAGCCGCCGTAGTTGTCGCATTCCAAACCGGCCATCGGCGTTGACAAGGTCATCGGCAACCTGGGTGTCAGGATGGGGCCGCCATCAAATTGAACGTTGTCGATGAAATACGCCACCGTTCCGCTGATCGTATTCTGATATTGGTACTTCTTAAACCAGAGGCCTTCGACGTCGGTGCCCGCCGACGTGGGGTTCATCGGCAGCACGATATGCACCCAGCCGTTGGATGCGCCGTTGGGAATGTAGGTGGTGGAGGTGCCGCAAGCCTCGACCTGGCCGCCATTGCCGGAAATAATTCCTAGCGGCATGCCAAATATGTCGCCGTGGTTGTTGAAGGTGGTCAAATCCACCGTGGACAGATTAGTGTCCCACATGACGTCCATTTCGATGGCATTGTAATGGGTGCCGTTGAGCGAATTGCTGGTAAAGGTGCCGGTGAAGATCCCGTTGGTCCCGAACCACAGGCCGATGACATCAGTGTTGTCAGCACCGTCGAAGGTGGCGATAATTTCCGCCGAGCCCGAGTTGGTCAGCCCTTTGGCGTCATTGGTAGTCCAAATCATGGTGACGGGCTTGCCATACCAATTGGTGAAGGCGCTTTTGAGGAAGCTGGCGTCGTCGAAGGTTTCCACGACTATGTTTGAATAAGTGGGGCTGGGTCCGGTGAACACAAGGTTGTCAATGTAAGTGATGCAAAGATTAAGATTAGTAACGCTATTGGTGTAGTTGCCGTCGGTGTTCTGGATAAAGATCTCCTTGATGTCAGCCCATTCGGACACGCCGCCGATGGCGCTGGCGGCCACCACGTAGTGCGCCCAGCCGTTGTTGGTTGACACCGGATTGATGTTCATATAGTTGGCATGGTAGTTGTAGGCGCTGGTGGTGAAGACGCCGACCTGGTAGGCGCAGGCGCTTCCATACCGATCCAGCGAGGAGGCTGGGTCCACTTTTGCGTCGAATTCAACGGCGGTGTAGCCGCTGCCATTGAAATCATTGAGGGGCAAGCGGAAGACATCGCCGGTTTGGTTGGTGGCGAAAGATGTGTACATGCCCATGCTCCCCGAGCTCGCGCTGCCATGAGCGTCATTGGTGGACCAGGCGTTGGAGTAGATAGTGCTCCCATTCCAGTTTTGAACATACCAGCCGGTGGTAACGCTCGACGCATTGTCAAAGGTGCTGACGACGTGCACGTTTGCGCGGCTGGCCGGCACAAGCACGAGCAGGGCCAACGCCAAACTGGCGCTTTTGGTGCAACGTCCGAGCCTTGCGGAATTGAATTTCATATGGGTGTGCGGTAGCCTGCTAATGGTTTTCATGTTTCTTTCGGGGGGGATGGGGTCGGAGTTCATGCTCGGTTATGATTTGCCGGCCAACGGGCGTTCGTTCATATCGGTATCGGGTAACTGGAAGATACTTTACCACGCTTACCTCTAATCCGACATGTCATCAAAACTCATGACAGCCATAAGGCGCCTTCCGATGCAGGGCCACACGAAATGAAGCCGGCGCGCCCCGAAGGAACAGCGCAGATTTTTAATCTGGTGTAGCGCCGATTTCTAATCGGCAGCCTTCCGCCTGGCCATGGAGCACAGACCCGAAAGACCCCTGGCGCCGGCCGGCAGTAGGTTGAAAACCTGCTTTACAAAGAAGCTTGAAAATCTGCGCCCCGGCCGCGCTATGCCCTCGCCCCGGCCGGCGGCCGCTCTTCCCCGTGCGCCAGGTGGGCGTACTTCGCCACCGCTTGCGCGCGCGAGCGCACGTGAAGTTTTTCGTACATCCGGCGCACGTAGGTGTTGACCGTGGGCACGCTGATATTCAACCGCTCGGCGATTTCCTTGTACAGATACCCCCGCGCCAGAAGGTCCAGCACTTCCTGCTCCCGCGGCGAAAGCGCTTCCCCGCCGGACCCCGTCGCCTGCGCCTGCCGGAAAGATTGCACGACTTTTCTGGCGATGTTGCTGGTCATCGGCGAGCCGCCGTGATGGACTTCCTGCAGTGCGCTGAGCAGTTCCTCGCGCGGGGTCTGCTTGAGCAAATAGCCGCTCGCCCCCGCCGCCAGCGCGTTATAGATGTGGTCGGCGTCTTCATACACCGTCAGCATCACAAACTGAGTTTCCGGCAGACTGGGCTTGAGCTTGCGCACTGCCTCGACGCCGCTTATCCCCGGAAGGTTGATATCCATCAAGACCACATTGGGTTTCTTCTGCGGCAGCAGTGTCAAAGCGCTCTCCGCGTCCCCCCATTCGCCCGCTAAACGAAACCCCGACGCGCGGTTGATCCAGCCCGCCAGAATCTTCCGGGCTTGCGCGTCGTCTTCTACGATCGATACGGCTATCGCCACACCTTCTTTATACTTCATGCTTCGGCAAAGCGATTGTCATGTATTTTGATGACGGCCACGCTCAGTTTGACTCTCGTGCCTTCACCCGGCGCCGTATTCCATTCGCAACTGCCCCCAATTTCTTCCAGGCGCCGGCGCATGTTCAACACTCCGTTGCCCCCGGCCAGCCGCACCCCGTCGGCCGGCGCCTCGGCCCGGGCCTGCAGCACCGCCCAATCGAATCCCCGTCCATTGTCGGCAATCACCAGCAGGAACCCGCCCGGCGCCAGCTCAAGCGAAATGCGCACCTCGGTTGCCTCCGCGTGTTTGACCACGTTGTTGAGGGCTTCTTTCAAGGCCAGAAAGACGTTGTGCCGGATCTCGGAAGTCAGCGCCCATGCCGGCAAATACATCGGCACGTCCAGGCGGCAGCGAATGGCCGCAGCGCTCAGAAAATTCTGCGCGAACCGCCCCAGGTAGGTCACCAAGCTGTCCAGCGTGTCATGCTTCGGATTGACCGCCCAAACAATCTCGTCCATCGCCCGCGTCAATTCCCGGGCGGTATGGTAAATCTGGTCCACGTCCGCCGCCGCCTGCGGCTGGTTCTGGATTTCGCTCCGGACCGATTGACTCAACATGCCGATGCGCGTGAGGCTGGCGCCCAGGTCGTCATGGATATCGCGGGCGATGCGCGCGCGCTCGCGCTCCAGCGCTCGCTGCCGCTCCAACTGCTCCAGCTTCCGGCGCACCCGCCGCCGCGTGGCCCATAACACCCCGTAACCGACCGCCGCCGCTCCCGAAACCATCGAGGCAATCTCAAACGACCAGGTCTGCCAAAAGTGTGGCAGCGTCGTAAAAGACAGCGCCGCGCCGGTGTCATTCCAGATGCCATCGTTATTGCAGGCAATAACCTGAAACGTGTAGTCCCCCGGTCGCAGGTAGCTATAATGTACCACCCGGTCGGTTACCGGCTCACTCCATCCCGGCTCCAGGCCCTCGAGCCGGTACCTGAAAAGCACTTTCCCCGGTGCCGCAAAGCTCAGGCCCGTGTAATGGAACTCGAACTGATGATGCCCGGGAGCGATCCGCAGCCGTTGTAGCCGCGCACCCGCCGGATGGCCGCGGCTCTCCATCGATATGTGCGCGAACGGACCAGTGGCGGAGTGGGAAGTCCCCTCCAACCCGCTCTGCCCTCCATTCTCCGATTCATCCAATTTCCCGCTCACTCCGCTCTCCATCGCCGAGGCCGCCACCGCTTTGGGGTCCAGCGACGCGCCATCCACCAGCACCTCCTCGATGACCACCGGCGGAGGCACGGCGTTGGTGCTGACTTTGGCCGGATCAATGATCGCTAAACCTGTTGCCGTGGGAAACCAGAGCCGGCCATCGGTCGTCCGGCAAGCCCCGGGTTGAAAGCCGCCCGAACAGCTCAGCGACGAAAGTCCCTCATCTTTGCCATAGCTCAGGCAAGGCACCGTCCCTGCCTGTCCATCCGCGCACCGGTGCAGGTCCGCCTTGCTGGCCCGGAAAATCCCCCGCTGTGAACCCAGCCATAGATTGCCCGCTTCGTCGTCGACGATGTGTGAGATGATGCTGTTCGGCAGGCCTTGCCTGGTGCTGATCACCGCAAACTTCCCCTGCTTCAACCGCGTCAGCCCGTTATCCGAGCTTCCGCACCACAGCGTGCCGTCCGGTTCCGCGTACAGAGCGACAATCAGGTCACTGCCCAGCCCGTCGCCTTTTTGAAATTGCTTCAGCACGCCCTCCTTCAGATATCCCAGCCCGCCCCCCGACATCCCGAACCACAAGGTGCCGTCCACCGATTCGGTGATCGCCCTCACGTCCGGCAAGGCGAGCTTCTCTTTGCCCGCGGACCAAACCAGTTTGCCGTTTTCATAGCGCCGCAAACCGCTCGTCGTGCCCACCCATAATTCGCCGTGCTGGCCCGAATACATCGCCACCACCGGCTCCGTCACCTGGCACAGGTCCCCCGGCGACTCGAACCGCTCGCCCTTTTTGACCACCAGTCCTCCGCCCCAGGTCCCCACATACAGCTCCCCCGGTTTGGTTTCCAGGACTGACCACACAAACGCGTTCGACAAGCCGCTGGATACGCCGTAAGTGGTCCAGTGCTCCTGCGCGTAGTGGTATAACCCGGCCCCCTCGGTGCCGATCCAGGCCGAACCGTCCGCGCTCACCGAAAACGAGAGCACCGCGCAGCCTTCCCAGCCGCCGGCCTCGCTAAGCATTTGGACCTTGCGCGGCCGCAGATTATCGAAACCGCCGCCAGTCCCGATCCAGATGTTGCCTTCATGGTCTTCGCACAGCGCGCGCACCCAATTATGCGACAAGCCATTGGTGCGGCTGAAGTGCAGCGCGTCCGTTCCTGGACGCAGCAAATAAAGACCATCTCGCAAAGTGCCCGCCAGGAGGTTCCCGCTGCGTGTCTCGAGCAAACAGGTCACGGCCGGCGGCGCGCGAAAATCCATTTCCGCCGCCCACCGGCCCTGCCGCCATCGGCGAATGCGCTCGTTTCCCAACACCCAAACTCCGCCCTCACGCGCCGGCAGTACGCGGTCATAATAATCCGTCCCTTGCGCCTCGGCGAACTGGAACGGCTCTACCTTGTTCTTTTCCAGGCTCGCGACCGTGCCGTTGGCCACCACCCAGAGCTTCCCGTTCCGGGCTCGCGCCAGGGCCACCTTGCGCGTCGGTGACGCGCCGCCGGGAGCTTTCGCTGTCTGGCCGTCGCGCACCCGGTAGAGCATTCCGCTGTCATTCAGCAGCCACAAATCTCCAGCCTCATCGGTCGCCAACGCCTCGATGACACCTCCGCTCCAATTTTTGTCGAGATTGACCGCGCGAAATTGACCACCGGCATACCGCGTCAACTGGCCGGTCTCATGCCCAATCCAGAGCACACCCGCGGGATCCTCGTAGAGGCTCGTGATGAGCCCGTTCTGCAAATCCGGTGTGTTGCTGGAATCAAACACCGTGAACCGCGCGCCATCGTAACGCACCAGGCCGTGATAAGTGCCCAGCCACAAATAACCCTCGTGTGATTGAATCACCGCCGTGACGGTATTGGGCTGCCACCCCCCTTCCGCGCGCCAGATGGCAAAATCCTGCTGCGAAAGCCTTCCGCCGACGGTGGCCTGGAGCGTGGTGCCCCCCCAGCAGCCAAACAAAACCACCGCGAAGAGCAACCCGGCGCAGTGCGGGCGCTTCCAGCGTTTGCCGAACGACAACACGGAAGGATGGTGCCGTTTTAACGCACAAAGAGCAAACCCCAAAGAAAACACCAAACACCAAACTCCACCAACTTCCAAATTCGATGGCCGGCTGGAAACAGGCCACAACGCGCGATATTCGAGGTTCTTGAAATTTGACGCTTGGAATTTGGAGTTTTCCTGGAGTTTGAAGTTTGGAGTTTGGAGCTTCAGTCGGCATTGTTTGTGCTAAGGTCGGAATGTTGGATTGTCAGCACCCGGCACTCTTAGCCCCGGAACCGGGTTGCCCTCTGCGCGGAGTTGGGGATTGGATATGCGAAAGAAAATTCTAATTGTCGAAGATAATACCGAATTGCTTGAGTTGTTCCGGTTGAATTTGAAACACGCCGGTTTTTCCGTAGCCACGGCCACTAATGGTATCGAAGCGTTGAAAAAAGCCCGCTCCGTATCCCCGGACCTGGTGGTGCTGGATTTGGTGCTGCCGGAACTGGACGGATTCGCGGTCTGCGAAACCCTCCGCCGCGACCGCGCTACCGCCGCCCTGCCGATTCTCGTGGTTACTGGCCTGACCAGTGAAATCACCCGGTTGGCCGGGTTGGAGTCCGGCGCCACCGACTATGTCACAAAACCAGTCAGTCCGGAACTGCTGGTGTCCCGGATTAAGCTCTTGCTGGCGCACCCTCCGGAAACCCCCGAAGATTCGCCGGCGCGAAAACCCCTGCCCGCACGAGTCCCCGCCAGTGTGGATTGATTCAAGGAGAATTTTTTGGGGCGGAGCTTTTTTTGTAAATTTTTTCCTTGAGAAAACCAAACCATCGACGATAGTTGGCTACAGCAAGCGTCCGTATGGCAGCGCGACGCTCGTTCTTTGGAATGAAAAGCCAGGGTGTAATTTTTGAATTTACCCTGCCTATGCTCGTGAATAGAAACTATGTCCTTGAACCGTAGTTAATAACTCACGGGATCAGAGCTGAGTTTGTGGCCGACAGGCCTTGATTGGAAGTCGAAAGCAAGCCGGCGGGTCCCACCTGTTTCTAAGAAGTTCAAAGGAACTGTTACACACGGCAATGGCGGGGTTTCTTTTGTACTGCAGCGCCGGCGGGACACCGAAATCGGACAACCTTGGCGCAGAACAATGGACGTAACGGAGTAATGCCGTGCTGGAGTAATGCGGCAAACCCGCAAGTTGATGTAAAGGCCCTTTCCGGGTGGCGCCCTTCAATCCATTTATCCATTAATCCAACACTCCTTCACTCCATCACTCCATTGCCCCACCCTCCCTTCCCAACCCCCTTACGACCTGTTATGTTGGACCCATGGCGCGTGATGACCTGTTCTCCCAAGCCCCTGCTCCCCAGCTCGAGGGCGCGCCCGCGGTCGAACACCAGCGCCACCAGCCTCTGGCCGCGCGCATGCGGCCCCGCGGCCTGAACGAGTTCGTCGGCCAATCCCACATCCTTGGTCCGGGCCAACTGCTCCGGCGCGCCATCGAAGCTGACCGGATTCAATCGCTGATTTTTTACGGGCCGCCTGGCACCGGCAAAACTTCGCTCGCGCAGATCATCGCCCGCCAGACCAAAAGCAAATTCGAACGCCTCAGCGGCGTCGAGTCCAACGTCGCCGACATGCGGCGGGTGCTGGCAGGGGCCGCCAACCGCCTGGAAAACACCCGCCAGTCCACGATCCTTTTCATCGACGAAATCCACCGCTTCAACAAGGCCCAGCAGGACGTCTTGCTGCCCGATGTCGAGGGCGGTGTGGTACGGCTGATCGGCGCGACCACGCACAACCCTTTCTTCTTTGTCAATTCCCCTTTGGTTTCCCGCTCCCAGATTTTCGAACTGCGGCCCCTCACCGAGGAAGACCTCTACGCGCTGCTGCAGCGCGCGCTGTCCGACCCGGAGCGAGGATTAGGCTATTTGAAAATCCAGGCCGGGGAACCGGCGTTGCGGCACCTGGCCAAACTCTCGGATGGCGATGCGCGCAAAGCCCTCAACGCTTTGGAAATCGCGGCGCTGACCACGGCGCCCGACCCGAGCGGAGTCGTGCCCATCGACCTGTCGGTTGCGGAGCAGAGCATTCAGAAAAAGGCGGTGGTGTATGACGACGAAGACGCGCATTACGATACCATCTCGGCCTTCATTAAATCCATGCGCGGCAGCGATCCGGATGCCGCCCTTTACTGGCTCGCCAAAATGATTCATGCCGGCGAGGACCCGCGGTTTATCGCGCGCCGAATCGTCATCCACGCGGCCGAGGATGTCGGATTGGCCGACCCGATGGCGCTGGTCCTGGCCAACGCGGCTTTTCAAGCGGCGGAATTCATCGGTTGGCCCGAAGCCCGTATTCCGCTGGCGGAGGCGACGATTTACATCGCCACCGCCCCCAAAAGCAACAGCACCGTCACGGCCATCGGCGCCGCCATGAAAGATGTCGAATCCGGCCGCACCCTTGCGGTCCCGGAGCATTTGCGTGACAGCCATTACTCAGGCGCCAAACGCCTCGGCCATGGACAAGATTACAAATACGCTCACGATTTTCCCGGCCATTTTGTCCCGCAGGATTATCTCGGCGCCGACAAGCGCTATTACGAGCCCTCCGATCAAGGAGTGGAAAAGAAGATCAAAGAGCGCCTTGAAAAGTGGCGGGAACAGATGTCCGAAATCCGAAACCCGAAATCCAATGTCCCAAACCCTTGAGACCATGGCCACGAAAACGCACAAAGAACCCAGAGCTGCGGAGCCGCAACCGAACCGCGCGAAGCGTATCGAGCAGTAGGCTCCCGTAACGCAGCTCTTTGTAGCAAAACCTACGCTGACTGATGCACACAGGGCTTCAGGATTCCAAAGCGGCGCTTCGCAGGCAGGTGCGCGAGCAACTGAACGCCATGACCCCGGCACAGCGATCTGGCGACAGCGCGCAAGCCCGGACCCTGCTGCTGCAGCAGCTCATATGGCACCAGGCAAAATCAGTGCTGTTCTTCGCCCCTTTGCCACAGGAATTGGACCTTTGGCCGCTGCTGGAGGAAGCCTTGGCCGCAGGCAAATCCGTCGGCCTGCCGCGGTTCGCTTCTGAAGCAAACCGTTACATGGCCTGTCAGGTCAAAGACCCCGCCCGGGACCTGCACCTGGGCCAGTTCGGGATTCGTGAGCCCGTCCAGAGCTGCTTGCCGCTTCCGTTTATGCTGGACTTAATCCTCGTTCCTGGAGTAGCCTTCGATTTGCATGGCCGCCGGCTTGGACGGGGCAAAGGGCATTATGACCAATTGTTGACGGCTATGCGCGGGACGACCTGCGGGGTAGCGTTCGATGAACAAATCGTGCGCGCGGTGCCCGTCGAACCGCATGATGTACATTTGAATTGCCTCTTGACGCCGACGCGCTGGCTCGAGCTGTAACGGCGCGCGGTTCTGAATGAGCTCGTTAGTTGACACTTTGGAACACGCCAGCCTGATGCTGAGCGGGGCTGTATTGTTTTACCTTTTCCAGCGCTGGAAGAAGCGCAAAGACGCCACCGCCCAGGTGGGAAGCGCCCAAACGCTGCTGGACCAGGCACGGCAGCAGGCCGAAATCGTCCTCCGCGACGCACGGTTGGCCGCCAGCGAAGAGGCCCTCAAAGTTCGCGAACAGGCCGAACAAGCCCTCGCTGCCCGCCGGGCCGAGCGGCTGGAACTGGAAAAGCGCCTCGCCGAGCGCGAAACCCTGATTAATTCCCAGCTCGAACGGCTCGTCGAGGCGGAGCGTAACCTCGACCAGGAAAAGGAAGGCCTCCGGAAAAGAACCACAGCGTTGGAGGGACGCGAGACAGAAATCGCCGGCCTGGAACGACAGGGACGCGAAAAACTGCAACAGCTCGCCGGGTTGAGCGAGTCGGAAGCGCGCCAGGCCATGCTCAAGCGCATCGAGCAGGAAACTCTCCAGGAGGCCAACGCCCTCACCCGCCACATTCTCGATGATGCCAAGGTCAGGGCAGAGGAGAAGGCCCGCCGCATTATCAGCGTCGCCATCCAGCGTTACGCCGGCGAACACACCTTCGAAAACACTACCACCAGCATCGCCCTGCCCAACGGCGAGGACATCAAAGGGCGCATCATCGGCCGCGAAGGCCGAAACATCCGCGCCTTTGAGACCGCCACCGGAGTGACGGTCCTCATTGACGATACCCCCGGCGCAGTCCTGCTTTCGGGCTTTGACCCCGTACGGCGCGAGGTCGCGCGCGAAGCGATGGTGCGGCTGATTGCCGACGGCCGCATCCACCCTACTCGCATTGAGGAGGTCGTGACCGCCGTAACCCAGGAGATGGAGGCGAATATCGTGCGGCTGGGCGAGGAAGCGGTCGCCAAAGCCGGTCTGCCGCCGATGGACCCGGAAATCGTTAAGATGCTGGGCCGCCTGCACTTCCGCCATAGTTATGCACAGAATATCCTCGACCACTCCGTTGAGGTCGCGCACCTGATGGGAATCATGGCAGCGGAACTTGGAGTGGAGGTCATGGCCGCCAAACGGGCCGGCCTGCTGCACGATATCGGCAAGGCCGTCAACCACGAGGTGGAAGGACCCCACGCCGTCGTCGGGGCCGACTTCATCAAACGCTGTGGCGAATCCGATGCCGTCGTCAACGGCGTGGCCTCCCATCACAACGATGTGCCTCCCGTCGGCCCCCTCGGTGTCTTAGTGAGCGCTGCCGATGCCATCAGCGCCTCCCGCCCGGGCGCGCGCTCCGAGACCATGACCACCTATCTCAAACGCATCGCGGACCTGGAAAAGCTCGCCGGGGCTTTTCCCGGCGTCGAGCGCGCCTTCGCCGTGCAGGCCGGCCGCGAATTGCGAGTCTTTGTGCAGCCTGAGAAAATCGATGATGAAGCGGCCTTCGCCCTGGCGCGGAATGTGGCCGCTCAGGTGCAGAACGATTTGCAGTATCCCGGCCAGATCACGATCACCGTCATTCGCGAAACCCGCTGCATTGAAGTGGCGAAATAACTCAGAGGAGAAGTCAGAATTGATTAGGGCAGAATCATCAAAAAAATGATTCTGCCCTAATCATTCTGCCGATTTTATCGCCCCTGGTTCATCGAACTCGGCAAACCGTTTTCCCACCCATAAGGCGAATTCCAGGGCCGGACGGACGCATTCTCCGATTCGGTGCTCGCGCAGGCACTGAGGCCGACCGCGGCCAGGACCAACAAGAGCAGCAACACCCAACGCGGATGCCCAAGGAGCTTCATGAGGACGGCTGCGGATGAGCCGGGATGACCTGGTCGCCTTCCAGGATTTCGCCAAGCGACCAGCCCGGCAGCACATTGGCAACGCTGCGATCCTTCTGGATGCTGCGAACCACGACTTTGGCCACGAGGTGTCCGTTCCGATTGACCAGCAGCTCGCCGTATTCTTTTACGCGCTGGTCTTCACCCACATTCAGCACGACAAAATTCCATTTCGGGTCCGCCACAATGACCTTGCCCACCAGGTCCGCCGGAAGATACACGGGGATGTCAGGGTTGGTATATCGCAGCAACTCCGTGTGCAGGTTATCCACCTTCCGCGCCAGAATAACGGTTTCCTGCTTGGCGACGGCCAGGTTGTCTTCGAGGGTTTTGTAGTTCTTTTTGAAAGCGATGATCTCCTCGGGCTTGAGGCCCGCCAGCCGGTAGGCTTCCAGGTCGGCCTGCACATCACCCAGGTCCTTCCGGGTCTTGGTCAAGTCGGCTGTCAACCGCTCTGCTTCCTGTGTCTTCTTGGCCAAATCGGCAAGCGCCTTGTCTTTTTCCTCAGTAGTCGCCGCCAAAGTGGTCTCCGTCTGCTTGAGCTTGGCAGTGGTCTTAGCCAGGTCTTTTCTCGTGGTGTCGAGTTGGGCCAGGGCATCCTCCTTCTGCTTTTTCTCGCTGTCCCGCTCGTCGTGGAGCGTGACGATCTTGGTTTTCACTAGCGACAGGTTAAGGCCCGTAACCGCCAACCCCAGGAGAATGGCCAGAATTAAACTGAGTCGAAGCATGATCTCTTATCGATTAAATTGTCGATCCTCAGGTTAGACAATGCATTGGAATATGTCAACGGTCTTTGAGACAAAAAAGAGAACGCCAAAACCGGGACGTTTTCGCTTGGGATTACGATTAAGATTACGATTAAGATTAGGAGTGAAGGGCTGATGGTGTCCGGGCGAACCGAATGCTTAGACGCAGCCGCCGTAACAGAGTGATTCCAACAATCCCCACGCATCCCCAGCCAAACCAATCTCCGTGCCGCGTGTAGAACGTCAAGGCTCTGCGCTCGCCCGCCGCCCGCAACGGGATGTCAACCGTCATAAACCCTGCGCCATAAACTCCTCCCCGCTCATCCCGCAAAACCTGGCGCAACCGGCCCTGCGCGTCCACCCAGCAGGTCAGGCCATTGTTGCAGCAGCGCAGCAGCGGCAGCCCGTTCTCCACCGCCCGAAACAGCCCGCTCAGCGCTTGCTGCCATTGCTCGGCGCTCTCGTCAAACCACCCGTCGTTGGTCAGGTTCACCAGGAAATCCGTTTCCGGCTCGACCCCGGTCCGGGCCAGATGCGGGAAAACATCTTCAAAACAAATCAGTGGCGTCGTTTGCACGCCCAGGTCCGGCAGGCGAAATTGCACCGCGTGAGTGCCGGGGGTGAAGCCGCCTTCAATCGGCGTAAAGAATTTCAGAAACGCCAGCCAGCGCTCCAGCGGAAGGTATTCGCCGAAGATAACCAGGTTCCGTTTAATGTACCGTTCCGTGACCTTGCCTTCCGGGCTGATCAGGAAGCTGCTGTTGAATTCGTCCTGCTCCTCGGGCTTAACAGCGCCGGCGCGAGGCTCGAAGTCATCCGAAACCAAAATGATCCAGACCCGATGCCGGCGGGCCAACTCCGTCACCGCATCAAAAGTTGCTTGGTCGTAGCGCAGCGGCTTCGCCAGGGCCGACTCCGGCCAAAGCAGCAACTCGGTCCGGTTGCTCAGCGCCCGTTCGCTCAGACTCAGCAGTTCGCGAAACCGCGTCTCACCGGCGTTTGCGTCCCAGATCAGGGTCTGCGGGATGCTCGGTTGCACTAGCGTAACTCTGAGCGTGCGCGCCGGTGGAATTTCCCGCCGAAGCTGCCGCAATCCCAGGTTGAAAAGCACTGACACCGCCAGCAGCGGCAGAACAACCTCCCCCAGCCAGCTCGACCGCAGGGTCGGCCGCCGAATCGCCATCAACCCTCCCGACAGCATCGCCAGCGAAAGCCACACCGCCAGAAAAGACAGGCCGTAAACTCCCGTGACCGACGCGATTTGGATCAGCGGCACCAATCGGTATTGCGACACACCGAGCAGGTCCCAGGGAAATCCACCGAAGATCCGCGCCAGCACCATCTCATACGCCACCCATGCGGCCGCCCCTGATAACGCCCACAACATTCGCCTGACCCAACTCCCCGGCATCACGCCCTCCGGACCATGGACTGCGGTTTCTGGACCGTGGACCGTGGACTGTGGGCCGTGGACTCTCAGCCCTTGTCTTCCGACCGCCGCCACCAGCCAAACCCACGACGCTGGAAACAATGCCGCGAACCCGCTTAACGCCAGCCAACCCGCCGCGGGGCCGAGGGGGATGCCGTGCCAGCGATAGGGGATCAACAACAGCCAATACAGCGTCGTGAGGTAATACGACAGAGCCGCCACATAGCCGACGCGGAACCGCTCCCACCCACTCTTTCCCAGAGCTGCCGCCACCATAAGGCCGGGAGCGACCCAGGCGCAGCCCGCAACCTCCCACCGTGGAAACGCAGCCGCCAACAATAGTCCTGAGACAACGGCCAGCAGGTAACGGCTGCGAAAAAATGGATTCGCCCAGAGAACTTTCACCCGCCGCAGCTTGCCTCAAACAAGCTGAAAGGCAATCGAGTATTGGCTCGGCGCATCCGACAATTGGCGCGAGGGCGGCTCGTCGCCTTTTCCACTTCGTTCACAACCGGGCCAGGTTAGGACAAGGCCGTTCCCCGTCCCCGTTCCGCTTGGCCACCAAACCAATGTCAGGCTGCGCCCCGCTTGGGTATGGTGCCCCTTTTCCGCTTTACTTAACAAACTTCATATAATAGCCTCACCCACAGTTGACCAACTTGACCCTATGCTCGGAGTCAAAACAGCCGCCCTGCCGGCGAGCCTGCGGCGCACCAACCAGCGCACCATCATTTCCCTGCTGATGCGGTTGGGCAGCGCTTCCCGGGCGGACCTGGCCAAAGCCGCGGGCATCAGCCAGCCCACGGCGGGAAAGATAACCACCGAACTGCTGCGCCTGGGTGTCTTGCAGGAAACCGGCGGCCCGGCCATCGACGACCCCGGGGCGAACGGGGAACTTCGGACTCCCCGCCTGGGGCGCCCGGGCCAGATGCTGCGGCTGGATCATCGGCGGTCCCGGTTTGTCGCGATCGAATTGGGCGTTTCGGAGACATCGCTTTCCGCTCTGCCGGTGGGCGTGAGGCTCCACGACGAATGGACGGTTCGCTTTGCCACGCCGAGTTCCCCCGAGGCTTTGACCAAACAGTTGAACCGGCTGTCGGCCAAGCTCCGCGGCGCCCAGCTTTGGGGAGTGCTGGTGAGCGTGCCTGGCATCATCGATGAAACAGCGGGCAAGGTCCTTTTTTCCCCCAATCTGCATTGGCTGGAAAAAACCAACCTGCCGGAACTGCTTCAGCAGGTGTGGCCGCTTCCGGTATTGCTGCTCCAGGAGATCCGCGCCCTGGCCCTGGGCCAACTCACGGCGGAACCAGGAGGCGAGGACTTTTTCCTGGTTGATTTCGGCCAGGGTGTCGGCGGGGCGATTCTTGCGGGCGGCAAGCTCTACTCGCATCCGAAACCCTTCAGCGGAGAGTTTGGGCACACGCCCGTCCCCGGCAACCAACGCCGGTGCGGTTGCGGGGCAATCGGTTGCCTCGAGACTCTGGTCTCTGAGCGTGGCCTGCTCGAAAGCTTTCGGAGTGCGGCGAATCCGGGAGACACTTGGGCCGCCCTGGTGAAGCGGGTGACCGCGCACGGCATCGAGCCCTGGCTGGCGGAGAGCCTCGCGGCAGCCGCCCGAGTGATTGCCGGAGCTTTGAATGTGCTGGGCCTGCATCGGGTGGTGGTAACCGGTCTGCTCACCGAACTGCCGGGCTGCGTCGAGCGCCTGGCGGCTGAGATTCGAGCCGGCGCGATGTGGGGGCGGTTTGGCGAAGTCCTTTGCCAGAGTGCTCCCCGCCGCCGCGCCGCCGGCCTGGTCGCCTTTGGCATCGACCGGCTGGTTTTGCCGGCCCGGGAGGAGGCCAGGCTAAGCTTCGAGGCGCGCCGGCGTCAAACGAGCCCTGAACCAAGCGACCATAACCGAACAAATTCATGAGTACGTTAGGCATTATCATCGGGAACCGCGGCTTTTTCCCCGCCCATTTGTGTGAAACCGGCCGCCACGACATTTTGCGCGTGCTCGAAAAGGAAGGGATCAAAGCCATTACCCTGCCCATCGAGGCCACCAAGTTCGGCGCGGTGGAATCGCTTACCGATGCGCAGAAGTGCGCCGATTTGTTCAAGGCCCATCGGGACGAAATCGACGGCGTCCTGGTGACGCTGCCAAACTTCGGCGACGAGCGGGCTGTCGCCAACACCTTGCGCTGGGCCGGACTGAACGTGCCGGTGCTCATCCACGCCTTCAATGATGATGGCAAAAAGATGACCATCCGGCACCGGCGCGACAGCTTTTGCGGCAAAATGTCCGTCTGCAATAATCTGCGCCAGTATGGCCTTCGCTATTCCCTCACTCGCCGCCACACCCTGGACCCGGACAGCCCGGAGTTTCGCGCCGACCTCCACCGTTTCGCCGCCACCTGCAACGTCGTGCGCCGGCTCAAACACGCCCGC
>Ga0210408_10000415_pt1 | contig 56376 bp, 56 predicted proteins | sample IncBWH4MmetaG_FD_155471 | JGI IMG/M metagenome (GOLD analysis project Ga0210408, IMG submission 155471) | Forest soil microbial communities from Barre Woods Harvard Forest LTER site, Petersham, Massachusetts, United States - Inc-BW-H-4-M | ecosystem: Environmental > Terrestrial > Soil >... | reverse complement strand
AGGTTTCGGCGAAATAACCTCTGCCGTTGCCGTTGGGCCGCAACGCCGTGACTGCGACGCCGCACCGGATCGGCGCCTTGATACGGCTTGCATAGCCATCGAGATAGTCGACGATCTGCGCGCTCGTCGCGAATCCGTCGGGGTCCGCGTGAGGAAACGGGCAGTCGGGAAGCCGGACCGACCAGTTGGGAAATTGGAACCTGAGGCCGTCCCAGCGCTCGCTGCGCCAGCGTTCGCCGATGCGGCCCCGTTCAAGCACCAGGTGAGGCCTACTCAGCCGGCTCAACATGTCGCTCATGGCGAGGCCGGCTTGGCCGCCGCCAACGATCAATGTTTCTACTTCGCAGATCAAAGACGCGCGGCTTTCATGCGGAATGGCACGGGAGACGCGACGCGCCCGAGAGCCGGATGCGTCGCGCCTTGCAGACTAGCGTTTGGTCACGACCACTTCGAGATATTCGCCGGGCACCGCCATGCTGCCGTCGTTGGCGCGGTTGAATTCGCCGACCACGCCGAGCAGATCGTTGCGCAACTCGGCTTGGGCATTGGCGTCGAGCGCCGCGAACGCCTTGAGCATCGGTCCGTAGAACGTCTTGAACACGTCGAGCCAGTGTTCTGGTGAACGGTAGCGGAACACGAACATGCGCGGCTCGGCAGCGATCGCGGACGCCTGCCCGCCGAACATCTCGTCGAGCCGTTCGCGGGTTCCCCACAAAGCGGGCGATTTCGTGCCGGCCGGTGGCGGCAAATACTTGCCGAGCGTCTTGAACACTTGGCCGATGAACCCGCGTGGAGTCCAATTGGCGAGGCCGATCTTTCCACCCGGCTTGCAGACGCGGAGGAGTTCGGCCGCAGCCTTGTCCTGATCGGCCGTGAACATCACGCCGAACGTGGACACCACGACGTCAAAGCTCGCGTCCGTAAACGGCAGCGCCTCGGCGTCCGCCTCGCGGAAATCGATGGTCAGGCCCTCGGCGGAGGCCCGCTCGCGTCCGCGTTCCAGCAGCGCCGGCACATAATCGGTCGAGGTCACCTCGCACCACCGGCGCGCGGCCGCGAGCGTCACGTTGCCGTTGCCGGCCGCTACGTCGAGCACTTTGCTCCCGGGGCGGAGGTCGAGCGCCTCACACAGCTGCTCGCCGACGATCTGCAGGGTCGTGCCGACGATGGCATAGTCGCCGGACGACCAAGCGCCCTGCTGACGCTGCTTGATGGCCGCGAGGTCGGGCCGGGCCGGCGCCGGTTTGGTCAGGGTGGTTGTCGCTGACATGGCGGTATACCTCCAGTTTGTGAGCTGGAAGGATGCCTCCGGCCGGGTCCCCTGGCTTTGAGATCAGCCTGATCTTGCGCCGAGAAGCGCTTGATTTTCGCCGCGCAGGGTTTGAGAGCCCAGCGATGCGGGCAGGCGTGCACGCGGATAAGCCGAAACGCGTGTTACTACGGATTGGTGTAGCTGCTGTAGTAACCGAGGCCTTGACAATTCGTTCCGCCGCACGAGGGCCCGGTCCCCGAGACCATGGTGCCGTTGCCGGTCACATTGGTCGAGAAGGCGGCGGTCGTGTTGCTGGTGAGAAACTCGAGGATGGTGACCTTGTTGCCGCCCGTGCCGGTGCCCGGATCGTTCATGACATAGGCCTTGTTATTGCCGATGGCGCTGCCCCAGGCGACGCGGACCCGCGTCGGGCCGGTCCAAGGAAAGCTGCCGTTTGTATCGACGCCGGTGCCGTTGGTGGTGATGCCGGTGTCGTTGTCGATCACGTCGGTGTGGACCAGATCCGCCTTGCTGTTGGTAACATGCAGGCCGATCGACAACTGCTTCAAGGTCGAATGCAGCAGCGCCAGTTGGCCGCTGTTCAATACGATGCCCTTGGTGTTGGTCGCGTCGGCGCCGCTGATGATGAAATTCCTGATCACGATCTTGTCGGCGGCACCGGCGTTGATGGTGACGCCTGTGGCGCTGCTTGCCACCCCGATCAGTGCGTCGATGTTTCCAAATAGGGAAACGGCTCCGGTGATCGTGATCGGCCCATAATCGGCGGGATCGAGCGCGATGATTTCGCCGCCTTTTTTGGTGACCGTATAGGCGGCGGCGAGCGTGCGGCACGGTTTCTCGCGTGGGCAGGACACCGACGTATTGCCGTCATTGCCGAGGCCGCTGATGAAGGTGCGGATCGCCCCCATACGCGTCGCCGTTTGTGCCGCCGCGACCGGCGCTAATGCCGCCGACGCGAGACATAGCGCCACCCAGATCAATTTCCTGCTCATCTTCCGCCCTCCCGTAACAATTTGCTTGAATGAAAAGCTCGGCGACCGCGCCTTGTCGGCGGCGTCCTCATGACCGCTTGAGGTCCGCCCCCTTCATGATCGGCTCCCAGCGCGCGATCTCTTCTTTGACCAACGCGCCGAGCGCCTGTTGCCCGCGCCTTGATTTGTCCGGAACGACGCCGCCGAGATCGGCAAAGCGCGCGCGCACCTCCGGATCGTCCAATGCCTTGTCGAGCGCGTCGCTGAGATCGTCGAGAATCGGCTGCGGCGTATCCTTCGGCGCAAACAAGCCGATCCACGGCGCAGAGTTGAATTCAGGTAATCCGGCTTCCTCGGTGGTGGGCACATCCGGAAGGGCGGCGTTACGTTCGTTGGTTGCAAGCGCAAAGCCCTTGAGCGCGCCGGCGCGCACGTGCGGGCTCACGTCCGTGATGACGCTGCACGTGTAGTCGATTTGGCCGCCCATCAGCGCGGTCGTCGCCGGCCCCCCGCCGTTGAACGGCACCAAGGTCGGCTTCACGCCCAACACCGAGTTGAGCAGGAGGCCGAAGCTGAACATGATCGAGCCTACGCCCGCATGCCCCATGTTCAGCTTTTCCGAATTGGCTTTCACGTAGGCGATGAATTCCTTGAGATTTGTCGCGGGAAAATCCTTCCTCGCCGTGATCAGAATTGGATTCTCCACGGCCAACCCGATCGGCGCGAAGTCGACGTCCGGCTTGTAGGCGAGGTGAGGATAAAGCCAGACCGAGATCGCGTGCGTTCCGATGTGGCCGACCTGAATGGTGTAGCCGTCGGGCGTGGCGCGCATGTTCCGGATCGAACCGGTGGTGCCGCCGGCGCCGGGGAAATTCTCAATGACGAACCGCTGCCCGAGCGTGCGCGACATGTACTCGCCGACGATGCGCCCGGTCACGTCGGCGCCCCCGCCGGGCGCGAACGGCACGATGATCGTGACCGGCCGCGTCGGATATGACCGCGCCCAGGAAAGACGTGGGATTGCCGGCAGTGCGGCGGCCCCCGCGGCGAGATGCAGGAATTTGCGGCGCGGAAGTCTCATGGTCTGCTCCCCCTGAACGACGCTGAGCAGCGCTAATTTGTTCAGTGAGGCTACATCAGTCGGGCAGGGCGGCGGAAGCGGCATGACGTGGCGTAATTAGGATTAATGAGCGATCATCGCCCCGAAACCTGTCGACCGATCCGCCGTCCCAGGGAGGCCGCCGTGCTCACCGTCACGCGTGACATGATCCTGCCCACAACCATCACGGGCTCCTACCCGCGGCCGCTGTGGTTCGACCGCAGCCTCGCCGGGCGCTCGTTCAAGGACGCGCTCGGCGATTCGCTCTTCCGCGAGCAATATCTCGACGCGGTCGCGAGCATCATCGCCGAGCAGGAAGCGGCCGGGCTCGACATCGTGACCGACGGCGACAGCCGCTTCGATCTCACCGTGGGCGGGAAGTCCTGGTTTTTCTATCCGATCGAACGCCTCGGCGGCGTTTGCGGCCATCGCGACACCTCGCGCGGCTGGATGGCGCGGCACGGGCTGCGGCCCGGCAAGATATTATGGGAGGTGCAAGAGGCCTATCAGCCCGGCGTCGTGCGCGAAAAGCTCACGCGCGGTCCGCTCGAATATGCCGCTCTGTGGAAAGTCGCGCAGCGCATGACCGACCGGCCGGTGAAATTCGGCGCCATTTGCGCGCCGGCGCTGGCCTCGATGCTGTGGAACGAGTTCTACCCCGACGACAAGGCGATGGTGCGCGATCTCTGCGACATCATGAACGCGGAGCTGCGCGAGATGGTGGCGGCCGGCTGCACGTTGATCCAGGTGGAAGAGCCACGCCAGCACATGCGGGCGCAGCAGGCGGAATGCACCGACGCCGATCTTGAGTTCCTCACCGAGGAGTTCAATCGCCAGCTCGTCGGCGTGAACGCCGAAATCTGGGTGCACACCTGCTGGGGCAATCCCAATCAGCAGCGCGTGCATTGGCATGTGCCGAGCTACGAACGGGCGCTGCCGCATCTGCTGCAGCTCGACTGCGACGTGCTGACCATCGAATGCGCCAGCTCGGACGGGCAGGATCTGCCGGTGTTCAAACACGTCAAGACCGACAAGAAGATCGCGATCGGCGTCGTCAATCACTGCAACACGGTGGTCGAGCCGGCCGAGCACGTTGCCGCGCTCATCCGCAAGGCGCTCGAATACATCCCGAAGGAACAGCTCATCATCAGCACCGATTGCGGCTTCGGCCGCGAGGGCCTGTCGCGGCGTATCGCATTTTATAAATGTGTGGCGCTGGTCGAAGGCACCAACATCGTCCGCCGCGAATTGGGTCTGCCGGAAGCGCGCGTGCGGGCAGCCGATCCGAAACTGTGGTTTGCGGAGAGCGAACCCACCTCGTGAGTTCGCGATGCCTGGCAATCGGGCAAGGCAGTCACGTCTCTTCCAACGCGGCGCGTGATGAGAGCCACCATCCGGCTGCAACAACAACGGCTGTTTCATCCGGTCGGTCGTTGCGAACGAGGGATCGGGTCGTCCATAGCGCGCCGGAGCGGAACGCCGCCGTCACGCGACCTGCTTCGTCCTGATCGAAGGCGTCTTGACATGGAATGAACACGCAAAAGCCAATCACCTCGACGGCGAAGGAGTGCTTGGTGCGATGTACCAGCAGACCCACGCCCACTTGGCTCGCCGACGTCCCCGATAATGGAAACACGAGCCTGCCGTCGTCATTCAAGGCATCCAACCACGCGGCCGCCGGACGCGTGGCACCGGCGTTGACGTAAATGGCGTCGCAATGCGGCAGCCCACCTGCCACTCCCGACGCGTGGCGTACCTCGACGTTTGGCCATGCCGCCAGATTATCGATCGCCCGGCGTGCGAGCGTGGCGTCGACTTCGTAGGCGATGACCTTGCCGGCAGGCCCGACGAGTTGCGCGAGAACAGCCGTGTAATATCCCGTTCCACAACCGACATGGAGCACGATGTCCCCTTCACGCGGATTCAAGGCGCCCAGCAGTTGTCCGTGCAGGCAGGGTTCGCCGTTGTTGATGCCTTTTTCATCGACCAAGGCGAACAGAAGGTTCTGATACAGGTGAATCGGATCGTCCGTGGGAGTCTCCACATAGGTTGCCTCGTAAATCGATCTGGCGAGCCACGGCCCCGGGCCGAGGAAACACTCCCGGCGGACGGTCGCAAACGCGTTCGCGAGTCGATCCCGCAACGGGCCGCGCGCCACGGCCACAAGGCTCGCGTAGAATTCGCGAGCTGCGGAGAGAAGGGCAGGATCATCTTTTTCCATCGCGAAGTCCCACACTCCTTGGCGGTCGTCCCCGGAGCGCATCAGGTTGTCTGCGCGAAGGCTATCTGCTCAATAGCGCATCAAGTGCGGGGCATCATGCTCTAGCATCGGGAGAGGGCGTTGGCGACGAAGACACCTCAGCAACTCCTCGCGGCGAACGCCGAATGGGCGCAAGAGCGCGTTGCCGCCGACCGGGATTACTTCCGTCGGCTGGTTGCCCTGCAGACACCGGAGTTTCTCTGGATTGGCTGTTCCGATAGTCGGGTTCCGGCCAATGTCATCACGGGACTCGAGCCCGGTGAGGTTTTTGTACACCGCAACGTCGCGAACCTGGTTTATCCGGCCGATCTCAACTGCATGACCGTGCTCGAGTTCGCCGTCGAGACCCTGCAGGTAAAACACATCATTGTCTGCGGCCATTACGGATGCGGCGGCGTTCGCGCAGTCCTCGACGGCAGCCAGCATGGCCTTGCCGAACACTGGCTGGCGCCGGTGCGGGAGCTGTACCGGCAGAACGAGGAGGAACTCTCTCGCCTGGCGAGCGACGAAGAGCGCGTCGATCGGGTCTGCGAGTTGAACGTCATTGCTCAGGTAAAATCGCTCTGCGAGTCTCCGATCGTCAAAAAGGCGCGGCAGCGGGCGAAACTGCCGACCGTTCACGGCTGGATATATAGCCTCACCGATGGCCGCTTGGCCGACCTGAAATGCTCTTGTACCGGTGGCGCTTAGCCGCGTCGTCCGGCGGAATTGGCGTGCCGGTCGATCGCCTTGACCGCGTCCCAGGCGCTGATCACGGCGCCCTCCTGCCAGCCGCTCCAGAAGGTGACCTGGTCGCCGGCGATGTGCAGACGACCCTGCGGCGCGCTGAGTATCTCGGCCGGGCGCTGAAAACCCTTGTCATTCTCGTTGGCCCAGCCCATGCGCTCGAACTCCATGTTGTCCCAGCCGATCGCGAGGCCGTGCTCGACTTCCTTCGCGTAGCCTTCATGCAGCCGCTCGCCCTGTTCGCGCGCGATGTGCAGCCGCTCCTCGAACGATTTTTTGTTGAACGTGACGGCGGCAGCGCCCCGTATATAGGCGCCGGTCAGGACGCCCTTGCGGCTCAAATAGTCATACGAGGGGTACCAGATCTGGTCGATGGTGTCGGTGGTCCAGGAGATGCCGCCGTAGATCTGATTGTTGGTTTCCCAGAAACGGTCGGCCTGCCAGCCGACCTTGCCTGCCACCGTGATCGGCAGGTCGCGCGCCGCCTGCCTGACGGGCTCCGGCAGGTTGGTTGGAAGCTCGCGGAAAATCGGCATCGGGATGGTGGAGACGCAATAGTCCGCCGCGAGCACGCGGCGGCCGCCCTCCTCATAGGCGACCGTCACCTTGTCGTTGCCGACCTCGATGCCGGTGACCTTGGCGCCGAAATGCACGAGCCCCTCGATCGTGCCGGCCTCGCGGGCGAGCGGCTGGCGCGCGAAGCTTTTCACGAATTGATCCATGCCGCCGACCGGCTCGAGCAGCGAGGTCTGCCAGGAATAGTCGCGGTCGCGGAAGATCCAGTTGTCCCAGACGTCCGAGCGCAGAATCTCCTCGAGCTTGAGCGGACTCAGCGGCCTGCCCGGCTGCGTGGCAGAGCCCGGTGGGACCTCGTAGCCCGCCCAACCGGATTTATTCTGATAGACGGCGGTCGGGGGGTTGCCGTCGATCTCGGTGAGGTCGCCGAACTGGACCAGCATGTCGTGGAGCTTCTTGATGTCCTCCGGCGTGAGCGGCAGGTCGAGCCCCGGCTTGTTGGTGCATTTGTCGAGCAGCTCGGCCACGTGGCCCTGCAGGTCGTAGAGCGAACGCCGCACCTGGTCGGTGCGGCCGTTGCCGATGCGGCCCGAATGCATGAGGTTGGCGCGGCTGGCGAAAATGTAGGGCTGCAGCTTGACGCCGAACCGTCGGCAATAATCGATGACGCGCACGTGATGGTGCGGGATGCGGCCCGGTCCGGCGTTGAGGTAGAGGCCGTCTTCGAACGCGCAGACCTGCGCCTCGTGACCGAGCTCGCGAAAAGAGTCGCCTCGTCGCAGAGTGAGGCTACGCCCGCCGATGCGGCGGCTCGCCTCGAGGATGGTGCAGTCGTATCCGGCGCGATCGAGTTCATAGGCCGCGCACAGCCCCCCGACGCCGGCGCCGAGGATCGCCACCGATTTGCCCTTGCCGGAGTCCCCCGGCAGCTTGAGCGCGGCGGCGAGCGCCGGCGGCGGCCGCAGGAAATCCAGTACCGCCAACGTCTCATAGACCGCGCCGGCCCCGCCGATCCGCGCCATCGAGCCAAGCAGCATCCGCCGTGTGACCGCCATCGCTGCGCTCCCTTCGCTCGTTTGAGTAGCGCAACGGTAAAACAACCTCCGGCAGTGCGGCAATACGCGCTTGAATGACATTTTTGTCAGGGATGCGAGGACAAACACATGAGCTTTTCGTCTCGCGGACCGCGCCCCCGCGCTACGTCAAATCTCCAACGCGGCGGCTTCGCCTTCGTGGATCGCGCACAAGAGATTGCGCGGCGCAAGGCAGTCGCCGACCAGGCGTGTCTCGACGCCGGCCCGTCGCAGCGGTTCGGCCAGGGCATCGTTCGCGATGCGCGGCGTCGCCCAGAGAAACAGGCCGACGTCCGCAATGTCGCGCGGTCGGCCGGTGAAAGCATTTCGCCACGTCAGCACGCCGTTGCGCAACGCAACCGGCTCGGCCGCCACGATGATCTCGGCATCGGCTTGGTAGAGGCGACGGTGGATGCCGATTGCGCTGCAGTAGTTGACGTTGCGCGCGATTTGCGTGCGCGGCGTGATGATCACAAGCTTGCGGTAGCGAGCGGCGAGTGCGTCCGCCACCGCATAGGTTGCCGCGCCATGGTCCATGTCGAACAGCACCGCGGTGGCGCCTGATCGGCCATTGCCCCGGTGTCCGTCCCAATCGCGAACGGACAAGCCGTCTTCGGCGGCGAGCGGCGGCGCCAAGCTCGACCCGGTTGCGAGGATCACGACGTCGGGGGTGCGCGCCAGCGCGCCGCCCGGGGTCACGCGCTCGCCGAGTTCGATCTTGGCGCCTGCCTCCCGAAGCTGCCGTTCCATCCACGACAGGAGGTGGCGATATTCCCCGCGCCCGGGCAGTTCCGCCTCCCAGCACAGCTTGCCGCCGAGTCTTTGTGACGCGCTCACGAGCGTGATATCGTGGCCGCGCTGTGCGGCCACCCGCGCGGCCTGCAGGCCTGCCGGGCCGGCGCCCACGACGAGCACACGCTTTGTCTCGACCGCGCGGGGCGGCCGCCAACGCGACTCGCCTTTTGCGCCGAGCTGCGGGTTGTGAATCTCGGCAAGCGGCTTGCCGAGATGAATCTCGCCCCACGCGAAGTTGTCGTAGCTTGACGGCCGAATCTCGTCGGTGTGCCCGTCGCGCGCCTTGTTCGGCCAGTCGGAGTCGGCGATCAGCGCACGCGAAAGTCCGACAAGGTCGCCGGCATCCTCGGCGATCGCGGCTTCCGCCTCCACCGGCATCGCGATGCGGCCGATCGCCATCACCGGCTTTCCGCCGGCGGCGGGCCGAATTTTCTTGGGGATACTGAGGAAAGGGCCGCGCCGAAAATGCATGTCCGGCACGTGGTTCTCGAGGCTGTTGGTGAAGTTGCCCTGGCTGTAGGCGAAATAGTCGAGCGTGCCGTGACGGACCAGCGCCGCGGTGATGCGCGCGGCTTCGTCCGGATCGATGCCGCGCTCCACGCCCTCGTCGCCCGGCATTTTCAGGCCGATCACGAAGTCCTTGCCGCAGGTCCCCCGGATCGCGTCGGCGACCTCGGCGACGAAGCGCACGCGATTTTCCAGTGAACCGCCGTACCGGTCGGTGCGCAGGTTCGACCACGGCGAAAGTATCTGAGTGATCAAGTAACCGTGCGCCCCGTGCAACTCCACGCCGGCGAAGCCGCATCGCTTGAGCCGCCGCGCGACCGAGACATAGTCATCGACCAGCCGCCGCAGCTCGTCGCTCGTCATCACGTGCGGCACGGTCCAGCTGTAGGCGTCCGGCTGATGCGAGATTCCCTTGGGCGAGCGCACCGGCGCCCACAGCTGTTGGCGTCCCGGATGCCAGAGCTGAGCGAACAGGCAGGCGCCCGCGCCCTCGACCGCCTCGGCCGCGCGCTTGAACCCGTTTTCGTTCTCTTCCTCATAACCGGCGATGATGGCGCCATGAGCGAGCGCGGCGGGATCGACGGCAATGACCTCGGTGACGATCATTCCGCAGCCGCCCTTGGCCCGTTCGGCGAGGAAATCGATCCAGCGCTCGGTAATGCGATGGCCCGCCCCGTAGTTCGTCAACGTCGCGGCGAGCGCGACGCGATTGCGCAGGGTGCGCTCGCCTAATCGCAAAGGGCTGAACAGGCGCGGGAAATGCGGATTGTCAGTCATTAATGTCCGAACTGATCGATCGGATTGCGTGCGGGCTTATTGCTGCACCTCATGGGGTCGCCGCGTCGCCACGGCCTGCGCCTGCAGAGCGAGTTCCATGACCTTGAAACAGTGTTCCTGGCTCATTGCGGTCTCGCTACGGTCCAGCACATCGGCAATCAGGTTTGCATAATACGGCCGCCGCGCGGAGCTGCAGTCGATGTAGCGCGTCGACTTGTTATCGACCAGGAACAGATGGTCTGTGCCCGCGCGGCCGGCAACGTCGATGTTCTTGCGCAGCTCGATATAGCCCTCGGTGCCAAGGACCGTCAGCCGTCCGTCGCCCCAGGTTGCTAGCCCGTCGGGCGTGTACCAGTCGAGCCGCGCGTAGCCGCGGCCCCGCTCGCTGCGCAACAGCATCTCGCCGAAATCCTCGAAGTCACGGTCGCCCGGATTGGCAAAGTTGCCGACCGAGGCAGTGACGATCTCGGCATTGTTTGAGCCGGTGAAGGTGAGGAATTGATCGACCTGATGGCAGCCTATGTCGCACAGGATTCCCCCGTACTTGTCGCGCTCGAAAAACCAGGGCGGGCGAAGGTGCCGATTGAGCCTGTGCGGGCCAAGTGCCACGGTCTGCACCACGCGGCCGATCGCGCTGGCTGCGACAAGTTCGAGCGCGCGGGTGACCGCCGCGCCTTCGAACCGCCCGTAGCACACGGACCAGATACGCCCCGTCTCGGCCACGACCCGGCGCAGCGCACCGAGCTGCTCGAGGGTGGTGCAGCCGGGTTTGTCCGTCATCACGTCCTTGCCCGCCTGCATCGCCTCGATTGCGATTGCCGCGCGGTCGCAGGGAATCGCAGCGGTGAGGATCAACTGCACCGTCGGATCCTCGAGCAGACGCCGCTTGTCGATGACGCGCGGGATATGCGGATAGCGCTTGACGAGACCGGCAAGCGGCTGCGGCTCGCCTTCCGTCCAATAACCGACGCACTCGCTGCCCAGTTCGAGCAGCCGGCCGGTCATTTCATACATATGACGATGATCGAGGCCGATGGCCGCAAACCTGATCGGACGTGGCTGTGGCTGCGCCATTCATGGGTCTCGCGGCTGCTGAATTGTCGTCTCGCGCACCTCGGCCTCGATCGCGTCGAGTAGCGCCTCGGCGAATTCGCGCGGTAGATCGCGCGCGATGAACACCAGTCGGCTGCGGCGGTCGTCCGACGGCCAGCGCTCGAGGAAGCCGGGCGCGTGGAACATGTGCTGAACGCCGTGAATAACCGCCGGCCGCTCCGGGCTTTCGGCGATGGCGACGATGCCCTTGAGGCGCAACAGGTCGGCGCCGCAATGCTCCGCCAGCACTTCGAGGAACAAGGTGAGCGCCACCGCCGGGATCGGTTGTTCGCGGATCAGCGCGAAGCACGCGATCCGCTCGTCGTGACGGTTGCGGTCGTGCGCGCCGTGGTGCTCGTGCAGCTCGTTCTCCCACCCTAACCCTCCCCCGAGGGGCACCCCGCCGCGCGAGCGCGGCGGGGACCCCGTTGCGGGGGAGGGAAGGGAGGGGGCGGCCGGATCCCAGATGCGCGCGTCGAACAGGAGTGCCGGGTCGATGTCGCCGAATGATGCCGGCAGCACCGGCGCGGAAGGGTTCAGCGCCGTCAGGCGATTGGTCAAGGCCGGCGGGGTCTCGTCGACAAGATCGGTCTTGGTCAGCACCAGCCGGTCGGCGACCGCCACTTGTTTGATCGATTCGGGTTGCCGCACGAGCGTCGCCGCGCCGTTGACCGCATCGACCGTGGTGACGACGCCGGCAAGCGTGAGGCGCTCGGCGAGCGCGTCGTCGCTCATGACCGCGTGCAGGATCGGGGCCGGATCGGCAAGCCCGCTCGTCTCGATCACCACGCGGTCGAACGGTGTCACCGTGCCTTCGTCGCGCCGGCGCAGGATATCGGCAAGGGTGAGCACGAGGTCGCCGCGAATGCTGCAGCACAGGCAGCCGGTCTGCAGCGTGACAAAACTCTCGTCGCTCGTTTCGATGAGGTCATGGTCGAGGCCGACCTCGCCGAACTCGTTGATGATCACCGCGGTGCGGGCAAACGCCGGGCTCTTGAGCAGCTTTCCGAGCAGCGTGGTCTTGCCGCTGCCCAGGAATCCGGTGAGCACGCACACCGGAATCATGGCGATACCAGCGGCGCCGGCGCGATGCGGAGCCGGCTCGCTTGATGATCGGGATCGACCACGCGTCGCACCGTTCGCAACAGCCCGGCGATCGAGGTGACGCCGCGTTCCCGCCCGGCAAGCGTCACGGTCCAGCGAAACGGCGGCGCCCCGCGAGCAACCAGCAGCGTGTGCGCGCCCGCCGTGAGCGTGATGCGGTTGCTGTCCCGCTCCACCTGTCCGTCAACCTGCCAGGCATCGAGGCTCGCCGCGAGCAGCCGATGAACGAGGCCAAGCGTATCCGTCACAGCATCGGTCCGGCGATGATCTCGCCCGGGATTTTACGTTTCAGATACTGCCCGCTGCCCGGCGCGCCGAAATATTTGCCGCCGTCCACCATCACTTTGCCGCGCAGGATCGTCGTCACCGGCCAGGCGAAAATGTCGTGGCCCTCCCACGGCGAATAATCCGACTCGTGCAGGTCCTCCTTACGGATCTTGCCGCGTTTGGTCGGGTCGAGGATGGCGATGTCGGCGTCGCTGCCCGGCGCGATCGCGCCCTTGCGCGGATAAAGCCCCATGATTTTCGCCGCGTTGGTCGAGATGAGATCGACGTAGCGTGGCAGGCTGTAGCCGCGGCGCGTCACCATCTCGGTGTACATGACGGCGAGCCGCGGCTCGACGCCGGAATTGCCGCCGGTGGTGTCGTCGATGCGGCGGCCGGCGGTCTTGAGTTGCAGCGAGCAGCACAGCTCGTCGGTGGCGACGCAATTGATCGCGCCCGAGACCGTCCCGTCCCACAGCGCCTTCTGGTCCTCTTTCGACTTGAGCGACGGATAGGTGTGATAGATCTGTCCGTTCGGGCGTCGATAATCTTCCTGCGTATAAAGCATGTACTGATGCAGGCTCTCGCCATAGACCGGCAGGCCCTTGGCGCGCGCCTCGGCGATCGCCTTGACGCCGGTCGCTGCGCTCACGTGCATCATGTAGATCGCGGTGCCGGGCACGCTTTCGGCAAGCCGGATCACGCGGCGGAAGCTCAAATCCTCCGAGAGCTGATTATGCACCTCGGCGAGGTTTTCGAAGCCGACCCGCTGCTCGGCGATCAGCTTGGCGTACATGTGCATGACGAGGTCGTTGTCCTCGGCATGGATGACGCCGAGCCCGCCGCGGGCGGCCAGCACCTTGAAGATTTCCCAGATGTCGCCGAAGTCGACCATGCGGCCCTGCCGGCTCGGCAGGATGTTCGTCGTGAATATCTTCACCGTCGGGTAGCCGGCCTCGATCGCCTCGGCGAGTTCGCCCATGTGGGCCGCCGGCGGATCGGACGAGGCCATCAGGTGATAGGCCCAGTCGCACGAGCTTTTGCCGACGAAGTCCTTGTCGCGCGACTCGATCGCCGCGCGGACGCCGTCCGCGCGCCAGTAGGCGAAATCGATCAGCGTCGTGGTGCCGCCCCACAGCGCCGCCGCTCCCACGTGGTCCGGCCCCTTGGTGGTCAGCGTCGTGCCGTCGGGGAGGATCCACGGATGATGCATGTGCACGTGCGGATCGATGCCGCCGGGGATCACGATCTTGCCGGCCGCATCGATCGTCCGGGTCGCGCTCGCCTCGAGCGTGCCGGGCGCCGCCACCGCCGCGATGGTCTCGCCCTTGACCGCCACGTCGCAGCGCGCCACGCCTTGCGGCGTCACTACGTCGCCGCCGCGAATGATGAGATCGAGCATGCGTCTTCCTCCCGCTAAGGCGAGAGGATACTAGGACCTGGGCTCGCAAATCGCCACCGGTGATGTCGCGATCGATGGCGGAGCTGGGACGATAATAGGCAGCTCGGCTTTAGCCGACGCCGTCAAATTTAATGCGCGGGTTCTCGCACGGGAGCGGCGATGTCCGGCTGCTCCATCTCTGCGCGGTCGGTAAATTCGACGCCGACCGCTTCACCGTAGCGCCAGCGCACCCGGCACTTGCGCTTGCGCCCATGCGGCGTGATGCTCAGCGTGAATTCGTCCGGAATGGTGGCGGGAACAACTTTGGTAAGCTTGGCACCGGTGTTTGAGAAGTTGGCCAGAATACACGGGCGCGCCAAGCTGCCGTCGTGAATGGTCGCCGGCTCATTCCACTCGACACGGAAGCTTTGTCGCCGGTCGCGTATCATTGCGCACTCCGCCTTATCCTGCGCTTTTATCAGGGCGACACTGAACGACCGGCTAATCAAAAAGAGACAATTGAGCAGATCTCTACGGCTTAACGAGCTTGCTTAATCTCGTTCTACCGACGGCGACCAGGGCGGCGCGCGAACGCGCCGCACCGCACGCCGGAGGCGGGCGACGCGGTCCAAAGCAAGATTTGATCGGAAATCTCTCGGTTACGACGCGAGCGGGATCGGGTTCTCGGGCGGCGGATCGATGCCGAACGTTCCGGCGGTCATGCACGTCATGGAGAAGCTGCCGGTCAACGCCACCAGCGCCACCAGGCTCTCGAGCCCCATGGTCTTTTCCGCCGCCGCGTAGGTCGCATCGCTTAAGCCTTTGTTGGCGAGAATTTCGCTCGACACGGCGAAACAGGTCCGCTCGCGCGCGTCGTCGAGGGACGGGGTCTTGCGCGCGTTGATCGCGTCGATCACCGCGCGGTCGATGCCGACCGAAAGCGAGCGGCGCACCTGCGCGAACCACGGATATTTGGAATTCCAGTGGCGTGCGATCGCGAGATGCGCGATTTGCTGCTCGCGCGGCGAGAGCGGCCCCGCCGCCAGGCTCGAGCGCAGGTTCTGGCACGCCTCGAACACTTTGGGCAGGCGAATGTAGGCGTAGTACGGCCCGCCGACGATGCCGCTCGTCTGTTTGGCGGCATCGTAGACGCGCGCCTGTTCGGTGTTCATCTCGGCGCGCTCGATGATCGGGATGCGGGCCATGAGTCTCCTCCGCTGTTTCGTTGCCGCGCAGGCTAGCACCGACGCGCCATACGCGGTGGTTTGTGCCTTGACTTCGTGTTCTCGTTTTGTTCTCATAATGCCATGAAGCCGTTCAACGGGGACCCGCGATGGCCTACACTTTCGACAGTCTGGGATACGCCAAAAGGCTGCGCGACCGCGGCGTGCCCAACGACCAAGCCGAGGCCCACGCGGAAGCAGCCCGAGACTTCATCATGGCAGAACTGGTGACCAAGGCCGATATGGCGGAGCTGGCGCATAGGACCGACTTACTGGCGACGAAGCAGGAGCTTCAAACCGATATCGCCGAGCTTCGTCACGATATGGAGACGCAAAACCTGCGGCTCACGGTCCGGCTTGGCGCCATGTTGGTGGTGGCGATCGGCGCGCTCGCCACGATCATGAAGCTCTCGTAACCCTCAAGCCGAGGCCTCACGCGAAAGCGGCGCGAAAGTTCATTATGCCGGAGCTTGCAACGAAGGCCGATTTGCTGGCGATGGAGCAGAGGCTTCGTGCCAGTATTCGAGGGTCTCCCGAGCTTCGTGTCGGGTTCACCGACCTTAATGCCCATCTTGAGATACTAACCCTGCGCCTCACTATTCGGTTCGGCGTCATGCTGGCAGTTTGGGTTGTGGTCGCTGCGATCATCTTGAAGCGCGTCTAGCTTCCGCCCGAAAAGCTCAAACTGTCCTGCCGCGGCAAAACGGAGAACATGGGCGATGAATCCCTGGGACGGCATCATTCCGCAAAGCGAGCAGGAAGCCTACCGCGCCGCGGGATTCGGGCGCCGCTCCGGTCTTGGCCAGCGCCCCGCGCTGCTGATCATCGACGTGCAGTACCGCACCGTCGGCACGCAGCCGCGCCCGTTCATGGAGGCGATCAAGGAATTCCCGACCGCCTGCGGGCAGGTCGGCTGGGACGCCGTGCACCAGATCGCGCGCGTGCTGGCGCTGTTCCGCCAGCAGGGTTGGCCGGTGCTTTATCCCTACGTCTCGCAGAAGGAGACGTTCGACAAGGGTCGCCTCGCCGACAAGGTGCCGGCGCTGATGACCGTCGCCAAGCGCGGCTACGATTTCGTCGCCGACGTCGCGCCCGAGGCGAATGACGTGCTGCTGCCGAAGAAGCATCCGAGCGCTTTTTTCGGCACGCCGCTCGCGAGCTATCTGATCGAGCGCGGCGTCGACACGCTGGTGGTCACCGGCTGCACCACCAGCGGCTGCGTGCGCGGCACCGTCGTCGACGGCTTTGCCTATAATTTCCGCATCCTCGTGCCGCACGAATGCGTCTACGATCGCAGCCAAGTCTCGCACGCCGTCAACCTGTTCGACATGTCGGAAAAATACGCGGACGTGATGAGCACCGACGCCGCGCTGGCGGCGCTGCAGTCGCTCGCGCGGGCGGCGGCGTAACAGCTAAAACACAGCATGATCCCGAAAAGTGGGTACCGGTTTTCGGAAAAGATCATGCTCCAACAAAAAAGGAGTGTGGGAATGAGCGAGTTCGGTCGCGCTTCGAGACGTTGCTTTTTCGCCGCTGTCGCGGGCCTTGCCGCGGCCGCTGCGGCGACAAACGCCGCGTCGGCGCAGGACGCGTTCCGCTTCGGCCTCGCGATGCCGCTCACCGGCTCGCAGGCGCTCTACGGACAGGACCAGGTGAAGGCGGCCGAATGGGCGGTGAGCGAGATCAACGCCAAAGGCGGCATCAACGGCAAGAAGCTCGAGATGATCGTGCTCGATACCCAGGCCGATCCGCAGCTCGGCATCCAGATGACCAACCGTCTGGTGAGCGTCGAAAAGGCGCCGGTTTTCGTCACCGCGTGGAGCAGCGTCGTCAAGGCGGTTGCGCCGATCGCCAACGACAACAAGGTGGTCGAGCTGAGCATCGGGGCAAGCTCGCCCGACATCGCCAAGCTCGGCGATTACGTCTACACGACGTTCCCCCTCGCCGACATCGACATCACCGCGGTCGCGAAATACGCCGTGACCGTCATGGGCAAGAAGAAGGCCGCGGTCATCTATATCAACAACGAGACCGGCATCGTCCCGGCGCAGGTCTATCAGAAGGTATTCACCGCCGCCGGCGGCCAGATCGTTGCCGTGGAGACCTACGACCCCAAGGCAACCGACTTCACCGGCATGTTGCTCAAGGTCCGCTCCGCCAATCCGGACATCATCCACCTGCACGGCCTCGTATCCGACATCCCGCAGGTGATCGCGCAAATGCGCCAGCTCGGTCTGACCCAGCCGGTCACGTCATATTCGGCGGCGTTCAATCCCAAGCTGATCCAGCAGCTCGGCGCGGCGGCCGAGGGCGTGATCGCGACCTCGCTGGCGCCCGGGCCGGAGGATTCGGACACGGTGAAGGAATACGTCGCGCGCTGGCAGAAGGAGGTCGGCCGCGAACCGAACGGCCTGCCTTACACGCAATATCTCTACGACGCGCCCTATTTGGTCGCGGCCGTGTTCAAGGCGCTCGACGACAAGAAGATACCCGTCACCGGCGAGAACTTTCGCAAGGAAATGCTGGCGATGCACACCTTCTCGCTGCCGATCACCGGCAAGACCACGCTCAACGAAGACCACACCGTGGTGAAGCCGGTCTATCTGATGGAGGTCAAGGGCGGGAAATGGACCCGCAAGGCCATCGTCGGCGAGTAACGGCGGTTGCCTCGTGGCATGGCCCCTGAGTTAAACTCTGACTCGTCATGCCCCGCGAAAGCGGGCAAGTAGGGTGGGCTAAGGGCCGAAGGCCCGTGCCCACCAAAATGCGTGCGTCAACTCTCAGCTAGCGGCCGATCGCGGCTCTTGCATTACAGACCAAGCGGCAAGGCCGCGATCGGCAACGAAAAAACGTGACGCGATGCTGGACGCCACGATCATTCTGCAGATCCTTTGGACGTCGCTCGCGACCTCGAGCTATTACGTGCTGTTCGCGGTCGCCTTCGCGCTGGTGCTCAAGGTCACGCGGCTCTTCAACTTCGCCCAGGCCGCGATCATGACGATCGCGTTCTACACCGCGTTCGTCGCGGTGCAGTGGCTTGAATGGCCGGCGTGGGTGGCGTTCGCCGCCATGATGGCGACGACGCTCGCCGCCTCCTACGCGCTCGAACGGATCGGCTTCGAGGCGCTGCGCAAACGCGGCGTCTCGGTGATGTTCGTGTTCGTGTTCACCTTCATGGTGTCGGAGTTCGTCGACTACGTCGCGATGCTGATCTTCGGGACCTGGCCGCAAACCGTTTTCCCGGGAATCTTCTGGCCGGTCACGCTCGTCGGCAACATCGCGATCAGCGCGTGGGATCTGCCGGCAATCGGCGCCACCGCCGGCGCGCTCGCCGTGCTGTTCGTGTTCATGCGTTTTTCGCGCGTCGGCCAATTCATGACCGGTGTCGCCGACAATCCCGAACTCGCCGAGCTTTACGGTATCGACAAGCGGCGCATCTTCCTGGTGGCGATGCTGATCGCCGGCGCGTTTTCCGCGCTCGGCATGTTTCTGTACGGCACGCGGGCGCAGGTGCTGCCGCAGACCGGGCTCAACTTGATGCTGTTTGCAGTGGCGGCGACCATCATGGGCGGGATCGGTAACGTCGCTGGCGCCGCGATCGCGGCGGTGATCCTCGGCATCATCCAGAACGCCAGCATCCTGGTGATTTCCTCGGAGTGGCAAGGCTTCCTGCTGTACGTGTTCCTGTTCCTGGCGATCATTTTCTTCCCCAATGGCCTGCGCCTGCCGCAACGCCGCCGCTTCGTCACGGCGGCGCCCGAGGTGTTGGCCGAGCAGGATGCGCCGCCCGCCGAGAGCAAGGCCTGAGGGTAAGAGCCTATTTCGGAATTCGATGGGAGGCTGCGTTGCGGAGCGAAGGCCGAATGACAGGAGAAAAGCGAAGCCGATACCGGGGAGTATCGGCGAGCTTTTCGACGCATCAGGCGGCCTTCGCGCCGCAACCCCGCGGGCCGGTCGCTTTTGACCGCCCGGTTCGTCGCCGATCTCGTCCGTACTCCCCGGTACGGCCTTCGATCGGCTCCTGCCGGATCGGTCAAAAGCGGCCGGCGCAGCCCCCATCCAATTCCGAAATAGGCTCTTAGATGGAATACCTCGACGGCCTTATCATCATCGTCGGCCTCTACGTCATCCTGGCCGCGAGCTTCAACCTGATCATCGGCTACGGCGGCCTCGTTTCGATCGCGCATCCAGTGTTCTTCGCGCTCGGCGCCTACGCGTCGGCGATCTTGTCGCGCGATTTCGCCGTTCCGGTGCCGCTCGCGATGCTGGCGGGAGCAGCCGTTGCGTTGGCGGCGTCGATCGCGCTCGCTTTGCCGTCGTTGCGCGTGTCCGGCGACTATCTGTTGATCGCCAGCATCGGCTTCCAGCTCGGCCTGTTGGAGGTGATCAAGAACCTGCGCTTCACCGGCGGCTCGAGCGGCTTTACCAACATTCCGGCGTTTCTCATCCGCGACTTCGGTCGGGCAAGCTATGTCGTGCTGGTGCTGGCGGCGACGGCCGCGGTGATTTGGCTCGTGCGCTGGATCGCGCGCAGCGACTACGGCCGCGCGATGAGTGCGATGCGCGACGACGAGCTCGCTTTCGCGTCGATCGGCCGTAACGCGATGTGGATGAAGATCGCGATCTTCGGCCTCGGCTCGGGCCTCGCCGGGCTCGCCGGCGCGCTCTACGCGCATTATTTCCGCTTCGTCACGCCGGAGCAGTTCGAGATTCTGCAATCCGCCGCGATCCTCACCATGGTGGTGGTCGGCGGCATGCGCACCACCTGGGGCCCGGTGGTCGGCGCGCTTCTGCTCGAGGCGTTGCCGCAGGCGCTCGCCTTCCTCAACATGCCGCCGAGCGTGCTTGGCCCGATCCAGGGCCTGCTGTTCACCGGCCTGGTGCTCGTGTTCATGTTCTTCCGGCCGCAGGGGCTGGTGCCGGCGCAGGACGTATGGCGCGGCGCCCGCAAGGCGGGGGAGACCCGCTGATGGCAGGTGTCCTCGAGGTGCGCGGTCTCAACAAAAGCTTCGGCGGCATCGTCGTCGCGCGCAACGTCGACCTTGCTCTGCACAGCGGCCGCGTCGTCGGGCTGATCGGCCCGAACGGCGCCGGCAAGACCTCGCTGTTCAATCTGATCTCCGGCGTGGTGAGGCCGGACAGCGGCAGCGTATGGCTCGACGGCGCGCCGCTCGACCGGCTCAAGTTTCATCAGCGCATCCATCGCGGCCTGAGCCGTACGTGGCAAAACGTGCGGCTGTTTCCTTCGCTCCCGGTGCTCGACAATTTGCTGATCGCCACCCGGCAGTATCCGGGCGAGCGGCTCGTCAATGTCCTGTTCGGCCGCCGGCGCCTGCGCGAGCACGACCGGCTCGCGCGCGACAAGGCGATGGACATCCTCGGCCGGATGGGGCTCGCGAATGTCGCCGACGCACTCGTTGTCGATCTGCCCTACGGCCAGCAGAAGCTCGTCGGCGTCGCGCGCGCCTTGATGGGGGAGGCCAAATGCCTGCTGCTCGACGAGCCGATGGCGGGGGTCGAGGGCGCCACCTACGCGACGATGCAGCGGGTCGTGCGCGAGGTCGCTGATCGCGGCGTCGCCGTCTGCGTCGTCGAGCATAACGTCGCCTTCGTCCGCGACCTCTGTGACGAGGGCGTCTTCATGTTCTCCGGCGCCATCATGGCGCGCGGATCGGTCGCCGAGCTGATCCGCGATCCGCAGCTCACCGAACTTTATTTCGGACATTGATTTATGCTTGAAGTTCACAATGTCACCGCCGGCTATGGTTCGCTCACCGTGCTCAGCGACGTGTCGCTGTCGCTGCCGGCCGGCGCGCGGCTGGGCGTGTTCGGTCACAACGGCGCCGGCAAGACCACGCTCTTGCGCTGCATCGTCGGCGCCGTGCGGCCGCGTCAAGGCACGATCACCGTCGAGGGCGCCGACACCGGTGCGGCGAGCGTCGCCGAAAACGTCCGCCGCGGCATCGGCTTCGTGCCGCAGGGCCACAACGTGTTTCCCAACCTGACGGTCGAGCAGAACCTGCGCATCGCCGGGCTTTTGTTCGATCCGTCGTTTGTGACGCAAATCTATCAGCTGTTCCCGGTGCTGGCCGAGCGGCGCCGGCAGCGCGCGGGCTCCATGAGCGGCGGCGAGCAGCAAATGCTGGCGCTCGGCATGGCATTGATGACGAAACCGAAGTGGTTGCTGCTCGACGAGCCGTCGACCGGCCTCGCGCCGGTGATCGTCGGCAACGTGATGCGGCGGCTCGCCGACATCAACGCGCGCCTGGGCGTCGGCTTGATCCTGGTGGAGCAGAACGTGCCGGCGACGCTCAAGGTGGTGGAGCAGACGATAATTCTTCGTTCCGGCCGGATCGTGTTTCAGGGCTCGGCCGCGGAACTCGCCGACAACGCGGATTTGTGGAAGTGGTTTTGATGGCCGATCGGCAGGCGGACGTCGACGTACTGGTGATCGGGGCGGGCGCCTGCGGCCTCGTCGCGGCGATTGCCGCGCATGACGCCGGCGCGGACGTCGCCGTGATCGAGAAGCTCGATCGTCCCGGCGGCAACTCCGCGCTCTCGACCGGTTCGGTGCCGGCGGCCGGCACCCGCTTCCAACTCGACGCCGGGATCGACGATTCACCCGAGCGATTCATCGACGATCTGATGCGGGCCGGCGGTCCGACCGACTGCCCGCACCTCGTGCGGCGGCTGGTCGAGACCTCCGCCGCAACGGTCGAGTGGCTGGTCGATTGCGCCGGCGCGCGACTCGAGCTGGTGACGGCCTACAAACACGTCGGCCATTCGGTGCCGCGGCTGCATGCCCCGGCCTCGCGCCGCGGCCGCGACCTGGTCGACGACCTGCTCGCGGCCGCCGAGCGACGCGGCATTCCGCTCGCAGTTGGCAACGGCGCGACCGCACTGGTCGCGGACGCGCACGGCGCCGTCATCGGCTCCGACATCGATGCCAACGGCGAGCGGCAGCGCGTCATCGCGCGCAAGACCGTGCTAGCCGTCAACGGCTTTGCGGGAAACCGCGATCTCGTCGCGCGCTTCTGCCCGGAGATCGGCGGCGCGCAATATTTCGGCGCGCGCGGCAGCACCGGCGAGGCGGTGCAGTGGGGCGAAGCGCTCGGCGCCGCGCTCGGCAACATCGGCGCCTACCAGGGCTATGCGGCGGTCGCCGACCCGCACGGCAGCCTGTTGTCGTGGACCACGATCGAGAAGGGCGGCATCCTCGTCAACAACGCAGGCCGGCGGTTCGGCGACGAGAGCGCCGGTTATTCGGGCTATACGCCCAACGTGATGGCGCAGGGCGGCCCGTGTTTCGCGATCTTCGACCAGAAAATTTTCGACGTGGCGGCGCTCGAGGAAGAATTCGTCGAGCTGGCGCATTACGGCGGCATCAAAAAAGCCGATAAACCGGCGGCGTTGGCGAACATTCACGGCCTCGATCCCGCGGCGGTTACGTCGGCGGTCGAGGCTTACAACAGAGCGGCGCGGGGCGAACAGCCGGATGCCTTCGGCCGCCGCGACTTCGCGCTCGCCCCGCTCGCGGGCGCGCTTTACATCTGCCGCGTCGTGCCCGGCCTGTTCCACACCCAGGGCGGCCTGATGGTCGACGACGACGGCCGCGTGCTGCGCCCGAACAGAGCGCCCATCGCCAATCTGTTCGCCGGCGGCGGCGCCGCGGCGGGACTCTCCGGCCGTTCCGGCGCAGGCGGCTACGCCTCCGGCAACGGCCTCTTGAGCGCCATCGGGCTGGGTCGGCTTGCCGGGCTCGCGGCCGCGAAGGAAGCAGCGAATAGCGAATAGCGAATAGCGAATAGCGAATAGCGAATAGCGAATGGAAGAAAGGAAGCCTGATCGTTTCTTGCTATTCGCCATTCGCTATTCGCCAACGTAGGACAAAGGCAACATGCGTTTCGATCTCATCATCCGCGGCGGAACGGTGGTGCTGCCGCAGACCGACGGTGTCCCGGCGGATGTCGCGATCGGCGGGGAGAAAATAGCCGCCGTTCTTTCGCCCGGGACTGCGGTCGAAGCCGCCGAAACGCTCGATGCCGCCGGCAAGATCGTGCTGCCCGGCGTGATCGACGTTCATCTGCACCTCGGCCACGGCAAGGACATCGCACGCCCGCGGGTCGCGGAAGACGCGGCGACCGAGACGGCGGCCGCGGCGGTCGGCGGCGTCACTACCTTCATTCCTTATCTGATGGCGACCGATCCGTTCGAAGCGCTGTTCGACGAGGTGAAGGAAATCACCGAAGCCGGTGCGCGCATCGACTTCGGTTATCATTTCATCATTTCGACCGAGGCGCAGCTTGCCGGTGTTCCGCGCTACGCGCGTGAGTTCGGCGCGCCGTCGTTCAAGATTTTCATGAACAATCGCGGCGGCGAAGGCGCGCGCCTCGGCCTGCCCGACATCGACGACGGCTTTTTGCTGCGCCTGTGCGAGGCGGCGGCCGAGAACGGCGGCATGGTGTGTCCGCATCCGGAGAACATCGAGGTCGCCTGGGTGCTGCGCAATCGGTTGATGAAGGAAGATCCTGAGGGCCGCGGGGGCTTGCGGGCGTGGAACGCGACGCGCCCGCCGTTCGTCGAGGCGGACGCGGTCCAGCGCGCGGGCCTGTTCGCGCGCCAGACCGGCGCGCGGCTTTATATCGTGCACACGTCGTCGCGCGAGGCGCTGCAAGCCGGCTTGCGCGCGCGCGACGCCGGCACCGACATCCGCATCGAAACCTGTCCGCATTACCTTACGCATGACGTCGACTGGAAGGGCGGCGACGTCGGCAAGATCAACCCGCCGCTGCGCGAGCGCGACGATTGCGCCGCGCTGTGGGACGGCGTCGTCTCGGGCGACGTCGACACCGTCGCGACCGATCACGTGCACCGCGATATTTCGGCGAAGGCCGGCGGCATCTGGAAGGCCTCTCCCGGCTGCCCGGGGCTCGAAACGCTGTTGCCGCTGATGCTCACCGCGGGACACCACGAGCGCGGCATCCCGCTCGGACGCATCGCCACCTTGCTCGCGAGCGCGCCAGCGGACGCGATGGGGCTTGCGCACCGCAAGGGCCGCATCGCCGTCGGGCTCGACGCCGATCTCGCGATCGTCGATCTTAACCGCGAGTATTTGTGCCGGCGCGAGGACGTACGCTCGAGCGCCGGCTATTCGATCTACGAAGGCCGAAGGTTCAAGGGTAAGGTCGAGCACACGCTGGTGCGCGGCCGCTTCGCCGTGCGCGACGGCGCGCTCGTCGACGCCGCGGTCGGCACCGGCCGCCATATCAGCCGCAAGCTTTAGAGCATGCGCGCCATGAAGTTCGACGAGCTCAGATCCATTGGCCACAATATCGCCGACTCGTTGGCAAGTGGTATCGGACTGCTCGTGGGCGTTTATGAAACGGACGTCTTTGGCGAGGCTCGCCGAAGTCCCGAGCGGTGTGTTGTCGTCGATTTTCTCTCCTCGAAAGTTATCGGCGGCAGAGCTTCGCGTTCTCTCTCGCGTGCGATTGCGCTTTATGCAAAAGCGTTACCGGCCTTATGCCAGAAGCATCGCACTTCTTCAGCCCTCCTCCGTGAGCTTACCGCGCGCTACTCAGTTGACGCTTATGGCCCGCGGTTTGTCGTTACCGTCGAAGACGATAAAGGACGTCGCGTTGTCGACGAATATATCGGGATTCCGGGAAGACGCATCAGACTCGTTGATCATCTGGCGGGTACGTCGCAAGCGAGATCGCGTTGTACCTCCGCGACCTGCCATGACTGCTTCTGGCACGGGACGGCTGAAGTAAAATATTGCAACCAGGTGCGCCTGCTCGATTGTATGTTACACTCCCCTCAAACCACCCCGATTCATCGCCATGCCGATCGAAATTGAAAAAATCGAGCAGCTCGCTCCGGATCAATCGTCGCTTTCCGCCGCGGCGAAACTGAAGAAGCCCGGTTTGTGGCCTCTTCTCGCCTGCGATGCGGCCGGCCTGGTTTGGGGGGAATGCCAGGGCTCCGGGGCGTCTCCCTATCGCGTTATCTGCTCCGAGGCTGATTTCAGCTACAAATGCACGTGCCCGAGCCGCAAGTTTCCTTGCAAACACACGCTTGCGCTCATGTGGATGCGCGCGGACGGCGTTCTCCCGTTCAAGACGGAGGCTGCGCCGGCCTGGGTGGGTGACTGGCTTGCGCGGCGCCGGCCGGGCGCCGCCCTTGCGAAAAAGGACGCTGCGCCGACGGAGGTGAAAGCGAGCGCCGCGCAGGCGGCCGCTGTCGAGCCCGCCGTCGACGATCCCAAGGCTGCGGCACGCGCTGCCGTTCAGCGCGAGCGCAACAAGGCGGATCGGGAAGCTTCGATCCGCGCGGGCCTCGATGAACTCGACACTTGGATTGCCGACGCGTTGCAGGGTGGACTTGCCTCGTTCCTGCCGGCGGTGAGCGATCGATGCCGAAAGATTGCGCAGCGTCTCGTCGATGCCAAGGCAACCGGACTGGCGGGCCTCGTCGAACGGCTGCCGAGCGATCTCATCTCGTTGCCCGAACCCCTGCGAAGCGATGCGCTGATCGAGCGCCTGGCCACCCTGTACCTCATTGCATGCGCCTATCGAAATCAGGACCGACTCCCCCATCCGGTCAAAGCAGACGTCCGCCAAGTCGTCGGCTGGGCGGTCACCCGCGACGCGTTGCTTGCCGACCGCGAGGCGCTGCGGGTCAAGGATCGGTGGATGGTGGTCGGCACGATTGTCGAAGTTCAGGCCGACAAACTTCGGCGGCTCGAAACGTGGTTGTCGCGGCTGGGCGAGGGCGCCGGGCCGCGTTTCGCCGTGCTGATCGACTTCGTTCCCGTGTCGCTCGGCAAGGCCACCAACATGCATGCGACCGGCGAAGTGTTCCTGGCCGAACTCGTGTACTTCAACTCGCCAGCACCGCTGCGCGCCATCGTTGCGGAGCAGATCGGCTCGACTGAGGCGGGCGAACGCTGGCCCCGACCGGCCGACGACGTGCCTTGCGCGATCGCGCGACTGAATAACGTCTTGTCATTGCGCCCATGGTCGGACGACATCCCGTTTGCCGCGCACGGCGCGCGCATTGTCGCGTCGGGCGCATCCTTATGGGTAACGGACGCGGAGGGGACAGCCGGATTGCCGCTGCGCACCGACGAAGACGACTCGGTATTGCCGCTCGTTGGAATCAACGGCATCGACGCATTCGGACGTTGGGACGGCAATTTTCTTTCGCTCGCTCTGTGCGAAACGCCGCTGGGGCGCTGGGTCGCCGGATGACATCGATCGACCACGCGGCGGCGGAAGCGTTGAAGCGCAGTTTTTTGCTCGGCACGGCGCGCAATCCGATTCCAATGGAAGCGGCGCTCCACAACGTAATCTCTACAAACGGCTCGGGCGGCGAACTCATGGCGCTTGCGCTGGTAGGACAGCGCATGCGCTTTCGCCGGCACCCTCTGCCGCCGGTGTCGCATGCAGGCCCGCCGGCCGATGATCCGCACGCGATCGTTGCCGAGGCCGCACGACCGCTCATGCGCCGCCTCCTCGCGGCGGAGGGCGGTTCGGCGTCGGATGTGGCGGCGCTCGTCTTGGCCGACGTGCTCTCTCGCCGGCGGCTGCGGCCGCATCCGTTCGATTTGCCGCGCCTGGCAGCCTTTCTCAGGACACACGGCGATTCTCTCGGTCCCTATGTCGCCGCGTGGGTGGAGCGGAACAACGAGAACGAACAGCGGCCGAGCAATTATTTCGACGCCGAGGTGATCGATTCCAACAACTGGACTTCGGCGCGGCCAACAGCGCGCAGCAAATTCATTATCGACATGCGCGGGCGTGAACCTGACCGCGCACGCGAACTGGTCGAGGCAAGCTTCGCGACCGATCCGGCTCCGGTGCGGGCGCGGCTTCTCGACGCCCTGACGCGCGGGCTGTCGCAAGCCGACGTCCCGTTCCTGGAAAGCCTCGCCAAGGATCGTGCGCCGAGCGTGCGCGAACGGGCGCAGCAGCTGCTCAAATACATTCCCGGTACCGCATCCGCGCAAGGCCGCATCCGCGACCTCGTCGCGCGCACCAAAGTCGGGACAGTGGGACTCTTGCGCCGGCGCAAGGCGCTCTCGCTCGAGCTTCCCGCCAATTTACCCGTCGTCGCGCCGGCATCGCCCACACAAGCGGGGCGGCGCTGGGCGGCGGAGGAATATGCCGGCGTAGGCCTCGACGCCATGGCGACGGCCTTCGGTATGTCTGTCGCGGAAATGAGTGCGGCCGCGGCTGACGATGCTCCGTTGCTGGCGCTGTTTGCCCGGCAGGCGTCGCTCGAACGCCGGTTCGATGTGCTCGCCGCAATCGTGCGCGACCATTCAACCGACGCATGGATCGACGCGATCCCCGACGGCGCCGTCGCGCAGGGGATGCTCGACGATGCGACAATCGAGCAATGGTGCGCGGCCGCGCTTGCGCCTGCTCTGTGGCCGGCGCTGCCGTCTCCTGCGCACCTCGACCGGCTCTACGTTTTTCTGCGCCGCCCCCTGCCGCTCGCACAAGCAAGCGAACTGCTTGGCTCGCGCGCATTTGCGGCCATCGCCGCCGCCGGTTCGCCACCCGAGGTCACCGGCCCCTGGTGCATCGCGATCACGGCACTCACTCCGGCGCCGCTGCGATCGCAATTGCGGCGCGGCTTCGCTCCCTTCACCGGCGACGAGATCGCGCGCCCTTTGCTTCTGCTCGATTGCCTCGAACTCATCGATCCCTAACCCCAAGCGGGAGTCTCGCCGATGACAGCTGCGGTTTTGCGAATGCCCGCCGAGCAAGTGTATGCCGACGAGCTTGCCGCACTTGCGCGCAAGGATGATCTCCCGCGTCCGCCAAACTGGAAACTTTCTCCGCAGGCGGCGGTGACCTATCTGATGGGCGGCAAAGCGGGCGATGGAACTCCAATCAGCGCCAAATATGTGGGCAATCGGCGGCTGATCGAAACCGCGGTCGCCACCCTTGCCACCGACCGCGCGCTGCTTTTGCTCGGCGTTCCGGGCACCGCGAAATCCTGGGTGTCGGAACATCTGGCGGCGGCCGTATCGGGCTCGTCGCGACAGCTCATCCAATGCACCGCCGGCACCGACGAGAACCAAATCCGCTATGGCTGGAATTATGCGCAGCTTCTTGCGCATGGGCCGTCCCGCCAGGCATTGGTGCCGACCCCGCTCCTGCGGGCAATGGAAGAGGGCACGATCGTACGGCTCGAGGAACTGACCCGCATGAGTTCGGACGTGCAGGACACGCTGATCACGGTCCTGTCGGAAAAAACCCTCCCGATACCGGAGCTCAACACCGCCATCGATGCCACGCGCGGCTTCAACGTCGTGGCGACCGCCAATAGCCGCGACAAGGGCGTCAACGAACTCTCGTCCGCGCTCAAGCGCCGCTTCAACGTTGTCGTACTGCCCTTGCCGGCGACCGCCGAAGAGGAGACCGACATCGTCGCCACGCGGGTGCGTTCGATCGGCACCGGCCTGTCGCTGCCCGACATTCAGACGCCCGACAAAGAGCTTGCCCGTGTGGTGACCATGTTTCGCGAGCTGCGCGGCGGAGAAACCTCCAACGGCAAGCTGAAGCTCAAGACGCCGTCCGGCACGCTGTCGACCGCCGAAGCAATTTCGGTCGGCGTCGGCGCCTGGGCCGAGGCCGCGCATTTCGGGGGCGGACAGGTCGATGCCCAGAGCCTTGCCGCCAATCTCGTCGGCGCCATCGTCAAGGATCCGGTTCAGGACAAATTGGCGCTGCAGGAATATCTCGAAAACGTCGTGCGCTCGCGCGATGGCTGGTCTGATCTCTATCGCGCGATCCGCGATGTGATGTGAGGTCATGGACGCCCGCGCTTATTTGTTTGGCATCCGGCATCACGGACCCGGCTCGGCCGCGAGCCTTGTCGCCGCCCTCGATCGTGTCGATCCCACTGCGGTACTGATCGAGGGGCCATCGGACGCCAACGATCTCCTGCATTTTGCCGCTCTTCCTGGAATGCAGCCGCCGATCGCGCTGCTCGTTCATGCGGGCGATGAATCCGGCCTCGCCAGCTTCTTCCCGTTTGCATCCTTCTCGCCGGAATGGCGCGCGCTGCTGTGGGCGCTCAAACGCGAGCGGCCGGTTCGATTTATTGATTGGCCGGCCGCGAATGCGCTTGCCGTGCGAAAGGAACGCGATACTGCGCGTGGGTCCGAAGCCGCGGAAGCCGAGGCGGCGCCATCGCCGGTCAACGCCGATCCCCTCGAAGCCATCGCACAAGTCACCGGTCATTCCGATGGTGAAGCCTTCTGGAATGCGCTCGTCGAAAGCGCGGGTGGCGGCCCGGACGTTTTTCCGCTGATCGAGGCGGCCATGCGCGAGTTGCGTAGCGCGCGCTCGGACGAGAATGCGCCGGCAACGCCGCGCTCGGAGGACGACGAACGTCGAGAGGCGTTCATGCGCCTCGAGATTCGGCAGGCGCTCAAGGATGTGGATGGCGCAATCGCTGTCGTGACCGGTGCGTGGCACGTGCCCGCGTTGCGCGCCGACCGTGCCGCGGCCGCGGATCGCGCAATCCTGCGCGGCCTGCCCAAGCTCAAGACCACCGCGACCTGGGTGCCGTGGACCGAACCGAGACTCGCGATGGCGAGTGGCTACGGAGCCGGTGTCGCTTCACCCGGTTGGTACGGTCACTTGTGGGGAGAAAACGACCGAGCCGGCCGATGGCCGACGCCGACCAATCTGGCCGCGTCATGGCTCGCCAAGGTCGCGAGGCTACTGCGCGCGGAAGGCCATCACGCGAGCACCGCGTCGGTTATCGAGGCGGTCCGATTGTCGATTGCGCTCTCAAGCCTGCGCGGGCACGGCATGCCGGGATTGGCGGAGGTGCGGGACGCCACGCTGGCGGCGCTCTGTCACGGCGACGATGCGCCGTTCAGGGTCATCGAGACGCGCCTCGTCGTGGGCCATCAGGTTGGCCAAATCGACGAGGGTGTTCCGCAGATGCCGCTCGCGGTCGATCTTGCCCGCTGGCAGCGCAAGACCCGGCTTTCTCCGCAGGCGCTCGAGTCGGACATCGCGGTCGACCTGCGCAGCGAAGCGGGTCTTCTGAAATCCACCCTGCTGCACCGGCTCGACCTGATCGCCGTTCCGTGGGGGCGGCTCGTCGACGCGCAGGCCGGGCGCGGCACGTTCCGCGAATTGTGGAGACTGGCCTGGCAGCCGGAATTCTCCGTGCGGCTCGCCGAGGCACTGGTGCATGGCCCCACCATTGAGCAGGCTGCAGCCGGTGCGGCCGTGGCGCTGGCGGCGAAATCTGCCTCGATAGGCGAACACGCCGACCTGGTGCGCCGTTGTTTGCTCGCCGACCTTCCCGATGCCGCTCAGATCTGCATCGCGGAGCTGCAGGCTGCCGCTGTCAATGCCGCCGACATGGCGGGCCTTGCTGCAGCGGTCCCGCCGCTCGTCTCCATCCTTCGCTACGGCACGGCGCGCAAGATTCCGGAGGATGCCCTGGCCGCGCTGACCAGGGCGCTTGCGGTCGAGGTGATCGCCGGCGCCGTCGTCGCAAGCCGCAATCTCGACGAGGACGCGGCCGCACGACTGCGCACGGCGTTTGCCGAGTTCGACGCGGCGCTCGACCTCTTCGGCGACGGCCAATTGGTTGAAGATTGGTGCCGTGCGCTGACCGCGCTCGCCGCTGACGCGACCACGGCACCGGCGATCGGCGGGCTCGCGGCGCGGCGACTTTATGAGCGCAGCGCCGCTATGCCCGAAGCCACCGCTGCGACGCTTTCCCGGGCGCTCTCGCCCGCCAATCCGCCGAACGCTGCGGCTTCATTTCTGCACGGGTTTTTCGACCAGGGCGCGGAGGTGATCCTGCACGACCGTGTTTTATTCACGGTGGTCGACGAATGGCTTGCTGAGCCGGCGGAAGACCGCTTTCTCGAAGTGTTGCCGATGCTGCGGCGCGCGTTCTCGAGTTTCGGGCCGGTCGAACGACGGCGTCTGATCGAGCAGTCGGGCCGCCGCGCGACGCCGGTACACGCCGCCTCCAGCACGATCGACGAGGAAGCGTTCGCGCACGCGCTTCCGCTGCTCAAGCTCATCTTGGGGATCGACGCCGGTGACCAGCGCGGATAACGAGCGCCGCCGCCGCTGGCGCCTCGCCCTCGGCGGCGACGAGGACGACGGCTTGTCGGAGCGGGATCAGCGCATGGATCGCGCGCTCGCTGCTCTTTATGACCGTCGTGGCGCTGCACAAGGCGGGACGGGCCGGCGTGGCGGCCTCGGCGCCTCCGCGCCGCGCGTCGCGCGTTGGCTCGGCGACATTCGAGAGTTTTTCCCGACGCCGGTGGTGCAGGTGATGCAGCGCGACGCCTTTGAGCGGTTAGGGCTCAAGGCGATGCTGATGGAGCCGGAATTCCTCGCCACCCTCGAAGCCGATGTACACCTTGTCGCCGATATCATCAGTTTGCGTGCCGCCATGCCGGCAAAGGCCAAGGACACGGCGCGGCAGGTCGTGCGCAAGGTGGTTGACGAATTGATGCAGAAACTGGCGCAGAACACCGCCGAGACGATCCGCGGCGCGGTCAATCGCGGGCGCCGCACGTCCCGGCCGCGCCCGGCCGATATCGATTGGCCGCGCACCATCCGGGCGAACCTCGAGAAGTGGCAGCCGGATCTGCGCACCGTTATCCCCGAACGCCTGATCGGCTACCGCAGGCGCGCGCGGGTGCGCGTCGATATCGACAACGTGATGCTCTGTGTCGACCAGTCCGGTTCGATGGCGAGCTCGGTCGTGTATTCCTCGATCTTCGCTGCCGTGATGGCGTCGTTGCCGGTGATCGCGACGCAGCTCGTGTGTTTCGACACTGCGATCCTCGATCTCACCGACGAGCTTGCCGATCCCGTCGAGGTCTTGTTCGGCGTGCAGCTCGGGGGCGGGACCGACATCAACGCCGCTCTCGCCTATTGTGAAACAAAGATCGCCCAGCCGGCGCGCACGCACCTGGTTCTGATCAGCGATCTTTACGAAGGCGGCAATGCCGCCGCCATGCTCGAACGCGCGGCCGCGCTGGTGGCGAGCGGTGTCAACCTGATTGTCTTGCTCGCATTGTCGGACCACGGCCGGCCCACTTACGACGCCAATCACGCGGGCAAGCTCGCGGCGCTCGGTTGTCCGGTATTTGCCTGCACTCCCGACCTGTTCCCGGACCTCATGGCGGCGGCGCTGCGTCGTGAGGACATCTCCGCGTGGGCCGCCGCGCGGGAGATCGCGCTCGTGCGAGCGAGCTAGAGCGTGATGACGATTCGAAGAAAAGTCATCACGCTTTTTGGGTTAGTCCGCTCGCCTACGCCGCGATCGCCTCGAGCCGCTGGCGCGTGGTCGCCGGCCCGAATACGCCGATGACGAGGATCACGATCAGCATGGCGGCGGCGATGAAACCGAACACCCCGAGCGTGCCGTAGCGGCCGAGGAAGAAGGCGATCATGAAGCCGGAGAAGATCGCGGAAAACCGGCTCCACGAGTAGACGAAGCCCACCGCCTGCGCGCGGATGCGGGTCGGGTAAAGCTCCGTCTGGTAGGCGTGGAAGGAGTATGACAGCCAGTTGTTTGAGAACGTGATTAGGATGCCGAAAATGATGACGCCGGCGGCGCTGCGCTGCTGCGAGAACAGCAGGCCGAACACCGCGATGCCGAGCGCCGCCACCACGATGTGCCATTTGCGCTCGAACTTGTCGGCGAACTTGATGGCGACGAGCGGCGAGATCGGGTTGGCGATGGCGATGATGAACGTCCACAGCAGCGACTTTGTCGTCTCGACGCCTTGTGAGATCAGGAACTGCGGCACCCAGCTGGCGAAGCCGTAGTAGCCGATGGTCTGGAAGAAGTTGAAGATGATGAGCACGATGGTGCGGCCGCGATAGGTCTCGTTCCACATTTCGAACCAGCTGCCCTTGCGCATCTCGGTCTCGCCCTCGAGCGCCTGCGGGGCGGGCAGCGCCTGCCCGGTCTCCTGTTCGATTTTGAGTTCGATCTCGCTCGTCACGCGGTCGGCCTCGGCGGCGTGGCCGTGCTGGGCGAGCCAGCGCGGCGATTCCGGCAGGCCGAGCCGGATCCACCAGATGGCGACGGCGCCGGCCGAGCCGATCACCACCACCCAGCGCCAGCCGTCCCAGCCGAGGAACGTGATCGGCACCAGCAGCCAGGCGAGGAGCGCCACCACCGGCACCGCGGTGAACATGACGAACTGGTTGAAAGCGAAGGACGGACCGCGCTGCTCCTTGGGCACGATCTCGGAGATATACGTGTCGATGTTCACCAGCTCGACGCCGATGCCGACGCTGGCGATCATGCGCCACAGGTTGATGCCCTCCGGCGTGTTCTGGAACGCCATGATCAGCGAGCCGACCGAGTACCACAGCAGCGAGAAGGTGAAGATCGAGCGCCGGCCGAAGCGGTCCGACATCCAGCTGAAGCAGATGGTGCCGATGAACAAACCGGTGAACAGCGCGGCGACGAAGCTCGCGAAGCCTTGCAGATCGAACAAGCCCTGGGTGGTGGGCTTGAAAATGCCCGCCTTGAACAGACCGACCGCGATATAGGCGGTGAAGAACAGGTCGTAGAACTCGAACCAGCCGCCCATCGAGATCAGCGTGATGATCTTGCGCACGTGAGCGGAAGGCGGCAGGCGATCGATGCGGGCCGCGATGGTGGCCGCTGAAGGCGTCGGCATGATTGTCCTCGGAGCGTATTCAGGACCGTTGACCGCGCGATAACAGAACGCGCCGGCACGGCACGCGTTCCCGCGCGGCACGCTTGTCGACCGGCCACGCCGCTCAGGCCGGCGTCAGTTTCATCATCGCGAGCGCGGCGCGGCCGTTCGGGCCGTAGGGATTGCCGAGCGACTCGCACATCTCGAGGTGCGCGTAGTTCGCCGCTTCGATCAGCTGCACCGGCTTGCCGACGGCTTGCACCGCGGCGGCGAAATCGCGGCTCTGGCGCTGGAAGTCCGGCGTCTCGAAGGTGCCGTAGGTGACGACGATCGGCGTGTGCAGCTTGTCGATGTGGCGCTGCGCGCTCATGGCGTCGGCCATGGCGTCGGTGAACTTCACGTAGGTGCGGCGCCATGACAGCCGCACCGGCGTCATCTCGTACATGCCGCTCATGCACAGGCCGCCCTTGATCACATCGGCGGGGAGATCGAACTCCCTCTGCCAGTCGGTGATCAGCGCGACGCCGCACAGGTGTCCGCCCGAGGAATGGCCGCCGATGTAGACGCGGTTGGGATCGCCGCCGAAGCTCGCGGCGTTCTTGCACACCCAGGCGATGCCGCGCCGCACCTGATCGGCCATCACGCCGAGATCGCCGCCTGCGTCGTTCACATTGATGAAATCGAGCGCGATGTAGTGCGCACCGGCCGCGACGAACATTTCCGCCGGATAGGCGTAATCCTTTGCCGCGCCGAGCTGCCAGTTGCCGCCGTGGATGAACACGAACACCGGCGCGTTCGCGGCCTTGCTGCGATAGATATCGAGTTTCTCGATCTCGCTCGGCCCGTAAGCCACGCGCTGCGGGGAGCCGAGGCGCGCGCGCATGGCCTCGCTGCTGCTGGCGAGGCGTTGCGACACCCTTCTGATCGTGGGCTCGTAGTTGACCTGGTCGTAGGACGCATCGAGCTCGACCTGGTCGTAGTCCATGAAGACGAGCGGCCCCTTGTGGTGGGGCGGCGGGCCGATGCGGCATTCCTCGGCGAGCGCGGGCGAGGCGGCGAGCGCCGCGGCCGCGCCCAGCATGGCGCGCCGGCTGATGCGGGCCTGTTTGACACTGATTTGTTTCATCGTCTTCCTCGCGAAGTTACGGCTGCTTCGAATCCATCAGCACGAACAGGATACGGCACGGCTCCTTGCCGCGGTTGATCCAGGCGTGGTTGGTCGCCTGCTGCACCACCGTGTCGCCCGGCTTGAGATGCACGCTGGTCTCGTCAAGCATCATGTCGATCTCGCCCGAGAGCACGACCGCATAATCGAGGGTGCGGCTGCGGTGCATCATCGGGTGCTTCACCGGCACGCCGCGCGCCGGCGCATGGTCCCCGATTGCTTTCATCAGCAACCCGGGCTCCATCTTGGCTTCGGTCGCGGTGTCCAGCGGCAGAAATTCCACCACGCGGAAGATCGTGCCGTTGTCGGGCGGCGGTATGCCGATCGGCCGCGCGGCCGGGTCTCCCTTGGTGAACGAGAGCGCCGGCGGGTACGAGTCGGTGATCCACATGACCGTGGAGGCAACGCCGTAGGTTCTCGGCGCAAGTGGCAGCCGGCTGTCGAACAGCGCGACCGCTTTGTTGTTCGCGTCAAGCCCGGTGACGACGCGGCGGATGTCGGATGCCATGGCTACGGCTGCTTCGAATCCATCAGCACGAACAGGATGCGGCACGGCTCCTTGCCGCGATTGATCCAGGCGTGGTTGGTCGCCTGCTGCACCACCGTGTCGCCCGGCTTGAGATGCACGCTGGTCTCATCGAGCATCATGTCGATCTCGCCGGAGAGCACGACCGCATAGTCGAGGCTGCGCGTGCGGTGCATGAGCGGATGCGTCACGGCACGCCGCGCGCTGGCGCCTTATCGCCCACCGTTTTCATCAGAAAGTTCGGGTCCATCTTGGCTTCGGTGGCGGCGTCGAGCGGCGGAAACTCAACCACCCGGAACTTGGTGCCGTTGTCGGGCGGGGAAATGCCGATCGGCTTCTTGGCCGGGTCGTCCGTGGTGAACGAGAGCGCCGGCGGATAGGACTCGGTGATCCACATGTTGGTCGAGGCGAGCCCGTACGGTCCCGACGCGAGCGGCAGGCGGCTGTCGAACAGCACGACCGCTTTATTGCTGGCGTCGAGCCCGGTGACGACTCTGCGGATATCGGAGGCCATGGCGATGGATGAGGCGAGCGCCAGCGCGACGGCCGGCCAGATGATCCTGTTTAGCATTATTCACTCCCGGTGTGCTGGAATCCAAGTATTGAACGAAACCCTGGGCCATTCGACAATGCCCGCGCGGAGGTTACTCGATGGCGCCCGATCACATCGATTTCTGGTTCACCATGGGGAGCACGTATTCGTATCTCAGCGTCATACGGCTCGGCGAAGTCGAGCGCGCGAGCGGCATCCGCTTTCGCTGGCGCCCGTTCCACCTCCTCGTGATCCTGCAGGAGATGAAGCACGTCCCGTTCGCCGACAAGCCGACGAAATCCGCCTACATGTGGCGCGACATCGAACGGCGCGCGGCGATGTACGGCATCCCGGTGAAGGTGCCCGCGCCTTATCCGGCCAAGGCGTCGATCACGGCGAACCTCGTCGCCGTCCTGGGCATGCGCGAGGGTTGGGGCGTCGACTTCGTGCGCGCCGCCTATCGGCATTGGTTTGTGCTCGGGCAGGAGACCGGCAGCGAGCCGAACCTGTCGGAAAGCCTGCGCGAGATCGGCCGCGATCCGGCGCAGGTGCTCGCCGCGGCGGATTCCGCGCAGACGCGCGAAGCTTTGGCGGTGGAGACCGACGCCGCACGCGAACTCGGAATTTTCGGCTCGCCAACCTTTTCGGTCGGGCACGAACTCTTCTGGGGCGACGACCGCCTCGAAGACGCTATCAGCTGGCACAAAAGCGGCCACGTGGAAATGGCGCGAAGATAAAGCGCGCTTGCGAAGGTGCGTGGCACGCACGGGCCGATGGGTTCCCCTCCCCCGCGCGCGCGAAGCGCGTGGCGGGGAGGGGTCAGGGGTGGGGGGGTGTATCTTTCTTGCGAGTCTCCTTGAAACAAATACCGCGGCTCAGGTTGGTTTTCGCGACGCTCGCCCTCCTCGCAGCCGTCGCCCCCGCGGCCGCGCAATATCCGCAGCGCCCAGTCACCATCGTAGTGCCGTTCCCGGCGGGCGGCGCGACCGACCTGATCGCGCGCGTGTTGGCGAACGAGCTCCATGAGAAGCTCGGGCAGCCGTTCGTGGTCGAGAGCCGTCCCGGCGCCGGCACCACGCTCGCGGCGACCGCGGTCGCGCGCGCCGCGCCCGACGGCGCCACGTTGCTGCTCGCCACCACCTCGACCCTGGCGATCGCGCCCAGCGTCTACAAGGCGCTCGCCTACGATCCGCTCAAAGACTTCGCGCCGGTCGAACTGGTCGGCACCACCGACTTCGTGCTCATCGGCGATCCCGCGCTTGCGGCCGACGACGTGCCGGGCCTCATCAAACTGTTGCGCGCGAAGGCCGGCGCCATGACCTACGCCAGCGCCGGCATCGGCACGCCGCATCATCTGATCATGGCGATGTTCCTGCGCGAGGCAGGCGCAACCGCGCAGCACGTGCCCTATCGGGGGAGCCCTTTGGCGCTCACCGATATCGTCGCCGGCCGCGTGCCGATGATGATGTGCGACTTGACCGCGGCGCTGCCGCTGATCCGCGCCGGCAAGCTCAAGGCGTTCGGCGTCGCGACGGCAACGCGCTCGCCGCAAGCGCCCGACATCGCGACCATCGGCGAGGCGGGGCTGCCCGGCTTTGCCGCGAGCGGATGGTTCTCGATCGTCGCGCCCGCCGGCACGCCACGCGCCACGATCGATACGCTCAATCGCGTGATGACCGGCTACCTCGCGCGCCCCGAGGCCGCCGAGAAGCTCGCCGCGGCCGCCATGCGCCCCCTCACCAGCACGCCCGAGGAGCTGGCGCGGTTCATCGTCTCCGAGCGTTCGAAATGGGCCGAGGTGGCGGCCGCCGCGGGGATCGAGCCGCAGTGAGTTGCGACACCCGCTCATTGGCGAGCAACAAACTCTAACGTCATCCTGAGGAGGTCGCGCGCGGCTGCGCGCGACCGTCTCGAAGGATGGAAGCACGCTCGGAGTTTGTGGCCATCCTTCGAGACAGCCGCTCGCTGGCGCGAGCGGCTTCCTCAGGATGACGGCGGTGTTTGTTTGATGACCTGCTTACGCCGCCGCCTCCACCGGATCGAGCAACCCGGCGTCCTCGTTGTCGGCCTTGTTGACGCGCGTGCTTACCGGCCACGTGGTCATTTCTTCGGCAGGGTAGGGGCGGATGAGATCGGCCGGATCGGGTTCCTCGCCGAGCCAACGCTCGTAATCGCCGGGCGCAAGGATCAGCGGCATGCGGTCATGCAGCGTCGCGACCAGCTCATTGGGCTTGGTCGTGACGATCGAAAACGTGCGCACCCAATCGCCGCTCGCCTTGTCCTTCCAGTTTTCCCACAAGCCCGCGAGCGCGAACGGCTGCCGGTCGCGCCGCGCGATCGCGTAGGGCTGTTTGATCTTGCCGTTCGCCTTCCATTCGTAGAACGCGTCCGCCGGCACGAGGCAGCGGCGCGCGGCGTAAGCGTCGCGGAACGCGGGCGTGGTCTTCACGCTTTCGCCGCGCGCGTTGATGCAGCGCCACGCGATCTTGCGATCCTTGGCCCAATGGGGAATGAGGCCCCACAACACCGTGCCGAGCACGCGTTCGCCGGTTTTCGGATGGCGCCGCACCACCGGCAGTTCGAGCCCGGGCGCCGCGTTGTAGCGCGCGGCGAAGTTGGGCGTCGGCCCGGCGACCTCGAACAGGCGCCGGATCGCCTCCGGCGCGGTGGTGATGGCGTAGCGCCCGCACATGTGAATTCACCCCTTCTCAGTGACGCGCTGCATATCCGGCCGCTGTAACGGGGGCAAACCGCGCGGCGCTGCGCATGATGTCTCTGGGTCTCCTACATAGAGCCTGCCCCGGACTTGATCCGGGGCCGGGCATGACCGAGAACAAGGGCCCAATGAAACTCGGCATCGTCGGCACCGGAAACGTCGGCTGCGCCATTGCGCTGGCGGCGGTGACGCGCAGCAGTGCGCGCGAGATCGTGCTCGTCAACCGCACGCGCAAGACTGCCGAGGCGGTCGCGACCGATCTGCGCTACGGCACGCCGCTCACGCCGAAAGTCGACATCCGCGACGGCGACTATGGCGATCTCGTCGGCGCCGGCGTCGTGCTCATCACCTCGGGCGTCAACGAGAAGACCGGCGGCGCCACCGACCGCAACGATCCGCAGGGCCGCCTCAAGCTGCTCGATAAGAACGCCGCCATATATAAAGACATCGTCCCGCAAATCGTGCACGCGGCGCCCGAGGCGGTGCTGGTCGCGGTGACCGATCCGCCCGATCCGCTCGCCGACATCGCGCGGCAAGCGGCCGGGCACGAGCGCGTGCTCAGCGCCGGCACCTTCCTCGACAGCCTGCGCTTCCGCGTGCATCTCGGGCGCCATTTCGACGTCGATCCGCGTCATGTGGAGGCGCAGGTGATCGGTGACCACGGCACCTCCCAGGTGTTCCTGTGGTCGTCCGCGCGCATTGCCGGCGTGCCGGTGGCGCAGCTCCTCGAAAAACGTGGCGAGAGGCTCAACGACGTGCGGGCGCAGCTCGAAAAAGACGTGCGTTACGCCAACATCACGATCATCGAAGGGCATGACGCCAGCCAATACGGCATCGGCATCGTCTCGGCCCGCATCGCCGAGATTGTGTTGGGTGACGAACATGCCGCAATTCCGATCGGCAGTCATCACCGCGCGTTCGGCGTCACGTTGTCGCTGCCGAGCATCGTCGGCCGTGCCGGCGTGGTGTCGGTGCTGGAACCGGAACTTAGCGAGGAGGAACGCGCCGGATTGGAGAAAAGCGCGCAAACGTTACGCGCCGCCTTGGCAAGGGTGCGCGTTTAGGCCGATCAAAGGCTGCCGGCGGGCTCGGTGCGCCGCAATCTTAACTTTTCAGTCCGGGGCAGGGCGCCTCGTTATGCCCTTGGCGCAGGCTTGGGCTCACGGTCCCGTGTTTCCTTGCCGGAACCCGGCTCTCGGCCTCGCGTTGTACTCGCATCCGATATGCCAGACAGGAGTACTTGGCATGTGTGACTACAGCCTCCACCATGTGGCGTCCCGGAGCGCGAAGGTGGGCGACAAGCTTGTGTCGACCAATTTCATCGGGACCATCACCCGCGGTTTTGCCGAGGTAGGCGCGCCCAACGTGGCCGTTTGCCTGCTGCCCGGGACCGAAATCGCGTTCGACCGTGAAGTCGCTTACTACGACCTGCCCGGCCTACCGACCGTGAAGCTGGCGCAGAATGTGGCGCGGTTCTGTCAGGTCGAGAAGGACAAGCCGCACGTCCATCACGACGCCCTCGAGTTCCCGGACGGGCGCATCGTGCTGCTCACCGCGCTGTGCGAAGGGCAGTATGCGACCGTGCTGCAGCTGCCGGTGATCCCGCGGTCGGAAGGCGAGGCGGAAGAGAGCATTCCGGAGCAGGCGGATCGTCCCGCCGAGCTGACGGTCTGACCGCGGCTTGACTGCCCCGACTCTTGCCCTCCCCCGCATACGGGGGAGGGATGGGAGCGGGTTACTATTTTTGTTAGCTACGCCGCGTCGGCGCGGCGAGCAATGAAAACACCTTCGATCAACCGGAACGTCAGTTCGCCCGCCTTGTCCTGAGGGGCGAGCGCCGCGGCCACGTCGGGCGTGGTCTGCGCCAGCATCGAGCGCAGCAATCGCTGCATGGTCGCGTCATGGCGGCCGGCCCAGCTGGAAAACTCCATCGTCTTTCCCATTTGCTCCTCGTGCGCCACGGCGAAGCCGTGCCGGCGCAAGGCATCGCGCCATTCCTGCAGGGTCCAGGCGCGGATATGGCTCGGGTCGCGGAAGCGCTCGAACGCATTGATGTAGTCGCCGACGCTTCCTTCCGGCACCACGTTGTCGACGAGCGCGAAAGTCCCGGAGCGCTTGAGCACGCGCCGCACTTCATCGAGGAAGCGTGGGATACTCTCGAAGTGATGCGGCGCGATGCGGCAGGTGACGAGATCGAAAGTCTCGTCCTCGAACGGCAGGCCCTCCGCCTTGGCATAGGCGACGCGTAGGTTGGCAAGCGAGCGCTTGCCGACCTGCTCGCGCACCACATTGAGCATTTCCTCGGTGATGTCGGTTGCCCACACGCGCGCCACGTGCGGCGCAAAGGCGTAGGCCGTATGGCCGGCGCCGGTCGCGACATCGAGCACCTGCCAGTCGGGCCGCGGCTGCGTCAGTTCGACCAGCCGATCGAGGCTCTTGCCCTGGGCGTGCGGCTTGCTCGTCAGATAGCTGCGCGCGGTGGCGCCGAATTGTTCTTGTACCAGCGATTTCGACATGGCTCCCTCGTGTAGGTCGGCGCCTATAGCATGGGAGCCGGCCCGGTTGCGAATGGCTCATCGGATTGCCGGCCCGGCGCGAACCGGTTAAACGAACGGGTCGGGCATGATCTGCCGTGGAGATGCCGTCGAGCCTATGTCCCTCATGCCCACTTTCGGCCGCGAGACCCGCGTCAATCTCCTGATCGGCACCGGCCACTTCTTTTCCCACTTTTACATCCTGTGCCTGCCGCTGATGTTCCTCCAGTGGCAGAAGACGTTCGGGGTGTCGTTTGCCGAACTCGGGCTCGCGATCACGCTGATGTCCGGCGCGACCGGGCTGTTGCAGACGCCGGTCGGCTTCCTGGTCGACCGCTACGGCGCGCGGCCGTTCCTGGTCGGCGGCACGCTGCTGATGACCTTGTCGATGTCGGCGATGAGTTTTGCCACCGCCTATTGGCAGATCCTCGTCCTGGCGATGCTCTCGGGCATCGGCAACTCGGTCATCCACCCGTCCGACTATGCGATCCTCGCCGGCTCGATCAACCGCCACCGCATGGGGCGTTCCTTCGCGTTCCACACCTTCACCGGCAACCTCGGCAATGTGTGCGCGCCGCCGATCACCGCCGCGCTGATCCTGATGATGGGCTGGCGCGACACCCTGCTGGTGTACGGCCTGGTCGGTGTGCCCTTGGTGCTCACCATTCTGTGGCAGAGCGGCATCCTGCACGAACAGGTGCGCGACGTGCAGGTCACACGTAGACCGGCGCTCTCCGGCGGCGCGTTTTTGCTCACGCCGTCGATGCTGCTCTTCTTCGGCTTCTTTCTGTTGTCGGCGATGGCCGGCTCCGGCATGCAGGCGTGGCTGATCACGGTGCTGCATCAAGTGCATCACATGGACCTCAAGGCCGCATCGACGGTGCTCACCGCCTATATGGCGGGCGCGACCAGCGGCATTCTGCTGGGTGGCTGGGTCTCGGACCGCACGCACCGCCTGCTTGGTTTCGCCGTTGTATCGACCATCGCGGCCTCGGCGCTGATCCTCGTTGTCGCCGCCCTGCCGATGGCGCAGGTCATGACCATGGCGGTGCTGTTCGCCGGCGGCGCGCTGCTCGGCGCGAGCCGAACTCCACGCGACCTGATGGTCAAGGACGCGGCGCCACCCGGGCAGATCGGCAAGGTGTTCGGCTTCGTCAGCGCCGGACTGCCGCTCGGCCAGGCGCTCACGCCGGTGCCGTTCGGCTTCCTCATCGACATGGGCCGGGCGGATCTGGTGCTCGTGCTGGTCGCCGTGATTTTGCTCGCGAGCCTGCTGTTCATGGGCAGCGCCCGCGCCAGCACGCCAGAGCCGGTGCCGGTCGCCGCCGAATAAGCCGGCGCCCAACTCAACCCCAACACAGGATGTTTGTATCGTGATCGATCTCTACACCTGGACGACCCCGAACGGCCGCAAGGCTTCCATCATGCTGGAAGAGGTGGGCCTGCCCTACACCGCCCATGCGGTCGACATCAGCAAGGACGAGCAGTTCAAGCCGGAGTTCCTCAAGATCAGTCCCAACAACCGCATCCCGGCGATCGTCGACCGCGACAACGGTTATCATTTGATGGAGTCGGGCGCGATCCTGATCTACCTCGCCGACAAGACCGGCAAGCTCCTTCCCCAAGATTCCGACAAACGCTACCGCGTGATCGAATGGCTGATGTGGCAGATGGGCGGCCCCGGGCCGATGCTGGGCCAGGTCCATCACTTCGTGAAGTACAACAAAGGCAAGGCGCCCTACGCGGAGGAACGCTATCTCAAAGAGGCGCACCGTCTCTACGGCGTGCTCGACCGGCGGCTCGCCGGCCGCGAGTTCGTGGCCGACGAATATTCGATCGCCGATATCGCGATCTGGCCGTGGATTTCCCGCTTTGAATGGCAGACCATCGAGATGGGCCAATATGCCAACGTGAAGCGCTGGTATTTGGACATCGCCAAGCGGCCGGCGGTGCAGCGCGGCTACGACGTGCCGAAGAAGGTCGGCGACATCCCGATGCCGTAAATCCCTCCCCCCCAGGGGACTTTCACGGGAGGGATGATCGGTGCAGCGCGGCCGGCATCCGTTTGGTGAACAGCCGCGCGAGCGACAGGGGCACGTCGAGCATGCCGGGCAGCGGGTCGTCGGCGGCGAAGGCGGCGAATTGCAGCGGGCGGCGCAAGGACGCGAGATAATCGCGCGGCGCGAGATGCCCAGCCGCCATTTCCTGGCACGCGGCCACGATGTCCCTCGAAGCATGCATCCATCCGACGCCCGGCGCGCCGCGCGCGCTCGCCAGCGCTTCGCCGATGGCAAGCCGCCAGAACAGGTGCGGGAAGTCGACGCCGGCGCGGCCGCCGAGCGCGATCCAGGTCCACACGCGCGCGTTCACGTCGAGCAGCTTGAGGCGGCCGTCGCGCGCGTCATGTTTGAACTCAACTTCCACCAGGCCATCGTAGCCGAGCGACTCGAGGAAGCGACACGCGGCGTGCTCCACGTCGGCACGCGCGATCGTCTCGACGAAGGTGCTGGTGTAGCCGAAGTCGATCGGATACTGGCGCGAACGGCGCGCCGTCAACGAAGCGACCGGCCGTCCGCGATCCCACAGCGCTGCGTAAGAAAACTGTGCCGCCCCGCGTCCCGGAATCAATTCCTGCACCACCACAGCCTCGGCCCCGACCAGCGCGACGGCGTCGTCGTAGCGCGCGAGCAAGGCCGCGCGGTCGTCGGCGCGCCAGGCCTTGGCCAAGGTGAACGCGTTGCCCTGGTGTTTGACCGCGGGCTTGAGGATCACCGGGAAACGGACATCGGCATTAAGAAGATCGTCGCGGCTTGTGGTGGAGAGGCTGCGCGGGAGGTCGAGGCCGAGCGCGGCCGCGTGCTCATTCATGCGATGTTTGTCATAGGCCCAGCGCATTATCTCCCACGGCGGAGTGCGTATCCGGAACGTCTGCGACAGCGCGGCGTGCTGTTGTGAGATGAGCCGCGCCTCTTCGTCGGCGCACGGGATCAGCACCCAACCAAGGAGGTTATGGCGGCGGCCGAGTTCGAGCAGAAAATCCGCGGCGCCGGCCGCGTTCGGCCCCGGCCACGGGACGCCCTTGCGCACGAAGCGCGAGAGCCGCGCGAGCATGTTGTCGTCGCTCGCGAACCAGACCGGAATGCCGTGGCGGCCCAGGCTGCGCGCCACCGCGAGCGCCCCATGCGAGCCGCCCAGGACCAGGGCGCCGCAGCCGGTCTCGGGAAATACTTCGTTTGTTCGTTGGAGCGGCGCGATACTTGGCGCGGACTCGGCAGAGCCGCCCGCTCCCGTGGGCACGGCGCCCGGCGGATCGAGGAGAACATCGAGGCTGTCGGGCCGCATCGGTGGCACTCGCCTCGGCTCGGCCGTCACCGCGCGGCGGCGACGACAGCGCGGGTCAGCGCCGATGCCGCGTAGCCGGTCCCGGCGACGAACCGCATCAGCGGACCGAAGCTCGTCACCGCGCTCGAGCCGATGAAATGCAGCCCAGGCAGCGATGACTCGAACCCGGCCGAGAGCACCGGCGAACCGTCGACGCAGTCGACGCGGTGGAGCAATTCGGGTGCGAGCATCCGGTACTTGGCGATATCGACGCGGTAGCCGGTCGCGAGCAGCACGTGGTCGACCTCGAGCGTTGCGCCGTTGTCGAGCCGCAGCGACACGCCCGCGCCGGCGGGCTGAACGTCGCGCACCGCGCAGCCGTCGGAAAAGCGCACCTCGCCCCAGCGCGGCCGCAGCCAGGCGGTGGCGGCCGGCCGCAGGCAGCGCGTGCCGATGCGCTCGCGCAGCGTCGGCGGCAACGCGTGCAGAAGCGCCGGCATCATCACGAGCCAGCTCAACGGAAAAGGCCCGATGGTGAAATGCGGGTTCACCAAATCATAGAGGCGCCATTTCAAACTGACCGGGCCGTGGCCCACCGTTTCCGAGCCGATCCAGTGAATGGGTCCGCGCGCGAGGAGGTCTACCTCGGCGCCCGCTTCGTGCAGCAGCACGGCGGACTCGCACGCGCTTTGTCCGCGCCCGATGACCGCGACCCGCCGGCCGCGAAACTGAGAAAAGTCGGCGTGCTCGCACGAATGGCTCACGAGCCGTTCGGGCAGGCCGATGAACTGCGCCGGCCGGAAATCCTGATTCTTGAGTCCGAGCGCGACGACGACGCGCCCCGCTTCGACCACCTCGCCGCCCTCGAGCTGCAGGGCGAATCCGTCAGCCGCGGGCGCGACGCGCGTGACCTTGCGCCGATCGAGGTTCGGTACCGCCTGCTGCTGGAACCATTCGGCATAGGCGATGAAAGTCTCGATCGGCAGCGGGCGGATGGCGGCCATGGGGTCGACGCTCGCGAACGCCTCGAGCGAGAAGGAGCCGGTTGGGTGCGAGATGCCGGTCGCGTGCCGCAACTTCATGCCTTTCGGCATATTGCGGCGCCAGAACGCCATCGACTGGCCGAAGGCGCGGGTCGCCATGCCGGCGGCGCGCAGGTGCGCGGCCGCCGCAAGGCCGTACGGCCCGGCGCCGATCACCGCCACGTCGCAGCGGGCGACCGGTTGCACGCGCTCGGCAACGGCGGCGCCAAAATCGGCAACCGGCCGCGCCTCGGCCAAGCCAAGGCCGTCAGATCGCATAGGGATATCCTCCCGCGTCGCCGCCCGGGGATTCCCATAGGAGAGATTGGTCAATATCCCGTTGTCCGCGCGGTCGATCTCGCGGCGTCGTGATGGGCAGTCGACTTTGGCCGGTCTGAAAGCGATGGCAGCGTTAACGCGCGGTAAACGGCCGCGCGGGGAACAGATAAGCCATGAAGCGCCGAAGGCGCGCGTCAGCGTTCCGGCCCGGCGGTCCCCAATGGCGCGCCGAAACTTGCGTCGCGATTACCGCTTCTTGGCCGGTGCTTTGGCCCGGTTTTGGATGACCTCGTTACGTTTCAACGCAAGCAGCTCCCTGAATGCCGCGTTGGTTGAAGGATTGAAACGAGATTGAGCCCTGGCCATGGCACGAGCCGGCGCCGCGACATCGGGATAAGCATTTACCGCCAGCGACCACAGAAAATCGTCCCCCGTCGGCTTGTTCAGTGGATGTGCCGTGATGTTATGGCAGTTCATGCATCCGCTCGTAATATTCGTTTGGTCGAACGTCTCCATGGTGACGTTTGCGAAGCTGGACAGGACGGGGGTGGTCTTTTTGCTGCCGGGTATGGTGAAGTCCGGCCGTCCCGGATTCTTGGGCATATTCCCGGGAGTAGGCCACTGCGTCATCACCAGCTGGTAATACTGCCAGGGCGAATTGGGGGCAGCCTGCGCGAGCAGCTTCTGATAGGCGCTGTTGGTGGCCGGGGTATTGTCCGAAGCAGTACCGATGGTTTGGACCCGCGTCACGTTGAAGCGCTGGGCCTGGGAAGCATCGGCAGGCATCGGGGCAGGCGGAGAGGGGTTCCCGCATCCGGTGTTCTGCGGCAGACAATAGGGGTCATTGTCGGGCATCGCGCCACCCCGCCCATCATTCAAATTGAAGACCGTGTTGGTTGTGGGCGTGGCGCCGGTGACCGGGGGAACATTGTCGATCTGTTCAAACGTCGACCAGATCCATTGCGGCCGCGTCGAAGTTTTCGACACGATGTGCAAACCCACCAGTCCCATGTCGCGCTGCGTGCACTTTGGGTTTGAAGGGTCGCTTGCCGGATCGAGAACCCAGGCCTTTTTGATGTAGTAACGCGATCGAAGGTTCGCCGGGACGCCTTCCATGTCCATCCATGCAGACTTCAGGTCAACGCTGTTTTCGGCCGGACATTGCTGGCCGCCCACGGTGGCGCCGTTGGAACAGAAAGTGACATTCCCTAGCTTGGACTGGAGGTACCACTTGTTGGCGATAATCTGATCGTGCTCGGTCTTGTTGTAAGAGGCCTGGAAATTCAAATAATGTTGGTGGGCCGGGCTCTGGGCAAATCCGCTGGATATCACGGGCCCGACGAAGGATGGACCGAAATCAGCCAGTCCCAGGTTGCCGAATTTCGTATAGGAGCCAAGCACCACGTCACCCCAACCGACATTCACGGACGATCCGCAGGGATTGGCCGTTCCCGCGAAGCTCGACCACGGCGATGGTGCCGGGGGCGGTTTCGGGGACGTCGGCGGCGGAAACGATTCCCAGTCTGCCTTATAAGTCTCGAACACCAGCGGCCCGTCTACCGGGAAATTGGTCTTGCCGGTGTCAGGAACGCCACGCTGGCCGTTTGCCGTCGGCCAAATCAGTGCGACGAAACTTTGCCAGGAGAAGTCGTCGAAGAAAACGATGCCGTTATCACAAGTCTGCACTTGATTGCTGACGTCGACGGGAAGCGTCGATGACGAAATGGAGGCCGCCGGTGGCGGGCACGGCGCCGCCCATGTGCTCGAGCAGAGCAGAAGAAGAATCATACCCCCGACAATGTTGCCGGCACTCCGCCCCAGCAGGTCTCGCATCGCTACCTTGTTTGCCATGATCGTCCTCCCTTTTGCATGCGAACAAGCTCGCGCCGAGGCGAAGTCGCGTCAGCGAAACCTACAGACTAGACGGAATCACGCCGAACTAATAACGCCGACGGCGCCTCAGGGCGGAAAGTTCGCGGCTTTCCACGCGTCGAAATCCCGGAGAAACAATGCTCTTGTGTTGTCGTCCCACACGCCTTCGGGGCATCCGGCCCGCGGCATGCTCTTGTTGGCGACCGTATCGTGGATATCTTGCCAGTTGGTTTGGCAGGCGGCTGGATCCCAAAGATCCAGGTCCGAGACGTTGAGCATATGGGTGCGATAACACGGGGTAAAAAACGGTTTGATCGTGGATTGGAATCCCACAGGTGCGGTGGATGCGTGCAAAGCCATCGTCTTCCTCCTGTTGCCCGAGATTGGCCGGACGGCCTCCGGCTGAACTTGCCGACACCCCTGGATCGCCGCCGGGCGAATAACAATTTGTCCTACTTTCGACTTAAGAGCAAGCCGGGATCTTTGCCTCCCTACACGCGCAGATCGCCTTTCAAGCCTCGTTGCACCGTACCTCGCGGCGAGCGCGCGGTTCGGCGCCTCCTTTCATAAAATTAATCCGTCCGACAGGACTCCGTAATGTGGGCTCCCCATTGATGTCTCCAGGGCCTTCGGGCCGCGTTTAATCTGGAGAGACCGCATGGATCCCAACAACGCTTCTCGCCCTACTTCGGGCAAGGTGCTCGCCGCCCGGCGGCTCACGCTGCTTGCTTCGGTCGCCGGTATCGGTGTCGCCGTAATGCTCGGCGGCCCAGGCTACGGCTCGCCCACGCCCTCGGCGGTGACGTCGCCGACGCAGGCGGTCGAGACCGTGCAGCATCCCGCCGGCTTCGCCGATCTGGTCGCGAAGGTTAAGCCCGCCGTCGTGTCGGTGCGGGTCAAGATCGATCGCACCAGCATGCGCATGAACGAGAATGGCGGCGATAACACGCCGTTCGATCAATTCTTCCGTCAGTTCGGATTCGACAACGGGCAGGGTGCCCTGCAGCCGCGCCATCAGGTCATTACCGGCGAAGGCTCCGGATTCTTCATCACCGCCGATGGCTATGCAGTGACCAATAATCACGTGGTCGACCATGCCAACACCGTCGAGGTCACGACCGACGACGGAGCCAAATACACCGCCAAGGTGGTCGGCACGGATCCCAAGACCGACCTCGCGCTGATCAAGGTCGACGGCAAGAACGACTTTCCCTACGTGAAGTTCGCCGATAAGGCGCCGCGCGTGGGCGACTGGGTGGTCGCGGTCGGCAATCCGTTCGGCCTGGGCGGCACCGTCACCGCCGGCATCGTCTCGGCGCGCGGCCGCGACATCGGGTCGGGACCGTATGACGATTACATTCAGATCGATGCGCCCATCAACAAAGGCAACTCGGGCGGCCCGGCGTTCGACACCGAGGGCAAGGTGATCGGCGTCAACACGGCGATCTTCTCTCCCTCGGGCGGATCGGTCGGCATCGGCTTCGATATCCCGGCCGATACCGCGAAGCTCGTGGTCGCTCAGCTCGAGAATCAGGGCCACGTCACGCGCGGCTGGCTGGGCGTGAAGGTGCAGCCGGTCACGCCGGACATCGCCGACAGCCTCGGCCTCAAGAAAGTCGAAGGCGCGCTGGTCGACGAGCCGACGCCGAACAGCCCCGCCGCCAAAGCCGGCATCGCGGCGGGCGACGTCATCACCGCCGTGAACGGCAAGCCGATCAAGGGCTCACGCGAACTCGCGCGCGAAGTCGGCATGATGGCCCCGGGCACTTCGGTCAAGTTCGACGTGATGCATCAGGGCACGAGCAAGACGGTAGACCTGACGCTCGGCGAAATGCCGCGTGAGCAACAGGCGAACGCGAGCGAGGAGCAGAAGCCGGCGCAGAACGAGCCGCACCTCGGCTTGCGGCTCGCCCCGGCGAACGAGGTCACCGGCGCGGGCAGTGAGGGCGTCGCGGTGCTTGGCGTCGAGCCGGGCAGCCCTGCGGCCGACCACGGCTTCAAGACCGGGGACGTGATCCTCCAGGTCGGCGGCAAGTCCGTGTCGAACGTCGCGGATGTGCGCAGCGCGTTGAATGAGGCGCACGCCGGCGGCAAGCACGACGTGCTGATGCGGGTGAAGACCGCCGACGGAATGCACTTCGTCGCGGTGCCAATCGCCAAAGGCTGATAGGCAGTCATCAGCGGCCATGCCGGAGCGGGATGATCTCGGTCATCCCGCTCTTTTATTAGCAGTTCGATGCCTATCGACGGATCGGGGAACAGCCGCGCGCCCTGTCGCGCTCGTCGCTTGCGCAGTGTGGCGAAAGGCGAAGGGGACTCAGTGAGGCGTCACGACTTTCGAGACGCAGCGTTGCGAACCGTCCGGCCGGCGGCAATTCCAATCCGCGCCATCGAGACCCGGCTTGATGTCGCTGGGCGCGAGCTGGCTCATGCCGATAAGGGCGTGGCTATTCGAAGCCGCGCTCGTTTCGGTCGGCGGGAGCGGGGATATTGCTACGCAGCATAGTTCGGCCGGGCTGCGCGGTGTCGTGTCCTTCCTCGAGTGATCGACGGCAAACGCAGCCGACCCAACTCCGATGAGGACGGCGGCGGCGACAGCCAGAGCGCGCGTGACCATGAAAACCTCCCGGCATCCCACACATTGCGCAACGCCGGATACATCCGCGGGTTCCATTCCCGACATTGGCGCGAGGCTCGATAGGTAGCCCGCTGCGGGGAACAGACAAATAGCAGGGGCGTTGGCCGTCTGAACCAACCCGATGGGGAGGCTTTGATGAGTCGTAAACCCAAACAGACCACGCAGAAGCCGCCGCCCCACACGGACGAGGCTGAATCCGACGATCGCAGGCCGTCTTCGACCGGCCGGCCGCGGCCGCCGGAGCCGTTCGAAGAATGCGGCCCCACCGGCGGCTATAGCGGGGCAGGGACCGATGAGGCGGACGGCGAAGACTAAGCGGCCTTGGCGAGCGCCTCGGCGCAAATTTTCAAATCGGAGACGAAACGGCGGTATTCCGCTGCCTTGTCGCGCGCATCCTCGATCCGCAGCAGATAGGACGGATGGATGGTGACGAGGAGACGGGTGCCGTCTTCGCGCTCGACAACGTTGCCGCGCGCCCGAGAGATGACCACCGGCCGCTCGAACAAGCTACGCGCGGCGGTCGCCCCCAGTGCGACGATCAGCTCCGGTTTGACGATTGAGCGCTCGTGATCGAGCCACCAGCGGCAGCGGTCGATCTCGTACGCGTTCGGCCGTTTGTGCAGCCGGCGTTTGCCGCGCGGCTCGAATTTGAAATGCTTCACCGCGTTGGTGACAAAGATCGTGGTGCGGTCGAGGCCCGCCTCGACGATCGCACGGTCGAGCACGCGTCCGGCCGGTCCGACGAACGGGCGGCCGGCGAGATCTTCGTCGTTGCCGGGCTGCTCGCCGACAAACATGACCTTCGCGCGCGACGGCCCTTCGCCGGGGACCACCTGCGTGGCGTCGCGGTAGAGCGGGCAGCGCGTGCAGCCGGCTTCCGCCTGACGCAAGGCGGCGAGAGTGGTGATTTCCGCGTGCGGCATCGGCAGGCGCCTTTCGTCAAAATTGTTAACGGCGCGCCGCGTTTATTTGTTCCTAGGTCGGACGCTCGGGCAGCCGAGGCAAGCGGGAACAAAACCGGCATGCCCGGATTGTCCCGGCGCACAAGGAGCCGACATGCCCCCGTCCAGCGAGCCCGCCACCGCAGAGATCGCGCTCAGCAAACCCGCCGCCGACATGGCGGTCGTGGACAGCGCCGCGCCCCTGTTCGGCATCGCGCTCGGAATGGTGGTGATGATCGTGCTCGCGCTCAACGCGCTCGCGTATTGAGCGGCGGTGGTCACGATGGCGGATCGCGAGCCCCGAAAGAAGCCCGCCACGGGTTCCGTGCCCGACGGTCACGATGGGCAATTGCCCGACGGCAATACCACCGAGGGCGCGCCAGAGCGTAAGCGTCGTTTTCAGAAACGCCTGGCCGAGAAGGTCGAACAGACTCTCGCGGAGCACCCGGACGGTTCGGCGCCGTCGACCGACTGACCCAGGACCTCGACCCTGCCAAGGATCTGTGACGGAACCGCCGCCGCCCGGCAACGGTTAATCCCGCGATTGAGGTTGCCATGCTCGGGCGAAAGCCGCGGGAGGATCCATGGAAAAGAAGACCAACGCGCCACCGGCTGAACGACGTGTGCCGTTAAACCGGCGGGCCTTCCTCTCCGCCGGTGCGTCGTCCGCCGCGGCGCCGCTGTTTGCTCGCGGGCTGCATGCGGAAACCGTCGAACTCGTCCGGCCGACGACCAATCCCCGCGATCCTGCCAATGTCACCCTTGCCGTCAATGGACGGCAGCATCGCGTCGCCCTCGACGTACGCACCAGCCTGCTCGATGCGCTGCGCGAACACCTCGGGCTCACCGGAGCAAAGAAAGGCTGCGACCACGGACAATGCGGCGCCTGCACGGTGCTCGTCGAAGGTCGGCGGGTGCTCTCTTGTCTGACATTGGCGGTCGCCGCCGACAGCCGCCCGGTCACGACCATCGAAGGATTGGCCGGCGCGGACGGGGGCTTGCATCCGATGCAGCAGGCTTTCATCGATCACGACGCGTTCCAGTGCGGCTATTGCACGTCCGGGCAGATCATGTCGGCAGTCGCCTGCGTGCACGAAGGCCATGCCCGCACCGATGCCGACATCCGCGAGTACATGAGCGGCAATCTGTGCCGGTGCGCCGCCTATCCGAACATCGTCGCTGCGATCAAACAGGCCAAAACCGTCATGCGCGAGGCGTAACATGCGGCCCTTCATTTACGAACGCGTCGACAGCCCCCAGGCCGCGCTTGCCGCCTTCGCGGCCGCGCCGGCCGATGCCGATCGGCAGTATCTCGCCGGCGGCACCACGCTGGTCGACCTGATGAAGCTCGACGTGATGCGGCCGCAGGCGGTGATCGACATCAACGCGCTCGATCGCACCGCGGCGGGGCGCATCGAGGCGAGCCCGCGCGGACTGAGACTCGGTGCCATGGCACGCATGGGGGACGCCGCCGAGCATCCCGTCATCGCGCGCGAATATCCGGTAATTGCCCAGTCGCTCAAGCTCGCCGCCAGCCAGCAGCTGCGCAACATGGCGCGCCTCGGCGGCAACGTGCTCCAGCGCACCCGTTGTCCTTATTTCCGCGACGTATCTTACGACCGCTGCAACAAACGCAATCCCGGCTCCGGCTGCAGCGCCCTAGAGAGTATCCACCGCGACCACGCGGTACTCGGGGTGAGCGACGCCTGCATCGCGCTTTACCCCGGGGATTTCGGTCAGGCGATGATCGCGCTCGACGCGCTCGTCGAATTGGCGGGACCCGACGGCGAACGCAGGATTTCTTTCGCCGAGCTGCACCGCATGCCGGGCGATGCACCCCAGCTAGAGACGACGCTCCAACCGGGCGAACTCATCACCGGGTTCCTGGTGCCGTCGGCGCCGTGGACGCGGCGCTCGCTTTATCTGAAGGTACGTCAGCGCGAATCATATGAATTTGCGCTCGCGTCCGCGGCGGTGGCGCTCGACCTCGAGCCGGATCGCATGGTCCGCGGCGTGCGCATTGCGCTCGGCGGCGTGGCGACGGTTCCGTGGCGCGCGCAGGACGCAGAAGCGGCTCTCCTCGGCAAACCCCTTGACGAGCAGGCGGCGACCGCAGCGGCCGAAGCCGCCTTCGCCAATGCCAGGCCGCGCACGGACAACGCCTACAAGGTCGCGCTCGGCAAGCGCACGCTGGTGCGTGCGTTGCTGCAAGCAGCGACGATGGAGACGTGACATCATGGCAGTCGGAGCCGCACCCGCGCCTCAGGCCAACATGGGCGAACCCGCTCCGCGTGTCGACGCGCGTCAGAAGGTGACCGGCGAGGCGCGTTACGCGTCGGATTTTGCCGTCGCCAATCCCGCCTATGCGGTGCTTGTCACCAGCGCGGTCGCCAAGGGGCGTGTCGTCGGTCTCGACACCGAGGCCGCGAAAGCCGTGCCGGGAGTGCTCGACATCCTCACGCAGGATAACACCGGCGAACTGAAAGAGGTGAAGTTCGGCGCCGCGTCCACTTCGATTCAGAAACTGGGTCCCGAGATAGCGCACGACGGACAGATCATCGCCATGGTGGTCGCCGACACCTTCGAGGCGGCGCGCGAGGGCGCCTACAAAGTTCGGGCGAGCTACGCAGCCGAGGCGCCGAGCGCTTCCTTCGGCTCGCCGGGTGTCACAGAAGAAGACGTCACCAAAGTTTCCGAGCGGCACAAACACATGCCGCAAGCGGGCGACGCCGAGCAGGCGCTCGCAGGTGCCGATGTGGTCGTCGACGCCGAATACGGCACGCCGACGCAGCATCACAATCCGATCGAGCTCTTCACCACCACTTGCGTGTGGGACGACGGCCATCTGACGGTCTACGAGCCGAGCCAGTTCGTCTACGGCGTCAAGAATGGGCTCGCGAAGAAAATGGGAATCGATCCTGAGAAAGTGCGCGCGGTCAGCCCCTACGTCGGCGGGGCGTTCGGCTCCAAGGGTCAGTTCACGCCGCGCACCGGCCTCGTGGCACTCGCGGCGCGCCGGCTCAACCGTCCGGTCAAGCTCGTCCCCACGCGCGCCGAAGGCTTCACCATTGCGACCTACCGGGCCGAAACGCGCCACCACGTGCGCCTCGGCGCGCGGCGCGACGGCAAGCTCGTGGCCTACAGCCATCAAGGCCGGGAAATTACGTCGCGACCCGACCCTTATGCGGTCGCCGGCGTCGAAGAGAGCGCGCACCTCTATGCCTTCGGGGCCGTTGCTACGCACGTCGACATCGTCCACGCCGACCGCAACACGCCCGGCTTCATGCGCTCACCGCCGGTGGTGCCCTACGTCTACGCGCTCGAGAGCGCGATGGACGAACTCGCGGTCAAACTCAACATCGATCCGGTCGAGCTGCGCCGGATCAACGACACGATGCAGGATCCGATCACTGGCAAACCGTATTCCAGTCGCTCGTTGATGAAGTGCTACGACGCGGCGGCCGAGGCGTTCGGCTGGTCGCGCCGCAGCCCGCAGGTCGGCGCCATGCGCGACGGTGACTGGCTTATCGGCTCGGGTTGCGCCACCGCCGTCTATCCCACGCACGTCGGTGTTTGCACTGCGCGGGTGCGGCTGCTCGCGAACGGCGAGACGCGGGTGCAGATCGCGGTGCACGAAATCGGCAACGGCGCCCGTACGGTGGTCGCGCAAATGGCGGCCGAGCGCCTTGGCGTGCCGCTCTCCTCCGTCAGCGTCGAGGTGGGCGACAGCAGTCTGCCACCCGGCCCGGTCGCCGGCGGCTCCAACACGACCGCGAGTTCGTGCTCGACCGTGCTCAAGGCGTGCGATGCGATTCTGGCAAAGCTGGGCGTCGCGGGCCAGGCGCCCGCCAATCCGCAGGGGCTCGCCGATCACTTCAAGCGGCTCGGGGTCGGCGCCATCGAGGAATACGCGGAGTTCATTCCGCCTGGCGTTCCGCCCGAAGCGGTCCAGAAACTTTACGCCGGAACGTCGACCCAGACCGGCGGTCATGAGGCCGCCAAGCTGATGTACGCGATGGGCGCCGAGTTCGTGGAGGTGCGGGTCAACGCGCGCACGCGCGAAATCCGCGTACCGCGTATCGTCGGCGCCTTCGCGGCTGGCCGCATCATGAACACGCGCACGGCGCGCAGCCAGCTCATGGGCGGGATGATCTGGGGCATCAGCTCGGCGCTGCATGAGGCGACTGAGGTCGACCCGCGTACGGCGCGCTATGTCAACGACAATCTTGCCGACTATCTGATCCCGGTGAATGCGGACGTCGATCAGGTCGATGTTATCCTGGTCCCGGAGCAGGACGATTTCGTCAATCCGGCCGGCGTGAAAGGCATGGGCGAGCTGGCGAACGTCGGCACCGCCGCCGCCGTCGCCAATGCGGTTTATCACGCGACCGGCATTCGTATTCGCCAATTGCCTATCCGGATCGACAAGCTGCTGGAGGTTTGATTCCCCGTCATGCCCGGTCCCGGATCAAGTCCGGGACACCCGCGGGAGGAAGTGCCCGCGGGCGGCCATGACGACCTGCAGCCCATACCAAAGTCTAAGCATGAAACTTCCCCGGCCCGGCCGCGTTTATATGGGCAACCCGCCTACGGCTTCTTCCAAGATAGGCGTGACGGAGGAAGAGATGCTCACGTGGTCGAGCTACACCTTGAGCGGCTCGCCGCAGCAGTGCGCGTTCTGCCGCCGTCCATTTCCCGCCGTCGATGGACGGCGCGAGGCGTTTCATTCGCGAGCCGCCGGCGGCTACTTCTGCGACGCGGAATGTGCGCGGAGCTTCATCGCAGCCACGGAAGAACGCCCGGAACGGAGAGCGGCATGAAACGCTGTGCCCATTGCAACAACTCGCTGGGCCTGATCTCGCATCGGCACTGGTCGTTGCGATTCTGCTCGCTGGCGCACAAGAAGGCCTATCTGCACAAGCTGCAACAGCACAAGCGGCAGCGGGAAGAGGCGCGCGTGGTCGGATATCTTCAGTGGCTGCACGCCAAGCCGCAGTGACGTAAAACGCAGCGGGCGATGATGAACGCCCGCTATTTGACTTGGAACAAATCCGAATGTCGGGTGCTTAACTATCCGGCGCGGC
>Ga0210408_10000414_pt1 | contig 56448 bp, 53 predicted proteins | sample IncBWH4MmetaG_FD_155471 | JGI IMG/M metagenome (GOLD analysis project Ga0210408, IMG submission 155471) | Forest soil microbial communities from Barre Woods Harvard Forest LTER site, Petersham, Massachusetts, United States - Inc-BW-H-4-M | ecosystem: Environmental > Terrestrial > Soil >... | reverse complement strand
CCTATATCGGCTACCGGTACTGGTACAACAAGTTCGGCACCGACCATAATGCGCCGCTGTTCTCGCAGATCGCACCCGGATCGTCGATCGAAAGCACGGCCTACGCGGGAATGACCTATCACTTCAAATGATCCGAAGGCTGCCGACGAATCGCATGCCCGGCCTCGCGCCGGGCATGTTCGTTTGGATTGTAGGGTGGGCTAACTAAGCCGGCGTGCCCACGTGTATTTGATGACGTCTCCGCGTGGGCACGCGCCTTCCGCCTTCGCGCTCCGCGCTTCTGCGGACCTCAAACCCGCCGTAGCCCGCGCAGCGAGCGAAGGCGGGTCGGCGCTTAGCCACCCTACGGCCCGACGTATCTTTCCCCCTGCACATACGTCGCGGTGACGGCGCGGTCGTCGCCCATGATCATCAGCACGAACAATTCCTCGTCGAGCCGATCGGCGACCGCCGCCATGCGCGCGCGCATCGCCGCCGTCGCGCGCGCGTTGAGCACCACGAGGTCGGCGTAGCGGCCAGGCGCGAGCGTGCCGATCTCCTGCTCGAGCCCGAGCGCGTGCGCGTTGCCGCGCGTCATCATGTGGAACGCGTGAAAGGCGGAAAGCTTCTGGCCGCGCAGCTGGAGGAGTTTGTAGGCCGCACCGGCGGTCTGCAGCATGGAATAGCTGGTGCCGCCGCCCACGTCGGTCGCGAGACTGACCCGCACCGGCCGCTCTTTTTTTGTCATCGCCGCGTGATCGAACAGCCCGGAGCCGAGGAACAGATTGGACGTGGGGCAGAACGCGGCCACGGTCCGCGTGCGCGACAACAGCGCCATCTCGTCTTCGGATAGGTGAATGCAATGGCCGAGCACCGTGGTCGGCCCGAGCAGGCCGAAGCGATCATAGACGTCGGTGTAGCTCGCGGCGTCCGGATAGGTTCGCCGCACCAAGGCGATCTCGTCGAGATTTTCGGCGAGATGACTCTGCACCAGGCAATCGGGATGCTCGCGCAGCAGCGTCCCGGCCGCCGCGAGCTGCTCCGGGGTCGAAGAGACGACGAAGCGCGGCGTGATCGCGTAGCGCGCGCGGCCGCGCTTGTGCCAGCGCGCGATCAACGCCTTGCTGTCCGCGTAGGACGAGGCCGCGTCGTCACGCAGCCCATCCGGCACGTCACGGTCCATCATCACCTTGCCGGCCGCGACCGCCATGCCGCGCCGCTCGGCTTCCTGGAACAGCGCGTCGGCCGAGTGCGCATGCACGCTGCAATAAACCAGCGCCGTGGTCGTGCCGTTGCGCAGCAATTCGTCGAGGAAGAAGCGCGCCTGTTGCGCCGCGAATGCCGGATCGGCGAATTTCTGCTCGGCCACGAAGGCGTAATTTTTCAGCCAATCGAGCAGCTGCAAGCCGAACGAGGCGATCGCCTCGATCTGCACGTAATGAATATGCGTGTCGATGAACCCCGGCATGATCAGCTGCTCGGGGTAACGGTCGACCGGCGTCTGCGGCGGCAACGTCGGGGTGATCGCCTGCGCGTCACCGACGGCAACGATGCGCCCGCCGTCGATCGCGACGATGCCGTCGGGCCAGTAGCGCACCGCATCGTCGCTCTCGGCCGGATTGCCCGCGAAACTCACCAGCCGTCCGCGCACCGCTCGCTGCATGTGGTACCCGTCGTGATAATTATCGTAGGGTGGGCTAAGGTGCCGTAGGGTGGGCTAAGCGCGCGCAGCGCGCGTGCCCACCACGCATTATCACGATTGCTCCGCGTGGGCACGGCCGCTTCGCGGCCTTAGCCCACCCTACCGGTAGATGGAACATCTCACATGACGCGCGGGTTCGCCGATATTCCCACGACTGCCTTTTTTCTGAGCAACGCGCGCGTGCCGGCGGCACTCTTGCGCGCCGACGGTATCCCTGCCGCGCCCGATGCGAACGGGTTGATCGCGTGCGACATCCACGTGAACGCCGGGCGCGTGGCCGCGCTTGCGCCGGCCGGAGCGGCGCGAGCGGGCAACGGCGGCGCCTCGCTCGACCTCGACGGCGGCATGGTGCTGCCGCGCCTGATCGATGCGCACACCCACATCGACAAGGGGCATATCTTCGCGCGCGCCCCCAATCCGGACGGGACGATCGCCGGCGCGCGCGCGACCACCATGGCAGATCGCGAGGCGAACTGGTCGGCCGAGGACGTGCGCGCGCGCATGGAGTTCGCGCTGCGCTGCGCCTTCGCGCACGGCACCATTGCGCTGCGCACGCATCTCGATTGCTACGGCAAGCAGACGTCGATCTCGTGGCCGGTGCTGGCCGAGGTGCGCGAGAAATGGAGAGACCGCATCGCGCTGCAGGCGGTGTCGAACTATCCGCTGTTCTTCGCCCTCGATGACGAGCCGCAGTTCCGGCACATCGTCGAGTTGACCGCGCGCCACGGCGGCATCCTCGGCGGCAACACCTTTCCGGGCGAGCCGATCCGCGACCTCGACAAGGCGCTCGACCGCGCGTTCGCGGCGGCGAAGACGCACGGCCTCGACCTCGATTTCCACGTGGACGAGAGCCACTCCGAACAGGCGCGCTCGCTCGGCGCGATCGCCGACGCGGCAATGCGTAACAAATTCACCGGCCGCGTGACGGTCGGGCACTGCTGCTCGCTCGCGCTCTACGGTGACAACGGGCGCGCCGACACCATCGCCCGCGTCGCCGACGCAGGGCTCGCCGTGGTGTCGCTCCCCATGGTCAACATGTATCTGCAGGACCGCACCGGCGGGCGCACACCGCGCTGGCGCGGGGTCGCGCCGCTGCACGAACTCGCGGCGGCCGGCGTCGACGTGATGGTGGCGAGCGACAACACGCGCGATCCGTTCCACGCCTACGGCGATTTGGATTTGATCGAGGTCTTCCGCGAGGCGACGCGCATCGCCCACCTCGACCATTGCGAACGACCGTGGATCGAGGCGGTCACCACAACGCCGGCGCAGGTCATGGGGCTCGATAGGGACGGCCGCATTGCGGTCGGCGGGCCGGCGGATCTGATCGTGACGCGCGCCCGCACGTTCAACGAGTTGCTGTCGCGCCCGCAAGCGGACCGCATCGTGCTGGTCGCGGGCCGCCCGATCGACACGACGTTGCCGGATTACCGGGAGTTGGATCGATTGATGAGTTGAGGAGCTTGCCATGCCTTATGACGAAAATACCGCAGCGCGCGTGCGCAAAGTGTTGGCCGGCCGGCGCGACGTGATCGAGAAGAAGCTGATGGGCGGCCTGAGCTTCATGGTGAACGGCAGCATGAGCTGTTCGGTCAGCGGCCGGGGCGGACTGCTGGTGCGCGTCGGCGAGGCCTACGAGGACGCGCTGCGCGAGCCGTACGCCGCTGCCGTGGAAATGCGCGGGCGCGTCATGGGCGGCTTCGTGCGCGTGGCGCCGGAGGGCTACCGCACCGAGGCGGCGCTCAAGAAATGGGTCGAGCGCGGCGTCACCGCCGCCGCCGAGCGCCCGGCGACGAAGGCACGCGGCAAGACGAAGCGCGGGGCAAAGAAGAAATCGTAGGGTGGGCTAAGCCCGCGGGCACTTCGTCCCGCGGGCGTGCCCACGCGCTTGCACGGTCATTGCAAAAATCCGCGTGGGCACGGCCGCTCCGCTTCGCTACGCGGCCTTAGCCCACCCTACGACGCGGATGCGCAAATATGCGAAATCGCCTTTTCAAATTCTTGCTGCTCCAACCGCAATACTCTCTCCGATTTTGACAACAAACCGCCTTCGTCTTCGCGAAGCCGCGTCGAGAGCGGGCTATCCTTCTTTGCGACAATGCAGGGACAAGGATCCCAGCCGGTTGTTCGCTTGCAGATGACGATTACGTCCGTGTCGGTCCCAGCCGATTGAAGCAACTCCTCCAGTCTGTAGAACCCATCGGAGGCCATGATCAACATGGTCCCATCCCCGCGCAGAAGCGAGAGAGCCGCGGCAATCGATGCCTGGGCAAGCTCGATCGGCGCGTTTGTGTTTCCGTGAAAATTATGAAAGATCGCACCGTAGTTATCGTAGATAAAATGATAACCCGCTTTGGGCAGGCGAACCTCTGTCGGAAATCTTCCAATGTATTGATTGTGCAAGAACGGAGAAGCGCGCGCAGCGTACAAATCCAACAAGCCCTTTTCATGTAAAGACGGCTGTTTTATCCGGTCATGAACGCTGTCCCGGCAAAATATCAAATACGGATTGAGCGGCGTCAGCGAAACGGTATCGATTTTTGCCCCAGGCAGGAGGCGGTTCATGGTCGCGCACGCAACGCCGGCTCCCGGTCCCAATTCCAGCAATCGGGCAGCCGGTTCGTCGCGGTATAAACCAAGGAGTTGTCTCGCAACGAACGACAGCGGCCTCGTGTTCGTATGCTTCAGTAGAACCGTCGACCCGTCTCCATCGGCAATGTGGCGGTAGTCGTCGGAAGCAATAAGCCTGTCAGCGTCTTGGCACGTGTAGTCGATGAGCCCGTCTTGCTCGGCCCGGCGAATGCCTTCCAGATACCAGTCGCTTCGATCCGGTCTGAACGACATCTACGACTGCTCACCGTCCGTGTCGGTAAAGTACGACTAAAGCTGCCCGGTCTATTTGGGCAACCGAACCGACTGGCTTTCTCCCATCCTGCCGTCGACGGACATCCGGCAGATATACACGCCGCCGCCCAGCGGCTGCCCCCTGTCGTCGGTACCGTCCCATACGACCGTGTGCCTTCCGGCCTGCTGCCCCACGCCGTCGACAAGCGTTCGCACGTGAAAGGCGAAGTGATTCCATATGCCCACGAAAACATTCCGGGCGTCTTGCGGCAGCACATAGGTCATTTCAACGGAACGGCTGCTGAAATTGGGCGTGTGGGACAAAGCCAACCCCGCAGGTTGCGGGCCGGGAGCCTGCACGGCAGCCGATACACTCACGTGAAGATCGGGAGCCGCACGCTTGTAAACTTTTGCTCCGCTGCAATACCCCGTCGAAACGGGATTGCCCAGCAACCGGTACCGGTTGATCTTTATCCTCGGGTCCGTACTCGGATTACCCGGGGTGTTGTTTTGGGCTGTCCACGATCTGCCCCCGTCGACGGTCACGCTGTTGAAAAGCCCCTCGAAATCTTCGGACCATCCACCGACCCAACCGGATTGCGCATCGACGAAGCCCACGCCCTCGAGGTCCGTGTTGATCGCGTGGCCGGCGCTGTCGACGATCGGCACACGCACCCAGGTCTCTCCCCCGTCGGTCGTTTTCAGAATTGCTGCCGTGCTGAAGTTCTCCAATGAAACAAATCCGGTCATCGCGTCGATGAATTGAATCTTCCAACCCCACTCGCCGCAATCAAAGCCGGCGACCCCGGCGGCCTTGTTCACCCATGTTGCCCCGCCGTCCGTCGTCTTGAGAACCACCGGTTTGAGCTGGGAATATTGCGGGTGCGTTTCATAGCCCCGCTTGAGTGGCGCGCAGGACGGGTCCTTTTTCCCGCCGACGATCCACCCGGTGTTCGCGTCGGAAAAATATACGTCGATGAGATTATCGGCCTGCTGACTGAGGTCCACGTGTGTCCAGGTGGCGCCGCCATCGGTGGTCTTGACCAATCCGGGACCCGGTGAATTCGGGTCGTTTGTTCCGGCTCCGTAAACGATGTTTTCGTTGACGGCGTACATGCCGCAAATCCCGGTGGGCGACGTGTCGGGCATGTTGGTGACATTGCTCCATGTGTCGCCGCCGTCGGTGGTTCGATGCAGCAGAACCTGCAGAAAGCTTTTCGTGCCGTCGTCGGAGGCCACTGCCCCGACCCAGCCGATTTTCCGGTTTGCCCATGCCATGCAGCGCAGGTACGGAAAAGCTGCCGAATTCGGGTCGATGAACTTCTTCTGCGGCCAGGTATCACCGCCATCCGTCGTTTGGCAGATTTGTCCGTTGCTGTTCACCAACCAGCCGGTCTTTTCGTCGAAGAACCAGATGTCATCGGTACGGGAATTTGCCGTCGGCGACTTCGTTGCCACCCACTTCCAATCCGCCGCTGTACTCATTGGTTGTCTCTCCCGAACGGCATTCAAGCTCAGCACGGAGCAACCGAAAATGGATCACAACATCGGGTCGGGCACAAGAAAGGGCTTGCCTTCGCTGCGCGCGCCGCCGGCACCGCGATGACGTAGGTTGGGCGAAGCGGGCGGAGCGCAGCGCAGCCCATAGCCGACGCTTTGCGTCGGCGTTCTTCAAAATAAGAGCGGCGGCCGAAGGCTGCCTATGCCCGCGCGGCCACCTTGCGCATGATACTTGAATTAAAAAGGCCTTCAAGGCAAGATTGGCCGGCACGAAACTGGGGATGCTGCAATGTTCCAAACACGAACGATTCTCCTGGCATTAACGTGCCTCTCCATTTACTGCGGTCAGCCGGTCACTCAATCCAAATCGCAAGATTCCCTGAAGATAGAGGATGCCGATTTGGCCTGCGATCGAAACACCACGCCTCCTTCGGATTCCAATTTCCCCAAGGGGTTCGACTACCCAAAGAACCAGGACGTCCCCACTTGGGTGCAGAATCGCAAGGGCCACCGCATACGTGTGCACGCATGGTGCCTTTTTGCCGGCCTGAACCAGCATACCAATCCCAGTGACCCCAATTCGCCCTTCAACTGGCAGACATGGAAAACCTCGACCCAGGCTTTTCCCTTTCAGTACAATCCTTGGAAAAGCGTTGTGGGGGAAGCCCTGCCCAAACGGCCTGTTACGCTAAATTCCCGGAACTTTGCCAACGCAAAAGCCGGCGGCTCCAACCCCATCAATAATGATCCCCCCGTGTACCCGATCAGGGACAAGGTTGCGAGCGATTACCCAAAGTGCGCAGTGCCGATTCCCGGCTTTGAGAGCAGGAAGTGGTATCAGCTCAACGACGGCGAACGCATGCAGAGCAACGGGGATATCATGGTGGCCGGCGTGATCTACAACGACGCCGCCATCAAACATATTCACGGAAAGACTCGCGCCACACCGCCGCTTTACAACGCCGTCGCCCTCAATGGCCGTTTACCCAAGGGCAAGAATGACCCCCCGAACGCCATCCCCTGGTTCCCCGCTGCTTCGATTGTTCTCAAGCCGATGTTCTGGCCGGTACAGAAAAATGGCTACACGGTTCTGCCCGTTTGGGACTGGGATGCTCATAAACCCGGCTCTGCGGCCGACGGCCAATACGCGGGCTACGAAATGCAGAAGTTCTGGACCCGCGCCGTCGCCATTACCCCCATCGCCTCGGTGCCACCCTCGACGCTCCAGTATCTCCATGGCGTCTGGGACAGCACGGGCAGCAATCAGATAGGGCCGATCACCTATAACAGCACGGACTTCCAGGTGGTCTCCGTCAACGACTTCTATCATCGCCAACTGAAGAAGGCCGATCTGGACGCGCTTTCCCCTTGCGACCGCGCCTTGCTGGATGCGTCCGCTTACTGGGCCTACAATCGAGCGTTTGAACCCGACGATTACGTTGTGCTCGTCGCCATGCACATCATGACAAAGGAGCAGCAGGATTGGACTTTTCAATCGCTGTGGTATCACCCGGACGCGGACAACGACTCGTGTCGTTTTTGTAAGTGGCGGCCGACCAACCTCACAGACAAGACATTCCGGCATTACCTTCTCACTACCACCTACGGCACGACCCAGGGATCAGGAAACAACTATTACTGTCCTCCCAACACACCAAACTGCTGTCCCCCGAACACACAAAACTGTGCAGTCATGTGGCCCGTCGCTTACAATCCCTACATCGAGCTGGCAGCGTCGCATCCAATCACCACCAACTGCATGAACTGCCATCATCGAGCCGCCTGGCCGCCGGTCGCATCGCAGAAAAAGCCCGACGAGGGCCGCACCTCCTCTTACCTGCAGGACACTCCACCCAATCCGAATGTGTTGGAAAAGTATCCGTGGGGTGCGTCCATCTTCAACGGCTTGGTCACTCTCGACGCGATGTGGGCCGTGAGCGACCGTGCCGGTTATCCGAAGGGCTCAAAAAAGAGATAACATACGTAGGGTGGGCTAACCCGCGGGCACTTCGTCCCGCGGGGTGCCCACCATTTGTTTGTCCCGCGCGGGCACGCGCGCTTCGCGCCCTTAGCCCACCCTACGGTATTTTCGCTATCTCCTGCTCCCCGTGTTCCTCGAGGAGCGCATGCAGGCGGCGGCGCATGATCATGCCGGGACGATCGGAGGGCATGTGCATCTCGAGCTTGCGGCTCATGTCGACGACGGCGTCGGGGTCGGTCGATTCCAATATGTCGCGGTCCTCGGCGATGATCACCGCGTCCCAGTCGATCAGTTCCTGGGTCGAGCAGTCCTCCTCGCGGTCGTTGCGGAACAAAATCTGCACCAGCTGAATGCTGCCGTCATCGATCGGCGTCGCCGAATTGAAGATGATGTGGCGCAGCCCCGAAGGGTATTCGATGTCGAGGCGGCGGCAGAACGGCAGGTACCAGGCGTTGCGCATGTGGCGCTTGGTGATCGGTTCGGTTGTGCCGGTGACGCGGAAGGCGACCGGCGGATTCTTGATCGTCACGGTCGACTCGGCGCGGAAGCCGTCGTCGGTCTCGATGATTTCATAGCCTTCGGGCTTGGGCTGGTCGGCCTGGCCGAAGGTGCCGCGATGAACGAAGGAGAAATGCGCGTTGTCGAAGGAATTTTCCATCATGCGCAGCGGCGCGGTGTTCCAGCGGTCGTCGAACTGATGGATGCGCCGGTACCCGGGGTCGCGCTCCTCGGGCAGGTCGGGGATGGCCTTAAGCGGATCGTCGAGCGCCACCCAGACGTAGCCGTAGCGCTCTTCGCAATGGAACGCGGTCGCCTGCGCCTCCGGGATCGGCTGCTCGAACGGGAACTGCGGCACGTTCACGAGCTTGCCGGTGCGGTCGTATTCCCAGCCGTGATAGCCGCACACGATGTGGCCGTCGCGACACCAGCCCTTGGACAGTTTCGCGGTGCGGTGGCAGCAGCGGTCCAGAAGCGCGGCCGGCTTTCCCACCTCGTCGACAAACAAAACGATATTCTCGCCGAGCAAGGTGAACGGCTTCGGCCCGTCGGCGAGCTTGTCGAGCGGCACGGTCGCGTACCAGAACCGGCGCAAGACCTTCTGTTTGGTGCTGAGCATCACGTCCTCCCGGGATAATGTTCAAGCGGCGAGCTTCGCGACAACGCACGCGGCGTCGTGGCGCAGGCGGGCAAGATCGAGGCCGGGCACGGCGCCGTTGTCGACCACGCGGCGGCCGCCGACGAAGAGATGGCGCACATGCACGGCCCCGGCGGAGGTGACCGGGCCGACCAGCGGATCGTGCAGGCCGAAGTAGCGCGGGCTCGCGAGGTCGAAGATCGCGATGTCGGCGAGCTTACCAGGCGCGATCGTGCCGATGTCAGGGAAGCCGAGCACGTGCGCGCCGCCGGCGCTCGCCCAGCGCACCACGTCCTCGACGCTCACCACCTCGGCGCCCTTGGCGGCGCGATGGGTGTGCCAGGCGCTGTGCATCTCGCTGATCATGTCGGCGGATTCGTTCGACGCGGCGCCGTCGACCGCGAGCGACACCGCGCCGCCGAGCGCCGCGACCTTCTCGACCGGCGCGATGCCGGAGCCGAGGCGGCAGTTCGACTGCGGGCAATGGGCAAAGCCGGTCTGCGTCTCCACCAGCAACCGCACCTCGTCGTCGTCGAGATGCACGAGGTGCGCGAACCACACGTCCGGCCCGACCCAGTCGTGGTCGGCCATCCAGGCGAGCGGGCGCTTGCCGTAGGTGGCGAGGCAATATTCGACGTAATCCTTCGTTTCAGACAGATGGCTGTGAATGCGCAGCCCCATCCGGCGCGCCGCGGCGGCGATCACTTTCAGCTCGGCGGCCTCCACCGCCCAGGGAGGCGTGGTGGGCGCGAAGGCAACGCGGCGCCGGCTTTCCGGCGAAGGGTCGTGATAACGCTGCGCGCAGCTCTCGACCGACTTGATCATGCGGTCGAGCGGCTCGGTCGGCATCGGGATGATTTCCGGCGTGTCGAAGGTGCGCGCCTTGGTGGCGCCGCCGCGGCAGAACACGAGGCGCAGCCCCAGCTCCTCCGCCACGTCGAAAATCACGTCGGCCGGATCGAAGCGATAGCTCTCGGCGAACATATAGTGATGGTCGGCGGCGGTGGTGGTGCCGGAAAGCAGCAGCTCGACGAGGCCGATGCGCGCGGCGGTGCGCAGCGCCTCCTCGTCGATCTTGTGCCAGAAGGTGTAAGGCACGGCGCGCAGCCAGCCGAACAGCGGCAGGTCGATGCCGCCGCGCACGCCCTTGAGGATGCTCTGGAACAGATGATGATGGGTCGAGACCAGCCCGGGGTAAATCACGCAGCCGGAAGCGTCGATGATCTCATCGCCCGGCTGCGGCGTGAGCGCGCCGACTTCGGTGATACGGCCGCCGGTGAAACGGACGGCGCCGGTCGCGCGCATGGCCGCCCCCGGCAGGCCGGTGAAAATCCCCTCGGCGCCGACGATCAGCGTCATTTCTCAGGCCCCACTTCGCTTTCGTGCCATTCGCCGAGCGCGAGCTTCGACAAAGCGACCATGATCCCAAACAAAATTACACCGGCCAGCGTGATCAGGAACAGGGCCGCGAACATGCGCGGGATGTCGAGCTGGAATCCCGATTGCAGGATTTCGTAGGCGAGGCCGGCGCTGCGCCCGCCGGTGCCGGCGACGAACTCGGCCACCACGGCGCCGATCAGCGCGAGCCCGCTCGAAATGCGCAGGCCGCCGAAGAAATAAGGCAGCGCGCTCGGGATGCGCAAGCGGTAAAGCGTTTGCAGCCGGCCGGCGCGGTTCATGCGAAACAGGTTCACGAGCCCCGGATCGACGCTGCGCAGGCCAAGCGTGGTGTTGGAGATGATCGGGAAGATCGCGACCACGGTGGCGCACACGGTAAGCGCCAGTTGCGTGTTTTTCACCAGGATGATGATGAGCGGCGCGATCGCGACGATCGGCGTGACCTGCAGCAGCACCGCGTAGGGGAAGAGGCTCATCTCGATGGCGCGGCTCTGCACGAACAAAAACGCGACGAGCGTGCCGATGACGATGGCGGCCGCAAAGGCCTGGAAGGCGATGCGCAAGGTGATGGCGAGCGCGCGCAGCAGGGTCCCGCCGTCTTCGGCGAACCTGGCGGCGATTTCGCTCGGTTTGGGGAACAGGAAAATCGGGATATGCGCGGCGCGGCAGACGAGTTCCCAGACGATGACGACGAAGATTCCAACCAGCAGCGGCGCCGCGATCCGCATCACCGGCTCGGATTGAACCCACGGCCGCATCGCTCGCACCTCAGCAGCCCGCGGCGGAAGAGACTTCGGCGAGCCAGCCGGACAGCGCGCGGCAATATTCCGCAAAGCGCGAGCTGTCGCGGAACGCGCCGGCGCGCGGCTGCGGCTCGTCGATCATCATCGTCTTGAACACCTTGCCGGGGCGCGCCGCCATCACCACGACGCGGGTCGACAGGAACACCGCCTCGTAGATGGAATGCGTGACGAACACGGTCGTGAGCTTGCGCTCCCACCACAGCCGCACGAGGTCGGCGTCGAGGCGGTTGCGGGTGAACTCGTCGAGTGCCCCGAACGGTTCGTCCATGAGCAGAAGGTCGGGGTCGGTGACGAGCGCGCGCGCAATCGACACGCGCATGCGCATGCCGCCGGAGAGCTGGCGCGGATAATGGCGCGCGAAGCCGTCGAGGCCGACGTGGGCGAGCGCGGCCTGGGCGTGCGCCTTCCCTTGCGCTGGCGGCACGCGCGCGAGATCGAGCGGCAGGCGCACGTTGGCCTCGACCCGCGCCCACGGCATCAGAGTCGGATCCTGGAACACGAAAGCGAGGCGGCGGCCGCTGGAACCGATGCGGTCGAAGCCGCCGCGCCACCAGAGAATGCGTCCGTCCGACGGTTCGATCAGGTTCGCCATCAGCTTGAGCACGGTACTCTTGCCGCAACCGGACGGACCGATCAGCGTGAGGAACTCGCCGCCGCCCACGGCAAGATCGATGGGAGCAAGCGCGCGCGTGCCGTCGGAATAAATCTTCTCCGCGGACAGCAATTCGACCACCGGCGCGGCGTCGGCCGTGGCCTGGCGAACAGACGATCCCTCGTTCAGAGCGAGCACAGCAAACTCCGCCGTCATCCTGAGGAGGTCGCGCGCTTTGGCGCGCGACCGTCTCGAAGGATGGCCACAAGCACCGAGCCTGCTTCCATCCTTCGAGACGGCCGCTCGCGAACGCGAGCGGCCTCCTCAGGATGACGATGAGTTTGTTGCACGCGTTGCACCGTCGTCACATCGCCAGCTTCAAATCTTTCACGAACCGGTCGGTGAAGCCGGCCTTCCAATCGACCTCGGGCTTGAGCAGGCCAGCGCCGACCATGTAGTCGTAGGTCGCCTTCCAGCGCGCCGCGGTGATGATGCCGATGCCCATCGTTGCCGCGTCGCCGCCGTCGAGAACCTTGAGCTTTTTGAGCTGTTCGATTCCGAAGGCGATCTGGTCGTCCGCCATCTTCGGATTGTCGGCCTTGATGAGCGCGTTGGCGGGCGCGGGATCGCTCATGTAGCTCTTCCAGCCCTCGAGCGACGCCTTGACGAAGCGCGCGACCACGTCGGGATTCTTTTCCACGAAGGGACGCGTCGTCACCAGGGTGGTGCCGTAGGGCGGATAACCGTCGTTGGCGAACAGAAAGAATTTCACCGGCACGCCCTGCTTGAGCGCCTGGAAGGGCTCCGAGGACGGATAGGACTGCTGCGCCGTGTTGTTGTCGGCGAAGAACGGCTGGAGATTGAAGGTGTAGGGCTTTGTTTGCTCTTCGGTGTAGTGATACTTCGCCTTGAGCCATGGCCACCAGGTGGTGCGCCCGGGCGTCGCGACCAGGATCGTCTTGTCTTTCAGGCCGCCGAGGCTCGCGACGTCGTCGTGTGTCATCATCCCCTGCAGGTCGTATTGGAACGACGTCGCGACGGTGATCAGCGGGAAGCCCTGTTCCAGGCCTTTGAGGACCTGAAAGTCATAACCCATCATCAGATCGGTCTCGCCGGCGAGCAGAAGCTGCATGCCGTTGACCTGCGGGCCGCCCATCTTGAGCGTCACGTCGAGCCCGGCCTTCTCGTAGAGGCCGGTCGCCTTGGCCTGATAGAAGCCGCCGTGCTCGGCCTGCGCGAACCAGCTGGTAATGAACGTGACCTTGTCGGCGGCGAGCGCCGCGGATGACAGCATGGCGGCGCCGAGCACCGCTGCGGCAAGCGACGTGACGAGGGATTTTGCGAGCTTCATCGGCATGGCGCACCTCGGGATGGAATGGCCTGCCAAAGGCCAAGCAAACGCAATGCCACCCGCACGGCCGTCGTCATCGCGCGGGCGCGCCGGCCTCGAGCCACGCGGCCAGGGTGGCGCGTTCATCCCCCGTCATCTCGGTGACGTTGCCGGGCGGCATGGCGTTCGAGCGCACCGCGTAGAGGCCGATCAGTTTCGCCTGGCGGTGGATGCGCGCGGGCTCGTCGAACATCACGCCGCCCGGCGCCGCCGGGATGCCGGCCCACACCGGCTGCGCGGCGTGACACATGCTGCAGCGGGACAGCACGATGTCGTCGACCGCCGCCACGTCGACCTTGGCGGGCGCGGCGCCGGTCGTCGCCGCGCGCGGGCCGGCGGCGGAAAGCCAGGCGATCGCCACCATGCCGGCCGCCGCCGCCGCCCAGGTCCACCACGGGCTGCCCAAGCCGGCGTGGCGCGAATTATAGAAGTGGCGAATCAGTGGCCCGAGCAGCAGCACGATCGCGACGATCAACCAGTTGTAGCGGGTGGCAAACAGCAGCGGATAATGATTGCTGATCATCAGCAGCACGACCGGCAAGGTGAGATAGTTGTTGTGCACCGAGCGCTGCTTGCCTTCGTAATTCCAGCGCGGCTCGGGCACCTCGCCGGCGATCAACGCCTTCACGCTCTTCTTCTGGTTCGGGATGATTACCACGAACACGTTGGCGACCATCATGGTGCCGATCAGCGCGCCGATCTGCGTGAAGGCGCCGCGGCCGGAGAACACCTGGGTGAAGGCGTAGGTGAGCGCGACCAGGAACACGTAGCCGATCAGCGCCAGCGCCAGCTCATGCTTGCCGAGCGGCGAGCGGCACATCGCCTCGTAGGCGAGCCAGGCGAGCGCGAGGCTGCCGAGCCCGACGGCGCCGGCGGCGAGCGGGGAAAGGTCGAGCACGGATTTGTCGATTAGGAACAGCTCCGCGCCGAAGTAATAAACGACGATCAACAGCGCGAAGCCGGAGAGCCACGTGGTGTAGGCCTCCCATTTGAACCAGGTCAGCTCGTCGGGCATGCGCGCCGGGGCGACCAGATATTTGACCATGTGATAAAAGCCGCCGCCGTGCACCTGCCAGGCGTCGCCCTGCACGCCGGCCGGCAGCCCCTCGCGCGGCTTGAGGCTCAAGTCGAGGTGAATAAAATAGAACGAACTGCCGATCCAGGCGATACCGGCCACCACGTGCAGCCAGCGCAGGATCATGCTGACCCATTCGTGCAGGATCGGATCGAGCGCGTCCATGAGTATTCCCCGTTGCCCGTCATGCCCGGCCCCGGATCACGTCCGGGGCAGGCTCTTGTGCCGGGCATCCACGTCTCAGCGCCGCTAAGAAAGCAAGACGTGGATGGCCGGGACAAGCCCGGCCATGACGTTCGATGGCCGCTGAGAGCATGCGCTGCCGAAAATTTCAGCGCCGCCGCCCAAGGAAGCGGCACGCCGCGGGGGTTGCGCGGCCGCGATTCGTAGGGTGGGCTAAGGCCGCGAAGCCAAGCGGAGCGGATAGCCGACGCTTCGCGTCGGCGTTCTTCAACGCTAAGAACGGCGGCCGAAGGCCGCCTATGCCCACGCGTGGGCACGCGCCTGCGGCGCTTAGTTAGTTTAGCCCACCCTACGGCATACGGATGAGGTGAAACGAATGGACCTAGCGCTCGCCGGTCGCGTCGCGATCATCACCGGGCCGGCCAAGGGGATGGGCGCGGCGGTGACGCGCGCGTTCGCGCGCGAGGGCTGCCGGCTCGCGCTCATCGGCCGCGACGTGGAGGCGATCGCGCCGGTGGCCGACGAAGTGACCGCGGCGGGCGCCAACGTGATCGTCATCAAATGCGACGTGACCGACGCGGCGCAATGCGCGGAGGCCGCGCGCCGCACGCAATCGGCCTACGACGGCCGCATCGATATTCTCGTCAACGTCGCCGGCGGCTCGGGACCGGTCGGCAAGACCGGCTGGGAGACGACGCCGCAAGAGTTCGACGACGTCGTCGCGCTCAACATGCGCGGCTGTTTCAACACCATGCGGGCGGTGCTGCCGGTCATGATCGCGCAGCGCTACGGCAAGGTCGTCAACGTGGGCGGCACCTTCGGCATGCGCGGGCGCGCCGGGCGCATGGCGTACTCGGCGTCGAAATGGGGCCTGCGCGGCATCACCAAAAGTTTCGCGCTCGAAGCCGGCCCGCACAACATCAATGTCAATTGCGTGGCGCCCGGCATGGTGGACGGCCCGCGCTTCCGAGAGAAGGTATGCGCCGACATGGCGCGCCGCCTCAACATCACGGTCGAGGAAGCGGCCGCGCGGCACGCCGCCGACTACGCGCTGCGCCGCGTCTCGACCGACGCGGACGTGGCGAACGCGTGTTTGTTCCTGGCGAGCGACGCGGCGCGCCAGATCACCGGCGTCGATCTCCCGGTCGACGGCGGCTGGGCGATGCTGTGAGCCGGGGATGAGTGTGGACCTCATCATCCGTGGCGGCCAGGTGGTGACGCCCGACGCGGTGTTTAAGGCGAGCGTCGCCATCGACGGCGGCGCGATCGTCGCGGTCGGCGCCGACGAGCTGATGCCGCAAGCGCGCGAGTCGCTCGACGCGCGCGGCCTGCACGTGCTGCCGGGCGCGATCGACGTGCACGTGCACTTCCGCGACCCCGGCTATCCACACAAAGAGGACTTCGCGAGCGGAACGGCGGCCGCGGCGTTCGGCGGCGTCACCACCGTATTCGACATGCCGAACACGATCCCGCCGACCGGCACGGCCGCTGCGCTCGCCGCCAAACAGAAAATGGCGGCGGAAAAGGCGCACGTCGATTTCGGCCTCTACGGTTTGCTGGGCGAGGACACGATCGGCGCCGTGCCGGAACTGGTCGACGGCGGCGCGATCGGCTTCAAGCTCTACATGGGCAACACGTTCGGGAAGATCCCCTCGCCTTCCACCGGCGCCATGCTGGAGGCGTTCGAAACGGTGGCGCCGACCGGCAAGCGCATCTCGCTCCATGCCGAAACAAATTCGATCATGGAGCGGCGCGAGACCCAGCTGCGCGCGGCCGGCCGCACCGAGGCGCTCGCCCATATCGCCTCGCGGCCGGCGGTGGTCGCGGTCGAAGCGGTGAGCCGCGCCGCGATCATCGCCGAATGGACCGGCGCGCGCATCCATGTGCTGCATATTTCCTCGGCCGAAGAGCTGCGCCCGTTGCGCGAAGCCAAGGCGCGCGGGGTCGACGTCACCGGCGAGACCTGCCCGCATTATCTGATGCTCTCGACCGACGATTATGCGCGGCTCGGCGGCGTCATCCGGGTCAATCCGCCAGTGCGAGAAGCACGCAACCAGGAACCGCTGTGGGCGGCGATCGCCGACGGCACGATCGATCTGATCGCCACCGACCATGCGCCGCACGCAATCGAGGAAAAGACGCGCAACGACATCTGGACGGTCGATGCCGGCTTTCCCGGCGTCGAGACGCAGATGCCGCTGATGCTCACGGCGGTGAACGCCGGGCGCATGAGCATTTGCGATTACGTGCGGCTCGCCGCCGCGGCGCCGGCGAAAATCTGGGGGCTTTATCCGAAGAAAGGCGCGATCCACCCGGGCGCCGACGCCGACATCGCGCTCGTCGATCTTGCGCGCGAATGGACGATCGACGACGCCAAGCTGCAGTCGCGCGCGAAAATCACGCCGTGGAACGGGTACCGCGTGCAGGGCCTGCCGGTGCACACTTTGGTGCGCGGACGCTTCGTCATGCGCGACCGGCAACTGGTGCCGCAGACGCGTGGCTGGGGCCGCTCGGTGCACGCGATCCAGCACATGCCGCCGGCGCAGGTGCGCAACGCCGAGCAAACAAGCGCCGCGATCGTGCGCGCACACGGGGAAATGTGATGCCGAGCGCCAAGGTCCATCGCATCTCCGCCAGCGCGCCCGACGACGTGAGCGGGATCGAGGCGGCGATCGCCGGGAATCGCATCGATCCCGCCGGCATCGTCGCGATCTTCGGCAAGACCGAGGGCAACGGCCTCGTCAACGATTTCTCGCGCGGCTTCGCCACTCAGTCGCTCGGAATGATGCTCGCGCGCCACCTGCCGCGCGAGCGCGCCGCCGAGGTGTGCCTCGTGATGTCGGGTGGCACCGAAGGCGCGATGGCGCCGCATTTCGTGGTGTTCGAGCGCAGCGAAACGAACGGCGGCCGCGAGCCTGCGCTCGCGCTCGGGCGCGCGCATACGGGCGCCGTGGCGGCCGAGCATCTCGGCCGGCTCGCCCATGTGGACGCGGTCGCGGCTGGCGTACGCGCGGCGATGCATGATGCCGCCATCGCGGATCCGGCCGACGTGCACTTCGTGCAGGTCAAATGCCCGTTGCTGACAGCGACGCGCGTTGCCGCCGCGGAGGCGCGCGGCGCCAAGGTTGCGGTGCGCGACACGCTCAAGTCCATGGGACTCTCGCGCGCGGCAAGCGCGCTCGGCGTCGCGGTGGCGCTGGGCGAAATCGACCGCGCGACACTGACCGACGCGACGATCGGCGTCGACTTCTCCCGCTGGTCGGGCCGCGCCAGCTGCTCGGCCGGCATCGAGCTGCTCAACAACGAGATCGTGGTGCTCGGCATGTCGGCGAAGTGGTCGGGGCCGCTGGCGATCGAACACGCGGTGATGAGCGACGCGCTCGACGTCGAGCCGGTGCGCGCGGCGCTCGCGCGGGCGGGCCTTGCGAGCGCCGGGCAACTGGCGGAAGCGGAACGCCAACGCCTCGTCGCCCTGCTCGCCAAGGCCGAGGCGAGCAGCCGCGGCCGGCTGCGCGGCCATCGCCACACCATGCTCGACGATTCCGATATTTCATCGACGCGCCACGCGCGCGCGTTCGTCGCCGGCGCGCTCGGCGGCCTTATCGGCCACGCGGAAATCTTTGTTTCCGGCGGCGCCGAGCATCAGGGCCCGGACGGCGGCGGCCCGGTGGCGGTGATCGTGGAGCGAACGTAGGGTGGGCTAAGCGGCGCGCCTTCGCGCCGCGTGCCCACGCGGCCTTGGCAACCAAACAAACATTCGCGTGGGCACGGCCGCTACGCGGCCTTAGCCCACCCTACGATTCCCACGCCCCCTCATGCACGGCCGCGGCCTCGTCCTCGAGCAGCGGGCCGAGCACCTCGACCGGACGCTGGCCGGCGGCGAAGACCACGCGGCACGGCAGGTCGAGAGTGGGATTCTCGGCATGATCGCCGGTGATTGTTTTGAGGCGGCGCTCGCTCAGGCCGTAGACGAGGCGGCCGATGCCGGCCCAGTAGATCGCGCCCGCGCACATCGCGCAGGGCTCGGCCGAGGAATACATCGTGCTGCGGGCGAGCAACGTCGGTGCGAGCGTGCGCGAGGCTTCGGTCGCCAGCAGGCGCTCGGCGTGAGCGGTCATGTCGCGGTCGGGCAGATAGCCGTTCTCGCGTTCGATCAAAACGTCGCCGTCCGGACCCACCAGAATCGCCGCGAACGGATGGTTGCCGTGCGTGCGCGCGCGCCGCGCCACCGCGAACGCGCGGCGGAGGAAAGCTTCGTCGTCACGTGGGAAAGACATGGTCACAGCGTACATGTGGCGCGCGATGAGGCATGCCCATAACGCGGGCACACATCACAAGTTTGCGTGAGCGGGGATAGCGGCGCGCCGGAGCCGGTCTAACTCAAAGAACGCCGCGGCGCGACGGAACTGACGACGCGCCGCCATGAAACAGGAGATTCAGATGAGTGTCACAGTGAAGAACGCCGCGCTCGCGATCGGCTTCGTGCTCGCGGCCGCCGGCGGGGCGCCGGCGTGGTCGCAAACCGCGCAGGATCCGTATGCCGGCTACCAGGGCAACCGCCCGGCGCAATGGTATCCCACCCCCTACGGCGGCGCGTACTACCAGGGTAACGCTCCGGCGCAATGGTATCCCCTCCCCGACGGCGGCGCATCCGCCCATCCTTACACCGGTCGCTGAGCCGGTCGATCGAGGCCACACGATAACCCCGCACGCCGTGCGCGTGCGGGATGGTGAACATTTGGGCAGCGTGATCGCGCGGCGCCGCCCTGCAGTCGCAACCGCCGCGTAGCGCAAGCAAATCAATGGGTTGCCCGGCCGGTAGGCTCCGGCGCGGCTGGCATATGGCTTGCTTAACTTCCGGTCATCGTCACCGCGGGCGGGGACATGGCCGGCGCACCTCTCGAACTCGTCGCACTGACCAAGCGTTACGGCGGCACCACGGCGGTCGATTCGATCGACCTGCGGGTGCCGGCCGACACCTATTGCTGCCTGCTCGGGCCGTCGGGCTGCGGCAAGACCACGACGTTGCGGCTGATCGCCGGGCATGAGGCCGCGACCGCCGGCGACATCATTCTCGGCGCCAGCAACGTCACCGACATGCCGCCCGCCCGGCGCGGCACCGCGATGATGTTCCAGAGCTACGCGCTCTTCCCGCATCTTTCCGCGGTCGACAACGTCGCCTTTTCGCTCAAGATGCGGCACGTCGCCAAAGCGGAGCGGCGCGCCAGGGCGATGGAGCTTTTGCGCCTCGTCGACATGGCGGCTTACGCCGAGCGGCTGCCGGCGCAGCTCTCCGGCGGCCAGCAGCAGCGCGTCGCGCTCGCGCGCGCGCTGATCACCCAGCCGCAAATCCTGTTGCTCGACGAGCCGCTCTCCGCCCTCGACCCGTTCCTGCGCATCCGCGTGCGCGCCGAGTTGAAGCGCCTGCAGCACGAACTTGGCATTTCTTTCATTCACGTCACCCACAGCCAGGACGAGGCGATGGCGCTCGCCGACCTGATCGTGGTGATGAACGCCGGCCACATCGAGCAGGCAGGCGCGCCGCGCGACGTGTTCAACGCGCCGAAGACCGCGTTCGTCGCGCAATTCATCGGCGGCCACAACGTGATCGCCACCGAGCGCGGCCCGATCGCGGTGCGCGCCGACCGGCTCAAGCTCACACTGCCGGCCGCGCGGGGCCCGAGCAAATTATCGGCGACCGTGCGCAGCGTCGAATACCAGGGCACGCATTTGCAGATCACGCTCGCGGCGCCCGGTGCGACCGAGCTGACCGCGACGTTGAGCGAAGCCGAATACGACGCGACGCCGGTCAGTCCCGGCGAAACCGCGGCGGTCGACTGGAGCGACCGCGACGTTCACCGCTTGTCCACGGGCACTTGAGTCCGCCCGATCCCTGCCAGAGGAGACTGCCATGCGAAAGAAGAACGCGCATCACGGCCTCTCGCGCCGCGCGATGCTCAAAGGGGCCGGCGCCGTCGCCGGCGCGGCGATCACGGGATTTCCCGCCGTGCACGCGCAGGAGCCGAAGGTACTGCGCTATCTCGGCACGGCGGTGAACCAGTCGGCCGACATCGCCAAGAAGGCGAAGGAAGACACCGGCATCACCATCGAATACATCCCGGTGACGACCGACGAGGTGACGAAGCGCGCGATCACCCAACCGAATTCGTTCGACCTGCTCGACGAGGAATATTTCTCGCTGCGCAAGGTGATCCCATCCGGCAACCTGATCGGCATGGATGCCAAACGCATCAAGAACGCCGAGAAGATCACGCCGATCTTCACCAAGGGCGAACTGCCTAACGGCAAGAAGATCGGCGACCAGGGCACCGCGCCCAAGAAGGTGTTTTATCTCGAAGCGCAGAACGCGAAGAAATTCGCGACCTCGCCGACCCAGTGGATCACCTTGATCCCGACCACCTACAACGCCGACACGCTGGGCATAAGGCCCGATCTGATCAAACGGCCGATCGAGAGCTGGAAAGAGCTGCTCAACCCCGAGTTCAAGGGCAAGGCGGCGATCCTCAACATTCCCTCGATCGGCATCATGGACGCGGCGCTCGTGGTCGAGGCGTCGGGCATTCACAAATACGCCGACAAAGGCAACATGACGAAGGCCGAGATCGACCTCACCATGAAGGTGCTCACCGAGGCGAAGAAGTCCGGACAGTTCCGCGCCTTCTGGCAGGACTTCAACGAGAGCGTCAACCTGATGGCCTCGGGCGAAGTGGTGATCCAGTCGATGTGGTCGCCGGCGGTGACGGCCGTGCGCTCGAAAGGCATCCCGTGCATCTATCAGCCGCTCAAGGAAGGTTACCGCGCGTGGGCGGCGGGCTTCGGCATCCCGCGCACGCTCACCGGCCGCAAGGCCGACCTCGCCTATGAGTTCATCAACTGGTTCCTCGACGGCTGGGCCGGCGCGTATTTGAACCGCCAGGGCTACTATTCCGGCGTGCTGGAGACCGCGAAATCCAAGATGGAGCCTTACGAGTGGGCCTTCTGGATGGAAGGCAAGCCGGCCGAGAAAGACATCCACGCGCCGGACGGTACGCTGCTCGAAAAGGCCGGGACCGTGCGCGACGGCGGCTCCTACGAGGCGCGCATGGGATCGGTCGTGTGCTGGAACTCGGTGATGGACGAGAACGACTACCTCGTGAAGAAGTGGAACGAATTCATCGCCGCGTAGTGCATCACCATTCTTCGTCATCGCCCGCGAAAGCGGGCGATCCAGTAATCACAGGACCTTCAAATAGAACTACAGCCTGTGTGTACTGGATGCCCCGCTTTCGCGGGGCATGACGAGTTCAGAGACTAACGCGCGACCGGGCGCGCACAATGAGCCAACCAACACGCATTTCCGCAGGCGAGCCGCCGGCGTGGCTGCAGGTCGCGCCGTTCGCGGCGGTGTTCGTCGTGTTTTTCCTGGTGCCGCTCGCGCTCACCGTCATGGTGAGCTTCTGGGACTACACCGAATACGAGATCGTCCCCGCGTTCACCTTGCGCAGCTACGTCGAGATGTTCGAAGGCTGCCTCGATCAGCTGCCGGGGCTGTGCGTCACGTTCAAGACGTATCTGTCGACCGCCAAGTTCTGCCTGATCGTATGGCTGGTCACGCTCGTGATCGGCTTTTTCGTCGCCTATTTTCTCAGCTTCCACGTGCGCTCGGCGACGATGCAGATCGCGCTGTTCCTCGTGTGCACGATCCCGTTCTGGACCTCGAACATCATCCGCACCATTTCCTGGATTCCGCTGCTCGGCCGCAACGGCCTGTTCAACTCGACCTTGGTCAAGCTCGGACTGATCAAAGAGCCGATCGAGTGGCTGATCTTCTCGGACTTCTCCGTGATCATGTCGCTCGTGCATCTCTACACGCTGTTCATGATCGTGCCGATCTTCAACTCGATGATGCGCATCGACCGCGCGCTGCTGGAAGCCGCCTACGACGCCGGCGCGTCGGGCTGGCAGGCGCTGTGGAACGTCGTCATTCCGCTGTCGAAGCCCGGCATCGTCATCGGCTCGATCTTCGTCATCACCATCGTGATGGGCGACTTCGTCACCGTCGGGGTGATGGGCGGCCAGCAGATCGCCTCGGTCGGCAAGGTGATCAACACCGAGATGACCGCGCTGCAGTTCCCGCCCGCCGCGGCGAACTCGGTGATCCTGCTGATCGCCGTGCTGTTCATCATCTGGGCGCTCACGCGCCTGGTCGACATCCGCAAGGAGCTTTAGAGCATGCGCGAGGCCCGCGGCGCGGCGTTCTATTGGCTGGCACTTTTGTTTGCTCTGTTCGTGCTGTTCCTCTATGGCCCGATGGTCACGATCGTGCTTCTCTCGTTCCAGGGGCCGGAGGGCGGCCTCACCTTTCCGATGAACGGCGCGTCGCTGCACTGGTTTCGCAAGCTGTGGGAAGGGCTCGGCGTCGTCGACATCTGGGCGGCGTTCCGGCGCTCGCTCTGGCTCGGCCTGGTGGTGATGGTGCTCACCGTGGCGCTCTCGCTGCTGGCCGGGCTCGCGTTCCGCAAGCGCTTTCGCGGCGCGACCGTGCTGTTCTACGTGACGGTCGCGAGCCTGATCGTGCCCTCGATCGTGGTCTCGCTCGGCATCGCGCTCGAGTTCCGGCTGATCGACGACGCGATCAAGGCCGCGGCGGAAAGCTTCGGCTGGACCTGGGTCGCCGAAAGCTACGCCACCGCCATGGACCTCTACACGTCGGGCCTCGGCGCGCAGCTCACCTGGACGCTGCCGTTCGGGCTCTTGATCATGTTTGCGATCTTCAACCGCTTCGACCGCCGCTACGAGGAGGCGGCGCGCGACCTCGGCGCGACGCCGTGGCAGAGCTTCGCCCACGTGGTGCTGCCGATCATCGGCCCGAGCGTGATCGGCATCGGCCTGTTCGGCTTCACCTTGTCATGGGACGAGGTGGCGCGCTCGAGCCAGGCGATCGGCGACCGCAACACGCTGCCGCTCGAACTGCGCGGGCTCACCACCACCGTGACCAACCCGCAGATCTACGCGCTCGGCACGCTGACCACGGCGGTGTCGTTCGCCGTGATTTTCGCGGCGCTGGGTACCATCGTGCTGCTGCGACGACGTAGGGTCCGTAGGGTGGGCTAAGCGGCGCGCAGCGGCCCTGCCCACGCGGATCATAATCACGAATTGTTTGTAACGCGTGGGCACGCGCGCCCATCGGCGCGCTTAGCCCACCCTACGAAAATTATGCGATGACCTTCGCCGCGCGCAGAGATTTGAGCTTCGCCGCATCGTAATCGAGCAGTGCGCCGAGAATCTCGTCGGTGTGCTCGCCGGGCGTCGGCACCGGGCCGATGCGGCCGGGGGTCGCCGACATTTTCACCGCCAGGCCGGGGACGTGGATTTCGCCGGCGAGTGCGTCGGGCTGCTTCGCCAGCATCTCGCGCTCCCACGTATGCTTGTCTTGCGCCACCTCGGGGATGGCGCGCACCGGCGCGACGGGAATGCCCGCCGCCATGAGCGTCTGCAATATCTCTGCAACGCTGTGCGCGGCGCACCAGTTTTCGACCATGCGGCGGCGTTCGTCGGTCCGCCCCACCGACGAATTGAGCGGCTCGGCGTCGGAAGAGCGCGACCCGCCGGCAATCTCCATGAGTTTGCCGGCCATCTCGCGCCCGGCGGCGGAGATGACGACCCAACCGTCGTTGGCGCGGTAAGGCGGCCGGCCGCCTTCGCCGCCTTCCTCGCCGGTGTCGAGATAATAAATGCTGGGGATTTCGACCATGGTGAGCGCCGAATCGAGCAAACAACAATCGATCACCTGGCCTTCGCCGGTGCGATCGCGGTGACGCAGCGCCGCGAGCGCGCCGATCGTCGCGTGCAACGCGGTGGTGCGGTCGACCAGCGAGAACGCGGTGCCGACCGGCTGGCCCACCGGCCGCCCGGTCAGATGCATCAGTCCGCTCATCGCCTGGCCGAGGGGATCGAAGGCGGGCAGATCGCGGTAGGGCCCGTACTGGCCGAAGCCCGAGACCGACACGAGGATGATGTCGCGCTTGAGCGCCTTGAGCGCTTCGTAGCCGAAGCCCATCGCGTCCATGGTGCCGGGGCGAAAATTCTCCAGCACGATGTCGGACTTGCGCACCAGCGCGGCGAATATCTCCTTGCCGCGTTCGCTGCGCATGTCGAGACAAATCGATTTCTTGCCGCGGTTATAGACGGTGAAATAGACGCTCTGACCGCGCACCATCGGCGGATGCCGGCGCGTCTCCTCGCCGCCGATGCGTTCGACTTTGATCACCTCGGCGCCGAGGTCGGAGAGCATCATGCCGCCGCGCGGCCCCGCCTGGAACCGCGCCAGTTCCAACACGCGTATGCCGTCGAGACTGAATGGCATAGTTGACCCCGTGAGATGCGTAGCGACGTAGGGTGGGCTAAGCGCCGAAGGCGCGTGCCCACGCGGACTTCAAACAATCCGGCACTTCTAAGGACGCGTGGGCACGGCGTCGCTCCGCTCCGCCTTAGTCCACCCTACGAAAAACGTGTCATGCATGCTAGCATCCTGGACCAACGCAGAACGCGAGGGCGCCGTGCGTCTCGATTCCATCGCCAAGGTCATCCGCAGCAAGAATGCGGGCCCGTGTCTGTTGACGCTCGACCTGATGCTGCCGGACGAAGCGAGCTTCGCCTACGTGGCCGAGCGCGCCGGCGCGCTGCGCCGCCAGGTCGCGCGCCGCTACGGCCGCAGCGAAAACGAGGTCGCGGTGCTCCCCTTCAAGCCGGCGCTCGCGGTCAAAATCACGCTGCCGCGCGACGTCGTCTCCGGCGACGTCGGCGACCGCGACGTCTACGGCGCGCAGCAGCACGCGCCCCTGTTGGAGATCGAACTATGACCGCCGTCGCCCGCGTGTTCGACGACTTCGCCCGGGCGCGGCGGCCGCTGCGCTCGCTCGGTGCCTCGGGCCAACTCGGCTACGGCATCCCGACGCCGGCGTTCGAGGCGGGGCTTGCGCGGGCGCCGGACATGATCGGCGTCGACATGGGCTCGATCGACATCGGGCCGGCCTATCTCGGCGGCGGCCAGATGGCGCCGACCCGCGTGGGCGCGAAGCGCGACCTGCGCAAGGTGCTGCGCGCCGCGCGGCGGCTCGACATTCCGCTGATCGTCGGCTCGGCCGGCTCGGCGGGCGCGCGCCCGCATCTCGACCAGACCCTCGACATCATCCGCGAGATCGCGCGCGAGGACGGGCTCACGTTCCGGCTCGCCGTGGTCGCCGCCGACGTGCCGCGCGCCGCGATCAAGCAGGCGATCGCCGCATCGCGCGTGCAGCCGATGGACACCATGCCGGCGCTCACCGAGAAGGACGTCGATGCGGCCTCCCACATCGTCGGCCAACTCGGGCTCGAGGCGTTCCGGCGCGCGCTCGAAGCGGACGTGGACGTGGTCGTGCTCGGCCGCGCCTGCGACACCGGCATCTTCGCCAGCATCCCGGACATGCTCGGCTTTCCGCCCGGCATCTCCATGCACATGGCGAAGATCGTCGAGTGCGCGTCGCTGTGCTGCGTGCCGGGCGGGCGTGACACCATCCTGGGCGTGCTCGACGACGACGGCTTCGAACTGGAAAGCATGGCGCCCAACCGCGCCGCGACGCCGTCGAGCGTCGCCGCGCATTCTTTGTACGAGCAGGCCGATCCGTACGAAATCCGCGAGCCCTCCGGGCGCGCCGACCTGCGCCACGTCACCTATCGCGCGCTCGATGACCGCCGCACGCGGGTCGAGGGGGCGACATTCGAGCCGACCGACCGGCCGACGCTAAAGTTGGAGGGCGCGCAGATGATCGGCCATCGCGCGCTGCTGCTCGCCGGCGCCGCCGATCCGCGTTTCATCGCGCGGCACGAAGAAATTTTCGCCGCGGTCACGCGCGTCGTGCACGACCTCGTGTGCGAGGACACGCCCGAGGACTATCGGCTGAGCTTCCGTCTGTTCGGGGTAGACGGCGTGCGCGCGTGGAATGAACCGCCCGCGCATATGCCGCGCGAAGGCTTCGTGATGGGCGAATGCATCGCGCCGACGCCGGCGCGGGCGGAGGAAGTGGTGCGCACGGCCAAACAATATCTGCTGCATCACGGCTACGAGGGGCGGCTTGCAACCGCCGGCAACCTCGCGTTCCCGTTCACGCCGCCCGAGGTGACGATCGGCGAGGCCTATCGGTTCAACGTGTTCCACCTGATGGAAGTCGACGACATGGCACGCCTGTTCCCGGTCGAGGTGGAGACGGTGCGGTGATTTCGTAAATTTCCGGAGTCATGTTCCAAAGCGACTTCGAGCGGCAGTAGAGTCCATCCCATGCACATTCAGAAGCGCATATTGGTGACCGGCGGGGCGGGATTCCTAGGCTCGCACCTGTGCGAACGCCTGCTGGAGCAGGGCGCGAACGTCATCTGCATCGACAATTTCTTCACGGGAACGCGCAGCAACGTCGAGCATTTGCTCAAACACCCTTATTTCGAGCTGATTCGTCACGACGTGACGTTTCCGCTCTATGTCGAGGTCGACGAGATCTTCAACCTCGCCTGCCCGGCCTCGCCGATCCACTACCAGCACGACCCGGTGCAGACGACGAAGACGAGCGTGCACGGCGCCATCAACATGCTGGGGCTGGCGAAACGGGTGAAGGCGAAAATCCTCCAGGCGTCGACCTCGGAGGTCTATGGCGATCCGACAATTCATCCCCAGACCGAGGACTACTGGGGCAACGTCAATCCGATCGGGTTGCGCTCGTGCTATGACGAGGGCAAGCGTTGCGCCGAGACATTGTTCTTCGACTACTGGCGCCAGCACAAGGTCCCGATCAAGGTCGCCCGCATCTTCAACACCTACGGCCCGCGCATGCATCCGAACGACGGGCGGGTGGTGTCGAATTTCGTGATCCAGGCGCTGCTCGGACGCGATATCACGGTCTACGGCGACGGCAACCAGACGCGCGCGTTCTGTTATGTCAGCGACCTGATCGACGGACTGGTCCGGCTGATGAATACCCCGGCCGAGGTCACCGGCCCGATCAATCTCGGCAATTCGGCGGAATTCACGATCCTGGAACTGGCCGAGACCGTGATCGAGCTGACCAAATCGAGATCGAAGATCGTGCACCGGCCGCTGCCGCAGGACGATCCCAAACAGCGCCAACCGGATCTGTCGCTCGCCAAGAAAGTGCTGGAATGGGCTCCGCGCACGCCGCTGCGCGAAGGGCTCGCACCGACGATTGCGTATTTCGAAAAACTGATCACGCGGCCGGACGTGCGCGCGATGCTGGCGGCCGATTCCGCTGCTACCTCTCAGCGCGCCGGCATCATGGCGAAGTGACGGGCTGCGGCTTCGCGGTGGTACAGGAGTTTACGGTAGAGTCGCGTCGGCGTTTGGAGCGACACTCGCCATGGCCGATGACAGGCAGCGCTATGGCGATCGCATCGACGATCATGCTATACCGAATGAACCACATGACTAGTGCCGCGAACCCAAGTTCGCACCACAATTGCCGCGAGTCCGATTGCGAAATTCGGGTTCAAAGCGGCACTAGAATCATAACATTGCTAGTGTCCTTCGATTCCGAAGTTCGCGTCGAACGTGCTGCAAGATCGGGCGAACTTCGGAATCGGGACACTAGCTGATCTCGGCGGGCATGACCTGAGGCGCCGGCGGCTCAGGTGCTCAAAGCACAGCCTCTTTCAGCTATCGGCAGCGCGGCCGGACGAGATCCGGCCCGCGGGTTCAGCACCGGCCGGGGAGAAAGTCATGGCAAGCAAGATTAAGACGCTCCCCCACGAGGGAGGGGCGCTAGCGCGGCCGGATCTCGAGACCGCGCCCGACACTCCCCTGCTCGATCTCTCGGGCGCCGTCGTTCGCACGATGATCAAGACGGCCAGGAAGCGCGGCTACGTTACCCACGATCAGTTCAATTCCGCGATGCTATCGGAGCAGGCGACGTCCGAGCGAATCGAGGATGTTTTGGCCATGCTCAATGAGATGGGCATCCGCGTGGTCGAGGTCGAGGAGGCCGAGCCGGACGCGGAGGAACAGCGCGCGGAGGCTGAGGAGGAAAGCGAAGGGGGCGCGATCATCGAGCTGCGCCCGGCGCCAACCAATGTCAAGAAAACGGAATTGTCGGAGCGCACCGACGATCCAGTGCGCATGTACCTGCGCGAAATGGGCTCGGTCGCACTGCTCTCGCGCGAGGGCGAGATCGCAATAGCCAAGCGCATCGAGGCCGGCCGCGAGGCGATGATCGCGGGCCTGTGCGAGAGCCCGCTCACGTTCCAGGCGATCATCATCTGGCGTGACGAGCTCAACGAAGGCAAGATTTTCCTGCGCGACATCATCGATCTCGAAGCGACCTACGCGGGGCCCGACGCCAAGGCGATGCCGGGCATGGCTGGAGCCCCGGGCGCGCCAGGTGTCCCACGGGGACCTGACGCCTCCGCCGCCGCCGCGCCGGTTTCGGGCACCGATCCGGCCGCGGTTGGCAGCGATCCTCCCGCGGCGACGACGCCGGTCGCGGCGCCGCCCGCCGCGCCGGTCGGACCGACCCCGTTCCAGCCCGCCGCCGGCGCCAACGCCCACGGCGGCGACGCGGCGATAGTCGATTCCAATCTCGAAGACGACGATCTGGAAAATTCGCTTTCGCTTGCCGCGATCGAGGCGGAGCTCAAGCCCAAGGTGCTGGAGACGTTCGACAACGTCGCCGACACCTACAAGCGCCTGCGCCGCCTGCAGGACCAGGACATCGCGAATCGGTTGCCCAGCCAGTCCTCGCCGCTCTCGCCGGCGCAGGAGCGCAAGTACAAGAAACTGACCGGCGAACTAATCACCGAGGTCAAGTCGCTGCGCCTCAACCAGGCGCGTATCGACGCCCTGGTCGAGCAGCTCTACGACATCAACAAGCGGCTGGTGAGCTACGAGGGCCGCATGATGCGGCTCGCGGAAAGCCATGGCGTCACGCGCGAGGACTTCCTCAAGAACTATCAGGGCTCGGAGCTCGACCCGCACTGGCTCAATCGCGCCTCCAAGCTCGCCGCCATGGGCTGGAAGAATCTGGTCGCCCGGGACAAGGACCGGATCAAGGAGATCCGCGCCGACATCCACGCCATCGCCAGCGAAACCGGGCTCGAGGTCCAAGAGTTCCGCAAGATCGTCCAGATGGTACAGAAAGGCGAGCGCGAGGCGCACCAAGCCAAGAAGGAAATGGTCGAGGCCAATCTGCGCCTCGTCATCTCGATCGCCAAGAAATACACCAACCGCGGCCTGCAGTTCCTCGACCTGATTCAGGAAGGCAACATCGGCCTGATGAAGGCGGTCGACAAGTTCGAGTATCGGCGCGGCTACAAGTTCGCGACCTACGCCACTTGGTGGATACGGCAGTCAATCAGCCGCGGCAATGCCGATCAGGCGCGCACCATCCGCATTCCGGCGCATGTAATCGAGACCATCAACAAGATCGTGCGCACCAGCCGCCAGATGCTGCACGAAATCGGTCGCGAGCCGACGCCGGAGGAACTGGCCGAGAAGCTCGGCATGCCGCTCGAGAAGGTCCGGAAGGCGCTCAAGACCGCCAAGGAGCCGTTATCGTTCGAAACCCCGATCGGCGACGAGGAGGACAGCCACCTCGGCGACTTCATCGAGGACAAGAACGCGATCCTGCCGATCGACGCGGCGATCCAGTCAAATCTGCGCGAGACGACGACCCGGGTGCTCGCCTCACTCACCCCGCGCGAAGAACGCATCCTGCGCATGCGCTTCGGCATCGGCATGAATAGCGATCAAACGCTGGAGGAAGTCGGCCAGCAGTTTTCGGTCACCCGCGAGCGCATCCGGCAGCTCGAGGCCAAGGCGCTGAGGAAGCTGAAGCACCCGAGCCGATCAAGGATACTCAGGAGTTTCCTCGATCATTGATGGGGTGCGCAACGCCGAGTTTGACGACCGCCATACGAATCAGCGGGTGCCTCGCGTTACTGCCGTCTTCAAGCTGAGGCGCAGGCGCATAGCGCCTGCGCGGGGGCGAGTCCGAGTTGGTTAGCCCCCGTTGGTGTCCTCGGGATTGTGCCGGGCCGAATCGGTGTACCCCAAACCGTACCTATCCTTGTACAAACCGTTGTCGCCCTGTGCGCTCTGCGCCACCGCCGCTGCGGCGGTGCCGAGCAAAACCGTGACGGCCATCGCGGCAATGGTCTTGGTGAACATTTGTGTCTCCGTGTTCGGCAGCTCGCACCATCGCGAGACCTGAGACGAAGATAGGCGGCCTGTGGCGAGGCGTTTGGCAGCCGTTGCCGCGACTATTCAGAAATTGCGCCGAAGGGCTGGAACGGCGTCCTGGATGACCACCCTTTTCACGCGATGACCGCTCATCGACGGCATAAATCTGAAAAAGGCCCATGCCCGGCGCTGTCAGTCATCCAGCGTGCTAACAACGGTTCGCACGACAATTATCCCCAGTCCCGTTGCGAACTTCAGATTTCGGTGCGCCGGCAACGGCTAGTTCGGATTCGCCACGCGGCCTCCCCGCGGCGAATCCGACGTGGATCGCGGCGTTATTTGGCGTGCTTCTGCTTGTAGAGCGAGTCGCACGGCCGGAATCGACCATAGCCGGAAGTTGCGTTTGCTTGTGTGATTTTGCTCGAAGCCGCGCAGTCGTCAGGAGGTACGCACGGGACGGCGACAGCGTTCAAACCGCCGAACTCCCGTCCAGCGGCAGAACAAACGTGAACCGCGCTCCGCCCAGGTCGGCTCCGTTATCCGCCCAAATTTTCCCGTGGTGAGCCTCGATGATGGAGCGTGCGATCGGCAGGCCCATACCCATGCCGCTGTCCTTTGTGGTAAAAAAGCTGTCAAACAGACGAGGCAGATGCTCGGCTTCTATTCCGGGACCATTGTCCTCGACGACGCAGGACACTTTCTGCTCGTCGGCGACAAGAGTCCTGATGGACAATCTGGGTAGCGCCGTTTCCGACTCCCCCATGGCCTGCGCCGCGTTCATTGCTAGATTTACCACGACTTGCTGAAGCTGCGTGCGGTCGCCGATCACCGGGCGCAGAGTCGGCGCAAGATCAAGCGAGACCGATACCCTTTTCGACTGCAGTTCGTGGCGCAAAAACAACAGAGAATCGGTAATGACGTGATCGAGCGCAAGTGGCGTTCGTTGCGGGGTCCGTCCGGTTGCCATTGCCCGAATCCGCGTGATTATGTCAGCGGCGCGAGCGACGTCGACATTCATGCGCAGTACCTTTTCGCGGATACGCGCCAGGTCCGGCTCCGCTCGGTCGAGCCAACGCAGCACCGTCTCTCCATTTATGCTCAGCGCAGTCAGCGGCTGGTTGACCTCGTGGGCGATCGACGCGGTAAGTTCCCCGAGCACGGACAGACGCGCAGCGTGCGCAAACTCGGCCTGTAGTTGGTGAAGCTTTTCCTGCGCCCGCGCCCTTTCCGTGACGTCGATGAGACCGACCAAACTCAGCCCGGTTCCCCCGGCGAGCCTGGCGGCCGAGAACAAGACCTTGATGTTGCGGCCGTCGAGCGTGACTAACTCGGTCTCTTGCTGAAACGAGGGGTCTCCCCGGAACCGCGACTCCATCGCGCGCCGGAAGGTTTGAGGATTTTTCTTCCAAAAGGATTGCGATGGCCCCAAAATCTCGCTGCGGTCACGCGCGCCGAACAGCCGGACGGCATAGTCGTTCACGTCTTCGACGATGATCAGGTCCATCATGCGGTACAGCATGTCCGGATTGCGATCGAGGTAGGCGCCGAGATCGCTCACGCCCTGTTCACGCAAGCTTCTGAACATCTCCGCCAATGCTTGCGGATCGAGCTGGAGCATGGCGATCGGCATGTGCTCGAACAGATGCCGGTAGCGGCGCTCGCTCGTGCGCAGTTCTTCCTCGACGGATTTGCGGGCGGTGACGTCCATCAACGCCCCCATGAACACGACGTGCTTTCGGCGATGTAGTTGTTGGTCTCAAGCATTCCGAGTAGCCGATCGTGGACGTCGCGCTCAAAATACCCCGGAAGGGCGCACGGCGGCACTATAGACCCCGCCAACCGGCAGAGTCCCGCTCATGGACATCGACCGCGCACCCTGCTTTTAGCCCAGAGTCATTCCCTCACTCGGCCGCACGCTGCGAGGTTTCAACGAGGTCGCGAGACCATCGCCTCGATTCGTCGCACGACGGCGCTTTTGGCCTCCGGTACGACCGAGACCGCGTTTGCCAGCCGCATAGCGTAGAGAGCGGCGAGCGCGCTGGCGGCATTGGTCGCCAGCAGAAACACAATCGCTGCTTCGAGGAAGTTGATCATCTGCTCGCGCAACATCACAGCCTCCATTGTACAGCCTCCATTGTTTGCTCTAGCGAGGAACGGTCGTTTCCTCGGTCGACCGAGTCCCCAGCGGAACCACGCACGGCCGTCCTTCCCAGGAGTCGGGTGAGCCGATGCGGCACGAAGGCGACATGAAGTCGTCGCTCAGGTCATCACTGAAGAGACCCTGATCCCATGCTAGAACAGTCGCGGCAAACAGTGCGGCAAACATGGCCGCGCCCACGTCGAGGAATTTCGTGCTCATCGTCGTGTCTCCACAAGCTCTGCGGTTCAGGCCGCCTGGACCAACGCTATCGGTTCGCGCGTAGGTACCGATGCAGTTGTTGCGCGCCCGCCGTCGACGACTTGGATGACGCGCTGGCGCACCTTTTCGAACGCCCTGGTTTCGAGCTGGCGCACACGTTCGCGCGATATCCCGAGTTCATCCGCGAGATCGTCGAGCGTGATCGGCTCTTCAGCCAGTCGGCGCGCTTCGAAAATGCGGCGTTCGCGCGGGTTGAGCGCAGTCAGCGCGTGGCTTAGCGCCTGGCGCCGCGCCTCGAATTCTTCACTTTCCATCAGCGACCGTTCCGCGCTCGGCGCTTCGTCCACCAACCAGTCCTGCCATTCGCCGGCAGCGCCATCCTCGCGGGTCGGCGCGTTCAGGGAGGCGTCGCCACCGAGCCGGCGGTTCATCTCGATCACCTCCTGCTCGGCGACACCGAGACGTTGCGCGATCGCTTGCACCTGGTCAGGCCGCATGTCGCCGTCGTCCAGGACCGAGATCTTTCTCTTTGCCTTGCGCAGGTGGAAAAAAGCTTCTTCTGATTAGCCGTGGTGCCCATTCGCACCAGCGACCACGAGCGCAGGATGAACTCGTGGATCGACGCCCGGATCCACCAGATCGCGTAGGTGGTCAGCCGGAAACCGCGATCGGGGTCGAAACGGTTGACCGCCTGCATCAGCCCGAAGTTGCCCTCCGAGATAATGTCGGTGATCGGCAAGCCGTAGCCGCGGTAGTTCATCGCGATCTTGGCGACGAGCCGCAAATGGCTGGTGACCAGACGATGCGCGGCTTGAGTATCGCCGTGTTCGCGCCAGCGCCTCGCCAGCATGTATTCTTCCTCGGCGTCGAGCATGGGAAACCGGCGCGCTTCGGCGATAAGACGTCCCGCTCCAGCGGCGCCGGCACTCAACGACAAAATTTGAGCATGGGCACTCATGGGGGCCTCTTTCGGTCAAAGGCTTCGGTCGCGTCCTCCAGGAAAGCCTAGCGGCGGGCTTTTATTTGTTTAACCAACCCCACCGCAGGCCGTGGATGGATGTTTGCTCCGCTCAGGCCGCCCGCGCGACCGCGCGTAGCGACCGCGATTCGGGGATGTACGAAACGAGCGCGGTTTCCTCGCAGCCTGTACGGTGGCAGTACAGGCGGCCGTCGGCGCCGACGATCGCTTCGGCGCGGCGCTCGCGCACGACGAAAGACTGGCCGCAGCCCCAACAGGTCTTGGGACTGCCGTTGGCGAGATAGGGGGTGAGCTTTTTCATGACTGCCTCCGGTGCATGCGGGAACAGTATGCATCCGGCTGCCGGCGCAGCCATAAGACGGAGGGACCGCGCACCCATACCTTGGTCTCGTCCGTATCGACGGAGGTGGTACACCGCCTGGGCCGCTGTCGCCGCGTGGCCTCCTCTCCTTAGGGATGTTTCATCGTTTCGCCCCTTCAGATCGGGCTCGTCCGGCCGTCTTGTCACGTCCCAGTCGGCCCTTCATACTGCGGGCCTCCGGGATCGATCGATCCAAGTCCAACGACGGCAAGCATGGACGACGGATTGGCGCACGAGTCAGCCTCGACACCGCTGCTGGTAGCGAATACTCCGCCAACTACTCCTCAGCGCCGAATGGCGCTCGTTTTCGCCCTTGCCCTGCTGGTTATTTTTGCCGGCACCTGGCCGATCAGGACTATTCAGCTTCCGGCCGTGAATGCATTCCTGCCTGCCATCGCCGCGGCGCTGTGCGTCGCCGACAGCGTCGCTGCGGCTCTGTTATTCTCTCAATTCTCAATTCTCCGTCAGTGGTCGCTTTTGATACTTGCCAACGGTTATCTTTTTTCAGCCGCCCTGGTCTTGGCGCATGCCTTGGCTTTTCCGGGAGTGTTTGCGCCAAATGGCTTCCTGGTGGTGGGCACCGGGTTGCAATCCGCCGTCTGGATCTATTGGTTGTGGCACGCAACGCTGATCATAAGCTTCACCGGCTACGCTCTGCTCAAAGACAAGAGCGCCGTGATCGACGCTCGGTTCGCGCGACTTGCCGTCGGCTTGAGCGTCGTCGGCGTGTTTGTCGCTGTAGTCGGCCTGTATCTATTCGTCACGCGGTATGAAAGTCTTCTCCCGATCACTTTCACCGATGTGCGCCCGATCAGCGCTTTCCGTCGGCTGGTTGGTGGGGTTATCCTTGTAGTCGCAGGTAGCGCTGGCCTTTGCTTGCTGTGGATGCGTCGAAGCTCTTTGCTCGATCAGTGGCTCATGGTGGCTCTTCTCGCGCTGGTGCTTGAAATATTCATGGCCTCTGCTTTTGGCGCCCGCTACTCTCTCGGCTGGTATGCGGCGCGCTTCTATCAGCTGGTAACGGCCACCACAGTGTTGATCATTTTGCTTGCCGAGATGACAGGATTGTACGCGAGCCTTGCTCGCTCTAACATGATGCTGCAGGCCGAACGCTCGATGCTGCAACGAGCGGTACAAGCCCAGAATCGGGAGCGCGAGGCGCGCTTGATGACCGGCGATGCGATTTCTGCCGCGATTGCGCACGAGGTCAAGCAGCCGCTTTCCGCCATGATAATTCGCGCCGATACATGTTTCCGCTGGCTCAACAGCTCGGCGCCCGACCTCGATAAGACGAAAATAGCGTTGCAGCGGATTGCAGCCGACGGACATCGCGCCGGAGCGGTCATCGAAGGCGTGCGCGCGAATTTCAGAAAGAATACTCAGGCCAGAACCGAGGTCGACATAAACAGTCTTGTTCTGGACACCCTGCAATTGGTAAGCGATGACGTGAAACGCCATGACATATTCGTCGAAGTCGACCCGAATCCGGGGCTGCCGCGAGTTTTGGGCGACAGGATTCAGCTACAGCAGGTACTTTTGAACCTGCTGAGCAATGCCATCGAATCGATGTCGGCAAAACAGAGCCGTCGCGTCTTACGCGTCAAGGCAGAACTCGGCCAAACCGGCGAAGTGGAGGTCTCGGTCGAGGATACCGGACTGGGAATCGGCAAGCAGGATATCGATCGCGTGTTCAATCCGCTCTTTACGACGAAATCCGGCGGGATGGGAATGGGCTTGTCGATATGCCGCTCGATCGTTGAAGCTCACGAGGGACAGCTGTGGGCCCTCCCCAACACACCTGAAGGCGCGGTATTCCGGTTTGCCCTGCGCGCGGCTAAAGCATGATGCCGAAAAGTGGGTACCGGTTTTCGGAAAAACATCATCCTCCAAGAAGAAGTTAGAGCGTGATGACTCTATTCGAAACGTCATGCCCCCCAAAGCAACGGCGCGAGATCAGCGGGCCGCCGCTGGGGCGAGGCCCAATTTCGCCGCCATGTTGACGAGGTCGGCGAGCGAACCGGCCTCCATCTTCCGCATCACCCGTCCACGGTGCGCTTTCACGGTGATTTCGCTGATGCCGAGCTCGTAACCGACCTGCTTGTTGAGACGGCCGGCAACGACCAGCGCCATCACCTCCTGCTCGCGCCGGCTGAGCGAGGCGTAGCGGTCGCGCAACCTTTTTACGCCCTCCTCTCGGTCGAGGGTGGCCCGGCTGCGCTCGATCGCCTGGCGGATCGCATTCAACAAGGTTTCGTCGTTGAAGGGTTTCATCAGGAACTCGACCGCCCCCGCCTTCATGGCCTGGACCGTCATCGGTACGTCGCCGTAGCCGGTGATGAAGATGATCGGCATATCGTCGCGGCCGGCCAGGCGCTTCTGCAGATCGAGGCCGTTGAGGTCCGGGAGAGAAACGTCGAGCACGAGGCAGCTCGGAGCGAAACCGCGCGGGCGCGACAGAAACGCTTCCGCCGACGCGAACGTCTCCACCTGCCAACCTTCGAGCCCGATCAGCGCTTCCAGCGACTCGCGCACCGAGACGTCGTCGTCGACGACGAAAACGATCGGAGTTGGCGGCGTCACGATGACCTCAGGCCGGCTCCCATGGAGGCAATCTATCCTTCGTCAGGCAAACGCCCGTCAAGCGCCGCATCGAGCGCCGCGCGCAACTCCGTATCACTGAATGGCTTGCGCAGGCACGCCACCGCACCCAGCTCGATCAGGCGAGGAAAGGCCGCTTGATCCGCATGCGCCGTGATGAAGACAATCGGAACCTGCTGCCGGCGCTGCAACAGTTCGCGCTGGAGATCAGGCCCGCTCATCCCCGGCATGGCGATGTCGAGGATCAAACAGCGCGTGTCGCCGATGCGGCCGGAGACGAGAAACTCTTCCGCCGAGGCGAACGCTGCGACGGCGAACCCGAACTCCTGCAGCAGGTCGGGCAGCGACTCGCGGACGGACTCGTCGTCATCGACGACCGATACGAGCGGGCGGCTGTCCATTATGAGTTCCTCATCGCTTTGTGCTCGCCGTTTAGATTGGGTGTCCAAGCCTCGCCGCCAGTGCGGTCGCCCGTCGCATTGCCGGTGAGCCGTGGGATGGAAAACGAAAAGGTGGCGCCCGGACCGTCGTTCGCTTCGGCCCACAGCTTGCCGCCGTGGTTCTCGATGATCGAGCGGCTGACCGACAGGCCGATGCCCATGCCCTCGTCCTTGGTGGTGTAGAAGGGGTCGAACAGGCGCTCCATTGCCTGGGTATCGAGCCCCACGCCCGCGTCTTTCACGACGAGGTGCGCGCGCCCGTCTGCATCACTTTCGGCCCTCACCAGCAAGTGCCGGGGACGATCGTTCACGTCGCGCATCGCGTCCACTGCGTTGCGAACGAGATTGAGAATCACCTGCTGCAGCTGGACGCGATCGCCGGTGACGAGCAGCGGGTTGTCGTCGTCGAGTTCGGTCCGCAGGAAGACCCGGTTACGCAGCAGATCGCTGAACACCAGCGCCAGCACTTCCCGGGTCGCCTCGTTGAGGTCCACGGTCTCGGTCGCGGCGGCTTTCTTGCTGAACAGGGCGCGCAAGCGCGTGATCACGTCCGCGGCGCGGTTACCGTCGCGGATCGTGCGTTGCGCGGTCATGCGCGCGCCCTCGATATTGGGCGGATCGGCGGCCAGCATCCGCAAACACGTGCTGGCGTTGGTGATTATGCCCGAAAGCGGCTGGTTGACCTCGTGCGCGATCGACGCCGTCAAGGCGCCGAGGCTCATCACACGAGTGACATGCGCGAGTTCCGATCGGGCCTTGTCCAGCGCCTCGTCCGCGAGCCGGCGCTGTGTCACGTCGACCGACGTGCCGACGAATTCAACGACATCGCCGGCTGCATTTAAAACAGGATGACCGACATCGTGCACATACCTGACGGTTCCATCGGGGAGACAAATACGATAGTCCATCTCCAAATCGGTCTTTTCGCGGGAGCTTCGCTCGATGATCCCCCTCGTCCTGTCCCGGTCCTCGGGATGGATGCGATCCATCCAGGCGCGCCAGGGCGGCATGCCATCGGCCGGATCGAACCCGAACAGCCGGTGGTGTTCTTCGGACGAGTGAATCGGCTTCCGGTTCGCGTAATCGACCGCCCAGCTACCCGTGTGGGATAGCCTCTGCGCTTCCGCCAAATATGCTTCGCTGCGCCGCAGCCCCTGCTCGGCGACACGAGGCTGCGTTACATCCTGAACCGCCCCGAAATACTCCGTCCCGCCCCGCTCTTTGTCCGGAGCACCGTGCGCAACCACGCGAATGTGTTTGATCGAGCCGTCGGGCATCAAAAGCCGATGCTCGTAATCAAAATCAGCCGCGCCAAGCCGTATCCCCTCAGTCACTTCCTCCATTACGTGTCTATCTTCCGGATGGTAACGGGTACGGATCAGCTCAAGAGTCACGGGAATGCCCGGTTCGAACTCGAATATGCGGTAGAGCTCGTCGGACCATGTGAATTCTCCCGTCGCCGAGTAAAACGAGAAGCTGCCGGTGAGGCTGAGCCTTTGCGCTTTCGCAAGAAAGGCCTCGCTGCGCCGCAGTTCTTCCTCGGCGGCACGACGCTGCGTTATGTCCTGAACCGCGCCGATGTACTCGAACGGGCCGCCGTCCTCGCCCCGGCTGCCTTGCGCGACCATGTGAACGTGTTTGATCGAGCCGTCCGGCATCAGGAGACGATGCTCGTAATCGAGATCGGTAGCGCCGCTGTGTATCCGCGCGATCTGCTCCTCAAGCAAATATAGATCGTCGGGATGATAGCGCGAGCGGATCATGGCAAGCGTCGAGCGAGTTTCCGGTTGGAACTCGTAGATGCGATAGACTTCGTCGGACCAAGTTCCTTCCTCTGTCACCGGATTGAAAGAGAAGCTCCCCGTCAAGCTGAGACGCTGAGCTTTCGCGAGAAGAGCTTCGCTGCGGCGCAGTTCCTCCTCGGCGCGCTTGCGGTCCTCGATGTCGATGATCGTTCCGTACCATCCGGTAATCGTGCCCGTTTCATCGCGCAGCGCCGCCGGTCGGAACAGGAACCGGCGATACTCGCCGTCGAAACGGCGTAGGCGCGCCTCCGAATCGATCGGCGTTCCGGCGGCCACGTAGTCGGCCCCGATCTGCACATGGCGTTCGAGGTCGTCGGGGTGAATGCACTGCTTCCACCTCCGGCCGCGAACTTGATCGGGCGTCGTGCCTGTATATTCGAACCAGCGTTTGTTGAGTTGCTGGACATAACCGTTGGCGGCGGCGCCTCGCCAGACAATCACCGGGATCGTGTCCAAGGTCACACGCAACTCGCGTTCGGCTTCCGACAGCCTGGCCTCGCTCTCGCGCAGGGCTTGCTCGGCGCGCTTGCGCTCCTCGATGTCGGCGCCCACGCTATACCACTTGGCGATCGCGCCGGAATCATCGCGGGCGGGGACGCGGTGGACCAAATGCCACCGATATTCGCCGTCGGCCCGCCGCAGGCGCATCTCGCCTTGGAAGGGGACGCCGGTGGCAAGCGACTCGCGCCATTGCGGAGTGACCCAAACTGCATCGTCCGGATGGACGAAGCCGTTGCGCTCGGCCTCGCGAGCGCTCTCAAGCGTGAGCCCGGTATAGTCGCGCCAGGTTTGGTTGACGAAGATGCGCGAGCCGTCCGGCCGATAAGTCCCGACCAGGGTCGGAATGCTGTCGATCGTCAGTTGAAGCTCGCGTTCGGCTTCGGCCCTGCGCGCTTCGCTCTCCCGCAGCGCCGCGTCACGCTGCGCGCGTTCGATAGCGATGCTCGCGATATTCGTGAACTGCGCGATCAGCTCGAGCTGAAGCGGGTTCGGGCTTCCGGGTTCGTTCCAATAGAGCGCGAACGTGCCCAGCACATTTCCCGCCCGCGACACGATCGGCGTGGACCAGCAGGAGCGCAGGCCGTGCTTACGGGCGAGCGCGCGCCATGAATTACGCCAACGGTCATCGGACTCGACATCCGGCATGATCACCTGGATGTTGTCTCGCGCGACCGTCTGGCACGGACCGCCCAGACGATCGACCGGCCAGCCGCGCACGGCGTCCCTGAACTCGGCCGCGATGCTCGGCGCGATCGATTCCTGCAGTTTGCTGCCGCTCGGATCGAGCAAAATGATGCTGCAGTAACTTCCGCTCGCCGTGCTTTCGACCAGCCGGCAAAGCGCTTCGAGCGTGTCGGCCATCGGCCGGCCGCTCGCGACCATTTCCAGGAGCCGCTTCTCCCCGGCGAGCAGCGCTTCGGCCCTGCTCTGGTCTTCGCGCAGCGCGTTGCCGGCGCGCATTCTTTCATCGATATCGGTGGCGAGGCCGCACCATTTGACAACTTTTCCGGCCGCGTCGGTCGAAGGATGGGCGCGAAACAGAAACCAGCGATAATTGCCATCCGGGCCGCGCAGCCGCACCTCCACTTCCACGGGTGCGCTCGAGATGGCATCGGACCGCCAGCCCGCCAGCAGCCGGGGCAAGTCCTCCGGGTGGACGGCGGCCTGCCATCCACGGCCGCGGGATTCGTCGATTCCAAGCCCGGTGTATTCGGACCAACGGTGACTGAGAAACTCAATTTCCCCGTCAGTCAGCGCAGTCCATACCACTCCCGGGAGCGCATCGACGACGCGCCCCAGGTCACCCTCTATTGCCCGGTACTTCGTAATCATCGGGGTTGTTGTCTAACCATGCGACACGACCACATGAAACGTCGATGAGACTTAGGTGTTGATCTACCCCCCTCCCTGGGGCAAACCCCGAGATGGCGCTTTCCCCGAGCCGCCCGGCATCGGGCCAATACCAAGGTATCGCCGATACGTTCGTCCAATAGCTTTCATGGTCCCATTGGGATGCGATCGGCTTGTCTTTTTCCGTCGTGCAAACGCCCCCTACCACGGGAGAATGACTATGCCGGCTTTGGCTCGCAAGAGAGAGACAGTGGCGAACGACCAGGCCACGGTCCATGTGATCGACGACGACGAGTCGTTGCGTGAATCGCTCAGTTTGCTGCTTCCGTGCGTCGGGCTTGATGTGCAAAGCTACGCGTCGGTGCAGGAATTTCTCGATACGGGTGCACATGATGGGCCCGGCTGCATCGTTCTCGACGTCCGCCTCCCCGGCATCAGCGGGCTCGATTTTCAAGCGCGATGCGACGGGTTGGGCGTTCATCTTCCGATCGTCCTGATGACCGGCCACAGCGACGTGCCGATGTCGGTCCGCGCGATGAAGGCAGGTGCCGTCGACTTCCTGCCGAAACCGTTCCGCGATCAAGACATGATCGACGCCGTCACCGCCGCAATCGAACGCGACCGGGAGCGGCGCGCGGCCGAGAGCGCCGCGGCCGATGTTCGCGATCGCTACGCCAACCTCTCGCCGCGGGAGCAGCAGGTGATGACGCTGGTGACCGAGGGAAAGATGAACAAGCAGGTTGCGTTCGACCTCGGCCTGAGCGAGATCACGGTGAAAACCTATCGCGGCGCCGTGATGCAGAAGATGGCGGCACGCACTTTCGCGGATCTCGTGCGCATGGCCGGCGCGCTCGCGCTGCGCGCCTCGGCGTAGCGGGTTCGGCCGGATAAGCACGAATAACGAGCTCAAGGACGAGCGCGACGGCGCGTGGGCGGTTTGTTGATGCGCGAAGCCGTTCGATATGCCGTCCGCGCGCTTGATATCCGCAAAATCCTGGAAAACACGACAATGCGGAAAAAGCCGGGCCCCGCCGGCCGATCTACCTAGCACGAGACCGGTCGCCCCTCCTCCCCGCGACCGCGCTCATAGCGGTCGGCCTGCGTCCCCCGGGCCGGCCGCTTCTTCTTTGCCCCCGAGATCTGCCCGTTCTCCCGCGCTCGTGCCGGCGCCGCCATACCAAGGTGGGTATTGCCTAGACCCAATGGACGAATGGGTTCGCCGCGTCGACGCGAGCATTCTTCCCGTGGGGAGCCAGGAGGATGCAGCGATGCTTTCCAACTTCGCCGTTGCGAACGGCACCCGGTCCTTTCCGCTCGGCACCTCAGTCGCGCACTCTGCGCCCGCCGCGTTCTATTCCTCCGGCCGGTACACGCATATCCGGAAAAGATTCGACCCCGCCCTGGCCGCTCCTTCCGCTGCTCGATCAACTTTGCCGGAAATGTGGGTAGAGGCGGATTGCGAGGAACAATCGCTTTACCGCCTGCTCCTCGACGAAGTGGAAAGCGTCAACCGGCTCTACCGGGTCGTCTGCGAAGCAGGATGCGATATCCTGTTCTATGACGAGGACGGCGCCCTCGCCGGCCGTTACGGCAAAGCGCACCGCGCCGGACACCTTCCGGCACAGCCGGTGGGCCGCGCGCACGCATCGGCGAGCGCGCTCGCCGCGCCGATTTACAATGCGGAAGGTCGCCTCGTCGGCTCGTTGGATCTCGCATCGGCCGACGCCGAGTGCCGCGGAACCGTCGCCGCACTGATGCAAAAACTGGTGCGCAGCACAGCGCATGCGATCGAGGAGCGGGCATTCCGGAAACGGTTTGCCCGCGAATGGATCGTGGCGCTGGCGCCGCCGGACGGCGCCGAGTTCGGCCTCTTGCTCGCGGTCGACCGTCATCACCGCGTCGTCGGCGCCGATCGGCACGCGCGCGCAACTTTGCTGCAAACCGCGGGTGGCACGCCAGCCAGCACGTTGTGGTCGCTGTTCGAAAAGAACGCCACGATTTTCAGACACTCCCATGGGACGGACGAGTCTGTCGCTCTGATGATGCTCGGCACCGAGGAACCCTGGCCGGCGCTCGTCACTCCGCCGGCATCGGAACGGACGCGGACGCCGGCGCAGCTCGATCTGCATGTCCGGCCGCGGTTCGATGTGGTCGGCTGTTTCCCGGCGCGGCCGGATGTCGCCGCGGCGCGCGGCGGCCTGGCGCCCGGTGCGCTCCGACGCGTGCGCGAGTACATCGACGGCCGTCTTGATGACGACATCAGCCTGGACGTGCTCGCGGCGGTAGCCGAACTGTCCCGTTGCCATTTCGCCCGCGCGTTCAAACAATCGGTCGGAACCTCGCCCCATGCCTACGTGATGCAGCGACGGCCGGAGCGGGCGGAGCGTCTGCTGGCGGAAACCGATCTTTCGCTCTGCCAAGTGGCTCTCGACAGCGGGTTTAGCGATCAGAGCCACTTTTCCAGCTGCTTCCGCAGAAGCTTCGGCGAGAGTCCCAGGTCGTTCCGACGCTCGCGGCGGTGACTTCTATTTTCTCATCCGCCAATGCAAATCACGATCCAATCGTTTCTCCAGGACGAAGAACCACCAAACGAGGAGACTGACCATGGACATGTTTGAACCGAACCGCCGCACCGTGCTCGCCGCTACCGCGGCCGCCGGCGCCTTGGGCCTTGCCGCCTCCGCGCGCCCAGCCGCTGCGGCGGGGTCGACGGAAGGCGTCGAAGACAACGCGATCCGTCCCTTCCGCATCGAAGTTCCGGAAGAAGCGCTCACCGATTTGCGCCGGCGCATCAACGCGACCAAGTGGCCAGAGCGGGAACAGGTAACCGACGACTCACAGGGCGTGCAGCTCGACACGATTCAGAAGCTGGCGCGCTATTGGGCGACAGAGTACGACTGGCGCAAGGGGGAAGCGCAGCTCAACGCCCTGCCGAATTTCATCACCAAGATTGATGGGCTCGACATTCACTTCATCCACGCGCGCTCCAAACACGCGAATGCGTTGCCGATGATCGTCACGCACGGATGGCCCGGCTCCATCATCGAGCAGATCAAGATCATCGAGCCGCTGACAAATCCGACGGCACACGGCGGGAATGAAGCGGATGCCTTCCACCTCGTGATTCCGTCGCTGCCGGGCTACGGTTTTTCGGGCAAGCCGACGGCGCCGGGGTGGAACCCGGTCAGCATCGCCAAGGCGTGGGCGACCCTGATGCAACGCCTCGGCTACACGAAGTACGTGGCGCAGGGCGGCGACTGGGGCAACGCCGTTTCCGAGGTCATGGCCCTGCAACAGCCGCCGGGATTGCTCGGCATTCACACCAACATGGCCGCGACCGTTCCCTCGGATGTGTCGAAGGCACTCGCGGTTGGCGGCCCGCCGCCGGCCGGCCTCTCGGCTGACGAGAAACACGCGTGGGATCAACTCGACGATTTCTACAAGAACGGATTGGGCTACGCCCTCGAGATGAACAATCGTCCGCAGACGTTATATGCAATCGCCGATTCTCCCGTTGGCCTTGCGGCGTGGATGCTCGACCATGACATTCGCAGCTATCGAATGATCGTGCGGGTTTTCGACGGCAAGCCGGAAGGGCTGACGCGGGACGGCGTCCTCGACAACGTCACGCTCTACTGGCTGACAAACACCGCGGTCTCCTCTGCACGCCTCTACTGGGACACAGCGCATAATCTTCCGCCCGGCGGCTTCTTCGATGTGAGGGGCATCGAGATCCCGGTCGCGGTGAGCGCTTTCGCCGAAGAGATTTACCAGGCGCCGAAGAGTTGGGCTGAGAAGGCGTATCCCAAGCTCATCCACTACAACAGTTTCCCCAAGGGTACGCATTTTGCGGCTTGGGAACAGACGGATTTGTTTGTGGACGAGATGCGCGCCGGGTTCAAATCGCTGCGCTGACCGGCGAGACGGTCTTATCGGAAGTAAGGAGAAGAGGAAGGACGCGTAGGATCGAAGAGAGGCATGAGGCAGCACCCGGTGATTCCAGACTAGGCTATCCGACGGTTTCCGCTTTGGCGATCAAAAAGTGAGAACGCAAATGATCATGCTGATCAAGACGCTTGCCGCAGTCGCGGCTGGTACCGTGCTCGCCACGAACGCCTTCGCCCAGAGCACAAGGGAGGTCCGCGACGCCTCACCGTACGTTGCCATCGAGAACCAGCCCCCACCCAGACTGATTGTGAACCCCACGCCTCTTGCCGAAGGTCGGCCCATCGGCCTCGTCTGGATCCAATATCGTGTGGAGAACGTACGTATCGTACCAGTGTTCGGGGCAGGCGCGCTCAACGTATCTCCACGGATCGGACATCTGCACATACATCTCGACGACCTGCCTTGGGGTTGGGTGGAAGCGAGTGACAACAATACAATCAGCGTGGCGGGTCTGCCGCCCGGTCAGCACAAGATGCTCGTTGAGCTGGTCAACGCTCAGCACCGCGTATTCCCCGGGTGTGCGGAGTGCAGGCAGACGGTGACGTTCACGGTCCCAGAGACCACGTCTCGCCCACACTGAAGGAGGCGACATGACCGACCTCAGTTATGACAAAGAGATCACCGCGCTTGTGGTGATCGACCCTTACAACGACTTCATTTCCGAGGGCGGAAAGATATGGGACCGCATTCGCGCCGTCGCCGAGGCGAACGGCTGCGTCCCTAACATGTTGAAAATCCTCAAAGCGGCGCGCAAGGTGAAGTTGCGGATCTTCTACGCGATGCATCATCGTTACCGCGCGGGCGACTACGAGACCTGGAAGTACATCGCGCCCATTCAGAAGGCGGGGTGGTCGCGAAAAGTGTTCGAATACGGCACCTGGGGCGGCGAGTTCCGCTCCGGGTTCGAGCCCAAGCCCGGCGAGATTGTCACCCAGGAGCATTGGTGCTCGAGCGGCTTCGCCAACACGGATCTGGATTTGCAGCTCAAGAAGCACGGCATCCATCGGCTCATCGTCATCGGTCTGATCGCGCATACCTGCGTCGAAGCGACGGTCCGCTATGCCGCCGAGTTGGGTTACGACGTCACCGTGGTGCGAGATGCGACAGCGGACTACTCGGACGAGATGATGCACGCGGCGCTCGACATCAACATCCCGAACTACGCGAGCGCCGTCGTGACCACAAAGGAAATCCTCGGGTCGATCTCTTTGCTCGAAGCGTTGGAACCCGCCTAGGGTCGCCAGCCCGAAGTTCGCTTTCGAGCGCTCTAGCCTTCCTCGCTGGGCAGGGTGATATGCGCTCATTCGCGGAATGAGCAAACCGCATGCGCCTCACCGGGTCGACTGACAAACAAATAAATGTGATCCCCCTTTCGGAACTGCGCGCCGATGACAACTCACCACCTGCAAATCGCGGTTCACACATAGGAGCGTGTCATGAAGAAGATCGCACTCATTGGCGTCGTGTTCGCGGTGCTGGCGGGAACGCAGGCCTTCGCCCGCAACAGCCATCATCAGCAGCAATCCTCGACCCAGCAGCAGGCTGACACCGGCTACTACGACCCGGCGAAGGTCCGCCCCGGCGATGTCCCGTTCGCGCCGTTCTGAGCCCCGACCCCACAGCCACCACTTGCTCGGAAGTATATGCGCCCGCGTCGGCGCATATACTTTCTAGGGACCAGGGCCCGGATTGCATGGGGAAATTTCGTCGCCGAGTAAAAATAACCGCAAAGAACACCAAACCGAGCATCTGTTTCCTCAGCGGGCGCACCACAACCGGGTTGGTTTCGAATAGCCGGGCGCGATCGTGCAAATATCGTCCGGGTCGGCACAATTTCTCAAAAGCAGCCGCCGAGGTTCGCGCGTAGGAAGCCCGATGCGTACGTGAATGCGTTCAGCCGCAGGCCGACAGGAGGAGATGATGAAACTTGGTCCCGCCGCCCAAGCGCTTGGCGCTTTAGGCGTTTGTACCGTTGTGGCCGTTGGCATGCTTTACGTCACCAAATCCGCGGCCCAGACCGCCAAAGAGGCCCAGCCGCAGAGCAATGCCTCCCCGATCTACGGCGTGACTATCCCGCCCGGGTACCGCGGCTGGAGCGTGATCTCCGTCGGCCACCTCGCGGACGCAGGGGGTAAGCTCAAACAGCTGCGTGCCCAATAGGGCAACGAGATTGCAATAAGGGCGTTCCAGGAGGGGAAACGTCCGTTCCCGGACGGCGCAATCATTGCCGCGCTGCATTGGAACGAAGTTTCGTCGGACGACAACGATAAAGTATTGGCCATGGGCTTCCCCGCCGCCGGCTTCCAATCTTCCGTCGTCGGGTCCGCCGCGAATGTTCAATTCATGGTCAAGGACTCGAAGAAATACGCGGCGAGCGGCGGCTGGGGATTCGCGGACTTCAAGAATGGCAAGCCCGGCGACGAGGCGCTGCACAAAACCTGCTTCCCGTGCCACGAGCCTGCCAAGGATCGCGACTTCGTCTTCGTGCGCTACGCGCCGACACCGTGAACTGGATCAGAAGCGCGAACCTCAGATCACATTTCGCAAAAGCAAACACATGTCCAAGCTGGAATGGAAGCTGTTGACCAAAAAGCGCGCCAGTTCCACGCAGGGCGTTCCGCCCGGCAAGGAAGATCTCGCTTGGGTCACCAACACCGTCACCCTCATTTATGGCCAGCGCGACGCCGTCCTCGTCGATACGTTTCTGTCCGCGGAGCAATGCAAAGAACTCGTGGATTGGGTCGTCGAGAGCGGCAAGAATCTCACCACCATTTACGTCACCCATGCCCACGGCGACCACTTCTTCGGCGTAAGCCTGCTGCTCGACAAGTTCCCCAACGCAAAGGCAATCGCCACCGCGCCTGTGGTTGCGGGCATCCAAGAGCAGATCAAGCCGGAATTCCTCAAAACCTTCTGGGAACCGCGCTTTCCCGGTCAGATTCCGGCGCAATTGGCGGCACCCGAAGTTCTCAAGACAGATACCTTCTACCTTGAGGGCGAAGAGTTGAGGGTCGTGGAACTCGGCCACACCGACACGTCACACACAACCGCGCTGTACGTGCCTTCCATCGGTTTGGTCGTATCTGGCGACGGCGTCTACAACAACACGCACCTCTATCTCGCGGAATGCGACGCAGAGGCGATAAACGGCTGGCTCCGGGCGCTCGACAGAATCGAGGCGCTGCATCCGAAGGCGGTGGTCGCGGGTCATGGCGTGCTCGATCCCGACAGCTCGCCGCGTCACATCGAGGAGACGCGACGCTACCTGCGGGACTTCGCCGCTTCCGTCGCGCGTACGTCGACGGCGATGGAACTCTACCAGACGATGCTTTCGTTGCATCCGAACCGGGTCAATCCCGGATCGCTGTGGGCGGCCGCAAAAGCGTCGAAGCCGTCAACGTGAGTGAAAGCAGGTGCGGTTCAAGGCGTGTTTAATTTTTTGGAGTCAGCTAAAGTACCCGCAATCGCAGCAGCGAAATAGGCAAGCCGATGTCCACCAGCCCCAGCCGCCGAATGAAGATCGGCGATTTCCTGCTCCGTCGTCTCGAGGAGGCCGGCGTACGGCACCTGTTCGGCGTTCCTGGCGACTATAATCTCGCGCTCCTGCAACAACTCCACGATACCGGAACGCTGAAATGGATCGGCACATGCAATGAGCTGAACGCCTCCTATGCGGCGGACGGCTATGCGCGACTGAATGGTTTGGGCGCGCTGACGGTGACGAACGGCGTCGGTCCCCTGAGCGCGATCAACGGTATCGGCGGTTCCTGCAGTGAGCATGTCCCAGTCATTTGCATCAGCGGATCGATACCGCTCAGGTCCATCGAGCGCGGCCTGGGCATGCACCACACAATGGCCGATGGGAGCTATGACCACTTCCTCCGCGCCTACGCACAGGTGACCGCCGCACAGGCCAGGCTCACCCCGCGCGACGCAGCCACCGAGATCGACCGGCTGATCCTCACCGCGTGGCGGGAGAAGCTTCCCGTGTACATGGAGCTGCCGTCCGACATCGCCTATCTCGACATCGAGGTTCCGGCAGATCCGCTCATCCTCGCCGAACCGCCAGCGACCCGGAACGGCTACATTCCTGCATCGCGGCGATTGCGGGGCGACTGTCCGCCGCCAAGTCGCCGGCGATCCTGGTGGATGCGGACGCCGGCCGGTTCGGCGTTGCATCCGAACTTATGGAGCTGGCCGAAAAGATGCAGGCTCCAGTGGCAGCGATCAACGCAGCCAAGGCCGTGATCGACGAAACGTTCACTCATTACCTCGGCATCTACAACGGCAAGGCAAGCGAGCCGAATGTAAGCGAAGCGATCGAGACCAGCGATTGCCTGCTGGCCATCGGCTACCGGCCGATCGAGGTGACGACGGGCGACTTCACGGCCACGCTGCCGACCAACACAATCCACGCCCGCGGATACGCGGTGGACGTCGGCGATGACAACTATCAGGCGGTGACGCTCAGGGAAGTCCTGCGCGGCGTCATCGATGCGGTCCCGCAGGTCACGAGCCGCGCTCCACGCCGTGCCGCGTCACCAGTGGCGGGCAGGCATGCCGACGGTTCCGCCAAGCTGACCCAGGCTGCCTACTGGCAAGCCATCCAGGGCTACCTACGGCCCGGCGACGTCCTCTACGTCGACAATGGAACGTCATTCGTTATCCTCGGCCTGAAGCTCCCGCCGAACTGCACCTTCGTTGGCTCCATCAACTGGGGCTCGATCGGCTACTCGGTCGGAGCGTTGCTCGGCGCGCTGACCGCAGCGCCGCACCGTCGTCACATCCTGTTCATAGGCGACGGCTCGTTCCAGGTCTCGGCGCAGGAGCTGTCGACCATTCTGCGGCACGACCACAAGCCCGCGATCTTTCTGATCAACAACGGCGGATACACCATCGAACGCGGCTATCTCGGCAAGGCTGAGCCCTACAACGACGTCGCCAACTGGGCCTACGCCGATCTGCCGAAGGTTTTCCGTCCCGACACCTCAGCGCGATCGTTCGTCGTTAGGACCGTCAGCGACCTGCAAAACGCCCTGAGCGCGCCGAACGACACGATGATCTTCGTTGAATCCATCATGGACCGCTTCGACGCTCTCGCTGCGGTGATGAACAGCAGCAACAAGGGAGCCGACCTCGACTACGGACCCCGCGGCCCGCAACGCCGCGAGAACCAGCTAAGGCCGTCCACATAAGACGACGCCGGCGCACGGCCGCACCGCACCAATCGGCCGCCTATACCAAAGTAGCAGTGGGCGACCACAATGGACCAATGGGTCCAACGTGATGCCCCGAGCATGCTGTCGTGACCAAACAAGGTCCGACCAACCGGGGCAGATTTCTCATGAGCACATCCACCACGGCCATCACCTCGTCGAGCCCGTACGCAACCCCGGCGTTCTGGGAGCGCTTGTGGCGCACCAGCGGCATTCAGTTCGTCGGTTTGTTCATCGTCGCGTATCTCATCTACGGCTACCAGCCGTCGATCGGCGCCTCGGCCGACGACCTCGTTGCGTTCTACGACGGCCATCGCACACGGATCCTGATCGCTACCGTGATCTCCGGCCTCAACCTCCTCAACCTCATGTGGTTCGCGGCGGCGCTCAGGACCACCCTTGCGGACGCGGGGCAGGACGGCTGGGGCGCGGCGGCGACCGCCGCCAGCGCCGCATTCGGCGGGCTTTTCCTTCTGCACATCACGCTGCTTGCGGCACTCGCGTACTCGATCGCCGGCACCGGAAATCACACGCTCACGTCCGCACTCAACGATTTCGCGTGGGCCCTCCTCGTGCTGACCTCCTTCCCGCGCGCGATGCTGATCATGTCCGGGGCATTCGGGCTCTGGCGGGCCGGACTGATCTCGAACGCGCTGTTCGCCGCGGGCGTCGCCGCGGTCGTCCTGGGGGTGCTCGGCGGCACCACGTGGCTGAGCAGCGGATTGTGGGCGCCGGACGGCGCCTACACGCGGTTCGTCTCCCCGCTCCTTCTCCTGCTCTGGGCCCTGGTCGTTAGCCGGGTGCTCCTGGCCCGAGGTCCCGACGCGCGCGCCGCATGGTGAGTGCGATGCCAGAACTTAAAGCGCGATGACATTCGAATAAGTCGTCGCGCCTTAACTTCTGGCATCGCGCTCGCGCCGGCAGAGGACTTCCGTCGCGACTCCGATCTGTTCGGCGAGGGCTCGCAAAAACCGGAAGCTCAACGGCGGTTCCAGGCGGCGTTCAAGAGCGGCTTCCAGACCCGAGACGCGGAACTGGATCTCGGGCGGATGCTGGGCGAACTCGCCGACCATTAAGGCGTGATGAAGTAACCCAAGGTCAGCGACATGACGGCAAACCATAAACACGACAACCCGATCCTCGTGACCGGAGCAGCCGGCGCCGTGGGCGGTGTCGGCCGCAACCTCACCGAATTCCTGCTCGCAAAGGGGCACAAGGTGCGCGCCATGGTTCGGCGTGAGGACCAGCGGGCCGAAGCCCTACGGCGGCTCGGCGCAGAGGTCGTACAGGGCGACCTGACGGACCTCGCCTCGATGCATCGCGCAATCAAAGGCTGCCGGCGCGTCTATTTCGGAATGTCTACCTCGGCGGCCTATCTGGAAGCCACGATCAACACCGCCGCGGTGGCGCGCCACTACGGCGTCGAAGCCTTCGTGAACATGTCGCAAATGACGGTCTCGCAGATGAGCATCACCGAGACCACCGACAGCCCGCAGCATAAGCTGCACTGGCTGTCGGAGCAGGCTCTGTCCTGGTCGGGACTGCCGGTCGTCACGGTGCGGCCGACAGTCTTCCTCGAGGGCTTCTTTCTTCAACTCGCCGCCCCCGGCGTGCGGACCTCCGACACGTTGGCGCTGCCGTTTGGCGGCGGCAAGACCTCGCCGATCTCGGCGGTCGACGTGGCGCGTGCGGCCGCGGTGATCCTCGACGACCCCGCACCGCATATCGGAGAAATCTACGATCTGACGGGGCCGGAATCGGCCGATCTGGACCACTATGCGCGTGTCTTCTCCGAGGCGCTCGGCAGGCCCATCCGATATCGCGACGTCCCACTCCCGGCGTGGAGCGAAACCCTTCGTCAGATGCGGTTTCCTGAGCACGTCGTCAGGCATCTCTCGGCGATGGCCGAGTTGACCAGGCAGGGGCGTTACGACCGCATGACGGACACTATGCGCAAGCTCACGGGCGAAGCGCCGATGAACATGCGCGAGTTCGTGAAGCTCCATGCCGCTGAGTTCAAGCAGCAGGGACCGGCGCATTCCTGAGGCGCTCAGCGCATCCCGTGGGCAAACGGGCGCGAGTCAGGATCATATCTGCGTTGAACTGGCTCGCGAACCTGAGCGGATGAAGGAAGCGAAGGAGATGACCATGACTATGAGGACGATGATGCCTATCGCCTCGCGTCGAACCTTCGCTGGACTGGGGAGCGGCGTTCTTGCGGCCGCCCTTTCAGCGTCGGCGAGAGGCGCGACGCCGGCGGGATTGCCGGCCGTTCCCGCGCCTGGAGCGGCGCTTGCCCAGACACGCTATCGCACCATCGATGTGGGCGGGTTGGAGATCTTCTATCGCGAGGCCGGTCCGGCAGCGGCGCCGGTCGTATTGCTGCTCCACGGGTTTCCGACCTCGTCCCGCATGTTCCGAAACCTCATTCCGATGCTCGCCGACAAGTACCGGGTCATCGCACCCGACTATCCGGCATTCGGACACAGCGCTGTCCCTTCGCGCTCCGATTTTCACTACACGCACGCTCACCTTTCGGAAGTAGTCGAGGGGTTGATCGAGAAACTCGGGGTCATACGTTTCGCCATGTACGTGATGGATTTCGGCGGCCCTATCGGATACCGCTTGATGCTCAAATATCCCGATCGCGTCACGGGCGTCGTCATTCAGAACACACCGACGTTCGGAGAGCCGACCGACGGACCGCTCTGGGCGGCCGAGCTGGCGTACTGGAAGGATGGGTCGCCGGCACACCGGGACGGGGTCCGGTTCAAGCTGGCGCCGGACGCCGTTCGCAATCAGTACGTTGCCGGGACGCGCGACCCTTCGCTGATCGACCCAGACAATTGGACGATCGACAGCGCGCTCCTCGCTCGTCCCGGCGTCGATAAGATCATGCTCGATCTCCTCTACGACATCAAAAACAACCGGCAGACGGTCGCCGATGCGCGGCAGTTCTTCAAAGCGCATCAGCGTCAAGTGATGATCGCCACCGGTGCCAACGACCCGCTTTTCCCCGGCACCAGCATGAAGCCTCCCGCGGACATGGCGGACATCGAGTTCCACCCGATCGACAGCGGTCACTTCGCGCTTGAAGACCATTGTGCGGAGATCGGGTCACTGACGCGCGGCTTCTTGGAACGGGTGATGCCGGCTTAAAAAAAGCAGCCTAAGCAACGCAGTCGCGCCGCGCTCCTGCAAATATCTTCCCGATCCCGACAATTCTACACAAGTAGCGTTCAACGTTCTCGTTTACCTTTCCTGTTGAGGCGCGCCCTTGGCTCAATGCAGAAACAAGGAGCTTGAAATGAAGATCATTGCGGCGATCTTGACATCCGTTGGCCTCTTGCTCACCGGAGCCGCGGCAACGGCACAGTCCACCAAACCGACCATCGTTCTTGTGCATGGCGCGTTCGCCGACTCGTCGAGTTGGTACGGCGTCATCGCAATCCTCGAGAAGGACGGTTATCCGGTCATCGCCGCAGCCAATCCGCTGCGCAGCGTGAAGGGCGACGCCGACACCGTGCGCGCCCTTGTCGCCAGCATCAACGGGCCGGTCGTGCTGGTCGGGCATTCCTATGGCGGCATGGTGATCAGCAACGCGGCGAACGGTCAGGCGAATGTGAAAGCGCTTGTCTATGTCGCAGCCTTCGCACCGGACGCCGGAGAAAAAGCCGACGGCCTCAATAGCAAGTTTCCGGGCAGCCTGGTCGGCCCGGCGCTTGCCCCACCGGTGCCGCTCCCCGGTGGCGGGCACGATCTCTATGTTCAGCAGGCAAAATTCCACGATGCGTTCGCACCGGACGTGCCTGCGGACGCCGCGAAATTAGCAGCTGCGGCGCAGCGGCCCGTCACCGACATCGCGTTCGGTGAAGCTGCGACCGAGCCCGCCTGGAAGACCATCCCGTCATGGTTCGTTTACGGCGATCACGACACGGCGATTCCGCCGAAGTTGCACGCCTTCATGGCCGAGCGCGCCCACCCGCGCGCGACCTCGGTCGTTCCTGGCGCGTCACATGTCGTGATGATCTCGCACGCCGATGCAGTGGCTAAAGTCATCGAAGACGCGGCGAACGCCCGCTAGAGGACCGTGCCGAAAAGGCCTGCCCCGCACTTGATGCGGGGTGGGTACCGGTTTCCCGCCAGCGCGAAGGCGAAGGCAGGTCGGAAAACCTCATGCTCCAGCAATAATCTAAAGCGGGATGGCGATTTGAAGAAAAGCCATCACGCTTTAGCCGCTCGCACTGACCGGCGACGGCCCCAAGCCGCTTCTATGCGCATACACGTCGCGCTCATGCAAAGATCTTCATTATGCGCGCAATTTCACGAAAGTAGGATTTGGCCGTCTCGCCTATCCTTCTGTCCGCGGCATCGGGCGCGCCTGCCCTTTCGTTCGTCGCCGTGCCGACCGACCGCGGCTCAGGAGGCTCGCCATGACACCCACATCCGAACCCAACCGACGCACCGTCCTCGCGGCCACGGCGGCGGCTGGCGCCTTTGTGCTGACTGCATCCGCGCGCACCGCGGCGCTCGCCGCCGCGCAACCGGGTGAAGGGGACGACAACGCCATCCGCCCGTTCCGCATCGAAGTCCCGGATGAGGCGCTCGCCGACCTGCAGCGCCGGCTGGCAGCGACGCGCTGGCCCGACAGGGAGATCGTGGACGATCAATCGCAGGGCGTGCAGCTCGCGACCATGCAAAAGCTCGTGGAGTATTGGCAGCACGGCTACAACTGGCGCAAGGCGGAGGCGCGGCTCAACGGGCTGCCGCAGTTCATTACGAAAATCGACGGGATCGACATTCATTTCATTCATGTTCGTTCCAAACATGAGAACGCCTTGCCGCTGATCATGACGCACGGGTGGCCGGGCTCGATCATCGAGCTGTTGAACGTGGTCGATCCGCTCACCGATCCGACGGCGCATGGCGGACGCGCCGAGGACGCGTTCCACCTCGTTCTCCCGTCGATGCCCGGCTATGGTTTTTCCGAACGGCCGCGCGAGCTCGGCTGGAATCCCGATCGCATCGCACGGGCGTGGGGCGAGCTGATGAAGCGCCTCGGCTACGAACGCTACGTCGCCCAGGGCGGCGACTGGGGCGCGCCCGTTTCGAGCGGTATGGCGCGTCAGAAACTCGCGGGACTGCTCGGCATTCATATCAACCTGCCGGCGACGCTGCCGCCGGACATCGGGAAAGCCCTTGCGTCCGGCGATCCGGCGCCGGCCGGACTCTCGCCCGAGGAGAAGGCTGCGTTCGACCAGGTCAGCACCTTCTTTGCCAAGGGGCGCGGCTATGCCGTCATCATGGCGACGCGCCCGCAAACCATGGGTTTCGAACTGACGGACTCGCCGGTTGCCCTCGCAGCCTTCATGATCGATCACGACGCCCATAGTTACGGGCAAATCGCCCAGGCTTTTGACGGAGAGCCGGTCGGCGGGCTCACGCGCGACGCGATCCTCGACGACATCACGCTCTACTGGCTGACCAACACCGGGGCCTCTTCGGCCCGACTCTACTGGGAAAGCAAAGGTTCGGTTCTGAGCGCCGCCGGGCAAAAAACCCAGGATATCTCGCTTCCGGTTGCGGTGACGGTGTTTCCGGGTGAAATCTACCGCGCGCCGAAGAGCTGGACCCAGCGCGCCTATCGCAACCTCATCTATTTCAACGAGGTCGACAAAGGCGGTCACTTCGCCGCGTGGGAACAGCCGGAGCTTTTCTCGGCCGAGCTGCGCGCAGCATTCCGATCCCTGCGCTGATCGGTCAGCCGAACAAGAACGAGGGGAAGAACAATGATGTCTTCCGCAAACGGCACTGTGTTCGCCCTGGTTCTCGGCGCCGCGACCGTCTCGCTCGGAGTTTATGTGGGTTTTGCCATGCGCTCGTCCTCCGCCGGCACCGGCAAGCTCGAACAGCGTCTCATCGCTGCCGCGCGCAAGGAGCCAATGATGACGATGGGCCCCTCCAAGCAAGGTGACGCGTTGTCTGCTCCGCTCGCGTCCGTGTTGACCGCGCAGAACTGGCTCAACACGCAGCCGCTGCGTCCCGAAGAACTGCGGGGCAAGGTCGTCCTGGTGAATTTCTGGACGTTCACCT
>Ga0210408_10000412_pt1 | contig 56503 bp, 44 predicted proteins | sample IncBWH4MmetaG_FD_155471 | JGI IMG/M metagenome (GOLD analysis project Ga0210408, IMG submission 155471) | Forest soil microbial communities from Barre Woods Harvard Forest LTER site, Petersham, Massachusetts, United States - Inc-BW-H-4-M | ecosystem: Environmental > Terrestrial > Soil >... | reverse complement strand
GCACAAGGCCGGTCGGGATACTCTCCAGGAGCTTGGCCTCACCAACGCCCGCCACGACCTGGTTTGCGTTCACCTGCACGACCCGCGCGAAAGCGCCCTGCCGCCGGCCGGCTTGCTTACCCTCGAAGACGCCGAAACGGGCGAACTGCTCGAAGTCGATTCCACTCGCGGACTGGTGCGTGAGAAGTTCGCCCGCACCAACGCCGAACGTCTCGCCGAACTCGACCGTGCGCTGCGCCGGGCCGGGGTCGATACCCTCAGTTTCAGCACCGCTGAACCCTTCGCCCAAACCCTCCAACGCTTCTTCGAAACCCGCCGCGGAAGGAGAAGGAGATGAGGAAACGCCAAAACAAAAAACTTCAAATTCCAAACACCAAACACCAAATAAACTCCAAACACCAAACACAAAGCTCCAAGTTCCCAAAGCTCGGTCTGCGCGCCTTTCGGGGAAGGATGATCCTAACCGGCCCGGTTGGAGGTTTGAATTTGGAGCTTATTTGGTGTTTGGTGTTTGGAATTTGGAGTTTGCTGGTGTCAACCTCGTCGTTCGCTGAGACAAACCCGATCTCCGCCGACGAAATTCCCCAACTGCTGCCGCCACGCGTTGAGATCCCGCCCACGTTCTGGGAACAACACGGCTGGTGGGTCCTCGCGGGGGGTGTCCTGGCAGCCGCGCTAGGCTCCACCGGGATTTGGTTGCTGCTCCGGCCCAAGCCGGTAGCGCCGATCCCGCCGGAGGTTCAGGCCCGTCTTCAATTGGAACCGCTGCGTCAGCAACCGGAGGATGGCGCGATCCTCAGCCGGGTTTCGCAGGTGGTCCGACACTACATCACCACAGCTTTCAGTCTCCCCCCGGAAGAACTTACTACCACTGAGTTTTGCCGTGTCATCACCGCTGCGGAACAGGTCGGCCCGGAACTGTCGCAGTCAGTGGGCGAATTCCTACAAGAATGTGATCGGCGCAAATTTGCTCCCTCTCCACCACCGCCGCCGCTCCAGGCAGTCCCGCGGGCCTTCAAGCTGATCGAGATAGCCGAAGGCCGCCGGGCACGACTACAGGAAGACCGAAATCCGAAATCCGAAATCCGAAACAAATCCGAATCGTGAAACCTCAAATATTGAAACTGACGGATACCGGGCGTATCCAATCCTGCTTCGGCCTTCGGATTTCGGATTTCCTTCGGCCTTCGGATTTACGCGCCCCATACGCCCAATGACCGGCAATTTTGAATTTCAATTCCCCTGGCTTCTCGGCTTGCTGGCCCTCCTGCCGGTTTATGCCTTCCTCCGTGGCCGCGTCGGCAAGCTCTCCGCGCTCCGCTTCCCCAGCGCCGACATCGCCCGGGCCGCTGGTGCCACCGCCCGCTCCGCCGCTGGCCGTCTCTTGTTCTTTTTGCGCATCCTCACCGTGGCCCTGTGCCTCGTCGCGCTGGCCGGGCCTCGCTTCGCTCATGACCATACCGAGACCCAGGCGAGCGGCGTGGATATTATGTTGGTGCTGGACCTCTCCTGGTCGATGATGGCGCTTGATATGGGAGGTCCGGACGAGCGCGTCTCGCGCTTCGATATTGCCTCGCAGGTGCTCGAGGATTTCGTCCGCAAACGGCCCAGCGACCGCCTCGGCTTGATCGTCTTTTCCGCCGTGCCGTACCTTGCCAGCCCGCTCACGCTCAACCACGATTGGCTGATCGAGAATCTCCATCGCTTGCACGTCGGCCTTATCCGCGATCTAGGCACCGCCATTGGCGACGCCACCGCTTCCGGCGCCAAGCGCCTTAAGGGCCTCAAGGACAGCAAAAGCCGCATCATCATCCTGCTGACCGACGGTGACAATAACCGAGGCGAGATCGATCCGATTCCCGCCGCGCAACTGGCGGCGGCACTGGGCGTGAAAGTTTATACCATCGGAATCGGCATCGAAAAGCCGTGTATGTTATATCGTTTCGAACCAGGCACCGGCCAACTGGTGCTGGATGCTCAAGGCAACCTCCAGCCGGGTATGATTCTCCAGCCGGCCAATTACGATGTGCTCGACAAAATGTCCGCCCTTTCCCGCGCTAAATTTTACCGCGCCACCAATCGCCACGAACTGCAGCGCATTTATGACGAAATCGACCACCTCGAAAAAACCCAGGTCAAGCTCCGCCGCTTTACCACCTACCGTCCCCTGTTTCAATGGCCGCTGCTGGCCGCGTTCGGCCTCTTCGTATTGGAAATGGCTCTGGCTAATACAAGGTTAAGGAGGGTTCCGTGAACATCGATCTCTCCCATCCTCACTTCGCCGAACCGCGTTGGCTTTGGCTGGCTTTTTTCGGACCGGTGCTGCTGGTGGTCCTCCAGCGGTATTCGGCCTGGGCCCGCAACCAGCAACTCGCCCGCATCGCTGCGCCCGACTTCATCACCGATCTTATCCGCTCTCACAGCCCGCTTCGCCGTGCGCTGAAGAACGGTTTGCTCGTTCTGGCTCTCGCCGCCGTCGGCTTGGCCCTGGCCCGGCCTCAATGGGGTGAACAAGCCGAAGCCAGCCACTTGTTGGGCCAGGACACCATCTTTCTCCTGGACTGTTCCCGCAGCATGTTGGCGGCGGACGTGAGCCCCAGCCGTTTGCAACGCGCCAAGCTCGCTGTCCTCGATTACGTTCAGCGCTACGCTCATGGCCGCGTTGGCCTGGTCGCCTTTGCCGGTCAGGCCTTCCTTCAATGCCCCCTTACGTTTGACTACGGCGCCTTCCAGGACTCACTGGCCATTGTTGATGATAAAACCATCCCGGTCCTCGGCACCGATGTCGGCCGCGCGCTTGATGAGGGCTTTCGGGCAATGGACAAAGGTGAACGCCAAAAAATCCTTGTGCTGTTGACGGACGGCGAAGACCTCGAAAAAAGTGGCGTCCGCACTGCTGAAACGCTCGCCAAAGAGGGCGTAGTGGTCTTTACCATTGGCGTCGGCACTCCCGTCGGGGCGGAAATCCAAATGCTCAACGAGCAGGGCAAGACGGAGCTGGTGCGCGACACTAAAGGCGAGGTCGTGCGCAGCCATCTGGACGAAGCTGCTCTGAGCGCCATCGCGCAGGCCACCCATGGTGCCTATTATCCGCTCGGCCCACTCGGCGAAGGCCTGGCCAAAGTCCGCCTGGCCTTGGAAGACTTGAACTCCAACTCAAGTTCCGCGCCGGCGCACAAATTGGGTGTGGACCGTTTCCACCTGCCGGTGGCGGTGATGCTCGGCTTGCTGGTAATGGAATCGTTGATTGGGACCCGGCGACGTTTGACGTCATATTGACTCTTAACCCTTCGTGATCGATCCTGTGCAGAGTATGACCAGCGCAAAAGACATCGCCCGAAAGCTTCGGATTTCGGTTTTCGGATTTCGGTTTTTGCTGCTCCTGCTGCCACTCCTGCCCGCTTTCGCCAACACTCCGCAAGCCGCCGCTCCCTCCCTGCCGCCGCCTTCGACTCCGCGCGAGTTTTTCAACGCCGGTACGCAGAAACTGCATGAGGGCAAACTCCGCGAAGCCGAGGCTTTCCTGGAAAGCGCCTTGGCCAGCCAGAACGACGGCCTTCAACCCCCGGCGCTCTACAATCTTGGGCACGTCCGCTTTCACCAGGGCACTGACGAGTTGAAGAAGGGTCCAAAGGCGGGGCCAACCTCCGACAAAGGCCGCGCCGCAACCCGGGCTGCAACAGCCGCTATCCAGGAGGCGGACCAGGCTCTGGCCGGCACCGATCTGGAAAAAATGGTTGCTTCCTATATGCACGGGCGCGGCGCGCGCAAAGAGTTGAAGGACGCCCTCAAGCAGGTCAAACATGCGATGGAAACCCACGGCGCGGCGCTGGGCAAATGGCAGCGCGCTTCAGGCGATTTCAAGAGCACCGTCGAGGTCAACCCGAATGACATCGACGCGCAGCACAATGCCGAAACGGTGGACCAGTGGATTGCCAGACTCGTGGACAGCCTGCGCGAGATGCAACAAATGGCCCAGGCCATGGGCGAAAAAAACCGTGAGCTGGGCGAGAAGCTCAAGAAGCTGAAAGGCAATATCCCCGCCCAGGATATGCCTCCGGGCGGCGCCGGCGATGACGAAGAAGACGAGGACAAACCTTTCGGGCCACAGCCGGGCCAACAGGAAGGACCCAGCAAAGAAGGACAGCAAATGTTGCTTTCCCCGGAACAGGCGGGCTGGCTGCTGGATGCGTTCAAACTCGACAGCGAGCGCCGCCTCCCCATGGGTCAAAAGGATACTGCTGAACCCAAAGACCGCAACCGGCCGACCTGGTAGCCAACCCGAATCCCGAAAGCAAGAAGGCCGAAAGAAACCCGACACACCGAAATGCCCACGTCGCAGATACTCTTGCCAGTTCCCGACCTGCGGGAAGTTCGGCCTTCGACCTTCGGCCTTCTTTTGGATTTCGGATTTCGGATTTCGGATTTCGCGGCGGCGGTAGTCCTTGCGGCCCTGCTTTCCTCGACCGCCGCCGCGCAGCCCGCCTCCCCAACGCCCGTGGACCCGCTGATGCAACTCATGCTCTCTCAGCCTCCGATCGACGTCGAATCGCCGGTAGTCCCTTTGGTCTCTCTCGATCCACCGGTCGTGCGTCCCGGCGAGTTTTCCACCTATCGGGTGATTTTCAACGCGTTGGAAGAATCGGTCGAATGGCCCGCTAAGCTTGCGTTCCCGCCTCCCTTGGAAGCGCGTCCCGGTGCCCATGGCCAGATGCTGGCCCCGGGCGGCGCGAAACTCGAGCCGCACGCTGCTTTCAATTATCACGTCCGCGCTTCCCAGCAGGGCCAGTTCACCATTCCCGAATTCACCGTCACCGTCTACGGGAAACCCGTCACGGTGCCGGCTGCCCAACTCGAGGTCGTCGCCTCCCCGCCGGCCTCCCTCCCGCCGGCACAGCGACTCATTCTCGAGGTGCCGACCACCAACCTTTTCGTCGGCCAGGCGATCAAGGTTCGCGTCCTTCTGCCAGGAACGCCCAGTGGCTTCGTCCCGGGCTTGATGTCCCCGGCCCAAATCACGGGCGAAGGCTTGTTCGTGGACCAAACCGCTTTCCACGCCCTGCCGCCCGTCTCCGACAGCAACGGGGTTTATAACCGTTACGAGACTAGCCTCACACCGCTCGCGGTTGGCAACCTCTCCGCTTTCGCCCAGGCTTTTACTGCCGGATTTCGTAACCTTGGCCCCGGCCCCATTACCTTTAGGGGCCCGATGAGCATTCCCGCGTTGGGCCTCCTGCTCGACTCTGACCCCGTTGAACTCCGGGTCCGCCCTTTGCCGCGGGAAGGCGAACTTCCAGGTTTCACCGGCGCCGTTGGTACGCTCGCGCTCGATCGGCCTGAACTTGACAGTAACCTGGTCCGCGTCGGCGAACCGGTTAAACTCAAGGTCAAAGTCCATGGCGACAGTAACTGCAATCTCGCGCGCGTCGTCCCGCCGCCGCCACCTCACGTCCGCGATTGGCAGATCTTTGTTTCCACAGCGGATACCTTGCCTCCCCAGATTATCCAGGCCCAAGGCTTCACCACCTTCATCTACACTTTAATTCCTTTGACTGAAAAGACGCGCGCCACGCCGGCTATCCCATTTAGCTGTTTCGATCCCGACCATGGTTCCTATATAGACGTGACCATCCCCGCCGTCCCAATCCAGGTAAAGCCTGGCGCCGCGCCTGCCGATCTGAAGGCCCTGTCTCAAGCAGGTGCGGCCGAGCCCGAATCCGAGAAAGAACCCGTGCTGAGTGGCCTGGCAACTTCCCCGGGTCTCGCCGCCAGAAGCCTGGTGCCCGTGCAACAGGAGCCCTGGTTCCCCCTCGTGCAATTGGTTCCTGCCGGTGCCATCTTCGGTCTGTGGAACTGGGATCGCCGCCGCCGTTTCCTCGAACTGCATCCCGACCTGGTCCTCCGTCGCCGCGCCCGCCGCGCTCTCCGCCGCGAATGCCATGTGCTGCACCGCGCCGCGCGTGCCGGGGACGCTTCCCGCTTCGCCGCTGCGGCCGTCAATGCGATGCGCCTCGCCTGCTCCCCCCATTATCCGGCCGAACCTCGTGCCCTGGTCGGCAACGACGTGCTGGGGGTCTTGTCTGAAACAGACCGCTCCACGCGCGCCGGCGAACTCGTGCGCCGCTTCTTCGCCCTGACGGATGCCGCTCGTTTCGGCACCACACCTCCCGATACCTCCGGCCTGCTGGACCTCAAACCCGACCTCGATCGCCTGCTCAGACAACTTGACGAGCAGCTACTATGAACCGGTCTGAAATCCGAAATCCGAATCGCTCGGGAACCGGGAGCGTGCAAGATAACTTTCGGCGTAAGCGCTTCGGCTTTCGGTTTTCGGCCTTCTTTCGGCTTTCGGTTTTCGGCTTTCGGATTTGCTGTACCCTCGCCCTTACCGTGCTCGTCGTCCTCCCCTCCTCCGCAGCCTCCCCCGATGTCCTCTTCCGCCAAGGCTCCGAGGCTTACCACGCCGCTGATTACACCTCCGCTGCCAACGCTTTTCAAAAAGCCGGCATCCTGCGCCCCGCCTCAGGAACCTTTCAAAATCTCGGTAATGCCGAGTGGGAACGCGGTAATTCCGGCACTGCCATCCTTGCTTGGGAACAGGCCCTCTGGCTCGACCCTTTCAATGCCGCCGCCTGCAACAACCTCCGCTTTGCCCGCAAGACCGCCCAGCTCGAAGCGCCCGAACTGGCGTGGTACGAAGTCGTCTCCACTTGGCTGCCCGTCAACTGGTGGGCGTGGATCTCGGGCCTGAGCTTTTGGCTAGCAGTCGCAATGGGCACGCTGCCGGGCATCTTTCGCTTGCGCAAAGCCGTTTGGCATCAGGCCATCGCCGCCTTTGGGTTCGCGGTTTTCCTGCTCAGCGTCCCAGCCCACCTCGGCGTGGCTACCCGCTCACGCGTCGGATTCGTACTCCAGAAAGACACCCCTCTCCGGCTCACACCTACGGAAGATGCGCAGTTTCTAACCCGGCTGGCCGCCGGCGAACCCGCCCGCCTCGAGCGTGTCCGCCAGAAGTTTTTTCTCATTCGCACTTCTCGCTCCCTTGGTTGGATCCGGCGTGACCAATTCGGCCTCACTTGTCCCAGATAGCGGAAGCAAATCCGCTTGCACTGAGGTGGGTCTTTCCCTAAAACAACGGCGCATGTCTCGAAGGACCAATGACCTGGAAACGGCATCAGCAGGCCAGTTCGATTTATCAGAATACCTCGCCGCAACTACCGTGGCAGTCAACCGCGCTTTGGACCGGTTTTTACCGCCGCCCAACGCCAGGCCAGCCACCATTCACAAAGCGATGCGGTATTCGCTGTTTGCCGGGGGAAAACGGATGCGTCCGGCGCTGTGCTTGGCCTCCGCCGCCGCGTGCGGCGGGAAGCAAGCGGAGGCGATGCCCCTGGCTTGCGCGGTCGAATGCATTCATACCTATTCGCTGGTACACGATGACCTCCCCGCGATGGATAACGACGATTACCGCCGGGGCAAGCTGACCAGTCACAAGGTTTTCGGCGAAGGCGTCGCGGTACTCGCCGGCGACGCGCTGCTGACGCAGGCCTTCGAAGTGGCGGGTAAATGCAAAGGCTCGTCGCGTTATCCCCACCAGCGGATATTTCTCGAGTTGGCATCTGCCGCGGGGTCGCTGCAGTTGATCGCGGGGCAGGTGGCGGACCTGGAAGCGGAGGGGAAGAAGATCACGGCGTCGCAACTCCGTTACATTCACGAACGCAAGACTTCCGCCTTGCTCTGCTGCTCGGTACGTCTTGGCGGCATGAGCGCCAACTGCTCGCCGGCGCACCTCAAAGCGCTCACCGATTTCGGCTATAACGTCGGCTTGGCGTTCCAGGTAATTGATGACATTCTGGACGTGACGCAGACCAGCGAGAAGTTGGGCAAGACAGCGGGCAAAGACACCAAAGCTCAGAAAGCGACGTATCCCGCGATCGTCGGGGTGGAGAAATCACGCAGGATTGCTGAAGAGCTGACGAGCCGTGCGTTCGCGGCCCTGAAAACATTCCGCGGTCAGGCCGTCGCACTGGAAGCGCTGGCCGAATTCCTGCTGAAGAGAGATCGCTGAAAGTCTCAATCCCGTCTTGGGCCGGCATCGCTGTTATGCCTGTCCGCCATAGTATCCTTCGACCTTGGCCGCGACATCCTTGAACGCGCTATCGACTTCGTAGATCAGCTTGAACTGCTCGATGGCTTCTTCTTTCTTGGCCATGCTCTCGAGGACCGAACCGAGGTTGTAAATCAGGTCCTTCTTCTCGTCATCCAGAATCGGTTTTTCTTTGATTGCATCCTGGAGCCGGCGTGCCGCCAGGTCATACATCTTCTTCTTGGCGAAGCACTGCGCCAGGTAATTCATCGAGGCGATGCGGCGATGGGGATTGTTCTGGGCCTTTTGGAATTCGGCGATGGCTTCGGTCGTCTTGCCGTTCTGAAAATAAAGCTGGCCCATCTCGAATCGGATTTGCAGGTCGTTAGGGAATCGCTCAACCCGCTTTTGACACTCAGCCAGTTGGTAGGCCTCTTTCTCAGCCTGGAGCGCGGCGGCTTTGTCGGCGTACTCGGCTCCGTTGGGATCGAGTTGGGCGATCTCGTGTTCGTATTTGCGCACCCGGGTTGTGGCAATGCCGCTGTCCAGTGAGGGATCGTTGCCCACATCGGAGGCCTTAATGCGTTCGTAATAGCCGAGGGCGCGGTCGAATTGTTTCTTTTGGGTGTAAAGCTCAGCGAGTTGGCGAACGAGTTTGAGATTGGTGGCCTCTGTCTTGAGCCGGGTCTCGTATTCGTTAATTAACTTCTCGGTGATGTCTTCGCTTTTGACCTGGCGATTTTGTTGTTCGAGCGAAACGGCTTCCTCTTTATCCTTCAAAATGTCGCGATAGGAACCGGAGCCGTCGGCCAGGGCATCGTAGCCGCCTTCGTCCATGGTTTGGCGCGCTGAAAGGTTTTTAAGCGCCTGGGCGAGTTCGTTGTCAGTCGGGTTGGCGCGATAGAGTTCGGCCAGGAGTCGTTCGCCGCGTTTGGGTTCGCCGATTGCGGCCAGGGCATTGGCGAGCTGGATGGCGGTCTCGACGTCCTTGGGCGAATTGCGAACGAGAATCTCCAGCGACAGAACGGCGGTATGGGGCATTTCCAGCGCGGTAGCCGCCTTGACCACGAGGCGATGGGCCTGGGAGTTGTTGGGATCACCGTTGAGGATGTGCTCGGCAATCTGGAGAGCTTCGGCGGGATCTTTGGCCAGGGCTATCTGCCCCTTGGCTACCATGGGCTGAGAACTGGCGCTGCTCCAGACTTTTTTGAAAATGCTGCTGCCGCCGCCCGCTTTGCGTTGTTGGGCGGTGCGAAGGGCTTTGCGGCACTCGTGCAGGCCCGGCTCCCGGGCCAGCACCTGGTTGAACAGGTCGATTGCGTAATCGAAGTTATCCCGCTGCAAGGCGTCGTTGCCTTTGGTAAAGATCACGCGCAAATCGCGCGGCAGGTCATTCAAGCTCTTTTCTGCCATACCTCAGTCTATTCCCATTCCTTCTGAAAAAGCCAACCGAAAGTGTTTTTCGGGAACCAAATTCCCCTTCAACCCTCCTACGAATGCAACCGCCATTGCTGAACACGAGTAAACCCGGGGCGACACGAAAGGTTTGTATGTTGAAGACAGTTAGACAGGACATTTCAGTAGCGAGCGAGAACTCGACGGAGTTGGCTGCCCGACCCTCTGGCCGCTCCCGGTTAGGCCGGCGGTCGTTCCTTAAGCGGCTGGGCATTGGAGGGACAGCACTCGTGCCGGCGGCGGGTTGGCTCGCCACCTCCGCGCAAACCAGGGCCGACGGCAATGGTCGCCTGACTCGAGGAGATGTTGCCATTCTGCGCTTTTTAGCGGCGGCGGAGATTATTGAAACAGACCTTTGGCAGCAATACACCGAAATCGCGTTGGGCAACCTGCCTTTTCTGCAGGCCCTCCAGGCGCTCGACGGTGATATGCCCACCTATGTAAACCAAAACACCCGGGACGAACGGAGCCACGCCGGTTTCATCAACGCTTACCTGATGTCAAAGGGGCATCAGCCCGTAAGCCTGGAAATGTTCCGCAGACTGCCAAGCAGCCAGGCAACCGGCTCAAACAAAGGCGCTAACCGGTTGACTAATCTGATGAATCTGACAGTAGATACGAGTTGGTTCAATCGTTACCGTTTCCCCGGCAACCCCGATTTTGGTGACACCTTTCCGCAGATTGTCGATTTGGTGAACGTGCCGACCATACCGAATGGTGATCTTCCCATCGGCGGAGACGACATCCAGGTCATCGCGAATGCGGCCGGTTTCCATTTCGCCACGATCGAGCAGGGCGGCTCGAGCCTTTACGACTCATTCCTTCCCAAAGCTACGAGTCCCGAAGTGATCAGAATCGTCGCGGCCATCGGCGGCACAGAAGTTATGCACTTCGAGCTCTGGCAGGACAAAGCCGGCAACGCCCCCGCGGTGCCAGGACGGTTCCCGCAACTCCCAGTGGCGCCTAACAACGCCAGTGGTATGACGTTTTTCCCGGGGGACGGTACCGATCCCTCGCAACCGAACTTCACCAACCAGGTCATGCCTGCGCCCTGCAAGTTCATCAGCACGGACCTGCCGCTCTGCTCGGTCATCCGTCCGACCCTCACGGCCAACGCCGGGGCAACAGCCGCTGCCACAGGTTTGACCAACTCAGGGCTTTTCGCAGGACAAGACCAAGAGTTCTTCAGCACCCTTTTCGAGCTGGCTGAGGAGGCGGACGAGGCCCAGCGCGGTTCCTGACGGGGAACGACTCGCGCTGTTCGATTCGGGCGGGGCGGTTTGAGTTGGAGTTCACGGCTCGGCGTGCCGACTCAACCGCCCCCGCCCTTCTCGGACAACGGAGTAATCGAGTATAGCAGCGGATTAATGGATTTGGTGGATTATTATGGACTACTCGCGTTAGGTACCATTAATCCAATAATCCACTCATCCATCAATCCCTTCCTCGCGGTCTTCGTTTGGCCCTTTCCAAAATCCGGATTTGCGCTAGATTGGGCAAAACCCAGGATGAAAAAATGAAGAACTTCTTCGCGCTGTTCGTCGCCATCTTACTGACTGGCCTATCCGCTTCCGCCCAGGATTGGGCGAAGGCTCGTCTCGAAAAATCCCCACGCCACCTCGAATGGGTCAAGGTCAAGAATGGCGCCCGCGAGGTTAACTGTTTCGTCGCGTATCCCGAGGTGAAGGAGAAAGCCCCCGCCGTCTTGCTGATCCACGAGATCTTTGGGCTCACGGACTGGGTCCGCAGCCTGGCGGACCAACTCGCGGAGGCGGGTTACGTCGCGATCGCGCCGGACTTGCTTTCCGGCACTGCTCCAGGCGGCGGCGGCACCGCCGAGCTTGGCGGTGGCGATGCCGTGCGTAAAGCAATCTCTTCCCTTCCACCTGAGCAAATCACCGCAGACCTGAATGCGGTGGCTGACTACGTGGCGAAACTGCCTGCGTGTAGCGGAAAAGTGACCGTGGCCGGCTTTTGTTGGGGCGGGGGGCAGAGTTTCCGCTTCGCCACGAATCGTAGGGATCTCACCGCAGCGTTGGTGTTCTACGGCACGGGACCTAATGCAGAGAAGGACCTGGCTCGTATCCAATGCTCCGTTTACGGTTTTTATGGCGGCAATGACGCGCGCGTCACCGCCACGGTTCCGCAGACTCAAGAGTTGATGAAGAAAGCCGGGAAGACCTACCAGCCTGCCATCTACGATGGCGCCGGGCATGGTTTCATGCGGGCGGGTGAAGCGCCCGATGCCAAAGAGCCCGATAAGAGAGCCAGAGATGCCGCTTGGAAGCGGTGTATGGAAATCCTGAAAGCGCAGTAAGCTCCCCCACCTATCCAGGGGCGGTGGCTTGCTCCGGCACGCGAGTTTGCGTCGTCTCCTTCTGCCCATCTTGGTTTTGGTGTCTCTTTCGGTCCTGCCTTTCCGGGCCCATGGGGGTTTGACCCCATAACTTGGGGGTTTGACCCCATAACTTGGGGGTTTGACCCCATAACTTTTTGTGGGCACTTGCTCAAAGTAAAGACTTGCAGGCCAAATCATCTGGGGCGATTGGTTTAGAAGAGTATTCAATAAAGAAAGAACAATGCGGGATGGATTTCAGCGTTGAAACTATAACCCGATGAATGCCACCCAGAAAGCGTCCAGCGGACCACGCCGCCCTCTACGCGTGTTGCTGGTGGAGGACTCCCAGGCCGACGCCATCCTGCTGGCCCGGGCCTTGGAACGCGGTGGCTTCGCGCCCACGTACGAACGGGTCGATACCGCTGTCGCCATGGAAACGGCTTTAAACAAGCAATCCTGGGACTTGATTCTATGCGATCATGCGATGCCGCAATTTAGTGCGCCCGCGGCGCTGGAATTGTTGAAAAAGCACGAAATGGATGTGCCGTTCATTATTGTGTCGGGTTATATCGAGGAGGAGACGGCGGTGGCAGCGATGAAGGCGGGGGCGCATGACTATATCATGAAGGACCACCTGGCGCGGCTGGTGCCGGCGGTCGAGCGCGAATTGCGTGAAGCTGCTGTGCGCCGCGCCCGCGAGAAATCCGAAGCGGAACTGCTGTGCGCCCGCGAAGAGTTGGAACTGCGGGTGGAAAAGCGAACGGCCGACCTCCGCGCCGCCAATCTGAAACTGGAAAATGTCATCGAGGAACGCAAGCGGCTGGAGAACGAGTTGCTCGAAATCGCCGAGAATGAGCGGCGGCAGATTGGGTTCGATTTGCATGATGATCTGGGCCAGAAGCTCAGCGGCGGTTCCATGATGATCAAAGCGCTTGAACAACGGCTCGCCGCCGAACAGCACCCCTGCCTCGCGGATGCGCAGAGGATTCACGGTTTGATGGAAGAAATCATTTGCCACACGCACAACCTCGCTCACCAGTTCAGTTCCCTCGATATGAAGGGAGACGACCTGCCTGGCGTGCTCAAGGGGCTGGCGGCTAATGTGAAGAGAATGTTCGAAATCTCTTGCGGGTTTAGTATGAAAGGAATTTCGCCTGAGTTGCAGCCGCACACGATCGTCCAGCTCTATAAGATCGCCCAGGAGGCCGTCAGCAACGCCATCAAACATGGCAAAGCAGCCTCCGTGGCGATTGGACTCAATCAGCACGACGATTGTCTCATTATGACTATCAAAAATGATGGGCTGCCTTTCGCTCAACCCGCTGCCAAAAATCGCATGGGGCTCCGCATCATGAATTACCGGGCTAACACCATTGGCGCAACGCTGGGAATCAAGCCCTTGAATAAGAACGGCACCTTGGTGACCTGCGCCTTGCCGATCAGGCTTCCAGCCAAAGCGCTCGCGCCACACTCTCCGCCGAATACCGAGTCGGGTACCGTCCCTCCCGAACCAGCCTTCTCGGCAAAGAACCGCCGCGCGCGCTCGGCCGCGCCCGCACAATCTTGTAGCTCTGATAACCACGAAGCTCAAGCCAGTCACGCCCTTTAAGCCCGCCGGGCCCCCTCGGAAGACAAGATTCGCTTGGAACCACTTTTGCCTCGCCTCGGGAGGCAATGTTCCACCAAGCTGGCAGTAGCATGGAAACCGCCAATGCCAAGCTGCCCGTGTCGGGTGCGGAAGCAACTCACCTGCGCCAAATCTCCTCCCTCCAATGGCGGTCGGGACTTGCTGCCTGGCTCGGCTGGACGTTCGACGGGCTGGACATGCACCTCTATACCCTGGTGGCCACCCCATTTGTCGCGCAGTTGCTCGGCGGGTTGAACACAAAAGACCCTAGTGTCGGGCGATACAGTTCGATTATTCAGGGTGGATTTCTGCTGGGCTGGGCCTTGGGCGGAGGGTTCTTTGGGCGTATCGGGGATCGGCTCGGCCGCGCGCGGGCCCTGAGCCTTACGGTCCTCACGTACGCGGCCTTCACCGGTTTATCATTTTTTGCGCACGCCTGGTGGCATTTGCTGATATTCCGGTTCCTGGCCGCCCTGGGCATTGGAGGCGAATGGGCGATCGGGGCGTCGCTCCTGTCGGAGACCTGGCCTCGGCAGTGGCGGCCCTGGATAGCGGCCGTCCTGCAGAGCGGGGTGAACGTCGGCATCCTGGTCGCCGTTCTGGCCAACCATATCCTTGCCAAGGCGCCACCCCAGTACCTTTTCCTGGTGGGCATTTTGCCCGCCTTGCTGGTGCTCTGGATTCGCCGCGCCGTGCCCGAGCCGGAAGAGTGGTGCTTGGCAAAGGCCCAAGCTCACAACCATGAGCCCGGTGTGCGCGAACTGTTCGGCCCTGAGGTGCGGCGGATCACTCTCTCGGTGGTGTTGGTCTGTGCCATCTCATTAACCGCGCATTGGGCCTTTATGTTCTGGTATCCCCAACACCTGCGCAACTTGCCCGAGGTTTTAAATTGGAGCGACGCGCAAAAGAATCGGTTGGTGGATGCCGGGATGTTTCTGGTCATAGGCTCTTCCATTCTGGGCAATTTCTTCGCCGGCTGGGTGTCGCGGTCCATCGGGTATCGGGTGACGATTGCGTCCATTTTCCTGCTTTATTTTTGCGCCATGTTCGGCGCCTATTATTTGGCACGGAATCATCAGGCTCTGCTCGCTTGGTTTCCGCTGATCGGCTTTTGCCAGGGCGCCTTCGCGCTCTTCACCATGTATCTGCCGCCGCTCTTCCCAACTTTGCTCCGCACCACGGGCGCGGGTTTCTGTTATAATATCGGGCGCATCACCGCCGCGTTCGGCACCGTCTTCTTCGGGCTGTTCTCCAAGGTGGGTGACCATCGCGCTGCGTTATTCTATGCGGGGTTCCTGTTCCTCCCGGCCGCCTTTACCGCCCTCTTCCTGCCACTCCCTCGAGACTCGGGATCCTAACCCGGAGGAACATCTGGTGACGAGCCCTCAGGACGAATTGGAGATAACGCCCGGCTGGCCGCCTCCCCCGAAGCACTGGTCCTTGCGGGAGAACGAACTGCATGTCTGGGCTGCGTCGCTGGATGTCAACGATGCTCAGTTAAACAGATTTGCGGTAAACCTTTCTTCGCTCGAGGCCGGGCGCGCCTCCCGCTTCCATTTCCCGCGGCATCGGGACCGCTTTATTGCCGGACGCGGTTTTTTGCGCGCCGTCCTGGGCCACTACCTTCGAACTGAGCCAGGAACCTTGGAATTCTCCTATGGCGCTCAAGGCAAGCCCGCGTTGGCAGGAGTCCACGCCCGGAACGGGCTCCACTTCAACCTGGCTCATTCGGAGGATCTGGTTTTGCTTGCGGTAACACACGCGAACAGCGTCGGCGTCGATGTCGAGCGCGTCCGAACCCTGCGGGACCCCGAGGAACTTGTGGCGCGCTTTTTTTCCCCGCGCGAGAGCGCCGCCTTTCGAAAAGTTTCGCCGGACCGGAAGCCCGCCGCGTTTTTCAATCTCTGGACGCGCAAGGAATCCTGGCTCAAAGCGACGGGTGAGGGCATCGGCGGCTCACTCCATCTTGTGGAGGTGTCCTTTCTTCCGGGTGAACCGGCCCGCTTTCTCAACCTGCCCGTACCCGTGACGGAAAAGAAATCCTGGGCCTTGTACGACTTGAGGCCGGCCCACGGTTTTGTCGGTGCTCTGGCAATCGCAGCGACTGACGTGCGGCTTCAGTGCTGGCGCTGGGGGGGCGGCTGATACGGCATGACTGTCTTGTGCACCTCCACGAAAGCGCCAGCAGGAAGCAGACCTTACTCTTTCACGCCTTACGTTTCACGTTTCACGTTTTACGTTTCACGTTTCACGTTTCACGTTTCACGTTTCACGTTTCACGCGTTCACGCTCATCCCTCATTCCCCTCGAGCAATCCGTACTCCTTTAGTTTGTATTGTAACGCGCGACGGCTAATGCCGAGGGTTTTGGCGGCTTCCTCGCGGTTGCTAGTGACGTGGGTCAGGGTTTGGCGGATCAGCATTTTTTCGACTTCTGCCAGGGGGGTGCCGGGCCGGACGTTGAAAGTCGTCGTGCGGCGGTCGTAATCGCGCAGAAAATCCGGCAGATGCAGCACATCGACCACCGGCTCGCGGCACGTGATGACCAAACGCTCAACGACGTTGCGCAATTGTCGGACATTGCCGGGCCAGGGAAAACGCTGGCACAATTGCAACGCTTCGGCCGACATGCGCTTCCGCCGGCGTTTGTGCTTGGCAGTAAAATGCTCGAAGAAACGTTCGATCAAAAGCGGGATGTCTTCGCCCCGCTCGCGCAACGGTGGCATGACAATCGGGACAATTTGCAGACGATAGAAAAGATCCTCGCGGAATTTCCCTTCCTTGACCGCCTCCTGCAGCTTCTTATTGGTCGCCGCGATGACCCGGACGTTGACCCGCATCAATTCGGCGCCGCCCACCATCCGAAAAGCGCCATCCTCCAGCACGCGCAACAGGTCGCCCTGGCCTTTCGGTGAGAGATCGCCGATTTCATCCAAAAACAAAGTGCCGCCATCGGCAAGCTGGAAACGGCCCGGTTTATTGGCAACCGCACCAGTGAAGGCGCCTTTGACGTGGCCGAACAACTCGGCTTCGAGCAGTTGCTCAGCCAGCGCGGCACAATTGACCGAAATGAAAGGCCGGTCGCGGCGGGGGCTTTGCTGATGAATCGAGCGCGCGACAATTTCCTTGCCGGTGCCGCTTTCGCCTTCCAGAAGCACGGTGACGTCGCTGTTCGCAACCTCCTCAACCAGGCGGCCGACGGCTCGCATGGCTTCGCTGTTGCCGACTAGCAGGCTCGGCTCCGTTCGAGTCTGCAGTCGCAGCCGCAATTCGTTGTTTTCGGCAACCAGCGCTTGGAATTCCAGGGCTTTCTCCACCAGGACCCGGAGCCGCTTCATATCGAGTGGTTTGGCCAAATAATCGTAGGCGCCCTGCTTCATTGCCTGAACGGCATTTTCGACCGTGCCATAGGCCGTCATCAGAATGAAAAGCGTGTCGCGATGAAACGCGCGCACCTGCTCGAGCAATTCCAGCCCTCCCATGCCGGGCATTTTGATATCGGAAATGACCAGGTTATACAGTCGTTCCCGGGCAAATTTGAGCGCCGCAGGTGCATCACTGACCGCATCGACCAGATAACCCTCGCGGCGGAGTGCTTCCTGGATGCCGGCGCATAGCCCCTGCTCGTCATCCACCACCAGGATTTTGACTTTTGATTTGTCCACGTTCGTGACTCGTCTTCGGTAAGCACTAATGGGTGCCCGGTTTCAGCGGGTCCTGCTCGCAACCCCGCCCCCATTCAACCTATTTAAACCCATTTACCCATTTAACCCTGTAACCTTGTAACCTTGTAACCATTTAACCCAATTGACCATTCAACCACGCCCCTTGAGTGGCAGGAGCATCGTAAAGACTGCCCCCCGGCCGCCGGCATTTTGGGCGCGCAGGCTGCCGCCGTGTGCGGTTACAATTTGTTGGGCAATCCACAGACCCATGCCATTACCTTCGGGTTTGGTCGTGAAATAAGGCTCGAAGATGGAAGCGAGTTTCTCCGGGGGAATCCCGGGTCCATCGTCGCGCACCTCCAGTGAAATGCTCCCTTCCGAGAGGCATGCGCTCACCTGGATGCGCCCGTTGCGTTCAACCGCCTGCAAGGCGTTGATCAGCAGGTTGAGAAGCGCTTGGGTCAGGCGCACCGGATCGGCGGCAAACTGCGGCAGGCCCCCTTGCAGGTGGGTTAGGATTTGAATCTCACGCGAGGCCGCTTCCGGCCGAAGCAACTCGCAGACGTGATGGACAATCTTGCTGAGCTCAACCGCCTCGAGGTCCAACGCTGAAGGGCGGGTCAGCCGAAGAAAATTTTCGACTATGGTTTTGAGCCGGTGCAATTCGCCGTGAATGACTTCCAGGCGCGGGGTCAACTGCTCTCGGGTGGCCGGAGCCAGTGTGTTGAGGTCCTCCTCCAGCAGTTGCACGTGGATGTCAAGCGAGCTAAGCGGGTTGCGGATTTCGTGAGCCAGGCGGCCCATCAGGCGCTCCAATAAATTGCGTTTTTCCGCCAGCGCCGGTTGCGTTGTGTCCTGCCCGAGGGCGTGGGCCAAAATTGTTTCCACTGCCGGGAATCATAAGGTCGGAGGTGGCGGTTGCCAATATTTCAATTGGTACCGAAAGACCTCCTAACCGTGCTCCCGCAAATTTGCAATTACGCTCACCATTAAAAATCAGGCCCCCGCCAGGGTTTGGGCGATCGTTGCAACACGCGGATTTCGCAGCGACAACCATCCCCGGCGGGGGACCTTTATTTTAATGGTTTTCCGGCACCGCGATTCGATATCGGGGGCCGGACCATTTTGTCTTCTCTGTCGGAAGACAAATTCTTCAGCCGTCAGCAGGCTTCCAGGTCAACTGGCGTTGCCGACCTGGAAGTCTTCATCGGCCTCGGCCGCGTCGGTAACCAGGTGGAAACCCCTTTGATCGTGATAGCCCATTGGCGCCCAGGCGGAACCGGCGGCGAACAACTCGAGCGTTACTCCACCGGCGATTAGCGCCATAATACTCAGGGCGACATCAGTCATGAGTGCTCCTAAGCATTCGCGGTGCCAAGGGATTGTGACCACTCACCCGCGCCAGGGAGCGTTCTTCAGCTCGCCGTCAAACCTGTGAAAGAGCGATCGAGTGTTCCAGCCATAGAACTTTAGCCGTCAACTTTTCCTCCAATACAAGCCATCATTTCAATACTCCACTCCTCCTCTTCAGCACTCCCTTTCTGCATCCGTGTTCTGTTATGTCTATCCCCTCGGTTTGGCCTTTGAATTTCGGAGTCCCGGGTTTCTTTCGGCATTGTCCATTTTCGTGACGGTGTGTGACATCAGGACAATTCCGGAGGATTGTTTTGACCCCTGATCCCCATTCTGCTTTGCTAAAGCACGCAGATCCGCATGATTCCGCATTTATTGACCCGGCGTAGCCCAGGCAGTGCCCTAAATGGCCCTTTTCGCCCTTTGTTAACCCAATAGAAGGAATCCGATGTCTTTCACCTTGGTCGGCCTTTGCCTCCTGGCAATTATCACCGTTTATTTCGGCAACAATCCCCTCAAGCATGGCTCCTGGTTCATGGTCCGGCGGTTGATCAACTGGTTCCCGCTGGGCATGACCTACTCGTTTCTCTACATGGGTCGCTACAATTTGACCGTCTCAAAGAATGCCTTGGGCACGTTGATGTCCAACGAGGAATTTGGATGGATTTTCGGTGCCGGCACGGTTGCTTACGGAGTTTCTTTCCTGGTTAATGGTCCGCTGGTCGATAAAATCGGCGGCAAGAGGGGCATTATCATCGCGGCGTTAGGCGCCGCTCTGGCCAACATCCTGTTGGGCGTCCTGACTTACCTCGTGCTGACGGGTCGATGGAAAATAAAACTCGCGCCGGCGTTTTCCGTCATTTACGCGCTGAATATGTATTTTCAGAGTTACGGCGCCGTCTCGATCATCAAAGTTAAAGCCTACTGGTTCCATGTCCGCGAACGAGGCGTTTTTGGAGCGATTTTCGGCACCCTCATTTCCTTTGGCACGTACTTCGCCTTCGACTGGGGACAAGCCATCGTGGGAATGGCCAAGGCCAATCCGGCCGGCAAATTGACCTGGTTCCATCAGCTCATTCAGCAGGTGTTTGCCGTGGACACGAAGGTCGTCGATGCGACCTGGGCCGTCTTTTTCATACCCGCAGCTATCTTAATCGTTTGGGCCTTGCTGGACTGGTGGCTGATCAAGGACACGCCCGAGCAAGCCAGTTTCCCCCCCTTCGATCCGCATGACGCTTCTTCGGGACAGATGCACATACAACTCACCACCATGGATCTGCTCCGAAAGGTCTTTGCCAGCCGGCTGATGCTGCTCATCGCCATGATCGGCCTGACCTCCGGGGTGCTGCGCACTGGTATCATGAATTGGTACTTCATTTTCGCCGACCAGGTGAAGCAGCCGGGCGCCGAATTTATTTTGAAAAACTGGGGTTTGCTGCTCTGCCTGTTTGGCATCGCCGGCGGATTTCTCGGCGGGTTTCTTTCGGATAAGATTTTCCAGTCCCGGCGCGGTCCTCCCGCCGCCCTCTTGTGCGGGTCCATGTTCCTCCTGGCCATTGTCATGGCCGTGTTCCTTTTTTCTTCCCCCTTGGTGGTTGGCTCTGCCGCCTTGCTCATCACGACCGCGGTCATTGGCGTTCACTCGCTGATGTCGGGCACCGCGGCGCCTGATTTTGGCGGCCGCAAAGCCACCGCCACCTGTTCGGGCATCGTCGACGGCTTTGTTTATTTAGGAGCCGGTTTGCAATCCTTCAGTCTGGGCACTCTGATCAAACATGGATGGCTTTGGTGGCCGGTCTTCCTGGCGCCCTTTGCCCTGCTGGGCGGAATTATTGCCCTGGTGATTTGGCACGAACTGCCGGCGGCAACCCGGAAGTACATCGCCGAGGTCGAGGACAAGGCGGAGATTGAGTTGATTCCGGAGTGATGCGGGGGACTGAGCGCCCAAAGCAATTGACCCGGCTGAGTGCGGCAGGATAACTCTGCTTTAATTGTTCTGCCCAATTGGTCCTGCCTTTCGCTCCTTTGCCTCTTGGCCTCTTTGCGTTAAAATTTCCCTCGAATGACCGAAAACACCCCGCCGTTCTCGGCTCGCCTCAAGTATCCTCCCGGTTTCCGGGCGCGGCGCGGGCTCAACTGGAGTTTCCTGGGGCTGCTGTACACCTCTTTTTACATGTGCCGCTACAACTTGTCTCTGGCGAATAAGTCGATCAGCGAACAGTATAGGTTCACGCGGGCGGAGATGGGCTACATCATTACGACGGCGCTTTTTGCCTATGCCTGTGGCCAGATTATCAACGGTTTGATCACCGACCGCATCGGCGGCAAACGCGCCATGCTGATTGGCGCAGCGGGCACGATCGTGATGAACATCCTTTTCGGCGCCGCCTCGTTCGTAGGGATGCTCGGCCTTTTCATCGCCATTCGCGGCGTGGATGGTTACCTGCAATCATTTGGCGCCCCCGGCATGGTTAAGATCAACGCGGCCTGGTTCAGGCGCCGCGAGCGCGGGCGCTTCTCCGGGGTTTTCGGGTTCATGATCAACCTTGGCCGCCTCGGCATTTTCTCGCTTGGGCCGGCCCTCCTCGCCGGTTTCACCATCCTTGGCCTGCTCCGGGTGCCGCCCCTCCACTGGCGCTGGCTTTTCTGGACGCCGTCACTCATCTGCGGGGTGGCTGCGGTCTGTATGGCTTTGACGGTCAAGGAAACCCCCGAGGAAATCGGTTTCCATGATGTCGTGCCGGACGATTCCGGCCAGCCGGACGTGGGACCGCGAGCTCAATTCAGCCTGGTGATTCGCACGATTACCGCCAATCCCGTTGTTTGGGTCACGGCCTGCGCCTACGCCTGCACCGGTGCGGTACGGCAAGCTGTGGACCAGTGGTTTCCGCGCTACATGCAGGACCTCTATCAGGTGAACCTTAACTCCGCCGGGTTCCAGTTTCTCGCTTTCCTGATACCATTGGTGGCCTCGGTTGGGTCATTGACCTCGGGCTACGTCTCCGACACGCTCTTCCATGGCCGGCGTGCGCCCGTAGCGGCGGCGCTTTACTTCCTGGAGACCGCAACGATCCTGCTGGCCGCCCAATTTCACACCGCCACCAGCGCGATCGTGTTCTTGGTGCTCATCTCCTTCACCGCCAACTCCACCCATTCCATCCTTGGCTCAGCCGCGCCGATGGACATCGGTGGCCGGCGGATGGCCGGCTCCGCGTTGGGATTAATTGACTCCTTTCAATACTTCGGAGGCAGCCTCGCCGGCTATTTCCTGGGCAAACTCCTCGACAAAAGTCTCGGTAACTACTTCTACTTTATGGCCCCATTCGGCGTCGTCGGCGGCCTGCTGATGCTTACCATCTTAGGCAAGGTGACCCTCGCATCAGCGAAACCCAAATGAATTGCGCGCCGCGTGCCGCCCGGCGCCGTTGAGAGCTAAAATGTCCGCCGCAGCTCAAGCCGCCAGCCGGACACCCTCGCGCGCCAACAACGTGCGTTTCCAATCCAGCCCCGCCGAAAAGCCGCCCAGGCCCTGATCGGACGCCAGCACCCGATGGCAGGGCACCAGCACCGGAATGGGATTGGCCCCGCAAGCCGCCCCCACCGCCCGGACCGCTTTGGGCCGGCCAATCGCGTGCGCGACTTGCGAATAGCTCGAGTTGCGTCCGCAGGTAATTTGCGACAGCGCCTGCCAAACGGTCTGCTGAAATTTTGTGCCGCAGGATAAATCCAGCGGCGGCAGTCTCCCTGCGGCCTGGCCGGCCAGGGCACGCCCGAGGGCCTTGACCGTCAGCGCATGCCAGAGGCGGACATGCGGCGGCACGGGCGCCGGATTCGGATCCGGGGTGGACGCTGGTGCTTTGGGGCCGGAGGGGAAGTCGAGGGCGCAGAGGCCCTCGGCCGAGTAGCGAGCCAGGAATTCGCCATCCGCAGTCCGGATGGGCAACGTGAAGGTCTGTGTTCGATCGTTCATAAACATCGCAGATTATAAAGCGAAATTCAAAATTGGTCACGAAGAACTTACCGGTGGTGGAAAAATACCAGGAGCGTCCCCAGCAGGGTCAGGAACAGCACCAGAACGAAAAAAATGAAGCGGTTTCGCGCCACCCGCTTTTCATAACGCAAAGGCCGGAGCCCCTGGATGCCCCCCGCCGCCAGGTAGCTCACCAGCTTGGGATTGCTCGTGGAGGGCCCGCGAAAATGATTGCGGATGCGCCGAAACAGCGCCGGCAGATCGTATTTGCGCACCCCCAGGTCGTTGTAGTGCTCCGGAGTGCTCGGCGGCTCGGCGCGACCGTCCAGCAGTTTGATCTCTTCGAAGATGGGCTCGTGGGCGAGCGGGGGGCTGGGGGTGGGCGCGAGGGCGGGCGGCGGCTCATAAAGACTGGAACCGCGCGGCACCGAGGTCGAGCGCAAGCGCGGTTGTTCCTGGTCGCGTTGCAGTTTTGCATCCAGCCGCTTGATTTGGGCTTCGAGCGCGGCGATTTCGTCGGTGAGCAGGCGGCCGCGTTCGGAAATCGGGTCTGATTTTCTTTTAAGCCAGGCCATGGCGGCGGAGATGGTTAGGCATCTTGGCGCCCATCGCTTTTACTTCCGCAATAACGCCACCAGCAATCCTGCCAGGCCGAGCAATGCCACGGCTACGGGCCACGTCAGCGCGAAGCCCAGGCGGCACAACTCGCCGAAACTGTAGGTGGCGAAGAGGGAGGGGGGAGGGGCGCCGGGCCCGGGGGCCGTCGCGCCGCTCGGCTGGAGCTGGCCCGACAGTACCGGAAACTTCAACCGCGCTGCATTCCATTCCATGCGGGCGTTTTCAAGCGTGGTTAAGGCGCGAGTCAGCTCAACGTTGAAATTGTCGCGTGTCCAGCTCTCGTCCTGGGCGGCCTCGATCTTGCCCAGCGCGTCGCGTAAATCCGCCAGGGCTTTGGCCATCTGCTCGGCGTCGCGCCGGGCGCTGAACTCCGCCTCCTCAAGCAGGCCCAATCCCCGCGTGAGGTTTTGGAGCATCTCCTGCCGCCCGGTCTGGAATTCCATCTGGCGGCGGCGGATTTCCTCCAGCCCGGACCGTTCGCGCTCCAATTCTTCCTGGGCCCGTTTCAGGTCGCTGAGCTTTTGCTGCGCCTCGGCGACCTTGGCATCCACTTCCTCGCGTGAAGGCGCCCGGAGCGGCGCGTTGGCGCTGCCGGCGGTCGCGGAGCGCGGCGAGCGGTGCGCCTCAAAATCGCCGTCGATAAACTCCGTTGCATCGTAATCCGAAGACATGGCCGGAGTTTACTCCCAGCGGCGGCGGTGTGTAAAGGGATGTCTTGGGGGAACCGAAAGTGCTCCCCGTGAAGCTCAAGCCAGCAGTTCCTGGATTTCCTCCCAGTTCAGCGAGGCCGCGAATTCCTCTTCGCCGCCGATCGTCGCCCGGATGATTTCACGCTTGTGGTTTTGTAGCGTCAGGATTTTTTCCTCCACCGTGTCCCGCGCGATCAGTTTGTAGCTCGTCACGACCTTCGTTTGCCCAACGCGATGCGCGCGATCGGTTGCCTGATCCTCCACCGCCGGATTCCACCACGGATCGAAATGAATCACCGTGTCGGCACCCGTCAGATTCAGGCCCACGCCGCCGGCTTTGAGGCTGATGAGAAACACCGGGATCGCGGCATTGGTTTGAAACCGCTCGACGACCCTGGCCCGGTCGGTCGTCGAGCCGTCCAGATAACAAAACTCAATGCCTTCCGCGGTGAGTTTCTCCTTCAGCAACGTCAACATGCCGACGAACTGGCTGAAGACCAGCAGGCGATGGCCGCCGTCAATGACTTCCTCCAGCAGTTCGCCAAACATATCCAGCTTGCCCGACGCGTTGGCGGGGTTGACGTCGTCCAGCTTCAGCAACCGCAAATCACAGCACGCCTGGCGCAGCCGCAACAATGCGGTGAGCACCACCATGCGGCTCCTGGCCACGCCTTGCGCGCCGACAGCTTCCAGCACTTCCTTGCGGCTGGCTTCGATGACTTGCTGATACACGCTCCGCTGGTCGGGCGTCAATTCGCAGAAGGACACCTGTTCGAGCTTCGCCGGCAGATCGGACGCTACCTCCTTCTTCAGCCGGCGCAGCATGAACGGTCGCAATCGCCGGGCCAGCCGCGTCTGGGCTTCCGCATTTTTCTCCTTCGTGATGGGCAATTCGTAGCGCTCGCGGAAATCCTGCGCCGTGCCCAGGTAACCCGGCATGAGAAAGTCGAAGATGGACCAGAGATCGAGCACCGAGTTCTCCAGCGGCGTGCCGGTGAGCACTATCCGGTGCCCGGCCTTGACCGCTTTGACGGCCTGCGCATTCTGGGTTTGCCGATTCTTGATGTGCTGCGCTTCGTCGAGAACCACGGTGTCGAACTCCAGTTCGCGATACCGTTCCGCGTCGCGGCGGATCAGCGCGTAGCTCGTCACGACGATGTCGCTCCCCGCCATCAGGGCAAACTGCGTGTGCCGGTCCGGGCCTTGCAGGGCCAACACCTTTAAGTCGGGCGTAAACTTCCTGGCCTCGGCCACCCAGTTGAACACGAGGCTGGTCGGGCAAACAATCAACATGGGCGCCACGCCCGGTCGCGTCTGGCGAATGAAACGCAGGAACGCCAATGTTTGCAGCGTTTTGCCCAGACCCATTTCGTCGGCGAGAATGCCGCCGAATCCGTTCTCGCGCAGGAAGCCCAACCACGCCACGCCGTGCTTCTGGTACGGCCGCAGCACAGTTTCCAGGTCCCCGAGGGGCGGGCATTCCAGCTTCGCTTCGCCGCTCTGTTTGGCGGCGCGCGCGCGCCAGGCGGAGGGCGCTTGAACCTTCCAATCGGTGTGCTGCCGCAAAGTCGCTTCGAGGAAGCCTGCCTGCTGGCTGTTGACGCGGTAGCCCTCGGCATGTTGTTGCGGCGCGCAATCAAGCAGGACCTCCTGTAATTCCTCCACCGCGCCGGTATCAATCACCGCCATCTTCCCGTTCTGCAATCGCGTATGGCTCTGCCCGGATAACACCAGCCGTTGAATATCCGCCGGTGAAAATGTTTGCCCGCCGCTGGACGCGAAGACCACCCCGAGATCAAACCATTGCACGCCCGAGGAGGTGATCTGAAACTGCGGCTCGACTCGCTCAATGTTCTTCAGCGTGCGGTTTTGCAAATGCTCGTCCAGCGTCACCCTCCACTCGCGTTGCAGCTTCGCAAATTCGCGGGCGAAGAAATTCAAAACCGCGTTCTGCCCGAGCAGTTGCAGCCTCCCCTGTGCGTCCGGCCCGGAGAAACCGCTGCGCTGCAAACGCGCCAGCGCCGCGCGCTCGGCGTTGAGGTCGCGCGTGGAATAGCGCGTCGGCACCTCCGGATCCGGCAGCCACACGCTTTCATCGGACGCCGTGACGCCGACGGTCATGATCCGTGGGCCGTAGCCGCATTGCAGCAGCGCGCCAAGCTGCGCCAGCCCGCCTTTGAGCTCCAATAGAAACCGCGGCGCTTGCGGTTCGAGCGTAAAATCTTCCAGCTTGAAATTCGCCTCGGCGCCCCCGGCCTGCAATTGCGGCCAATGCTGGCTCAGGAACTGTGGCACCTGCGGTCGCGGGACTCGGACCGGCGACCGAAATACCTCCTTCGCGACGGCTGGCAAACCCAGCGGCTGAAACGTCGGCTTCTGCCAAACCCAATCGCCGACCATCATGAACGCCGTCGTTTTCTGCTTCAACGCCAGCACAATTTCTCCATTCGCCTCCAGCGTCGCGCGCAACGGAAGATTCAATGGCACCTTGGTAACCGTAACCTCGTCGGCTTTGCCGAGCGTGATGTTCGAGTGTTCCGCCAGCACGGGAAGCAGTTCCGCGAAATCCTTCGTCTCCATTTGCAGGAGGGCGGGCGTCTCGCCATTCGTCAGCCCTTCAAGGCGTTCGATGAGCGCGTTGTCCTGCGGCGAGAAGGCAAATGAGCGTCCCTTCGGCAGCGCGCTCAGCGGGCACCGGCCCCCGCCCCATTTCGCTTCAAACACCAGCATTATTTTGCCCCGCGCCATAGCCTGGTCGATATTCGGCGGCAGGATAATGAACAGTTCAGCCGGCTCACCGGCAACATCGCGTTGGAGCGCGGAAACCCTCTTTGCCGGGAGCTTTGTTTGCGCTCCGCCGGCTGCCGGGCGTGCCGGACTCGGGCTGGTTGCCGGCTGTTGGGCCTTCAACCAATGCAATCCAACCGCGACGCCGTGAGCGCAAATCTTTCCCCACTCCCGCGCCTCGCGGCAAGTGCAGAGATTCTCGATGTCAATTTCGCTCTCGATCACCATCGAGGCTCGGAACGAGACCTCGCTCGCCTGCACCACCCCGCGCAGCAGCGGTGGCGACCAATGGGAGCTGACCACCGCGCCTTGTTGCAGATACGCGCGCGCCAGTTTCATCACCTCCCAACCGGCGGCTTTGCTGAGCAAGGCTTCTGTGAGTTCAGCGGACATCTCCGTCAATATGTGGCCGGGGCACGCAGCCGTTCAAGGATACACCAGAGATTCGCCCGCGAGTTTCCTCCCGGTTAATCGGTTCCCGAAGCCGAACGGTAACATTTCTCGCCCTTATTTCGTGTCTGCTTTGTCTTTACATACGCCTGGAGTATGCTTAAATACGCTAAATCCATCGATAAGCCCTCATTTACTTGTGAAAATCGAACCTGCTCTTCCAATCCAGGCCCTTTTCATTGCGTTAGCTTTCAGCGCCCAGGCGGCGTCTTATTCAGGGAACGGAGGCTCCGGCTTCGGCGGTTCGGTCGGGTCCGGCTTCCTCGACATGTACGATTCTCCAAGTCAAATGATCTTCACCCTGTACCGAGGCCCTGGTGCGTTTAACGACGACTGTGTGCTTTATCTGGATACCAAACCTGGAGGTTTCACGAGTACCGCCCTGTTTTCGGACAATGGCGACGGCGGACGAACCGCTATTTCCGGGCTTAACGGCGGCAACGGGTCGCGCACCGTAGCCATTTTCTCCCCCGGTTTCGGCGCCGATTACGCCATCTCCATCCAGAACAACTTCATCGGAGTATATGAGCTCGTCGCCGGCGGCAACAACTCGTTGAATTACTTGTTCGGCCAGGCTCAGAGCGGCAACAACCTGGCGCCCAGCTACAGCATCACGATGACGGCAGCGCAGTTGAGCCAGATCCACCTGGTTGCCGGCGACGCCACCTTCTACGTGGAGGGTTCGCTGATCAGCACCACCGCATACCGTTCGAACGAAACCTTCGGCCCGAGCGTCACGGTTCCGGGCGACAGCTCGGGCAATGCAGGCTTCAGCAACCAGCAAACCTTCCAGGGACCTCTCACCGATATGATGATACCGGAGCCGGGAACTGCTGCCGTCCTCGGCTTGGGTCTGGCGGGTTTGCTTTGCTTCCGACGCCGGAATTGAATTCGCCAACACAGTTTTGCCAGCGCCGCGTCGCAGGTGCTCCCTTGTAACTACCGCTCTTATTGTGGGCCGGTCCACGGTTTATTCGCAGAGTTTCTCCGTCGCTCCTTCACGCGGGTGAGGTGACACACCGAGTCGCAGGAGTCGATTCAGGCTAGCCGCCGGTGATCGCAACCGGTCATCCTCAACACTCTTGTGGTCCGATCCGATGACCTCACCTGCGTATTGATTATGCCCTTAGATTATCTAACGTTTCCGTTTCTTAGCGAAGTCACTGCGTCGCTTTGGGATACAAAGCCACTCATCGCTCCATTTTTTCTTCTTTGGAGCAGAAAACTGTTTTAGGCCAGCGAAATAAGTATTGACAAGAGGGTTGGAAATGTAATACAAGATACGACGTTCAGCGTAAATCGTATGACGACAGCGGCATGAAGCCCCAAAACCATTAAAAACTGACGGTTCAACTCCAACTCAACGCCCGGACAAAGGAAATCAGCATGAAAACGCTCACCAGAGTAATCGGACATGGAACATGTGCGGCGCTCGCGCTCAGCGCGGCTACGACCTGTTTTTCGAACATTCTCATCGATCCAGGTTTTGAACTTCAAACCCCGCCTGGTTCAGGCGGCTGGAATTTGTTCAATGGAGCGGCTTTTTCTAGCGCGTACGCCCGTTCCGGGACTTGGTCGATGCTGGATGCCGCCTTTAATAGCGTTCCTGGAAGCTACGAGCAGTTTAACGCCGCCCCAGGGATGAAATTCGAGTTGACCGGCTACGGCATGACGCCGGCACCCCTCGTGGGTTCTCCTGCGTTTGGGATTTTGCAAATCACTTATTTCGATAGCGCCAACAACAACCTGGGCACGGTTGAGACAAGTCCGGGAAACGCTTTGGCCTCGGGGCAGGTTAATGGCGGAACGACTCCGGGAGTGTGGACATTTCTGGATACCGGGGTCGGGACCGCGCCAGCCAATACGGCTTTCATACAGGCTTTCACGCTGGATGTCGATTTCAGCGGAAACCACCAGGGTGTTTATTTCGACGACCTGAACCTGATTCAGGTACCGGAGCCTGGCAGTTTGGCGTTGCTGGGGCTGGGCTTCATGCTCTTCCTGCGGCCGCGGCGGAAGTAACCTGATTTCGCGCTAACTCTCTCACGCGTGGCAGGTCGTAGTCTTGGTGCTGCGCGTTAGAAAACGTTTGGGCTTTCCCTGAACCGGAGGAAAGCAAGCAAGCGACCCCTCACCCCCAGCCCTCTCGCCCTTATGAAGAGGGATCTTCGGCGTTTGGTGGATTCCCGGTCCCAATAGAGGAGTTGAAAAAACGTCTGGTGCCAATGAAAGGCAGGCGGCCCATGCTTTGCCAAAAGGAGGAGGCGGCCCGAGCTCTCATTAGGCCGCCGTTTGCGGTCTGACTCTCCTGACGCCGTCGTGTCGGCTTGGGGCAGGGCTCTTTAAAAAATGGAATTAAGCGTTGGTTGGCAGTAAAGTTGCTTAGAACTGGCTCCGGACCCATTCAAATTACCAACGGTCCTTTTTTCGAGATTATGAAGCAAATAAACCAACCACTCGTGCCGAAGGCGTTGCCGACGGTTCTCTTTTGGACTGCCGCGTTTTGCCTTTGCGCAGTTTCTTTCAGGGCAGGTGCGCAAACTGGAGCCATTGATTATGCCGAACCCAAGCTATTGGTGGGCAACATTTTTGCAATGGGCTCCGGGGCGAAGGAATGTCTCTTCAAATCCGAGCGGCGGAGTAATCGGAACGGCACTGCGGTCGAGGTAACCTGTGACTATACCTATCCCAATGGCTCGCTGGCGGCGAAGGATCGGATTGTGTATCAGGGGGGGCGATTGGCTTCCTTCGAGGAGGAGGAACTGCAAATCGGGGAGAAGGGGAGCGCGATGATTCGCCGGGACCCGAAGAACCCAGACCGCTGGAAGATTTATTTTGAGTACACCATCGGCCAGGGTGGAGCGGCAAAGAAGAGCAGCGACAGCGAGGTCATGGAGAACGACGCGTTGATCGATGATATGGTTCCGGCGTTCATTGTCTCGCACTGGGAGATGATCGAGAAGGGTTTGGCAGCCAAATTCCGCTACATCGTCCTCTCCCGCAAGGAAACCGTGGGGTTCAAATTGGTGAAGGAAAGCGAAACTACGTGGCGAGGGCAGCCGGTGGTCCGGATCAAAATGGAGCCGACGAGCATTATCATTGCGCGACTGGTGGATCCGCTCACTTTTGTGGTGGAAAAGAACGGAGCACACCGCATTCTTGAATACATTGGGCGCACCACACCCCTGGTAAAAAATGGGAACAAGTGGAAGGAACTGGATGCGGTGAGTATCTTCGATTGGAAGCAGGACCTGGCCGAAAGCGGTCTGCCGGCTGCGCGGGGAATCCATTAGCCGGATATGATTCCTTTGCTGCGGCGCGAGAGGACGGGCGCACTCCGGGGGCAGTGTCCGGATGCGCCCCCGCTGGTGAAGACGGGGCGAAAAGCCTTGCCAAGCCGCCGGTGGCCGTCAGAATTGATTATAACCGGCCTTCGGCACCGCCGGTTTGCCGTTAGTGGTGATGCTGTACGTGGACAGAATATGTACAGGTTCTGGACAGCAAAGCGGGGCCGCAGGTCTGCTTTGAACCCGTTATATGGGTATGAATGGTTAAAGTCCCGGGTTGGCACTCAGGACGCTTGATTTCTTCCCGATCAATGAACTTGCTTAAAGAGTCAGTGCGGTTTCGGTCGCTGGGCGACGAGATGGCGGGCACCCTCTTTCTGCCCGCCTCCGGGGGTCCGGCCCCGGTGCTGATCGTCTGCCATGGGGCGGGCGAGTTCAAAGAGAACTACTTCGAAATGTGCGAGCGGCTGGCGGAGCGATCGCTGGCTTCGCTCGCCATCGACATGCATGGGCACGGGCAAAGTGGCGGAGAACGTTTTTACGTGGATATGCGGCAATGGGTGGCGGATATCCAGGGGGCGATTGATTTTGTTCTGACTCGTCCGGAGCTCGACGGCGGCCGCATCGGCGCTTTTGGCCTTTCTTCCGGAGGCACCGCAGTTCTGGAGGCCGGTATCGTCGAACCCAGGCTCAAAGTGCTGGTTGGGCTGGATGCCACCGTGCGCAATTCACTACCCAGGATCGAGAGTTTCGTGCTGAAGTCACTGGTCCAAGTGGGTCAACTCAAGCGACGGCTGACCAAGCGCGATTTTCGTGTGCCGCTGGCCAAATTTTCGGTCGGGCCAAAAATGGCTTCGGACCCGGAGATCAACCGGCGGCTGCTTTCTGATCCTCATGCGTTGGAAGCGTTTATGGCGCTGCCGCTGCCGGGAGCTGAGCAGGCGTTCTTTGTCGATACGCTCACGCGCGTCTCCCGCATCACCGCTCCGACGCTGGTGCTGTGGGGAGAAGACGACAAGCTCGATCCGCCCGAAACCGGCCGACTCCTCTGTGACGCCCTGACCTGCAAAAAACAACTCGAGGTCATCCCGGGCAATGGGCACGTCGGCCACCTGGACCGCAATCGCGCCAAGGTATTTGCATTGACGGCCGATTGGGTGCTGGGAAATCTGGGTAACGGCTCGGCGGGGAACAATGGCTCCGGGGCAAGCAACGGCACGGCGGCGAAAAACGGCTCCTGGGGAACCAACGGCTCGGCCGGAAACAATGGGTCGATGGCCGCCCGGAGCTCCTCCTCCGTCCGGACAAATGCGGCGAAAGTCATCGAGGGCGAAGCAGCCAAACAACTCGGCCGGCACGAGAAATGGCAACTCCTGTCGCCCTTCCTCAGGCAGCACGGGGCCGCTTCCCTCGCTTATGCCACCCTCCAGGACGGCATGGAGTACTTCATCGATGAAACCGGCTACATCGCTTTCACCACCGTCCGCCATCCGGTCCTTTCTCCCCGGCCCAGGCGCATTACCCTCTCCGATCCGGTCTGTGCCGTAGCGGACCGGCCCAGGCTCATCGAGCGTTTCCTGGCCGATAACCCACGGGCTTCCTTCGGGGTTATCACCGAAGCTTGCGCCGAGGCCCTCCACGGCATGGGCTTTAAGGTCAATTGCATCGGTTACGAGCCGGAGATTGCGATCCAGACGTACAACACGCAGGGGAATTGGAAAGAGCTGGATTTGATCAAGCGCGCCCGGAACGAAGCCAAACGCGAGGGCCTGACCATTCGCGAAGAGGAAGGGGCGTCCCTCAAGAAGGATGACCTGGCCGCAGTATCGGCGCGCTGGATTGGCTCCAAAAAAATCAACGACCGCGAAATCTGGCTCTACGCGCGCCGGCCCATATTCGACCACGAGGAAGATGTGCGGAAATTCGTGGCGTATGATCGCGAGGGGAAAGCGGCGGGATTCGCCTTCTACGACCCGATGTATCGGGACGGGAAGGTTTATGGATATTCGGCTAATATCGTCCGTTGCGACGAGAAACGGTATGGCCGGCTGGCCACCGCAGTGCACATGGAGGCCATCGAGAAGTTCCGCACCGAAGGCAGGGAGGTTTTCAATCTCCTTTTGGCCCCCTTTGTCAAACTGGAGCTGGGCAAGTACAACGACGATTTCGGGGCCAAACTCTTCTTCCAGCTCAGCGCCCGCTTTGGCAACGACATCTACAATTTCAAGGGCCTTTCCTTCCATAAATCCAAATACCGCGGCGTAGAAAAGCCCATGTACGTCGCTTCCAAGAGCCTCATGATGAGCAACGAGCTGTACCTGGCGTTTGTGTCGGCCGACATCGCCCGAAGCTATTTCGCCACGCTCGGACAGCTTCTGCGAGGCATGATTTCTGCTGCCAAGAACGGCAAGTCTGACTAGCCTCACTCAGGCAGTCAGGTCGGTGACGGGCTCACTCAGCCGTCAGTTGGTTTTTTCGGAAGCTTTATGAAAACAAAACAACGATACGCTACTGTACTGTGCCTGGGCCTGGTTTTAGTGTTGGGGGCCTCCGGGCTCTCCACGTCGTCGGCCCAGGATGACTCCGCCCCAGCCAAGTCCTCCTTCCGCAAATTCCTCGAACGTGATTACCTTTTCGGCGATTGGGGCGGGTTGCGAACCGACCTCTCGCAGCATGGGGTCGATTTCGAATTCTTCTACGGCGGTTCGTTTCCGGACAACCTCAGCGGCGGCGCTCGCCGCGGCGGCGTTTACGAGGGGGCCTTAATGGCCACCCTGGACCTGGACTCCCAAAAGCTGGTCGGCTACGAAGGCGGTTCCTTCCACGCGAGCTCCGTGTGGCTCAACGGCGAGAAGCCCTTTTCGACTTTTAACAACGGCACACCGGCTTACGTCGGCGATCTCAACAAGGTCAACCTGCTTGATTTTCCCAACGCCCTGCGTCTTTGGGAACTGTGGTACCAGCAGAAATTCCTGGACGGCAAGTTCGCGTTCAAGTTTGGGGAACTGTCGATCGACCGCGATTTCATCGTGCCGGAGATGTACACGTCGATTGGCTCGGTCAGCCTCATCAACCAGACGTTCTTCTATCCCACGCTGGCGTTCGACGTTTTCGATATTCCCGGCCTGCCTCCCCGCTTTCACGGCCTGGCCTCGACGCCGAACGCCGCCCCGGGCGCTGTTTTGCGCTGGGGGCCGATTCCGCAGTTTTATGCGCAGGCCGGCGTCTATGGTGGCGCTCCCGATACCACTTACCACGGCACCCGCTTCAACTTAAGCGAAGCCGAAGGCGCGCTGGCTTATTTCGAAGTGGGCTATCATTTTAACCAAGGGACCAACGATGACGGACTGGAAGGCAGCTATAAAGCCTGCGCATTCTATCACACTGGAGATTTTGTGGATGTGTACGACGGTGTGACTTCGGCGTTTCTGGCGGCGGTGGGCTTTCCGGGTTCTCCGGTGAGCAACCACGATGGCGATTACGGCGCTTATTTTCTGGCCGAACAGCAACTTTTCCGCGAGAACGATAAAAGCGACCCGGCCAAACAGGGGCTGGTGGGTTTCTTTCGCGTCGGGGCGGCACCCGGAGATCGCAACCTGGCCCAATTGGGGATTGATGGTGGTTTGGTGTATAAAGGGCTTATTCCAAGCCGGGATTGGGACACGCTTGCCTTCGGGGCTTCCTACCTTGAGATGAGCGATTACATCCGCCGCGCAGAGCGGGACGCCAACGCGACGGCCCTGGGGTTCGGAGCGCCAGCGCCATTTCCGCAACTGGCCGATTACGAGACGGTGTTGGAGGTCAGCTACAAGGCGCAACTGACGGCCTGGTGGACGCTCCAGCCGAGCCTTCAACGCGTGTTTCACCCCGGAGGTTCGGGGGCCATCCCGAACGCGACGGTTTTCATCCTGCAGACGACCCTGCGCTTTTAGAGGAAAAGACTATCGCTGTTCCCGGACTTCAGATATTCATAGGTTGCAGGCGACTGCCTGGCAAGCGCGCGCGGACGCTGCTCCGGCGCCCAAACGCAACGGGGCAAGAAGGCAGAGCATCGTTCCGGCCGACGAGGGGTTCGGGGCAACGGGCAAAACAAGGCTGGGCGTTCCGGGGGCAGCATCAGGACGCGCTCATTCCCGGCAGCCCGTGCCTTGCGGCAGAGGAATTGCCGTGGGTCGGCGGGGCGGCGCACGACCGAGCCGGATAATACTACGATTACGAAGGAACTATGGACGATGCCGGTGGCAAAGAGACGTTGGTGACCTTTCGAGCGAACCAGGGGCTTGACATGCGGGGGAGCCTGCTGCGTGTGTCGCAGCACCAGATTGTCTTCGAAACCTATGCCGCCACAACCGTCCTGCGGCTGTCCGAAGTGCTCGAGGAGTTGAAGCTCTTCGTTAACGGCCAACTCCTCTATGTCGGCCGAGGCATCGTTACAAACCTAATCCATTCCGGGGTGGCGCTCGTGTGCGAAGCTCAATTGCAGGAGGCGTGGTTCAATCCGGAGCTGGTTTACGCCGGTCTTTCACCCGAACGGCTGCACGCTGAGTTCGACGGGTTCTTCCTCGACTGGCAAAAGCATTTCCTGGTGCGCCGCGAATACCGGCTCTTCGTATCGGAGCTGCAAAGCTTTTTCCACGACTTGCGGCTTTGGCTTGAGCACATCGAGTTGGGCCTTCGTTCGATGCCTTCGAGCGACAGCCACAGCCGCGAGCAGGAGCTGTCGCAAGAACTGGGCCCCCGGGCACTCTCCGTTTTTACCAGCTTCGTTGACCGTTTCGAGGAGCTCGGCGCAAGTCTCGAGCCCGAAACCGTTCCTGCCCACCAGGCCTACATGCGGCGTCAGCTCCATCCCCTGGTTCTCTGTGCCCCCTGGGTCTATCGCACCGTAACCAAACCTCTCGGCTACGCGGGCGACTATGAGATGGTCAACATGATGTTCCGCAACGCCTTCGAGGGCGCTTCCCTCTTTGCCAAGGTAGTCAACTTTTGTTTTCTTCATCAGGGCGCCGTCCTCTCCCACCGCAACCGAATCGATTATCTGGTCCAAAAGCTCGTGGCCGAGGACCTTCGCCTCCGGCGGGCTGGGCGTGGCCTGCGGGTCTTTAGCCTCGGTTGCGGCCCTGCGGTTGAAGTTCAGCGTTTCCTGGCGGACCGGCCACCGGGAAACGAAGCCAGCTTCGATCTACTCGATTTCAATGAGGAAACCCTGCAATATGCTCGCAGCGCTGTGGAATCAGCCGCGCGGAAGAACGGCAGCGCTCCCACGGTGCGGCCGATCAAGAAGAGCATAGCCGCCATCATCAAGGAGTCCAGCCGCTCCTCCCCAAACAGTTCCGCCGCCCAGTACGACCTCATCTATTGCGCCGGGTTGTTCGATTACCTCACCGACCAGGTCTGCCGGCGGTTGCTTGACGCCGCCTTTAACCGGCTGGCGCCCGGGGGGTTGCTGGTTGCTACCAATGTCACGCCGGCCAATCCTCACCGCCGCGGCATGGAACACATCCTGGACTGGAACCTCGTTTATCGGGATGCCCAACGGATGCGCGGGCTGCGGCCGGCGGCGGCGCCCGAGGAGCTCGATGCTTGCTCCGACCTCTCCGGAGTTAATATCTGGATCGAAATCAGGAAACCGAGCCATGAGTAAAGAGCCGGTCAACGAGCCCGCTGATTTCGCCGCCGCCTGGCTGGCGCATGAGCGCGCCGAGCGTGCGCGCACCGGACGCATCGCCTCCTGGCTGGTCGTCCTGCTGATGCCGGCGGGCATCTCGCTGGATCTGGTCGTTTACCACGATCAGGCCCTGCCTCAGTTCCTTCCGCTGCGGCTCATTTGCTCGGCGCTCGGCTTGGTCTTGGTATTCCTCCACGGCTCGAAGTTCAGCCGCTACCAACGCTTTCTGGGAGTACCCATCGCCCTGGTGCCGGCCGCGGGCATCGTCATCATGATCTATATGACCCAGGGAGAGTCCTCGCCCTACTATGCCGGCTTGAACCTTGTCCTCCTGGCGGTCAACGTCGTGGTGCATGCCACCACCTGGGAGTCCATCATCTCGGTCGCGGCCGTCCTGTTGATGTATTTGCTGGCCTGCCTGCCGCCGGGAGAAACCATGGCGGGCCAAAACTGGCGGATGTTCTTTAACAACCTCTATTTCCTCGTGCTGACCGGCGTCATCGTGGTCACGGGCAACGTCTATTTCAACCGCCTCCGGCGCCGGGAATTTACCCTGCGTTTTGAACTGGATAAGAACCGGAAAACTCTCCAGGAGAACAACCAAAAGCTGCTCGAACTGGATCAAATCAAAAGCCGCTTTTTTGCCAATATCAGCCATGAATTACGCACCCCGCTGACCCTTTTGCTGGCCCCGCTTGAAACTCTCGTGCGGCGCTTCAACCGCTCCCTCGACCAGGAAGCCCAGGAAATGCTCCTCACGATGCACTCCAACGGCATGCGGCTGCTCAAATTGATTAACGACCTGCTTGACCTGGTCCGGCTCGAATCCGGCCGGATGGAGGTCAAACACGAACCACTGGAGGTGGCCGAGTTTGTGAAAGGGCTGGCCAGCGCCGCGCGCCAGGTGGCGGATGACAAACGGCTACGGCTGGAGACGCACGTGGGGGTTGACCTCGGCGCGGTGCTCGGGGACCGCGACAAGCTCGAGAAGATTCTTCTGAACCTGGTGTTTAACGCGCTCAAGTTCACCCCGGCGGGCGGGCGGGTTGAATTGCGCGCCGAAAAGCAAGGGGAGGAATTTGTGCTGATTGTGGCCGATACGGGGATGGGGATCTCGGAGAAGAACCTGCCGTACGTTTTCGACCGGTTTTGGCAGGCCGACGGCTCGTCGAAACGCAAATACCAGGGAGTGGGTATCGGGCTGGCCCTGGTCAAGGAACTTGTCGAAATCCAGGGCGGCAAAGTCATCGTCGAGAGCCAGGAAGGCAAAGGCACGACGTTCACCGTGCGGCTGCCGTACCAAAAGGCCGAACCGGCACCGAAGCCCGTCGTTGAAGAGCCGGCCGAAGCAACCGCGGATTCGGCGGGGACCGGGACCACGGTCACCTCGGAAGAATGGCTGGCCAATCTGTACCGGCGGGCTGAACTTTTCCCGGCGTTGACGCCGGTGCAGGAATCGATGCGCCCGGTGGAGACCTCACGCAACGGGAATCAACCGACGATCCTGGTGGCCGACGACGAGCCGGACATGTTGCGGTTCCTGAAATCGCAACTGAGCCGGCACTACCGTGTGCTGGAGGCCGTGGATGGCCAGCAAGCGGTCGAAAAAGCCAGCCAGTTTCAGCCGGACATAATTCTGTTGGACATGATGATGCCCGAAAAGGACGGCTTGCAAGCCTGCCGCGAAATCCGGCAGCACACCCCGACGCAGAGCATTCCCGTGGTGCTGCTGACGGCCCGCGCGGACGAAGAGACCAAGATGGCGGCGCTGTCGGCCGGGGCGAGCGATTTCCTGGCCAAACCGTTTTCGACGACCGAGCTCCACGTGCGGCTCAAAAACCTGGTGGAATCGCACGAGTACCAGCGCAAATTGTCCAAGCAAAACCAGGTCCTCGAAACCACGATCGAGCAGCTCAAAGAAACCGAAACCCAACTCGTGCAGACCGAGAAGCTCGCTTCGTTGGGCCGGATGAGCGCGGGGATCATACACGAAATCAACAATCCGCTGAACTTCGCCACCACCGGCCTGTTCACCTTGCGCAACAAGGGCAAATATCTGGCGCCCGAGCAACAGGAGGATTACAAGGAGGTGCTCAAGGATGTGGAAGACGGGATCACACGGGTCAAGAACATCGTTTCGGACCTTCGCATGTTCACGCACCCGGAGACGGAGAGCCGGGACCAGGTGGAAGTTGCCGAAGTGATGACCTCTTCACTGCGTTTCCTAAGCAACGAATGGAAAAACAACGTGCAGATCGAGAGGAAACTGGCCGACCACCAGACGGTTTGGGCGAACAAGAACAAGCTTATCCATGTCCTGGTCAACCTGCTGCAAAACTCGCTGGACGCGTTGAAAGGCAAAACATTTACGGACGAAAAGCCGACCATCTGGATCGAGGGCCGGGTGGAGAACGGGCGTAGCTTCGTGGTGGTCCGCGACAATGGGACCGGCATCGGGGCAGAGCATCTCGACAAAATCTTCGACCCCTTCTACACTACGAAGGATGTTGGCGAAGGCATGGGCCTGGGCCTGGCCATCTGTTACCGGATCATCCAGGAGTGCGATGGCCGTATCGCGGTCCGGACCGAACCCGGCAAGTTCTGCGAGTTCACGCTGGACTTCCCGGTGAAGGGAGCCGCAGAAGCGGGGTGAGGGGCATGGGGCGATGGGGCGATCGGTCGGGCGAACCGACGGAGCTTTACGGTCCGTGGGAATTTGATATTTAAGCATGATGGAAGCAAACGATAGAAACCAGAACCGCGAAACCGCGGAAGCGATTGGCACCTGCCCAGGCCGGCCACGCCGACGGAAGCGGGATATTAATCAGAGCAACGTTGCCTACGGATAAGCCGCATCACTCCAAGACTCCACCACCACTCCATCACCCCCCATGGACAATCTTTACGACTACAAGAAATTCTCCATCCTCTACGTCGATGACGAAGAGAAATCCCTCAAGTACTTCACCCGCGCCTTCGAGGAGCACTTCCGTATCCTGACGGCGACCAATGCGCAGGAGGGTCTCAAGGTGTTCGAAGAGCATAAAGACGACATCGGCCTGCTGATGACCGACCAGCGCATGCCGGGCGAGAAAGGCGTCTGGCTGCTGGAAAAAGCCCGGCAGGTACGGCCCCGCATCATTCGCGTGCTGGCCACGGCTTATGCGGACATGGACGCCGCGATCGCCGCCGTGAACACCGGCGCCATTTATAAGTACGTCACCAAACCGTGGGACCCGCCCCAATTGGAAAACACGCTCAAACGCGGCCTGGAGTTTTTTATGGTGCAGCGCGAGCGGGACCACCTGCTGAAAGAGAAAATGTCGGTGTTGCACAACATGATGATTGCTGACCGCATTGTGAGCCTTGGCCTGCTGGCCGCGGGGCTCAGCCATCACATCCGCAACGCGCTGGTCGCGGTCAAAACGTTCCTCGACCTGGCCCCGGCGAAAATGGAAGAGGAAAAGATGGACCTGGACGGCCTGCGCAACCCCGACTTCTGGCGGGAGTACTACCAGAATGTCCAGGGCCAGGTCGGACGCATCAACAATATGCTCAAAGACCTTTGGACGGCGTCGGAAAGCCCGAGCTTCGAATTCCGGGACCGCGTGCAATTGCGCCAAGTCGTGGCCGAAACACTGGAGCGGCTCCAGGACACCCTCGTCACCAAAAAACTCCAGGTCGAAAACAACATCCCCGACTCGCTGCCCGCCCTGAATGTCGATAAACCCAAGTTCTACCGGCTGTTCGAGCTGCTCTTGAAAGACGAAGTGGCCAGCCTGCCGGCCGGCAGCCGAATCACGTTTTCGGCCAAAAACCTGGAGAGTGCGCAGGCCGACAAGCAGCAAATCCAGCTTCAGGTCAGTGACAACGGACCTGGCCTGCCCAAGGAAGCCCTGCGGCTGGTGTTTGATCCCTTTGTGGTCCGCAGCGACAGCCCGATGGAATACGGCATCCACCTCATGGCCTGCTACTTCATCGTCCACCACCATGGCGGACGCATCGACGCCAAGAGCGAGGAAGGCCAAGGCACGACCTTTACGTTGCGCCTGCTGCTCAATCCCGCGCTGGCGCCGATGGCTCCCCAGAACGAAAGCGATTTCCTGCAAAAAGTCCTGCTCAGCGACCGGCTGTGGGAAAAACTGATCGCGTCGGAATAAGTGGTTTAGCGGCGCAGGTGCTACCGGGCCGGCTGGTGCCGGCGGAGCAGTTCGGCGATTTGTTCCGGGAAACGGCGAGGATCAATGGGTTTAGTGATGTAATCGGCGTAACCGGCCTGGAGCGCCGACTCGCGCATCTCCGGTGAATCATGCCCCGTAATGGCAACGACGGGGATGTGCTGCGAGTCGCTATGGCTTTTCAATTCGCGCACCAGGTCCCGGCCGTCGATGATGGGCATGCGAATGTCGGCCAGAATGAGGTCGGGCGTGGCGCGCACGACCGCACAGACGGCGGCCAGGGCGTGTTCGGCACCCTCCACTTCGTAACCGGCCTCGCGCAAGAGATTGCAGTACAGTTCCTGAATCGCAGAGTCATCCTCCACGACAAGAATTCTTTTTTTCGTTTTATGGGCAGACATAGTTTCAATAGTTGTACCGGCTCCCCATCCTGGCATCAGAGAGAGCGCATGCGTGGATGGTATTAAAGACCCGACTGGAAGTCGAGGGCACTATTTTCCTTCTCCAAGGGGGCGGCTCCGGAAAAGCGCGAACGCCGGGAGAGGCATTGATGCCTAATCCCGGCGTCCGGTTGAGCGCGTCAGTCAGCTTAAGGGCGCGCGACTTGGAGCCTCAGAGCTTTTTATCTTTGCCAGGGGCATTAACGCTTCTCTGCGTGTCGCAGCAGGCCATGCCGGCAGGACCGCCTGCAGTGCAAGAGTGGGCGGCGACCTGATGGGCGGCTTTGCCATTGCCCGTGAGGGTCAAGGTCGTTTCACAGCCGCCGCACAGATGCTGGACCACGAGGGCGGGGGCCTTGATGGCGCCGTGGACCGACGTGTCCTTGCGAGCGACCCACGCGTCCTTGCACTTGGGGCAGGACATCGGTTGGGCAGCCGAAGCTGATTGAGTTGAGGCCGGAGGCAGGAGCAGCCTGGCGGCGCCTTTGCCGGTGAATTTCTCCTGGGCAGTGAGGCCGCTGGTTAACCCAGCGAGTAACAGCGAGGCCAGGGCCAGTCCAGCGAGGCGGATAATTTTGTGGGAGCGCATTGTATTCATTTTCAGATCTTTCTTTTTCTTTGTTTTCGTTCGTTAGCCAGACGATTCTGGTTCACTCTTAATACGTCCGGGAAAGAGGAGCCCCTCTGATCGGAATTGCTCAAACCTTTGCAAATTTTGCGGTGGAGGACGGGGCGAAAATGGGGGGATCTGCGGGTTTCGTTACGGGTTCCCGGGCGGCCGTTCATCCGGCACGCTTGTCGTTGAGGGGCTCGATTGGCTGAAGGAGGCCCGCATTACGGCAACTCAAATAGGTTTGGTAGCCCCCGGGCAAATTCCGAACGCGGAAGCCGCGCTGTTGGAGCACACGGCTCGCGTAATAAGCGCGCTGGCCGACGCCGCAGTAGAGACGAATTTCCTGGTCGAGGGAAAGCTCGGTCAAGCGTCCCCGCAGCGCGGGGAGCGGGATGTTCTTTGCCCCCGGGATATGGCCCTGATCGAATTCATCCACATCCCGGACGTCGAGCAGGAGAAAGCCGTTGCGGCCAAGGGTTTGCCAGTCGGCAATGGGAGCATCACCGCGCAAGATATTGGCGGCGGCCATGCCGGCGAGGTTGACGGGGTCTTTGGCCGACCCAAACTGCGGCGCGTAACACAGCTCGGCCTCCTCCAGATCGAAGACGGTGCCCTCTTTCTGAATCGCCATGGCGATGACATCAATCCGTTTATCAACACCTTCTTCGCCCACGGCCTGGGTCCCAAGAATTCTACCGTCGCTTTTCCGGAAGAGCAGTTTCAGATGAATGGGCTTGGCGCCCGGGTAGTAGCCCGCATGCTGCCGTGGATGGACGTAGGTTTTGAGGTAGTCCGTAATGCCGGCGCGTTGTAACGACTTCTCACTCGCTCCGGTCGCCGCGACCGCCCAGCCAAACACGCCGCAGATGGCGGTCCCTTGCACCCCGCGGAAGCTGGAGTTCCGTCCGCAGATCACATCGGCCGCGATGCGCCCCTGGCGATTCGCCGGCCCCGCCAGCGGCACAAGCGCCCACTGCCCGGTGATGGTATCCCGCACCTCGACGGCGTCGCCAACCGCCCAGATGTTCCGGTCTGAGGTCCGCAATTGTTCATCAACGCGAATCCCGCCGCGTTCGCCGATTTCCAACCCCGCGGCTTTGGCCAGGCCGGTTTCCGGACGCACACCGATGGCCAGGATAACCAAATCTCCCTCATGCCGGGCCCCGGAGTTGGTGCGGACAATCACCCGGCCATCTCCGGGCTCGAATCCGGCCACGCCGTCGCCCAGCGCCAGCTTAACGCCGTTGGCCGTCAGCCGCTGCTGAATCAGTTCGGCGATCTCGGGATCCAACGGGGGCAACACCTGGCTAAGCATTTCCACCACCGTGACCCAGAGCCCTCGTTTCGCAAGGTTCTCGGCCATCTCGAGGCCGATGAAGCCGCCGCCCACGACCACGGCGGTGCGCGCTTGCTTTCGCTCGAGCCAATCGCGAATTTTTCTGCTGTCGGGAATCGTGCGCAGCACAAAGATACCAGGCAACTCGATTCCCGGCAGCGGAGGCCGAACCGGGGCGGCCCCGGGGGACAGCACCAGGGCATCGTACCTTTCGCGTGAGATTTTCCCTGAGAGGAGGCCTCGAACCTCGATTTCGCGAGTCTCACGAGCAATTGCGACCACCTCGTTTTGGAGCCGCACCTGGATGTTAAAACGCTTTTGGAAAAGCTCCGCGTCCGCCAGCAGCAAGCTGGCTTCGTCGCGAATAACGTCCCCCACGTGGTAGGGCAAGCCGCAGTTGGCGAACGACACATACGAACCGCGGTCGAAAATGACGATCTCCGCTTCCTCGTCCAACCGTCGAGCGCGCGCGGCGCAAGAAGCGCCACCGGCCACTCCGCCAACGATGAGAATTCGCTTTTTCATTGCTTTATCCGAGTTGAGTTGAGCAACCACACGAGTTGTCCGTGCCTGGAACCGCGCGGCGATTCCAAGGCATTCGGGCCAGCATCATGCCCAGGCCGCAGGTGTCGGTGATTCCCGCGAACACGAGGCCGCCGCCAACCACAGCGGGCAGGGCCAGGAAACCCCGGTGGAAAAAAGTCCCCAGCAAAGTTCCCAGAAAAACCAGGGCCCCAGCGGCAATCCTCACCTGGCGCTCCAGGCTGATTCCGGTGACGGGCTGGCGTTCGACGGGCAAGCCGGCCTGGACCCAGCTCAGGGTCCCCCCTTCCACAAGGATGCACGGCCGCGGCCCGGCCTTTTCGAGTTTTCCGATGGCTTGCCTGGCTCGCGACCCCGACCGGCAGAGGACGTAGAGCGGGGCGGGCGGAGAAAGCTGTTGCGCCAGCCGGCAAGGATCCAAGGAGTCAAGCGGCTCCAGGACCGCGCCCGGAACATGGACCTCGGCGTATTCGCGCGGGGTGCGGACATCCAGGAGATGGAGGCGTTCGCCGGCGGCGAGCTTCCGGTGGAGGTCATGAGGAGAGATTGATGTCATAATAATTTGCTATAATCGCTTGCATCGTTGCAGAACGTGCTGTATTCTTATATTACAATATTGCCATATAGTAATATGTCAACCGCAAAAAAGAAGAAACTGTCGAACGGCCAGCTCGTCGCGGTCGCCCGCCTTTTCGCGGTGCTTTCAGAGTCCAGCCGGCTGGCGCTGCTCCAGGCGCTGCAGGCGGGGCCGCTGAATGTCAGCGACCTGATGGGGGCGTGCGGTCTGAAGCAGGCAAATGTTAGCAAGCACCTGGCCGTTCTCCATGACCATCGGTTGGTCAAGCGCCAACGAAACGGCACCTCGGTCCGGTATGAGATTGCCGACCCGATGATTTTCTCCCTGTGCAACCTTGTCTGCGGCAAGATGGAGCGGGATGCGAAACAAGCCGCGGCGTTGTTCCATCCCGAGATTTAGATCACAAAATCAAGCGGACTGAAGGGTTCGTGTTGGAGGCTGCGCCAACGCTCACAAAGCTCGGCCACGGTGACGCGTTCGGCGATCTTGACGACGGCTTCGCGGATTTCTTTCATCACGCTGCGAATCGCGCAACGCGATTCATCCGGACAGGAACATTTTTCGTAGAAGCGTTCGCTGACGCAGCTCACCGGGGCCAGGGCGCCTTCGAGATGGCGGACGACTGAGGCCAGGGTGATGTCCTGGGGCCGGCGCGCCAAGCGGTAGCCGCCGGAAGGGCCGCGCCGGCTCTGGACGATTCCGACGGATTTGAGGTCATTGAGAATCTGCTCGAGGAACCGTTTAGGAATGTTCTGTTGTTCGGAAATGGTCTGCATCCGCACGACGGGTTTGTCGTAGTTGAGGCCCAGAACCAGCAAAGCCCGCAAGGCGTATTCGCCGCGGAGAGAGAGTTTCATCGCCAGACAACCTACAATGTACAGTGAGAATATCAAGAAGGGGGAAGATAAAATCCGTCAAAAACGGTTGAAAACTGCTAAAACGGGCGATAAAATGGGCGAACTTGGGAAAACATTATTATCTCTATTGACATAGTGTATAATACGCGTAACATCCTTGTGATTTGAGCAGAATGGGATTATTCGATGAGGACATTCGAGAGCAGGCTTTGATGCGCATTGGGTCATTGTGGAACCAGTGCCCCACCTTTGCGGTTTTGGCTGGTGGAGGGTATGGTCCCCGCGTCCAAGGCTATTCAGAGCAATTTAGTACGACTGCGAACCTGACGTTCTTTAGCACCATTAGCGACGACCGGATATAACTGGAGGTTAAATAGCGGGCACCGACCGACCCAAAGCGGACGGCTAACGAAAGGAAGAGCGGATGAAACTGTATGGCATGTTACTGGCGGGGGTCCTGATTGGGGCTTCAGGGATGGCGCCGACCCTGAAAGCCGTCGAAGAGACGAACACCCTGGAAATCATTCAACGGCTCCAGAAACGAATCGATGAGCTGGAGCAGAAGGTAAAGACGCTGGAGCAGGCCCAGACGCCTGCGGCGCCGACGAACGAGACCAAAGCGAACACGCGGCTTGAGGAACTGGGCCAAAAAGTAAAGGCGCTCGAACGCGAACGGGAACTGGATCGGGAAGCCGCCGATGCCAAGGCCAAAGAGGTCCCGAAGCTGACGCTTGGTGAGCGTGGTTTTTCCCTGGCGTCAGCTGACGGAGCCTTCGCCGTTCAATTGGGGGGTGTGCTGCAAGTCGATTCCCGCTCGTTTTTCAACGATGGCGGCACCGTGGGGAATGACGGTTTCCTGCTGCGGCGGGCCCGGCCGACGTTGCAAGGAACGGTGTTCCGCGACTTCGACTTTCTCTTCGTGCCGGATTTCGGCACTAGCGCCAACGGCGGCAACGGGGGAACCGCGCCAACACCGCAAATATTTGATGCCTATCTCAATTACCGTTACAGCCCGGCAGTGCAGTTCCAGGCGGGCAAGTTCAAAGCGCCAATCGGGCTGGAACAGTTGCAGGCCGACCGGGACATTCTTTTCAATGAACGCGCGTTACCGACTGACCTGGTGCCAGTACGGGATATCGGTTTTGAATTGCACGGGGAACTCTTCGATGGGACAGCCAGCTATGCCGCCGGCGTGTTCAACGGAGTGGGGGACGCACGCAATTCGAGCCTTTCGGATTTTGACGATGATAAAGCTTTCGAGGGGCGCATTTTCTTCCGTCCGTTTAAGACGCTGTCCGTTTCCGAGTTGCAAGGGTTCGGTTTTGGTTTAGGGGGAAGCTATGAAGGGATGCAGGCCGCAAACACGGCGGGGTTGCCCAACGGAAACGGGTTCGCGACCGTTGGCTTGCAGCAGTTCTTTGTTTACACCAACGGGGTGGTAGCCGCCGGCGACCATTGGCGCCTTTCGCCTCAAGGCTATTACTACTATGGTCCGTTCGGTTTGCTGGGTGAATACGTGATTTCCGACCAGTACATAAGCCGGCCCGGGGCCGGCCGAATGCGGCTGGACAACAAGGCGTGGGAAATCACCGGTTCCTGGGTTCTAACGGGCGAGGATGCCGCTTTTGCAGGCGGGGTCCTCCCGCGGCATCCGTTCGAGCCGGCGCAAGGGCATTGGGGCGCCTTTCAGTTGGTGGGGCGCTACTCCCAGTTGGATATCGACCCAGCGGCCTTCCCACTCTTCGCGGACCCGGCGGCGTCCGCCCGTTCGGCCAGGGAGTGGTCTGCCGGGGTGAACTGGTATTTGAACCGGAACGTTCGGGTAGACGTCAGCTTTTCGCGCACGAAGTTCATCGGCGGGGGTGTCAGTTCGAGCCCCTCAGCCCCGGCGAGCGTGACACGGCATGATGAAAACGTGCTGTTTACACGAGTGCAGTTGGCGTTTTGAGGGAGTGAAACGTGATGGGTGATGGCGTGAAACGTAAAACGTAAAAATTGAAACGTGAAGTTGAACACTGAGCTCGAATGAAAGCGATAATGGTAAGTCTGATGGTGCTTGGGGCTGCACTTGGCGGAGCGGCTGGGAAAGACATCAAGTTGATGAACGTGTCCTACGACCCGACACGCGAATTGTATCGGGACTTCAACGCTGCCTTTGCCAAGTACTGGGAGGGAAAGACGGGCGACAAGGTCACGGTCCAGCAGTCGCACGGCGGGTCGGGGAAACAGGCCCGGGCGGTCATCGATGGTTTGGACGCGGACGTCGTTACTCTCGCGCTGGCCTATGACATCGACATGATCGCGGAAAGAGGGGGGTTGTTGCCGGCCGATTGGCAACACCGTCTGCCGAACAACAGTTCGCCCTATACTTCGACCATTCTTTTTTTGGTGCGCAAAGGCAATCCCAAGGGAATCAAGGATTGGGACGACCTGGTCAAGCCAGGCATCTCGGTGGTGACGCCCAATCCCAAGACGTCCGGCGGGGCACACTGGAATTACCTGGCGGCCTGGGGTTATGCGCTCAAGAAGTTCGGAAACGATGAAGCCAAAGCGCGGGATTTTGTCGCGCGGCTCTTCAAGAATGTGCCGGTGCTCGATACCGGGGCGCGCGGCGCCACCACGACGTTTGTGCAGCGTGGCATTGGTGATGTACTGGTCGGTTGGGAGAACGAGGCGATTCTTTCGCTTAAGGAGAGCGGCAAGGGTGATTTCGAAATAATCATGCCTTCGGTGAGCATTCTGGCGGAGCCGCCGGTGACGGTGGTGGACAAGGCAGCCAAGCGGCACGGGACCGAAGCTGTGGCCAAGGCCTACTTGGAATATCTTTACACACCCGAAGGCCAGGAGGTGGTCGCACGGAATCATTATCGTCCGCGTCTGGAAGCGGTGGCACAGAAGCACACGGCAGAGTTTCCGAAGGTGGAGTTATTCACGATCGACGAGCTTTTTGGCGGCTGGCAGAAGGCGCAGAAGGTCCATTTCAACAGCGGCGGGATTTTCGATCAAATCCAGCAAGGAAATCGCTGAGGCAGGGGCAACTCGAAACGACCATATTTGGGACTTTCACAGGGAAGCTTCTACGATTACTTTCGCGGCGTCATTCCAGCACGTGAGACATAAGCGATTCAACGCGCTACCCGGGTTTGGCCTGACGTTGGGCTTCACGCTCTTGTACTTGAGCGCGCTGGTGCTGATCCCTTTTGCCGGACTGCTGATCCGCACGTGCGAACTGTCGTGGGCCGACTTTTGGCGGCTGGCGACGACGGACCGGGCGCTGGCAGCCTACCGGCTGACGTTCGGCGCCTCACTCATAGCCGCCGCGGCCAACGTCGTTTTCGGCACGCTGCTGGCCTGGGTCCTGGTCCGCTATGAGTTTCCGGGACGCCGCCTCATCGACGCGATCATCGATTTTCCCTTTGCGCTGCCGACCGCGGTGGCAGGGCTGACGCTCGCCAATTTGTTTGCGGCGAACGGCTGGCTAGGGCGGTTCCTGGTGCCGCTGGGCGTCGCAGGAGCGTTCACGCCGTTGGGGATAGTCATCGCACTGACCTTTGTCGGAATGCCCTTTGTGGTGCGCACGTTGCAGCCGGTGTTGCAAAACCTGGAACGCGAGGTCGAGGAGGCGGCGGCGACGCTGGGGGCCAGCCGATTGCGCACGTTCGTGAGCGTCATCGCGCCGTCGTTGATACCGCCGGTGCTGACGGGATTTGCGCTGGCTTTCGCTCGGGCCATTGGCGAGTACGGCTCGATCGTTTTCATTTCGGGCAACACGCCGTTCAAAACGGAAATCGCTCCTTATCTGATCTACGTGCGGCTGGAAGAATACGATTACACGGGAGCGATCGCGCTAGCAGTGGTTCTGCTGGCGTTTTCGTTTGTGTTGCTCGGGGCCATCAACCTGCTGGAACAATGGGCGGGCAAGTTCGAGGCGTCAGCGGGTTAAAAAGTTAAATGAGTTACAAAGTTACGAAGTTACATGGTTACAAAGTTGTATGGTTGCAAAGTTACATGGTTACATGGGCAGGAAGGGCTGATGGCAGGCGGCAATGTAACCAAGTGAACAGGTCACTTTGTAACCGCTTTGACGAATGCCAGGAACCGTGACCAATCACCGACGCCCGGCCGTAACCCGGTCGCAGCGCGGCACTGAGGAACCGCGGGCGGTCAAGTGGCTGCTCATCGCGATGGCGCTGGCGTTCAGCTTTGTGTTTCTGCTGCTGCCGCTAGTCAACGTGTTCGCGCAGGCCCTGGCCAAGGGCTGGACCTTTTATTGGCAATCGTTGACCGAGCCGGATTCGCGGGCCGCGATCCGGCTGACGCTGCTGGTGGCGGCGATCAGCGTGCCGCTCAACGTGCTGTTCGGGTTGGCCGCGGCTTGGGTGATTGCCAAATTCGAGTTTCGCGGCAAATCGCTCCTCATCACGCTCATCGATTTGCCGTTCTCGGTCTCCCCGGTGGTGGCAGGTTTGATGTTCGTGGTTTTGTTTGGGTTGCAAGGGTTTTTCGGCAAATGGCTCGATGCGCACGACATCAAAATCATTTTTGCGGTGCCGGGCATTGTGCTGGCGACGGTGTTCGTCACGTTCCCGTTCGTGGCCCGGGAACTAATTCCGGTGATGCAGGCGACCGGCACGGAACAGGAACAGGCGGCGCTGACCCTCGGCGCCAACGGGTGGCAGACGTTTTGGCACGTGACGCTCCCTTCGGTGAAGTGGGGGCTGATCTATGGGATTATCCTGTGCAACGCACGCGCGATGGGCGAATTTGGCGCCGTCTCGGTCGTGTCGGGGGGCATTGCCGGGCAGACGGAAACCATGCCGTTGCGGGTGGAAAACCTTTACAAACAATACAATGCCCCGGCAGCGTTTGCGGTGGCCAGCCTGCTGGCGCTGTTGGCGTTGTTCACGCTGGGGATCAGAACGTTCCTGGAATGGAAACAGCTCAGAGAATATGAACGGGCGCAGCAAGCGCCAGTGGTCAGTAGTCAGTAGTCAGTAATCAGTGAGTAGTAGTCACAGCAGTAGAGAACAAAGTCGAACCAATGTCCTTAAAGCACTTATGCTCCGACGTTAGTCACCAGGGGCCGATCCATTATCCATCATCCATCATTCACCCTTGTCGCAGCGGCCGTGAGTATTGAACTTCGAAACGTCACCAAGACCTTCGGCGCAATCACGGCCGTCAACCAGGTCTCTTTTTCAGTCCGCGACGGCGAGTTGATGGCGTTGCTCGGTCCCAGCGGCGGCGGCAAGACCACCGTGTTGCGGATGATCGCCGGGCTGGAGATGCCCACCTCGGGTGATGTCCTGATACGCGGCCAGCGCGTCAATGATGTGTCGGTGCAACAGCGCAATATCGGCTTCGTGTTCCAGAATTATGCGCTGTTCAAGAACATGACCGTGTTCAAGAACATCGCCTTCGGCCTGAAGATCAAGAAATGGAAACGGGCCGATATTCGGGCGCGGATTGCGGAGTTGCTGGCTTTGTTCGGGCTCGAGGGGCTGGAGAAGCGCTATCCCCACCAGCTTTCCGGCGGGCAACGGCAGCGGGTGGCGATCGCGCGGGCGCTCGCGTCCAAACCTAGCGTGCTGCTGCTGGACGAGCCATTCGGGGCAGTCGATGCCAAGATTCGGCAGGAGCTGCGCGAGTGGCTGGTGACGCTCCACCACGACTTGAACGTGACGACGATCTTTGTTACGCACGACCAGGAAGAAGCGCTGGAGGTGGCCAATCGGATCGTGATCTTTTCGCGTGGCCTCCTCGAACAGGTGGGCACGCCGCGCGAGGTGTATGAACAGCCTGCCAATGAATTCGTCGCTCGTTTCATCGGAGTGATGAATGTGCTCGAGCCGGAAGTGCGGGACGGCAAGGCGCGCCTGGGGGAATTGGAGTTTCCTACGCATGGGCAGGCGGAGGGGCAAAAACTGCGCATCGGTTTCCGGCCGTACGCGGTGCAAATCTCTCCGGACCTCACGCAATACCGCTATCGGGCGGTGTTACGGCACACTTTTTTTCTGGGAGTGATGCTGCGCCTGGAATTGGAGTTGCCCAGCGGGTTGACCTTGCGCGCCCGCATGAGCAAGGAGGAATATGCGCACCATGGGCTGGAGGATGGCCGGGAGGTTTCATTCCAGATCCGGCAGTACCGGGTGCTGGCGCGGGAACAGGCTCCTTTGCCGCCGGAAACCGAGCTGAGCTACCAGCCGCCGCCGGCTATGGGGGAACACATCTGAAATCCGAAGGCCTTCGGGTTTCGGATTTACTTCCCCTCCAAGCCCTTTAGGTAGGCGAGGATCAAGTCTGGCAAATCCTCACTATAACCACCTTCCAACAAACTGAACACCGGGAGGCCAAGCTGGCGAAAGGATTGGCCCAGCCAATAAAAATCTTCCGGCTCCAAGGTTTCCTGCGCCAGCGGGTCGCGCGCGTAGCAATCGAACCCGGCGGAGACGGCGACCAGGTCCGGTTTGAAGGCCTGAAGATGCTCAAACGCACTGGTCAGGATGTGCCGGTACTCCCCGCGCGGAGTCTGCAGCGGCACCGGATAGTTGAAGCAATTGTTGCCCAGGTTCCGCGTGCCGGTGCCCGGGTAACAGGGGAACTGGTGGATGGAAAAGAAGGCCGCGCCGTTTTTGTTGAGAAGGATGGCTTCGGTGCCGTTGCCGTGATGGACATCAAAATCATAAACCGCGACCCGCCTGACTCCGGTGGCCAGGGCTTCCAGGACCGTAACCGCAATATTGTTGAGGTAACAGAAACCCATGGCGCGGGTCCGGGTGGCATGGTGGCCTGGTGGCCGCATCAAACTGAAGACCGTCTCCCCTGAGCGGGCGGATTTCAAAGCCGCGAGAGCTGCCCCAACTGAGGCGCGGGCGTATTGTGCGATGCCGGGGAAATAGGGGGTATCAGCGTCGAAATCCGGTGGTTCATTGAGCCGGGCGAGATGTTCGGGAGGATGGGCGCGCAGCAGAGCCGCCTCGGCGACGGGGACCGGCGCCGCCCAGGTAATCGGCAACTCGGTTTGCGCGCGGAGTTTCGCGGCGGTCAGGCTAACGCGTTCAGGACGCTCGGGATGGCCCGGTGAAGCGTAACCGGTGCAGCTTTCGTCCGTGACGATCTTCATCGAGAGCGGCCTTAGAGGACCTATGAGACCAATACCCCTATCATCTTATTGCCGAAAACTGTTCAATACTCCCGGACCCGGTAGAAGCGTCTCGGGCCGGTGGCATTAGGATCCAGCAGGAACTGCATGGCGCCGTTGCCGTGGATACTGGCTGCCGGGGTCCAGACCGCATCCGTCAAGCTGGTCTTGTACTCCAGCGCGTAGGTCTTGCCGGCGAAGGTCTGCACCGCGATTCTGAATTGATTGCCGAGGTGCGTCGGCCGCATCAGTTGAGGCAGCGCCAAGCTATTGCCTTCGAGGAGCAAGGTATGGGCATTGCCTGCCGCGATGGCGACGATATTGGAAAGGCCCGCGGGAAGATCAATCTGGCCGTTCCAATCGATGCCCCACGCCGCCACAGTGCTGTCTGACCTCAACGCCACCGTGTGTCCGCTACCTCCGACGATGCCCACGGTATGGCTGAGACCCAGCGGCGCGTCCAACTGGCCTTGGGAATCATCGCCCCAGGTGACGATCGAGCCGTCGGCCTTGACTGCCAGGCTGTGGTAATCCCCGGCGCCAATCGCCGCCACATTGGCTAAACCGTACGGCACCATCGATTGCCCGATAAAGTTGCCATTGGCGTCGGTGTTTTCGCCCCAGGCTACGACGGTGCCATCGGCGCGTAGCGCCAGGCTGTGGCTGCCGCCTGCGGCGATGGCCGTTACATTGGCCAGACCCGACGGTACGCTGCACTGGTCCAGGCTGTTGTCGCCCCAGGCTGTCACTGTGCCATCGGCGCGCAAGGCCAGGCTGTGCCAGGTTCCCGCGGCAATGGCAATGACGTTCGAGAGTCCGGCCGGCGGAGCGGCCTCGCCGTTGTAATTGGCACCCCAGCCTGCGACCGTGCCATCGAATTTCAGCGCGAGGCTGTGGTAGCCCCCGGCCGCCACCGTCATCACGCCGGTCAGACCGCCAGGCACGTCGCACTGGCCGTCGTAATCCTCGCCGTTGGCAAGAACCGAACCGTCGCTCAGCAGAATCAGACTGTGCCAGGCGCCGGCGGCAATGCCGACAGCCGTGGCGGTGTTCAGCGACACATTGACCTGGCCGAAGGCATTGTCACCACGGACTACCAAAGGCACAATCGCCAGGGAGGCATTGGCGCTGTTGATTCCGCCGAAAGAGTTGGTGACGCGGACCGAATATAAGCCACTGTCGAGGACCGTTGGGTTGGCAATCGCGAAAGAGGTTGAGGTCGCCCCAGGGATGTCCGTGCCGTTGAGGCGCCATTGATAGGAGAGGGCGGGTGTGCCGTTGGCCGCGACCGTGAAAGTCACCGGAGACCCGGCGAAAGAACTCTTGCCCAGGGGTTGGCTTATAATGAAGGGCAGCGTGAAACCAGGCACAAGACCCACTTGGTCCACCCAGCCGGCGTCACTCCCGGCGCTTTTGGTAGCATCTTTGGTGTAGGTCCATTGGAAAGTTTGAGGACCGGGGGGCAGGAATATGGTTTGTTGATTCCAGTCCACCTCACCGGAGATCTGCAGCGTAGTGCTCTGGCCGATGCCCGAGGCGACGAAACTCAAAATATCGGCGTTGGTTTGCGAGGAGACCTTCCACCAAAAGGTGAGCTTGCCCGGGCCGTTGGTGGTCGTTGTCAGCCGAGAAGCCTGACCATCTGAGATGTGGCCGCTTTGTCCTGCGGCGATGCCGTCATGGGAGATGTTGGTCAGGCCGTGCCAGTTGACGTCCCCATCGGTTATCCAGGGCAGATTGGTCGCGTTGAGGGCGATGGGCAACGGCACGGTGGGAAGGACGGTCAATGTGGCGCTCGAACTGAGGGTTGAGCCGAGTGGACCATTGACGGTTACGGAGTAGGCGCCAGCCTGCGACGGAGTGACATTCGGCAAGAGGAGCGTTGCGGCCGTGGCGCCAGTGAGCGGAACGCCATTGAATTGCCACTGAAAAGAGAGGGGCGGGATCCCGGCGGCAGTAACCGTGAAGCTCGCAGCATCTCCTTCAAAGGCGGTTTGATCTGCAGGTTGCGCAACGATCGTTGGCACCACGCCGACCGTTGCTTTGAAGAAGATAGGATCGTGATTGGCGAAGGGCCGGCCCAGTTGGAGTCCGTTGGCAGTGAAGACACCGTAGAAGGTCGGCCCCACCGCCTTCATTTGCTGGTAATCGCCCAGCACGCGCTGGCGGGAGTCACTCGCATTATCAGTAGCTGAGGACAGGAAGGTGTAAAGCACTGTATCACTAAAATTCGTGCCATGGTCAAGGCTGACGGCGAGGTGTGCCGAAAAAATGGGAAAGTTGCCCCCGGAGAGACCGTCAAACGTATCATACAGGACTCCCACCACGCCGCTGGTCGTCACCGCCACCGAAGGCAGTGCAGCCTGTACCTGGTCGGTGACAAAGACTTCCGGGCCGATGCTCAGGCCACCTGCGCCGTTATCGGTCAAGCGGCGAAGCGCCAGCCGGTTGTTGCCAGTGGCGCCATCGCGCCGGCCATAAACGTAATACACATCGCTGTTGTTGGGGTCCACCGCTGCATGGTCCACGCCGCCTAACAGCGCGTTGACGGTGCCGAATTTCGGCGTCGGCTGCGTGCTGTCGCCGTTGGCCACAATGACACCTGTGGGGCTGCCGTTGAGGGTCCAGGTTTGCCCGCCGTCAACCGAGCGATTGAGCATGTAATTGATGTTCTTCGAGCCGCCCGCCCCTGGCGCGATGTTCCTTTGAAAGAGACTGTAGATATAACCGGTGCGGGAATCTTTGGCCAGGCGCTGGCCCGGATTGATAGAACCCGTCGAGAAACCCACGAGCTTGTCCGCCGTAAACGACAAAGGGCTGATGCCAGGTGAAACCACCACACGCATATCGGGACTACCGCCGAAATCATCATAGGCCACGTACACATTATCCTGGTTCGGATTGATGGGATCGGAATTGACCAGCAGCCACGGTTGATCATTGTTTCCAGGAGCAGCGAAATCTGCTGACACTGCGACGCCACCGACCAGCGGCCAGTTGAAGCTGGCCGTAGTGGCCGGATCGGTCGTCACCCCCGCGTAAACGTCGGTATTGAAATTGGTATCGGTTGCGAGGAACACGGCTGCCATTTGGTTGTTGCGACCGTAATCGGGCGCCTGGTCCTCCGGGCCAAAAACTGACAGTCCTGTGGGCCTGGGAATAGTGAAGCTTTTGGTCCAGATGAGACCGCCGTTGGTCGAATGCCACATGGGAGCGGTGCCGCCCCAGGAACCTGAGAAAGCGAGAATGACGATTTCGTTGGTATTCGCGGGATTGATAGCGATGCTCGGTTCCTCGTCTCCGAAGAAGTCATTGGCGTTGAGGGTCTGGTCGGTGTTGCTCACCACAACATCGCAGACGTACACAACCGCCGCTGGCGCGCTGCCCATGGGCACCTTCAGTTTGGCCGCCGCTGTGAAGTCCTCCGGAACCGCTTGCCGCCAATAAGAAGTCCGATCTTTCGGAACACTGGAGAATGAGGCGGAGTCGCTCTGAGCGTTTGCCTGGCTCGCCGGGCTGAGCAGTAACACCGCGAGGCCGGCGGCCTTCCACGCACGAACCGGAGCGAATGGAATTCGTCGCCAGCTCATGAAGTCTTCCCGGGTCTCCGAATCCGTTGGGCGTCGAGCACCTTGAGAGAAATCTGGCGCCGCAGCCAATTGGATTTTGGGTTCTCTGTCCATATGCGCATAAAAAGCCCGCTCGTCACTACGTCAAAGGATACAACGGAGATTAGCCCGTCGTTTCGAGCGAAGCAACCACTCTTTCTCCTTCTTTTTGCGCCTTCAATACTCCCGGATCCGGTAGAAGCGTCTCGGGCCGGCGGCATTAGGATCGAGCAGGAATTGCATCGCGCCGTTGCCGCGAATAGTTGTCGCCGGACTCCAGGTGGAGTCCGACAAGCTGGTCTTGTACTCCAGTGCGTAGGTTTTCCCGGCAAAGGTCTGCAGGACGATTCTGAACTGATTGCCAAGGTGCGCCGGCCGCAACAGTTGAGGCAGCGCGAGGTTATTACCTTCCAACAGCAACGTATGCGCGTTGCCCGCCGCAATGGCCACGACGTTGGAAAGGCTGGCGGGGAGATCAATCTGGCCGTTCCAGTCGTTGCCCCAGGCTGCCACGGTGCCGTCGGCCTTCAACGCCAACGTATGTCCGCTGCCCCCGGCAACGGCCACGGCATGGCTGAGACCCGGCGGCACGTCCAACTGGCCTTGGGAATCATCGCCCCAGGTGACGATCGAGCCGTCGGCCTTGACTGCCAGGCTGTGGTAATCCCCCGCGCCAATCGCCACGACATTGGCCAAGCCGAACGGGACCGTCGATTGCCCGATAAAGTTGCCCTCGGCGTCGGTGTTTTCGCCCCAAGCGACCACCACGCCATCGGCGCGCAGCGCCAGGCTGTGGCTGCCGCCGGCCGCGATGGCCGTCACATTGACCAAACCCGACGGCACGCTGCACTGGCCTAGGCTGTTGTCGCCCCAGGCCACCACGGTGCCATCGGCGCGCAAGGCCAGGCTATGCCAAGTGCCCGCGGCAATGGCAATGACGTTCGAGAGTCCGGCCGGCGGAGCGGCCTCGCCGTTGTAATTGGCACCCCAGCCTGTGATCGTGCCGTCGAATTTCAGCGCCAGACTATGGTAGCCGCCGGCCGCCACTGTCATTACATTTTTTAGACCGCCGGGCACCTCGCACTGGCCGTCATAGTCCTCGCCGTTGGCCAGAATCGAACCGTCGCTCAGCAGAATCAGGCTGTGCCAGGCGCCGGCGGCAATGCCGACAGCCGTGGCAGTGTTCAGCGACACATTGACCTGGCCGAAGGCATTGTC
>Ga0210408_10000410_pt1 | contig 56792 bp, 50 predicted proteins | sample IncBWH4MmetaG_FD_155471 | JGI IMG/M metagenome (GOLD analysis project Ga0210408, IMG submission 155471) | Forest soil microbial communities from Barre Woods Harvard Forest LTER site, Petersham, Massachusetts, United States - Inc-BW-H-4-M | ecosystem: Environmental > Terrestrial > Soil >... | reverse complement strand
AGCAAGGCCGACGCGAGCGTGTCGCCGGGGTAGCCGGTATAGCTGCTGCCGTCGAAGGTGAAGGCGAGCGCGCGCGCGCGGTCGATCGCACCGCCCGACCGCAGACGAAATGGCCCCACCGTCACGAACCGTCTCCGCCGGGTGAAACAATCGCATGAGTGGCGGTGTCGCGCTCGACCGTCACGTAGGCGCGGCAGCCGTGCACGTGATGCCAGTATTCGCGATGCGGCCCACGCGGATTGTCGCGCAAATAAACATAATCGACCCAGTCGGCGAGCGGCGCGTCGTCGGCAGGTCGGCGCAAGGTCGCATCGCCCGCGTAAGTGAATTCGACGTGGCTGCGCGGGCCGCAGTGGGGGCAAGGAATCAGCAACATCTCTAATGCGCCTTCGGATCCGGGCCTGCGCCCTTCTCGTCGATGACGGCGCCGCGGCCGAAGCGGTCGAGCGCGAAGGCGGTGTTGCGCGGATGCGGCTCGTCCCTGGCGATGGTCCAGGCGAACACCCAGCCCGAGCCGGGCGTCGCCTTGAAGCCGCCGTAGCACCAGCCGCCGTCGATGTAGAAATTTTCGATCGGCGTTTTGCCGATGATCGGGCTGCCGTCCATGGTCATGTCCATGACGCCGGCCCAGCTGCGCATCATGCGCAGGCGCGAGAAGCTCGGGAACATTGCGAGCCCGCATTCGACCGCGTGCTGCACCGCCGGCAGGTTTCCCCGCTGGGCGTAGGAATTGTAGAAATCGAGATCGCCGCCCATCACCAACTCGCCTTTGTCGGACTGGCTGACGTAGAAGTGCCCGGCCCCGAAGGTGACGACGGTGTCGAGCATCGGCTTGAGCGGCTCGCTGACGAACGCTTGCAGCACGTGGGTCTCGATCGGCAGGCGCAGCCCCGCCATCGCCGCGACCTGGCCGGTGTGGCCGGCGACGGCGAGACCGACCTTGCCGGCGGCGATGAAGCCGCGCGTGGTCTCGACCCCGCGCACGCGGCCGTGCTCGATGCGAAAGCCGGTGACCTCGCAGTTCTGGATGATGTCGACGCCGCGTTGATCAGCGGCGCGCGCGTAGCCCCAAGCGACCGCGTCGTGGCGCGCGGTGCCGCCGCGCGGCTGCAGCAGGCCGCCGACGATCGGATAGCGCGCGTCATCGGAACAATCGAGCAGCGGCACTCTTCGCGCGAGTTCGGCGCGGTCGAGCCACACCGCGTCGATGCCGTTGAGCCGCATGGCGTTGCCGCGCCGGCGGTATTGGTCGCGCTGCGCATCGGAATGGGCGAGGTTGATGACGCCGCGCTGGGAGAACATCACGTTGAAGTTCAGTTCCTGCGACAGCCCTTCCCACAGCTTGAGGGACCACTCGTAGAAATGCGCGTTGGCGTCGAGCAGATAATTCGAGCGCACGATCGTGGTGTTGCGGCCGGTGTTGCCCAAGCCGAGCGAACCCTTCTCCAGCACCGCGACGTTGGCGATACCGTGCTCCTTGGCGAGGTAATAGGCGGTCGCGAGCCCATGCCCGCCGCCGCCCACGATCACGACGTCGTAGCGCGGCTTCGGTTCGGGCGAGCGCCACGCCGGCTCCCAGCCGCGATGGCGGCGGAAGGCTTCGCGCACGAGACGGGGGAAGGAATACATGGGACTAGCGTAGCCCGCCCAATGTTCGCCGTCACCCTGAGGAGCGCGCCGGAGGCGCGCGTCTCGAAGGGTGGAAGCACGCACCGAGCTTGTGGCCATCCTTCGAGACGGCCGCTACGCGGCCTCCTCAGGATGACGTTTTTATTTGTTGCTCGGCCCCATAAACCTCGCGCGCCGTCGCCGCATCGATCACGCCCTCTGCGATATCGCGCGCCACTGCGGCGCCGTCGCGTTCCTTGGGCGGCCCGTAGCCGCCGGCGCCCGGGGTGATGATCTCGAACCATTGCCCAGCCTTAACCGTCGCGTTGTCGCGCGCGAAGGCGAGGCCGGGCGAGCACACGCCGCGGCTGCGCGCGCCTGCGCCACCGCCGAACAGGCCCCACGAATCCGAACGCAGGCGCGACAGATCGAGCCGCACCTGGCATTCGGCCTCGGCGCGGTAGACGCGGCGCAACCCCATGCCGCCGCGGAATTTGCCCGGCCCGCCGGAGCCGTCGACCAGCTCGTAGCGCATGAGCGTCAACGGATATTCGATTTCCAGCGCCTCGACCGGCAGGTTCGACGTGTTGGTGATGTGCACGTGCACGCCGTCGAGCCCGTCCTTGTTGGGACGGGCGCCGCCGCCCCCGCCGATGGTCTCGAGATAGACCCAGATGCTGTTGTCGCGCGGCTGGTGGCCGACGAAGGTCACGATCGTGCAGCAGCTGTTGCTGCAGGCGGTCACGCGCTCCGGCACCGCTTGCGCAAGCGCCCCGATGATCAGGTCCGCGACCCGCTGGCAGGTCATCGTGCGTCCGTTCACCGCCGCCGGATGCGTGCAATTGAGCAAGGTGCCCTCGGGCGCCGTCACGGTAAGCGGGCGCGCGAGGCCGGCGTTGGGCAGGATCGTCGGATCGACGATCGATTTGACGGTGTAATAAACGGTGGAGAGCAGCGCCGTGTAGGTCATGTTGATGCCGGCGCGCGGCTGCGGCGGGCTTTCGAAGTGCAGCTTCATCGCGTCGCCCGCGACCGTGATCTCGACCGAGATCGGCATCTCGAAGTCGGTCTCCGCATTTTCAAACAAGTCGTCAAAACGATAGACGCCGTCGGGAATGGCGGCGATGCCGGCGCGCATCTTGCGCTCCGCATAATCGAGCAGCGCTTCGCCGGTTTTGAGGACGGTGGCGGTGCAGTATTTCGCGCACAGCGCCTGGAAGCGCTGCACGCCGAGCCGGTTCGCCGCCATCTGGGCTCGCAGATCCGAGAGCCGCTCGCGCGGCACCTGGCAATTGAGCAGGATAAGATCGAGCACGTCCTGCTGCAGCTCGCCGGCGCGGTAGAGCCGGATCGGCGGAATGCGCAGGCCTTCCTGATAAATATGGGCGTGGCCGCGATCGGCGAAGTCGGCGTGGTGGGCGAGGTTGACGGTCCAGGCGACGATCGCGCCGTCGACGAAGATCGGCTCGGCCAGCACGATATCGGGCAGATGGGTGCCGCCGCCCGCGTAGGCGTCGTTGCCGACGAACACGTCGCCCGGGCGCATGGCGGCGATCGGATGGTGCTTGACCACATGCGACACGATGCCGATGAAGCTGCCGAGGTGCATCGGGATGTGCTCGGCCAGGCAGAGCGTGCGGCCTTGCAAATCGAACAGCGCGGTCGAGCAGTCGCGCCGCTCCTTCACGTTGGTCGAGAACGACGCCCGGATCAGCGCCTCGCCGGTCTCTTCGACGATCGAGGAGAGCGCGGCGCCGATCACCTCGACGGTGATCGGATCGAGCGCGAGCGTCGGGGCGGCTTCGTTCATGCCGACTCCAAGATCAAATTGAGATACTCGTCGACGCGCGCCGTCATGCCCGGCAGCACCAACGTGGTCGCGTCCATTTGTTCGACGATCGTGGGCCCCGGCAAGCGGTTGCCCGGGCGGAGCAGATCGCGGTCATAAACCGGGCAGGGCAGGCTGCGCTCCTCCTCGGCGATCCACACGTCGCGCCGCGCGCGGATCGCGCCGCTTGCGTCGGCGCCGCTCATCGGCGCTTGCGCCAGCGTGGCCTTGGCGACGAGGCCGGTCGCCTCGACCCGGAACGTCACCAATTGCACCGGCTCCTCCTCGGCGAGGAAGCCGTACATGCGTTGGTGGGCCGCGGCAAACCCTTCCGCCAGCAGGTCGAGCGTGCGCCCGGTAATCGGCCCGTCCGGAAGCGGCACGGCCAGCTCATAATTTTGTCCGGCGTAGCGCATGTCGACCGTGCGCGCGAGGCGGCGCTGCCCGTGCTCGATGCTCTCTTGGGCGAACCACGCGGCGGCGCGCTCATCCAGCGCGTCGAACGCGGCGGCGATTTCGCTCACCGCGTCGGACGCGAGCGGCAGCAGCCGGGTGGTGGCGAAGTCCGCGCGCAGGTCGGTGAGCAAGAGGCCCATGGCACAGAGGATGCCGGGACTGCGCGGCACGAGAATCCGCGCGATGTCGAGTTCGCGCGCGAGCCGCGCCGCGTGCAGCGGTCCGGCGCCGCCAAAGGCGACGAGGGTGTAGTCGCGCGGATCATGACCGCGCTGCACGGAGATGACGCGGATCGCGCGCGCCATGTTGGCGGTGACGACGGATACGATGCCCTGCGCGGTCTGCATCAGCGACAGGCCGAGCTTGTGCGCGAGCTTATCGATCGCCGCGCGGGCAAGGTCCTGGCGCACCGCCATGCGGCCGCCGAGCAGGTGCGTCGGGTTGAGCGTTTGCAGCACCACGTTGGCGTCGGTCACCGTCGGCTCCGCGTTGCCGCGGCCGTAACACACGGGCCCCGGATCGGCGCCGGCGCTGCCCGGACCGACCTTGAGCAATCCGCCCGCGTCCACATAGGCGATCGAGCCACCGCCGGCGCCCACCGTGTGGATGTCGAGCATCGGCGCCTTGAGCGGATAGCCGTGCACCGTCGCCTCGGAGGCGAGCCGCGCGATGCCGTCCTTGAGCAGCGCCACGTCGGTCGACGTGCCGCCCATGTCGAAAGTGATGAGATCGGTAAGTCCAGCGGCTCTGCCGACCGCCTGGGCGCCGACCACGCCGGTCGACGGGCCGGACAATACGGTGCGCACCGGCATAGCGGCGGCGGCCGCAAAGCCGATGACCCCGCCGTTCGACTGGGTCATGTGCGGTGCTGCGCCCATGCCGAGGTCGGCCAAGCGTGCGCCCAGGCGCTCGATGTAGCGTTTCATGACCGGGCCGAGATACGCGTTCACCACCGCGGTCGAGAGGCGTTCGAACTCGCGGAACTCCGGCGCGACCTCGTGGCTCGCACAGATGAAGGCGTCGGGCAGTTCCTCCTGAAGAATACGTTTCGCTGTCTGCTCGTGTTCGGGACGCACGAAGCTGTAGAGGAATGCGATCGCGAGCGCGGCGACGCCGGCCGCGCGCAGCCTTTGCGCCGCCGCGCGTACGGCCGCCTCGTCGAGCGGCGTCTCGACCGCACCGGTGTGGCGGACGCGTTCGGGCACTTCGATGCGCAGGTCGCGCGGGACGAGCGTCGGCGGCTTGTCGGCGAAAAAATCATAAAGATCGGGCCGCTTCTGCCGGCGGATCTCGAGCAGGTCGCGAAAGCCTTCGGTGGTCACGAGGCCCGTGGCAACGCCGCGGTGCTGGATCAGCGCGTTGGTCGCGACCGTGGTGCCGTGGCCGAAATACGATACCGATGCTGCCGGCCGCGCGTCGCCGTTCGGCGATGCGCGGCGCAACGCTTCCTCGACGCCCGCGACGATGCCGCGCGAGGGATCGTCCGGCGTCGAGGCGACCTTCCAGACCGCCACGCGCCCGTCGCTCTCATCGAATATGCAGATGTCCGTGAAGGTCCCGCCCGCATCGACCCCCACGCGCCAGCGCACCATCTCTTAACCCGTCACCCTGAGGAGCATAGGCCGCCTTCGGCGGCCGTTCTTGACGTTAAAAGAACGCCGACGCGAAGCGTCGGCTATGGCGCTTGCGCGCGACCGTCTCGAAGGGTGGCCACGCGCACTGAGTTTGCTTCCATCCTTCGAGACGACCGCTCGCCTGCGCGAGCGGTCTCCTCAGGATGACGTTGAGTTTGTTGCACTCTCAGGCCGACAGTCTGAGTGCGCCCTACGTGCTTACGCGCCCTTGTGGTTGCGATCGAGCAATTCGATCGACACGCCTTCGGGTCCGCGCACGAAGCAAATGCGCACGCCCGGTCGGATCGTTTCCGGCCCGCGCGTGAACTCGACACCCTTGGCCTTCAAGTCGGCGGCGACCGCGTCGATGTTGCTCACCGAGAGGCCGAAATGGTCGAGCCCCTGATAGGGCGTGGTCGGCGCCGGGTTCACCTCGGGCGTGGTCTGGGCGATGAAAATGTTGGCGCCGCCGAGCTTGAGATCGATGCGCGGCTTGCCCTGCTGCATGGTGCGCAGCACTTCGGCGCCGAACATGCGCTCGTACCACTGCGCTGTTTTCTCCGGATTGGGGCTGCGCAAATGGATATGGTCGTAGGTGAACGTGTCCATGTCGTTTCCTCCCGTGCCGCGTGTTGCTGAGGGTTGATGAGGTCCGCCGAGCATACCCAGTTTTCGGGATCATGCGCTACCCTTGCAGAAGCTCGCGCACCGCGCGCTCGGCCTGGTCGATGGCGAGGTGCACATAGGCGTCGCCGCCCGCGTCGGAATTGGCGATCGCCACGCGCCCGACCGTCTGACGCGCGCGCTTGACCACCGTCTCGTCGTAATCGTCGGGGTCGAACAGCGAGTTCGCCGCGTAGCCGTAGCCGTGCGGCCAGCGGTTGACGGTGATGGCCGCGATGTCGCGCGCGGCCACAAAGCCGCCGACGCCGAGCATGCGGTCGAGCTCGTCGCGGATGCGTTCCTCGAAATCGGCGAACGTCATTTGGAAGAGCTTGCCTTGGCCGATGCGGAATTGCGTGCGCGCGTCGTGCCCGGGTGCGCCCGGCACGTGGGCGAGATGCAGCAGCATCGGCCCGTCGGGGTCGCGCGGGTGCTGATAGCCGCCCATGCTGACGGGAAAATCGAGCGCGACCGTGTTGTGGAAAGACATGGGCGCGGAAATGCCGGACACCTTCAGCTCGACCCACGGCCGCCAGTTGCGCACCAGCACGTTGGTATAAACGATCGGCGTCTTGACGTTTGCGGCCAGCGCGTCGCGCTGCGCCGCCGGCAGGCTCGGCATGATGTGCGGGATCATCATGTGGAAACAGGCGAGTACCGCGTGCTTCGCCTCGATCCGATGCGCGGTGCCGTCGCGTACGTAACCGACGCGCACTTTGCCGTCTTCTTCGCGCACGTCGACGCCGGTGGAGTTAAGCCGCACGCGCACGTTCTGCCCGGCGCGGTCGAGGGTGGCGTAGTCGAACGGCGCGAGCACCACGTCGTCCATGCTGTGGCCGGGCGCGGCGTCGGGAATAAGCGCGCGCACGAGCAGCCGCGCGATCGCCGCGTTGCCGTCCGGGAAGTGATAAATATAGGGCTCGCGCCGTTCCGCCGGATGCTCCGCCGTCAGGCCGAGGCCGGCGAAACCCGGATAGCCGAACTCCGCAAGCTCGGCGGCCGATACCGCGTCGCAGCCGACACCGAAGAACCCGAGCGGACGGCCCTGGAAACAATTCGCCACCTCCTCGCTGCAGCCGCAGATCTTGGTGAGATAGTCGCGGTAGCTCGTCTTTCTCAGCAACGCTTTCTTTGCCGCGGGCGACTTGCCGCGCAGCGGGTCGCGGCCGGCGTCATGGAGCGCCAGCAGCTGCGCCTTGCTGCTGTCCGTGATCGGGATCGCGGCGACGAATTCCCCGAGCGGCTTGGCGTTGGTTTGCGCGCCCTCGCTCGGCGGGGTCGTCAGCGCGTCGCCGGGCACCAGCACGTCGCGCCCGAACGCCTCACGTGCGAAGAACACCCCGCGCGAGAGGCCGAGTGAAGGATAGAACGAGCGCTCGAACGCGGTCTGGAACACACCAAGGGTGATGCCGAGGTCGCGCAGCAGGCCCCGGGCGACGGGGCTGAAGAGCGTCTTCGGTGACTGGAGCGACTGGCTGCCGCCGTAGCCGATCAGCGCGCGGCCGTGAAACGTGAACTCGTTGCGCTTGGCGTGGCCGCCGAAGTCGTCGTGGTTGTCGAGCACAAGAATGCGCGTGTTCTCGCCCGCGGCGCGGCGGTAGAACCAGGCGGCCGCAAGCCCGCTGATGCCGCCGCCCACCACGACGAGGTCGTAGCTCTCCTCGACCGGCAGGCTATCGATCGCGTAGCGCCGCCCCTCGCGGCCGACCGCATGCGCGACCTCGAACGAACCGTCGTGCTGGCCGCGCAGGCCGGTGAGAGCCGGCGGATAGCGCGCAGGATCGGCCGCGACTTGCGCGGCCGGGGTGAGCCCGGACGCAACGGTCAGGGCGACGCCATTGAGAAAATCGCGGCGGGTGATCGGAGGCATGCCGTAGGCTAACCGATTGATCGGCGCGGAGAAAGTTACGTAGGATGCCGGCACGCACAGGAGGTCATCGCATGCTCTTTTCCGTCCGCACCCTCATTCTGACCGGCGCGCTGGCGCTCGCGGGCGCGACCGCCGCGCAGGCGCAGACGCTCTACGTCGCCGGCTACGGCGGCTCGTTCGAGCAGACCATCCGCAAGGAGATCGTGCCGGCGTTCACGAAGAAATTCGGCGGCACGGTCGAATACATCGCCGGCAATTCGACCGACACCGTGGCAAAGCTTCAGGCGCAGCGCGGCAACCAGCAGATCGACGTGGCGATTGTCGACGATGGCCCCATGTACCAGGCGATCGCGCTCGGCTTCTGCGCCCCGATCGTCGGCCTGCCCGACGCCGACATCGTCAAGGCGGCGCACTACAAGGACGACAAGGCGGTGGGCATGGGGCTCGTCGCCACCGGCCTCATGTACAACACCAAATATTTCGCCGAAAAGGGCTGGGCGCCGCCCACGTCGTGGAACGACCTGAAAGATGCGAAATACAAGAAGCTGCTGGTCATCCCGCCGCTCAACAACACTTACGGCCTGCATACGCTGGTGATGATGGCGCGCATCAACGGCGGCGGCGAAAACAACATCGATCCCGGCTTCAAGGTGGTGACGAACGAGATCGCCCCGAACGTGCTCGTGTTCGAGCCGTCGCCCGGCAAGATGACCGAGCTGTTCGAGAGCGGGCAGGGCGTGATCGCGGTGTGGGGCTCAGCCCGCGTCGCCTCGTTTGCCGCGACCGGCTTCCCGGTCGACTTCGTCTATCCCAAGGAGGGCGCGCCGGCGCTGCTTACCTCCGCCTGTCCGGTGGCCAAGCCGAACGCCTCGCCACTTGCGCAGGAGTTCGTCAAAATGCTGGTCGAGCCGCACTTCCAGGAAATCTTCGCCAAGGAATACGGCTACGGACCGGTGAACCGCCGCGCGCAGGTCGAGCCGTCCGCCGCCCGCATGGCGCCGATCGGCAAGCGCGCGGAGGAGCTGATTGTCGTCGATTGGGACACGATCAACCAGAAGCGCACCGACTGGGACAAGCGCTGGAACCGCGAGGTGGAGCGGTGATGCTCCGTTATCCCTCCCCGGGGAAGCGGGGGAGGGTGGCGAGCGAAGCGAGCCGGGTGGGGGCGAGTGTCGGCGTTTGTAGAAGGGACCCCCGCCCGTCGCCGCGCTGCGCGCGTCGCCACCCTCCCCCGCTTCGCGGGGGAGGGATGAACCCGCTAACATCCGCCTATGTCGTTTCTTTCCATCTCAGGTCTGCGCAAATCGTTCGGCCAGCACGTCGCGGTCGCGGGGCTCGACCTCACCGTCGCGCGCGGTGAGTTCATGGCGCTGCTCGGGCCGTCGGGCTGCGGCAAGACCACGACGTTGCAGATGATCGCCGGCTTTGTCCCGCCCGACCGCGGCACCATTACGCTGGAGGGCGAGGACCTGGTGCGCGTGAAGCCGAACCGGCGCGGGCTCGGCCTCGTGTTCCAGAGTTACGCGCTTTTCCCCCACATGACGGCCGCCGGCAACGTGGCGTTCGGCCTCGAGATGCAGCGGCTGCCACGCGCCGAGTGCGATAAACGCGTCGCCGATATGCTCGCGCTCGTGGGGCTGGCCACCTTTGCCGAGCGCTTCCCGCGCCAGCTCTCCGGCGGGCAACAGCAGCGCGTCGCGCTCGCCCGCGCGCTGGCGATCCGGCCGCGCGTGCTCCTGCTCGACGAGCCGCTCTCGAACCTCGATGCCAAGCTGCGCGAGGAAATGCAGATCGAACTGCGCCAGATTCTGCGCAGCCTCGGCGCCACGACGATCCTCGTCACCCACGACCAGGCCGAAGCCATGGCGCTCTCCGACCGCATCGCCGTCATGAACGCCGGCCGGATCGAGCAGGTCGGCACGCCGACGCAGGTTTACGAGCGCCCGGCGACGCCGTTCGTCGCCGGCTTTCTCGGCAAGACCAATGTGCTTGCAGTGGAGGTGCGCGCGGAAGCGGGAGGCACCGCGGCGGTGATCGGCGATACCCGCTGGCCGCTGCCGGCGCGCATTGTGCCCGGCCGTGCAAGCGCGAGTATCCGGCCGGAAAAGATTTCCTTCGTGCTCGACGGGGCCGGCGCTGGTCTTGCCGGCACCGTGCGCACGCGCGTGTTCCAGGGCGTGCATTGGCTCTACCAAATCGACACGCCGGCCGGCGCGCTCATCGTTATCAAGCAGAACGTCGGCGACATGATGCCGGGGGAGGGCGCGCCGGTGCGGCTGACCTGGCGCGCGGAAGATATGACGCTGGGACCGGCCAAATGACTCCGCGGGTGCTGCCGTATCTGCTCAGCGCGCCGGCGCTGCTGCTGTTCGTCGGCGTCGTGCTGATCCCGATCGCCATGACGGTCGTGCTCTCGTTCAACGACTGGAGCATGACGCGCGGCATCATTCCCGAGTTCACGCTGAAGAACTGGCAGGAAGTATTCGGCGATGCTTATTTCTATGGCATCTTCTTCCGTACCCTGCGCCTCGCACTTATCGTCACTCTCATTACCGCCGTATTCGGTGCGCCCGAGGCCTATGTGCTCAACCGCATGCGGCGGCCCTGGAAGGGCCTGTTCCTGCTGATCGTGCTGGCGCCGTTGCTCATCTCGGTCGTGGCGCGGACGCTCGGCTGGGCGCTGCTGTTCGGCGGCCAGACCGGGCTCATCAACAAATCCCTGCTCGCGCTCGGCGTGATCGCGACACCGATCCCGTTCATGTTCACCGAGACGGGCGTCATTATTGCCCTCTCCCACGTGCTCATCCCATTCATGGTGCTTGCGGTATGGACGGCGCTGCAGCAGCTCGATCCGCAGGTCGAGAACGCCGCGCGCTCGCTCGGCGCGGCGCCGGCGCTCGCGCTCTATCGCGTGGTACTGCCGCAGGTGATGCCGGGGCTGCTCTCGGGCGCCATCATCGTGTTCGCGCTCGCGGCGAGCGCTTTCGCCACCCCGGCGATTATCGGCGGCCGCCGGCTCAAGGTTGCCTCGACCTTGGCCTACGACGAGTTCCTCAACACGCTCAATTGGCCGCTCGGCGGGACCGTCGCCACGCTCCTTCTCATCGCGCTCGTCGCCATCATCGTCGGTGCCAACCGTTTGATCGAGCGCCGTTACGCGCAGGTCTTCCAATGACCCGCAACGGGCCGCTGGCGCTCGCCTATCACACGGTGTTCATCGCCTTCATCCTGGCGCCGATCCTGATCGTGTGCTGGGTCGCGTTCACGCCGCTCGGCTATTTGTCGATCCCGATCGACGCATTCTCGCTGCGCTGGTTCCGCGCCATCGCCGATTATCCCGAGTTCATCACCGCTTTCTGGTCGAGCATCGCGCTGGCCGCGCTTTCTTCGACGGTGGCGATCGCGTTGTCGGTGCCGGCGGCACTCGCGGTGGCGCGTCATCGCTTCCCAGGCCGCGAGGCGATCACCGCGCTGTTCCTCTCGCCGCTGATGATCCCACCGGTGGTGCTCGGGGTCGCGTTGCTGCGTTTCTTCACGCAAGTGGGCCTCGGCGGAACCTTCGCAGGGCTCGTGCTCGGCCACATCGTCATCGTGTTTCCCTTCGCGCTGCGTCTCGTGCTTGCGGCGGCCGCCGGCATGGACCGATCGATCGAGCACGCGGCGATCTCGCTCGGCGCCTCCGATGCCGCGGTGTTCCGGCGCGTCACCCTGCCGCTGATCCTGCCCGGCGTCGCCAGCGGCTGGCTGCTTGCGTTCATTACCAGCTTCGACGAAGTCACCATGACAGTGTTCGTCGCGACGCCCGCCACCATGACGCTGCCGGTGCGTATGTTTCTTTATATTCAGGATAACATAGACCCCTTGGTGACTTCGGTCTCGGCGGTGGTGATCGTGCTGACCGCGATCCTCATGTTGCTCATCGAATGGCTCTACGGGCTCGAGCGCCTGCTCGTCGGCCGCCACGCGGAGACGACATGAGCGGCGCGGTGCACGAAGCCGACGTGGCCGTGGTCGGCGGCGGGCTTGTCGGCGCCGCTATCGCCTGGGGCCTCGCGCGCAGCGGCACGCGCGTCCTCGTGCTCGATGAAGGCGACGTCGCCTTCCGCGCCTCGCGCGGCAATTTTGCGCTCGTGTGGGTGCAGAGCAAAGGCCTGGGCATGCCGGAATACGCCGCCTGGACCAAGCTCTCGTCGGATCTCTGGGGACAGTTCGCGCGGCGGCTCGCCGATGAGACCGGCCTCGACGTGGCCTTCCGACGGCCGGGTGGTTTTCACCTGTGCCTCTCCGAACGCGAGGTCGAGAACCGTGCCGCCATGCTGTCGCGGCTGCACAACCAGTCGGCGATGGTGAAGTACGGTTATGAGATACTCGACGCCGCGCAGGTGAGGGGGATGCTGCCGCAAATCGGCCCGGAAGTCGCGGGTGCGAGCTATTGTCCGCTCGATGGTCACGTGAACTCGTTGCGTCTGCTGCGCGCCCTGCACGCGGGCATGCAGCAGTTCGGCGCCGGTTATCTCGCGGATCACGTCGTGGAAAAAATTGCGCCGCGCGACGGCGGTTTTCGCCTCACGACCCGCCATGGCGAAGTGCGCGCCGCCAAGGTCGTGCTCGCCGCCGGCAACGGCAACGCGCGGCTCGGGCCGATGGTGGGCCTCGACATTCCGGTGCGCCCGCAGCGCGGCCAAATCATCGTCACCGAGAAGGTGGCGCCGTTCCTCGATTATCCGATCGTGACAATCCGCCAGACCGACGAAGGCAGCGTGATGATCGGCGATTCCGTCGAGGAGGCGGGGTGGGACACGAGCGTGGGCACCGGTGTCGTCTCGGCCGAGGCCGAGCGGGCGGTGCGCATGTTTCCGCATCTCGCAAGGCTGAACGTCGTGCGCACCTGGGCGGCGCTGCGCGTGATGACGCCGGACGGCTTTCCCATTTATCAGCAATCCGTAAGCTCGCCGGGCGCGTTCGTCGCCACCTGCCACAGCGGCGTGACGCTCGCCGCGGTCCATGCGCTGGTGGTGGCGCCGGCGATCGCCCGGGGCGAATTGCCGGCGGAGCAGTATATCGCCTTCAGCCCGCGGAGGTTTCATGTTCCGGCGACTGCCTGATGCCGATGGCTCCTCAGTCGAGGTGACGATCGACGGCCGCAGCACGCGCGTGCGCGCCGGCGACACGGTCGCGGCCGCGCTCCTCTCCGCCGGCGTGCTCGCGAGCCGCATCTCTGATGTGTCCGGCGCCCCGCGCGCCCCTTACTGCATGATGGGCGTGTGCTTCGAGTGTCTGGTCACGGTCGACGGCGTCGGCAACCGCCAGGGCTGCCTGATGCCGGTCAAGCCCGGCATGCGCATCGACACGCAACACGGCAAGCGCGAGGTGGGGCGGTGAGCGAGTTGCGCGACTCCTATGACGTGGCGGTGGTCGGCGCCGGGCCGGCGGGGCTCGCGGCCGCGACCGTGTGCGCGCGCGCCGGGCTTGCGACCGTGTTGTTTGATGAGCAGCCCGCGCCCGGCGGCCAGATCTATCGCAGCGTCACCACGACGCCGGTCAAGCGCGACACGATCTTGGGCGCGGATTATTGGGCCGGCGCCGCGCTGGCACAGAAGTTTGTCGCGAGCGGCGCGCATTACGTGCCGGGCGCGACGGTGTGGAACCTGACGCGCGAGCGCGAAATCGGTGTCTCGGTTGGTGGTGCCGCGCGCCTTCTCGCGGCCGAGCGTGTGATCCTCGCGACCGGCGCGCTGGAGCGGCCGTTTCCCATTCCCGGATGGACCCTGCCGGGCGTGATGACGGCCAGTGCCGGCCAGATTTTGCTCAAATCGTCCGGCCTCGTTCCCGACGGCCGCACGGTTGTCGCCGGCTGCGGCCCGCTGCTGTGGCTGATCGCCTGGCAATATCTCAACGCCGGCGTCCGTATCGACGCGATTCTCGAAACGACCACCGCCGAGCGCGCCGCCGCGTGGCGCCATGCACCCGCGTTCGCGACGTCGCCTTATTTTCTGAAAGGCCTCCGGATGGTGCTCGCGGTGCGCCGGCGCGTGCGCGTTGTGTCGAACGTGACCGAACTGCGCGCCGAGGGCCGCGACCGCGTCGAGGCGGTCGCCTGGCGCACCGCGCGCGGATCAGAGCAGAGGCTGCCGGTCGACAATTTGTTCCTGCACCAGGGCGTCGTGCCCAACGTCAACCTGGCGATGGCGGCCGGCATCGAGCATCGTTGGGACGACGTGCAGCTGTGCTTCGCGCCGGTGCTCGACAACGACGGCGGCACTGCGATCCCCGGCGTCGCGATCGCCGGTGACGGCGCCGGCATCGCCGGTGCCGAGGCGGCGCAGGCGCGCGGCATGCTGGCCGGCCTCGCCGCGGTGCGCGCGATACGCCCCAATGCGCCGGAGTTGGCTGAGACGGACGCGGTGCGCGCGCGGCTTGCCCGCTTCATCCCGGGGCGTGAATTCCTCGACACTTATTATAAGCCGGCCGCGCAGTTCCGCCGGCCCGCGCCCGATACGCTGGTGTGCCGCTGCGAGGAAGTCACGGCCGGGCAAATCGTCGACACGGTCGCGCTCGGCTGCACCGGACCCAACCAGATGAAGGCCTTCCTTCGCTGCGGCATGGGACCGTGCCAGGGACGCGAGTGCGGCCTCACGGTAACCGAGCTGATCGCCCAGGCGCGCGGCGTCAGCCCCCAGGAGGTCGGCTATTATCGCCTGCGCCCGCCGGTCAAGCCGATCACGCTCGGCGAATTGGCGAGCCTGCCGAAGAACCAAGCGGCGCTGCGCTCGGTCGCGCGCGGCTGACTGACAATGTCGGCTCCCGATGTCATCGTCATCGGCGGCGGCCTGCACGGGTCGTCCGCCTCGCTCCATCTCGCGCGGCGCGGCGCGCGCGTGACCGTCATCGAGAAGGACCACGTTGGCCGCCACGCATCGGGCGTCAACGCCGGCGGCGTGCGCCGGCTCGGCCGCCATCTCGCCGAGGTGCCCCTCGCAGTCGCCGCCATGGAGCTGTGGCACCGCGTCGGCGATCTGGTCGACGACGACTGCGGCTTCGAGAGCCACGGCCAGGTGAAGGTGGCCGAGAACGAGGCCGAGTTCGCGACGTTGCGCGCGCGCGTCGACGAGCTGACTCGCCTCGGCTTTACCCACGAGGAATTGATCGACCGCGCCGCTTTGAAGGAAATCGTGCCGGCGATCTCCGATCATTGCGTCGGCGCCATCGTCTGCCGGGCGGACGGCGCCGCCAATCCCTACCGCACCACGCTCGCGTTCAAGCGCAAGGCCGAGAGTCTCGGCGTGCGCTTCATCGAAGGCGCGGCGGTGACCGCGCTCGCGCGCAACGGTGGAGCTTGGCAGGTCGAGGCCGGCACGCTCCGTCATGAAGCGGGCGTCGTCGTCAATTGCGCCGGCGCCTGGGCCGACCGCATCGCCGCGGCGTTGGGCGAGCCGGTGCCGCTTGAGCCGATCGCCCCCATGCTGATGATCACCGCGCCGCTGCCATCCTTCATCCAGCCGGTGGTCGGCGCCGCCGGCCGGCCGCTATCGTTCAAACAATTCCGCAACGGCACGGTGCTGATCGGCGGCGGCCACCGCGGCGCGCTCGACCGCGACGCCAATCGCACCGACCTCGATTTCGCCGGCCTCGCGGTGAGCGCGCGAACGGTGTGGGACCTGTTCCCGATCATGCGGGGCGCGCGAATCGTGCGCTCGTGGGCCGGCATCGAAGCACGCATGCCCGACGATATTCCGGTGATCGGCCCGAGTTCGACCAGCGAAGGCGTGTTTCACGCGTTCGGCTTCTCCGCCCACGGCTTCGCGCTCGGTCCGATCGTCGGCGCCATCATCGCCGAGCTGGTCACGGGCGGGAAAACCAACCTGCCCATTGCGCCGTTCCGGATCGACCGATTTGCAGGCAGGGCCGAGATGTGAACGTCGGGCTTGTCATGGCCGCTCGCGGCTTTTATTTGAGTCTGTAAACCAGTGCTCATTCCAAGAAGGTAAGTTTCTCGATCGAAGAAGGTAAGAGTCATGTGGCCGGACCGCCGTCTCATCGATTTGTTCGGAATCGAACATCCGATCATCCAAGCGCCGATGGCGGGATCAAGCGACGCCGATCTCGCTGCCGAAGTCTCAGCGGCGGGCGCGCTCGGGTCGCTCCCCGCCGGCCTCCTCAGCCCCGATGCCCTGCGCCAGCAGTTTGCGAAAATCCGCGCGCGCACCGATAAGCCGATCAACGTCAATTTTCTCTGTCACACGCCGCCGGAGCTGAGCAACGCGCGCGAGGCGCGCTGGCGCGACCGCCTTGCGCCCTATTATCGCGAGCTGGGCATCGATCCGGCCGCGCCGGTGCCGTCGAGCTACCGTGCGCCGTTCGACGCGGCTTTTTGCGAGCTAGTCGAGGAGCTGCGGCCGCCGGTCGTGAGCTTCCATTACGGTCTTCCCCCGGCCGACGTCCTCGCGCGCGTGAAGGCCACGGGGTGCCGCATTCTTTCCTCGGCCACGACGCCGGCCGAGGCGGTCGCGCTCGAGCGGCTGGGCGTCGATGCGGTCATCGCCCAGGGCAGCGAGGCCGGCGGTCATCGCGGCATGTTTCTCGCCGACGATCTCGCCGCCCAGGTCGGCACCTTCGCACTGGTGCCGCAGATCGTCGACGCGGTGAAAGTGCCGGTGATCGCGACCGGCGGCATAGCCGACGCGCGCGGCATTGCCGCGGCCTTGGCGCTCGGCGCTTGCGGCGTGCAGATCGGCACCGCCTATCTGCGCTGCCCGGAAGCGAAAATCTCCGCGGCCCATCGCACCGCGCTCGCCGCCGCGCGCGCCGATTCGACCGTGCTTACCAACGTGATGTCCGGCCGGCCGGCGCGCGCCGTCGTCAACCGGCTCATCCGCGAGATCGGCCCGATGAGCGACCTTGCGCCGGAATTCCCCCTCGCCGCAGGTGCGATAGCGCCGCTGCGCGCCAAAGCGGAAGCCGCAGGCTCGGGCGACTTCTCGCCCATGTGGTGTGGCCAGAGCGTGGCGCTCGCCCGCGACCTGCCGGCGGGCGAACTCACGAAGGCGCTCGCCGCCGAAGCGCAGGCGCTGCTGCGCCGGCTGGCGGCGTGACCTGGGACGTCCGCTTCGCCTGTCGCGATAACCACGTCTAGCGTATATTACAGACATGAAATCATTTGGCCGTGCGATCGTTCTTTGCAGCGCCTGCGTGCTTGCGTTAATTGCTGCCGTTGCCGCCGACCTCGTCCTTCTAATTGTCGGAGGTCATCTTTTTTTCCTTGGGATGATCCTCGCGGTCATAATCACCGTATGGTTGATCATTTTCTTGATCGTGACGTATGGAAAGGGCGTGGTCGTTCAAGTCCGGGGAGATCCGCAGCAATTGCTCGCAAAGCTTTTGGACGAGAACGTACGCTTGAGATCGGGGTTCGATGGTTTAATGGATAATCTGGGGTTCGAGCTCCAACAGTACTTGGAAGGCCCGCGTCAAAATTCTGAGCAACATGCACTCAGGAATTTGATCGAGGACGCCACAGCGCTCACGACCATCGCATCGTATGTGGAAAACTCCAGGTATGGCTGGAGTGGTGTTTTTGATATTCTGAGAAATATCAGACTGCGATTACTCATTTGCAAAAGTGTGCTCGCAAATTCACCGCTGGTTTCAGATCAAATTAGAGCGAGCATTAACTCGCTTCTTGCGACGTTGAAAGTATTCGAAACACTCACAAGCCTGTGGTACGAGTTTGCAATAATTGGTGCGTCGTCCAGTTGGGAGGAAGAGCCGGCGGCGAGGCTCGAAATTGCACATCTTCAGGAAATTGCGAAAGAGTTGATGAAATTGCTGAAAGCGCCACCATGAATTCATCCGACGTCCTCGTCATCGGTAAGGGCAACGCGGCGCTGTGCGCGGCGCTTGCCGCGCGCGAAGCGGGCGCGAGCGTCACCATGCTGGAGGCGGCGTCGGAGGAGGAATCCGGCGGCAACAGTGCGTTTGCGGGCGGGGTGATGCGCTTTGCCTTCGACAGCGTCGAGGACCTTAAGCGCGTCACCGAGCTTTCGCCCGAGGAAATCGCATCGAGCGACTTCGGCACCAACACGAAAGACGAATATTTCGACGACCTCTTCCGGCTGACCAGCTACCGTACCGATCCCGAACTCTCGGAATTGCTGGTGACGCGCAGCCTCGACACGATGGCGTGGCTGCGGTCGCAGGGCGTGCGCTTCGTGCCGAACTTCGGCCGGCAGTCGGCGCTGGTGAACGGCAAGCGCCGGTTTTTCGGGCGATTGCCGATCGAGGTTTCCGGCGGCGGCGCCGGGCTCGTCCGCACGCTCGACCAGGCGGCGGCAAAGGCCGGCATTACAATCAGCTACGACACCCGCGCGACCGAATTGATCTACGACGGCGAGCGCGTCACCGGCGTGCGCGCCAAATGCAACGGCAAGCGCGCCGAGTTTTCCGCGCGTGCCGTGGTGCTCGCGTGCGGCGGTTTCGAGGCCAATCCGGAGTGGCGCGCGCGCTATCTCGGCCCGGGTTGGGAACTCGCCAAGGTACGCGGCACCCGCTTCAACATGGGCGATGGGCTGCGCATGGCGCTCGCCGTCGGCGCTCAACCCTGCGGCAACTGGTCGGGCTGCCACGCCACCGGCTGGGACCTCAACGCGCCCGAGTTCGGCGACAAGAGCGTGGGCGATCAGTTCCAGAAGCACAGCTACATTTTCGGCCTGCTGATCAACGCGCATGGCAAGCGCTTCGTCGACGAAGGCTTGGACTTTCATTCCTTCACCTACGCCAAATACGGCGGCGAGGTGCTCAGACAGCCGGGGCAGTTCGCCTGGCAGGTGTTCGACGCCAAGGCGAAGCCGCTACTGCGGCCCGAGTACCGCATGAAACAAATGACCAAGGTCACTGCCGACACGCTGGAAGATCTGGCGAAGCGGCTCGAAGGGGTCGACGCGCAGGCGTTCCTCGCCACCGTGCGCGCGTTCAACGCCGCGGTGATGAGCGAGGTCCCGTTCGAACACACGATCAAGGACGGGCGCGGCACGCGGGGGCTCGATCCGCCGAAGAGCAACTGGGCGCGCGAACTCGATACCCCGCCGTTCGAAGCCTATGCCACCACCTGCGGAGTCACCTTCACCTTCGGCGGCGTGCGCATCGACCCGGCGAGCGGCCAGGTGCTCGATTTGATCCGTCAGCCGATCGCCGGCCTCTACGCCGCTGGCGAAATGGTCGGCGGCCTGTTCTATTTCAACTATCCGAGCGGCACCGGGCTCGTGTCGGGTGCCGTGTTTGGCCGGCTTGCCGGGACTAGTGCCGGTGTGGCGGCGAGGGAGGTCCACTGATGCAGCTCGCCCAGGAACTCGCGCGCCGCTCGGCCGCGCTGCGCTTCGAGGCTCTGCCCGCCGAGGCCGTGCAATGGGCCAAGATCGGCATTCTCGACACGGTCGGCGTGACGCTCGCCGGCTGCGGCGAGCCGTGCGCGCAGATCGTGCGCAAGCTCGCCGGCAACGGCGGGGCGAGCCTCGTGTTCGGCACCGCCGATCGCACCGGCGCGCTCGACGCGGCGCTCGCCAACGGCGTCGCCGCGCACGCGCTCGATTTCGACGACATGAACAACACGCTGGGCGGCCATCCGTCGGCGCCGATCCTGCCCGCCTTGTTCGCGCTCGCCGACGAGCGCCCCGTGAGCGGGCGCGCGTTCATCGCCGCCTTCGTCGCCGGCTTCGAGACCGAGTGCAAAATCGGGAGCGGCGTCCACTTCCATCACTACACCAAGGGCTGGCACCCGACCGCGACCCTGGGCGTGTTCGGCACCGCGGCCGGCGCCTGCAACCTGATGCGGCTCGATGCGGAGCGCACCGCGATCGCGCTCGCCATCGCCGCCTCGCTCGCTTCCGGCATCAAGGCGAACTTCGGCACCATGACGAAGCCGCTGCACGTGGGCCACTGCGCGCGCAGCGGCCTGTTCGCCGCGTTGCTCGCCGAGCAGGGCTTCACCGCCAACCCGGGCGTGTTCGAGGACAACCAGGGTTTCCTCGACGTGTTCAACGGGCCGGGCACTTACGACGCCGAGCGCATGCTCGTGCACTGGGGCGATCCGTTCGACATCGTCGCGCCCGGCATCGCGGTCAAGCAATATCCCTGCTGCGGCAGCACCCATCCGGCCCTCGACGTGATGCTCGATCTGGTGCGCCGCCACGATCTTAAACCCGCAAACGTCGCGCGCATCGACGCCTGGACGCACGCGCGCCGGCTCGAGCACACCAACCGGCCCGATCCGCAGAGCGGCCTCCAGGCGAAGTTCAGCGTGCAGTATTGCCTCGCCCGCGCGCTCACCGACTGCGCCATCCGCATCGAGCATTTCGAAGGCGACGCCTGGAGCGATCCGGCGGTACGCGCGGTGCTGCCGCGCGTGCACGCGGCCGCCTACACCACGGCGCAGTTCCCGGCGGACAACCACTACGGCGCCGAGGTGACGGTGACGACGACCGGCGGCAAAGAAGTGTCGGGCAAGGTCGACGAGGCGGCGGGCCGCACCAGCGGCAATCCGCTCTCGCGCGAGCGGCTGCGCGAGAAGTTCGATAACTGCGTCGCTCGCGCCCTGCCGCGCTCGCGCGCCGGAGCGCTTGCCGACATGATCGAGCGGCTCGACACCGTCGCCGACATGCGCAGCTTCAGCGCGCTGGTCGACCTCGCCCCGGCGCAGCAACGCGCGAGTGCGTAACGTCATCCGTCACCCTGAGGAGCCGGCCGAAGGCCGGCGTCTCGAAGGGCGACGGCCCGGATCGCGCCACAGCTTGTTGCCATCCTTCGAGACGCGAGCGCGACGACGTCGCGCTCGCTCCTCAGGATGACGGTTTTTATTTGTATCAAATCGCGGCTTCGCTGCCTGAATCAAAGAAGTGCAGGCGCTCCGGGTTGACCGCGAGGCGCAGGCGGTCGCGCACCTTGGCGCGCACGGTGGGCTCGACCGCCGCCACTATGGTGGTCGAGCCGACCGCCATGTCGAGCAGGATCTCCGGGCCGAGCTGCTCGACCACCTCGACCTCGGCCTCGATGTTGAGATCGGGCGGATCGGCCGAGGTTGCGATGCGCAGGTCCTCGGGCCGCACCCCGAGCACGCAGTCCTTGCCGGCGTAGCGGGCAAGGCGCGCCGCGATCTCCGCCGGCACCTTGATGCGCATGCCTTCGTTGGATGCCCACAATGAACCGTTCGCTTCGCCCAGCGTGACGGGCGCGAAGTTCATGGCCGGCGAGCCGATGAAGCCCGCCACGAACCGGTTGGCCGGTGTGTTGTAGAGCTCGAGCGGCTCGCCCACCTGCTGCACGAAGCCGTCCTTCATGACGACGACGCGGTCGCCGAGAGTCATCGCCTCGACTTGGTCGTGGGTGACGTAGATCGCCGTGGTTCCGAGCCGGTCGTGCAGCTTCTTGATCTCGACCCGCATCTGCACGCGCAGCTTGGCGTCGAGATTCGAGAGCGGCTCGTCGAATAGGAACACCTGCGGGTGGCGCACGATCGCGCGCCCGAGCGCGACGCGCTGGCGCTGGCCGCCGGAGAGCTGGCGCGGCTTGCGCTTGAGCAGGCCCTCGATGCCGAGGATGCCGGCCGCCTCCTGCACGCGCTTGGCGATCTCGGCACGGTCGAATTTGCGCATCTTCAGGCCGAACGCCATGTTGTCGTAGACGCTCATGTGCGGGTACAGCGCGTAATTCTGGAACACCATGGCGATGTCGCGATCCATCGGCGCCAGATCGTTGACGACTTTGTTGCCGATCAGGATGTCGCCCGAGGTGACCGACTCGAGTCCCGCCACCATGCGCAGGGTCGTGGTCTTGCCGCAGCCGGACGGGCCGACCAGCACCACGAACTCCTGGTCGCGGATTTCCAGGTTCACGTTGTTGACGGCGTGAACCTCGTCGAATTTCTTGTTGAGCTGCCGAATGTGAACCGGCGCCATGCGCTGTACTCCCCCCGCTCCCGGCGGACGCTTGTAATTCTCAACCTTTGACGGAGCCGGTGATCCCCGCGACGTAGTGCTCGACGAAAAACGAGTAGACGAACGCCACCGGAATCGAGCCGAGCAGCGCTCCCGCCATGAGCTGACCCCAGAAAAACACGTCGCCCCGGATCAGCTCGGACGTGACGCCGACCGGTACCGTCTTCTGATCGGGAGAAGACAGAAACACCAGCGCGTAGATGAACTCGTTCCACGAAAGCGTGAAGGCGAAAATCCCGGCGGAAAGGATGCCCGGTACCGCGATCGGAAAGATGATGTACACCATCGCCTTCCAGCGCGAGGCGCCGTCGATGCGCGCGCATTCCTCGAGTTCCTTCGGGATCGCCTTGAAGTAGCCCATCAGCAGCCAGGTGCAGAACGGGATCAGGAAGGTCGGGTAAGTGAGGATCAGCGCCCATGGGCTATCGCCGAGCTTGAAGTTGCGGATGATGTCGGCGAGCGGAATGAACAGCAGCGTCTGCGGTACCAAGTAGGTGACGAAAATGCCGGTGCCGAGGGAGCCGGCAAACCGAAACTTAAGCCGCGAAAGCGCATAGCCGGCGAGCAGCCCGCAAAACAGCGAAATCAGCGTGGACACAATGGCGATGAACATCGTGTTCCACATCCAGGTGGAGAACAGCGTGTCCTCGAGCAGGCCACGCACGTGCTCGAGCGTCGGGCGCGTGGTCCAGAACGGCGTGTAGTTGGGGGCCATCCACGGGCGATAAAGCTCGCTGTCCGGCCGCACCGTCGTGACCGCCATCCAGTAGAACGGGAACAGCAACGCAAAAACGAAGGCGCTCAACGGAATGTAGAAGAACACCCACCGTTTCCACTTGGCGCCTTCGATCATGGCTTAATTCGTCTCGACCCGGCGGATGTACAACAGCTGGATGACCACCACGATCAGCAGCACCGGGAACATGGCGAGCGAGATCGCCGCGCCTTCGCTCAGCAAGCCGGTGCCGATGCCAATCTGATAGGCGTAGGTGGCGAACAGGTGGGTAGCGTTCGCCGGCCCGCCGCCGGTGAGCACGTAGACGAGCTGGAAATCGGCGAACGTCTGGATCACCGAGAACAGCACCACCACCATGGTCACCGGCAGGAGCAGCGGCCAAGTCACATGCCAGAAGCGCTGCCACGGGCGCGCGCCGTCGATCGCCGCGGCCTCCTGCAGTTCGGGGCTGATGGTCTGCAATCCGGCGAGCAGGCTGATGGCGTAGAACGGCACGCCGCGCCACACATTGACGATGATCACCGAAATCATCGCCAGATCCGGGTCGCCGAGCCAGTTGATGCGTCCGTGGATCACTGCCAGGCGGTAAAGCGTCCAGTTGATCACGCTGAATGTGGGGTCGAACATCCACTTCCACGCAAAAGTGGAGAGAACCGTCGGGATGATGAACGGCAGCAGGATGAACGCACGGGTGAGCGCCTTGCCCTTGAAGTGGCGGTTCAACAGCATGGCAAGCCATAGGCCGAGCGCCAGTTTGAAGATCGTCGTGACGATCGTGTAGACGAAGGTGTTGCGCACCGCGACGCGGAAGATGCTGTCGTTCCACAGCTTGTCGAAATTCTCGAGCCCGACGAAATGCCCCGGCACGCCGACCTTGGCGTCGGTCACCGACAAAAGCACGCCCTCGACGAACGGATAGGCGATAAACAGGCCGAGCAGGATCACGGTCGGCAGCAGGAGGGCGACCGCGAGCCAGCGCTCGTCCTCCAGCAGGCGGGTGATGGGCCCGCGCGTCGGCGTGCCCGCGTAGGCGCTCGGAGCGACGGCGTAGCTCACGGCCATTGGCTGTTGCCTTATAGCTGGCCTGCGCGGGCGGATGCGCTCAGGCGTGCACCTTCTTGACTTCCTCGTGCGCCCACTTCACCGCGTCTTCCGCCGGCATGCCCTGGACCGCTTTGGCGTACATGTCGGTGATGATGTATTTGCTCAACACCTCCGCCGCCTTGCGGTCGGCCGGTCCGGCGTAGCCCGGGAAGCGCCCGGCAGCCGCTGCCACGCGGAACGGCAGCATTACCGGATCCTTCTGCCACAACGGGTCGTTCTCCCAAACCTTGGTGGCGCCGACCGAATAGCCCTGCTGCGAGTTGAACCAGGTCTGATAGACGTCTTTCGAGCTGATCCAGCGCAGAAAGTCCTTCGCCGCCTTCTGGTTCTTGGAATAGCCCATCAGCATGTTCGACATCGGCAGGTGATAGCCGAACTGGCCGGCGGGGCCCTTGGGCAGCGGCGCATGCGCGATGTCGTCCTTCATCGGCGTGCCCTTGTCGGTCTGGTAAGTGTCGGGCTTCTGCTTGGTCAGAAGGTAGATCGAGGCGCCGTTGAGGGTGGAGCTGATGGTGCCCGACAGGAACGCGCGGTTGTTGCTGGTGTCGTCCCAGGCGAGGCCGCCCTCGTCGTGCGCCTCCTTCCAGAAGTCGGTCATGAACTTGACCGAGTCGACCGCCGCCTTGCTGTCGAGCACGACGGTGTTGCCGTCCTTTTCCACTTCCTTGCCGCCCCACGACCACAGATACGGATAGCTGAATGTGGGCGCGTCGCCGAAGGTATGGCCGAGGGTCTGGCCGACCGGGTGTCCGGCGGCCTTGAGCTTCTTGCCGGCCGCCCGGTACTCCTCCCATGTCTGCGGGAACTTGCCGTCGGCATAGCCGACCTCGGCCAGCCAGGACTTGCGGTAGGCGATGAGCGCGCCGAGCACGCACCACGGCAGCGACACCCACTTCTTGCCGTCGTTGGCGACGGCCGTCGATTCCTCGTAATAGCCGCCCTGCGCCTTGCCGATTTCCTCGGCGAGGTCGCTCACGTCGACGATGCTCTCGGCATAGAGCCGCGGCCAGTTGTTCAGACCGCAGATCACGTCCGGGCCGCTTCCCGACTGGATCGCCGAGGTGGTGCGCGCCTGGATGTCGTTGCCGTTGATCGTCTCGATGTTGAGCGTAATGCCGAGCGCCTTCTTGCACTCGGGGATGATCTGTTTGCGCAGCACCTCGTCGGATGCGGGGATGAAGTCGTTCCAGCGCAGCCAGTGAACCGTCGATTCCTGCGCGAAGGCGGGCGCCCGGCCGGTGGCGAGAATCGCCGCCATGCCGCCGGTACCCTTGAGAATTGTGCGTCGACTGATGCGGGCCATGACTTCCTCCCTGGCCGGTTTTTTCTTGGGCGAAAATCTATAGAGGCAAGGGCTATGGGGCACAAGCGTGCGCAAGGCCGCACGATCACGTCATTGCGAGCGACCCGCCTTCGCTCGCTACGCGAGCTACGGCGCGTTTAAGTGTCCGCCGAAGCGCCGAGCGCGAAGGCGGAAGCGAAGGAATCCAGCATCGCGCACGGCCCCTGGATTGCTTCGGCACTGCGTGCCTCGCAATGACGCTCAGGCGTAGATCTTCACCAGCTCCGCATGCGCGGCCTTGACGGCGTCCGCGGGTGGCATCCCCTGTACCGCCTTGGCGTACATGTCGGTGAGGATGTACTTGGTGAGCACCTCGGCGGCCTTGCGGTTGGATGGACCGGCGTAGCCGGCGAAGCGGCCGGTGCGCGCCGCCGACCTGAACGGCAGCATCACCGGGTCGTCGTTCCACAATTTGTGCTTCTCCCATTCGGTGGTGGCGCCGACCGAGAAGCCTTTCTGCGACACGAACCACGGCTCGTAGACCTGCCGCGAGGTGATCCAGCGCAGGAAGTCCTTGGCCGCCTTTTCGTTCTTTGAATAACGCATCACCATGTTCGAGAACGGCACGTGGAAGCTGAAAGCCCCCGCCGGCCCTTTCGGCAACGGCGCGTGCAAAATATCGTCCTTGAGCGGCGTGCCTTTCTCGGTCTGGTAGGCGTCGGGCTTCTTGAGCGCCTCGATGTAAATCGACGCGCCGTTGTTGGTGGCGCTGCAGGTGCCGGCGAGGAAAGCGCGATTGTTGCTTGAATCGTCCCAGGCGAGGCCGCCCTCGTCGTGCGCTTCCTTCCAGAAGTCGACCATGAACTTGACCGACTCGAGCGTCTCCTTGCTGTCGAGCACGACCTTGCCGTCCGCGTCGACCTCCTTGCCGCCCCACGACCACAGATACGGATAGGTGAACGCCGGCGCGTCGCCGAACGTATGGCCAAGCGTCTGGCCGAGCGGGCGCCCCTTGGCTTTGAGCTTCTTCCCCGCCTCGCGCAATTCCTGCCAGGTCTGCGGGAACTTGCCGCCCTCGTAGCCGACCTCCGCGAACCACGATTTACGATAGGCGATCTGCAGCCCGACGATGCACCACGGCAGCGCGATCCAGCGCTTGCCGTCATTGGCGACGGTCTTCGACGTTTCGTAGAAGCCACCCTGTGCCTTGCCGAGCTCGTCCGCGAGATCGCTCACGTCGACCGTGCTGTCGGCGTAGAGCTGCGGCCAATTGTTGAGCGCGCAGACGATATCCGGGCCCGATCCCGACTGCACCGCCGAGGTGATACGCGCCTGGATGTCGTTGCCGTTGATGGTTTCGACGTTGAGCCGGACGCCGAGCGCCTTCTGACACTCCGCTGTGATCTCCTTGCGCAGCAATTGGTCCGAAGCGGGTACGAAGTCGTTCCAGCGCAGCCAGTGCAGCGTGGCGCCCTGGGCGTAGGCGGGCGCGCGGCCCGCGGCGAGAATTCCCGCCATGCCGGTCCCGGCCGCGACGGCGCCGGCGCCGGAAAGCTTGAGTAATTTTCTGCGATCGATGCGCGCCACGGTCTGTCCTCCCCTGATGGTCGTGCCGATTTTTTCTTGTGAATGAAAAGCCTAGATGCAAACCTGACGACCTACAAGGCGTAGCCCGCATGGAGCAAAGCGGAATGCGGGATCGTGCTGAATCGGACCAACGATGACCCGTCGCAGCGTGTTGCGCATGACCACCGCCGTCGCCGGATTGGCGCTTACGCCGTCGCGCGCGGTCGCGGAAACGCCCGGTCCGAGCCCGGCGATGGCGGCGTTATCGGCCTACATGAGCGAGGCGGGTACCCGCGCGCTGCCGGCCGAAGTGGCGGAGCAGGCGAAGCACCATCTCATCGATACGCTCGCGGCCATGATCTCCGGCTCGCGACTGCCGCCCGGGGAAGCGGCGGCGCGTCACATCACGGCGCATGGCGGCAAGGGCGGCGCGACCGTCGCAGGTACCGCGCTCACCGCCGCGGCGCTCGACGCCGCGCTCGCCAACGGCGTCATGGCGCATGCCGACGAGACGGACGATTCGCACGGGCCGTCGCGCTCGCATCCGGGCTGTGCGATCGTGCCGGCGGCGCTTGCGGCGGCTGAGGAACTCGGCGCCGACGGGGCGCGTCTGCTGCGCGCCGTTACCCTCGGCTACGACGTGGGTCCGCGCGTGCTCATGGCCATGGGCGGGGCCGAGTTCAGTTACGCGAGCAGCCTTTCGACCCACAGCATCGGCGGCACGTTCGGCGCCGCGGCCGCGGCTTCGTGCATCGCCGGTCTCGACGCGCGGCAGATGCGCTTCGCGCTCGATTACACGGCGCAGCAATCCTCAGGGATCATCGCTTGGCGCCGCGACACCGATCACATCGAGAAGGCGTTCGTGTTCGGCGGCATGCCGGCGCGCAACGGCGTCACCTCGGCGCTACTGGTGAAATCCGGCTGGAACGGCGTCGACGATATTTTCTCCGGCCCGGACAATTTCTTTCAGGCCTATGCGCCCAACGCGAAGCCCGAGCGGCTCGTCGACAATCTCGGCGAGCGTTACGAGATCGCGCAGACCGACATCAAGAAATGGACCGTGGGGTCGCCCATCCAGGGTCCGCTCGACGCACTCGAGGCGATCCGCGCACGGCAGCCGTTCGAGGCGGATCAGGTGCGTGGGGTCACCGTGCGGCTGGCCCCGTCGGTCGGCAAGGTGGTCGATAACCGCGACATCCCGGATATTTGTTTGCAGCACATGATCGCCGTGATGCTCATCGACAAGACGGTCTCGTTCCACGCCGCTCACGACAAGACGCGCATGCACGACGCCGCGACCTTGCGCGCGCGCGCCAAGGTGAGCCTCGTACCGGACGAGGAGTTGGCGAAGCTGCTGCCGGTGCGGGTCACCGTGGTCGAGGTGGAACTGGCGGACGGCTCGCGCCCCTCCGAACGCGTGTCCGCCGTGCGCGGCACGCCGCGCAACCCGATGTCGCGCGCGGAGGTGGTCGCGAAGGCGCGCGACCTGACGGCGCCGGTGCTGGGCAAGGACAAGGCGGATCGCCTGATCGAGACGGTCTATGCCATCGAGACCGTGAGCGACGTGCGCAGCCTGCGGCCGCTGTTGCAGACCTCCTAGGTGCCGCAGGGTGGGCTAAGCGCGCGAAGCGCGCGTGCCCACTATTTGTTTGTTCCCACGTGGGCACGGCCGCTCCGCTTGCGCTCCGCGGCCTTAGCCCACCCTACGGTCTCGATTGAACCGTACGGGGTTTGATGAGACGTTCGGCCACAGGAGCCACATCAGCATGCGCACGCAGGTCGGGATCGTGGGGGCCGGGCCGGCCGGGCTGTTGCTGGCGCACCTTGTCGACCGCGCCGGCGTCGACTGCGTGGTGCTGGAAGCGCGGAGCCGCGTCTACTGCGAGGAACGCCAGCGCGCCGGCCTGCTCGAGCAAGGCACCGTCGATCTGCTCAACGAGCTCGGCGCCGGCGCCAGGCTCGCCCGCGAAGGGCTGGTGCACCACGGCCTCGCACTGCGGTTCGAGGGGGTGAGCCACCGCATCCCGCTCTCGGACCTGACCGGCGGCAAAAGCGTGGTGATCTATGGCCAGACCGAGGTGGTGAAAGATTTGATCGCCGCGCGCCTCGCGGCTGGCCGTGATATCCGGTTCGAGGCCGAAGCATTCGCGCTCGAAGGGCTCGACACGCCGACACCCGGCATCCGTTTTCGCGAGGACGGCCACGACCAGACGCTGACGTGCGACTTCGTCGCCGGTTGCGACGGGTTCCACGGCATCTGCCGCGCCGCCGTCCCGGAGGAAAAACTCACGATATACGAGCGCGACTATCCGTTCGGCTGGATCGGCATCCTGAGCGAGTCTGCCCCGGTTTCCGACGAGCTGATCTACGTCAATCACGAGCGCGGCTTTGCGCTCTTCACCATGCGCACGCCGCACGTGAGCCGGCTCTATCTGCAGTGCGAGCCTGACGAGGACATCGCCAACTGGCCGGACGAGCGGATCTGGGACGAGCTGCGCCGGCGCCTGGGCGATGAGCCCGCGTTGCCGCAAGGCCCGGTCAGCCAGAAGAACGTCACGCCGATGCGCAGCTTCGTTGCCGCGCCGATGCGCCACGGCACGTTGTTGCTTGCCGGTGATGCCGCCCACATCGTGCCGTCCACCGGCGCCAAGGGGCTCAACCTCGCGGCCGCGGATGTGCGCGTGCTCGCGCGCGCGCTGATCGATTTCTACGCGACGCGCTCGCCACGTCTGCTCGATCGTTACTCCGACGTCTGCCTCAAGCGCGTGTGGAAAGCGCAGCGCTTCTCCTGGTGGATGACATCGATGCTGCACCGGTTCCCCCATCACACGCCGTTCGAGCGCCGCATGCAGCTCGCCGAGCTCGATTACATCACAGGTTCGCGCGCCGGCATGACCACGCTCGCGGAAAACTACGTCGGTCTGCCGTTTGAGGATTTGTGAGGAGAATTTGATGGGGCCGCTGATCGATATCTACACCCACATCTATCCCGAGCGTTTCTTCGCCGAGATGACCAAGGTCTCGCCCCAGCTCGAAAACCTGGGCAAGCGCCTGCGCACGGTGACCAAATTGTTCGATCTCGACGAGCGCTTCCGCGAGATGGACGCGTTCGGCGACTACCGACAGGTGATTTCGCTGCCCAATCCGCCGATCGAAGATCTTGCCAAAGGCGACGTGGGATTGCGGCTCGCCCGCGTCGCCAACGACACCATGGCCGAACTGTGCGCGCGCCATCCGGACCGCTTTCCGACGTTTGCGGCCGCAGTGTCGCTCACCGACGTCGACGGTTCGCTGGCCGAGGCTGAGCGCGCGATCGATCAGCTCGGCGCGCGCGGCATTCAGATTTTCACCAACATCGCCGGCCGTCCGCTCGATGATCCGGAATATCGGCCGGTGTTTGCGGCGCTTGCCGAACGCGACCTGCCGATCTGGCTGCATCCGGTGCGCACGGCCGCCATGCCGGATTATCCCGCCGAGGCGAAATCGCGCTTCGAAATGTGGTGGTGCTTCGGCTGGCCCTACGACACTTCGGTCGCCATGGCGCGGCTCGTGTTCGCCGGCATCTTCGACCGCCACCCGAACCTAAAAATCATCACCCACCATTGCGGCGGCATGATCCCGTTCTACGACGGTCGCGTCGGGCCCGGTCTCGCCGTGCTTGGCGCGCGCACCTCGGACGAGGACTATTCGGGAATCTTGCCGTCGCTCAAGCGGCCCCATCTTGATTATTTCCATGACTTCTATGCCGACACCGCCATGTTCGGCGGCGTGCACGGCATTAGATGCGGGCTCGAGTTCTTCGGTCCCGACCATGTGGTGTTCGCAACCGACGCGCCACTCGGCCCGATCCGGCCCACGATCGCGTCGATCGAGCGGCTTGAATTGAGCGAAGCCGACAAACGCAAGCTGTTCGCTGCGAATGCGGCGAAGCTGCTCCACATGACGTTCTGACGGGAAAAAAGGACAATGCAGTCGGCATCATTTGAGTTGAAATTGCGCGGGTATTTCTCGTTCCGATCAACAACTTTCATACCGTATCTCGTCCATTGACACCAAAGGACGTAAGTATCATCGTATGGTCCTTCGATCGGGCCCGCTGGGCTGTCGCACGTAACCGGCGGGCGACGCAAAACGATCCAAACAGGCCGCCGTTAGGCGCGCCGCAAACCGGGAGGCGTTGATGGCCAATACGCCGAAGAAAGCTGCGCAGAAGATCGCACAGACCACGCCCAATCTCATATGGCACCATTGCCTCGCAACCGATCCAGTGATCGGCTGGCCGTGGCAACAGGAAGTAGTGCTCCAGCTTGATCCGGCGACGCGGAACACCGTCATGGCCGCCAAGCTGGAGGCGGAGGCGCAGATTCACCGCACCCTGGCCGATGCCAGCACCAAGATTGCAAGCGCGCTGAAGTCCCGTGGATAATTCAGGCTCGGGCGCGGACTTCACCTCCGCCCACGAGCCGCCGACGCCCGCGCGAAGCCGGGCGGAAGTAGCGCTCATAGGATTCCAGGACCAGGGCAACCTGGGCATGGGATACCTCGCGGCCGTGCTGCGAGAACACGGCTACGCGGCGGAGATGATCGAGGTGCGCGATGGCCCCGCGGCCATAGCCGCGCGCCTCCTCGCACGTCCGCCCCTCGTGGTCGGGTTCTCACTCATCTTTCAGTTCTTCCTGCCGCAATACCGGGCGATCGCTCAGCACCTGCGCGCGGCCGGAGTGCGCAGCCATTTCACCATCGGCGGCCATTACCCCAGCCTGTGCCACGATGAATTGCTGACCAACTTCCCGGAAATCGACAGCGTCGTGCGCTACGAAGGCGAGGAGACGCTGATCGAACTGGTGAACCGGCTGCGGGCCGGCGCCGAATGGCGCGACATCCACGGGATCGCCTTTTTGCAAGATGGGGCCGTGGTGGCGACGCCGGCCCGGCCGCTCGTGCAGGATCTCGATCGGCTGCCGTTTCCCGACCGGCCTTACGAACCGGAGCGGGTGGGCGGCTTTCCTACGTTGCCGGTGCTGGCGAGCCGCGGCTGCATCCGCCGCTGCTCGTTCTGCTCGATCCACACCTTCTATCGCACCGCGCCGGGCAAGGTGGTGCGCGTGCGCAAGCCGGAAAAGGTGATCGAGGAGATGCTCGACCTCCATCGCCACCACGGCGTGCGCGTATTTCTGTTTCAGGACGACGATTTTCCGCTGTGGGGCAAGAAGGGACGCCGTTGGGCCGACGAATTGATGGCGCGCATGCACGACAGCGGGCTTGCCGACAACACGATCTGGAAAATCAGCTGCCGCGCCGAATACGTCGAGCCTGAGCTGTTCGCGGCGATGCGCGAGGCAGGGCTGTTCCTCGTCTACATGGGCATCGAATCCGGCGTCGAGTCGGGACTCGAAATCCTGTTCAAGCAGATGACCATTCAGCAGAACCTCGATGCGATCGCAACGCTGAAGAAGCTCAACATCGTGTTCTCCTACGGCTTCATGCTGTTCGATCCCTCGAGCACTTTCGCATCGATCCGCCAGAACGTCGCGTTTCTGCGCCAGATCGTGAGCGACGGCAGCGCACCGGCGGTGTTCTCGCGCATGCTTCCTTACGGCGGCACCCCGATCCGCGATCTCCTGGCGAAGGAGGGCCGCCTGCGCGGTGATCTCACCCGGCCGGATTACGATTTTCTCGATGTGCGGCTCAACGAGTACTACCGGCTGCTCAGCGAGGTGGTGCGGCCGTGGGTGCATAACCACGGGCTCTCGAACGAGCTCAGCTACGCGTGGGACGAGATCGAGACATTTGCGCGCCTCACGCCCGGCCTGCGCGGCGCCGCTGCCTATCGCGCCGCGTTGTCCAGGCTCACCGCGCAAGCCAACACCCGCCTGTTCCGGCTGGTCGAGGAATCCTCGCTCGCATTCGAGCAAGGCGATCTATCGCCGCTCGATCCCAAGCCCATTGCCGATTACTGCAAGCGCGCACGCAAGCGGCTGCTCGACCTGCGCAACGTTTTCGTCGCGGACAATCTCACGCCGCTTTCCGAGCGCATCAACGCGGACTGCTCGAGCGGGCCGGTGCTTCGCCCACAAGTGCATTAGTGCAGGGCGGCCGTGTGCGTGCCGCGAAGCTGATTTCCATGTCGGCGCAGGCAAATAAGCCGACACGGTCCGCCGTCGGGCGCAGACACAATGCGCCGTCGCGCGATCCGAACCAATTCGCGCCGGTGTTCGTACTCGCCCCGCCACGCTCCTATACTTCGGTCATCGCCGCGATGATGGGCCAGCATCCGGATCTCGCCGGATTGCCCGAGCTTAAGCTGTTCGCCTATCCGACCGTCGGCGAACTGGAAGCTTCGCTGCCGGATTACTGGATCGCCCGCGGCTTCACCCACCGCAGCCCCGGGTTGGTGCGAGCGCTGGCGCAATATCAGTTCGGCGACCAGGCGCCGAAAAATCTGCTCCGCGCGCGGAAATGGCTTGCGGCGCGCGCCCACTGGTCCGGCGCGCAGATCCTCGACGTCCTTCTGGCGCGGCTCGCGCCGCGCGCCGGCGTAGAGAAGTCGCCGGAGAATGTTGCGACCGACGCCGCGCTGCATCGCCTCGCCGCCGCGTATCCGCGGGCCCGCTATCTGCATCTGACCCGGCATCCGGTGGCCACCCAGGCGTCGATGGTGGCGCATGCAAACCGCACCGTGCCTGAGTACCCGCTGGCCGGTCAGCCGATGGCCGGCATCGCTGCATGGCGCGACGTGCACGCGCGCATTTTGCGCTTCGCCGCCGAACTGCCCGCCGGCTGCGTGATGCGCGTGCGAGCCGAAGACGTGCTCAATGATCCGGAGCCGCAACTGCGCGCGATCGCGCAGTGGCTCGGGCTGCGCACCGACGAGGCGGCGATCGCAGCCATGCGCCGCCCGGAAGCTTCGCCCTTCGCGCGACCCGGGCCGGCCGGCAGCGGCGTCATCGGCGGTTACGATCCGGCATTCCTTGAGGACCCGGTGCCGCGCCGGGTCAAGCTGTGTCCCAATGTCGAGCGGCCGCTTCGCTGGCAGGGAGAGGCGCGACTCTGGCGGGCAACGACCGCGCTGGCGCGTCGTTTGGGCTACGGCGACGCCGCGCCCAGCAAAAGCCGCACGCGCAACGGCAGCGCCTATGACCCCGCCGCCTTGCGCGCCGAACTGCTGCGTCGCTGCGCGGTCGATCAGGCGGCGCGCGCGGCTTTTGCCGGCGACGCCGCGGACGCCCACCGGATCATCTGCATGGATGAGGACAACACCGCCTGGTTCGCGAGCATTGTCGAGCGGCAGGGTTGGCCGGGTCATTCGCTGGTCGGCGAAGACGGCGCCCACGCCGCGTGGTTGCTGGCGCAGCACGCCGACCGCAACCCCGATTTCCAACGGCGCTGCCTGGAACTCATGACGCAGGCCGTCTCGTGCGGCGACGCGTCACCGGCCGATCTCGCCCATCTCACCGACCGGGTGCTGCTGTCGAAGGGCGAGGCGCAAATCTTCGGCACGCAGATCACAGCACGCGCCGGCCACTACATGCCGGCGCATTTGCAGGACGCCGCCGGGGTCGACGCGCGTCGCGCTGCCGTCGGTCTTGAACCGATCGAGGCGCATCTCGCCCGCGCGCTCGACCGCTACGGGCTGCCGAGCCCCGCACGTGCTCCTTGTCCGCGCTGCCAGCAGACAATCGAGCTGTGGCCGCCGGAGTCCGGAAACACAACGCGGTTTCAATGTCAGGCCTGCGGTGCCACCGGAACCGCGCAGATCGAAGCGCCCGCCCAAGCTCACGGAGTCACCGCGCGCGCCGCCCCAACAAAAACACGCCGATCGCAAGCCCCTGCAGCAGCGCCGCCGCAACGAAGACGGCCGGGGCGCTTGCCGCAGGCGCCAGCTCGCGGATGAGGCCGAATGTCGCCGGGGCGAACGCGTAACCGGCTTGCGATATCCCGACGATCAAAGCGACCACGCGCGGCACGTCGCTCTTGGCGAATTCCGCTTGCGCGATGAGCGGCGGCAACGAGGTCGCGTTGCCGATGCCGGCTCCGAACAAAAGGACGCCGGCCAGGAGCAGCGGTGCGTGCGTGCCGCCCGCCATGATGAACGTCAGCGAGCCCCCGATTTGAATGGCGTAGCTCGCGCAGGCGACGACGCGCCGGTCCGCGCCGGTCGGCATCAGCCAGCCGACGGCCGTGCGGCCGCCAATGGCGACCGCGGTGGCCCCTCCCATTGCCCATCCGGCCGCCTGCGTGCCGAGTGCGGGCGCGAGCAGCGAGAACAAATGCGCGATGAGCCCGATCTGCGCGAATAATCCAAACGTCATGCCAACGCATAGCGTGAGGAATATCGGATCGCGCCATAGGGATCGACGGGCGGACGGCGGTGTATTGGACACATCGCGTGCGGCCGGCGCGCCCACGTCGCCGTCGGGCGTCAATCCCATTTGTTCGGGCGTGCGGGCAAACAACAGATCGGCGAGGCACCACAGCGTAACCACGGCGACCACGCCGATCGTCGCCGCAGCAATCGGAAAGCCGAGCGCGCCGATGGCGCCGACCCATAGCGGCGAGAACACGACCCCGCCGATGCTGCCGCCGTTGTAAGCCATCGACAGCGCCGCGGGGCGCTCGCGTACGAACCACGGCGAAACGACCGCGTTGATCGCGGCCGCGCTCATGGCGGCCCAGCCCAATCCGCTGAACACGGTCGCGCCCAGGAGTTGCCACGGTGCGGTGGCGGTTGCCCACCCGTAGATGCCGAGAGCAACGAGTACCGCGCCTGCCTTGGTCACCCGCGCGATTCCAATGCGCCGGTGTATCGCTGGGAGGTTGGCGGCCGCGAGTGCGCCGATCAGAAAATGCACGGTGACGGCGGTCGAGACGAGTGCCAGCGGCCAATCCCGCGTCGTTCGAATCGTCTGCAAGAACACCGGTGGGCCGTAGAAGCCGATTCCCCATCCGAATACGGCCAGGACGAACGCGCCGGTGACGACGCGCCAGCCGAAGAAGGTTCCCGTCCGGGCGTGTGCGATAATTGCCATTCCCGGAACGTGGGGGCCGCCGGCAGAAAGTGTTTCGGCGGCGGCCGAAGCATTCGCGCGGAGGCGACCCTATCTAAGGACGGGACGGCAAAAGGATTTCACCATGGCCAGTAATGCCCGTTTTGCCGAAGTCGCCTCGCTCGCGGGCGATCCCGCGCGCGCCGCCATGCTGCACGCGCTCATGGACGGCCGCGCGCTCACGGCCACCGAACTCGCGCACGCCGCGAGCGTCACGCCGCAGACCGCAAGTGGCCATCTCGCCCGCATGGCGACGGCCGGCCTGCTCGGGCTCGAGAAGCAGGGCCGTCATCGCTACTTCCGGCTGGCCTCGCCCGCGGTCGCGCAGATGATGGAGAGCATTATGCAGGTGGCGTCGGTTTCGGACGCGGCGGCGCGGCCGGTCGTCGTCGGCCCGCGCGATGCCGCGTTGCGCGCGGCGCGCACCTGCTACGATCATCTGGCGGGACGCCTCGCAGTCGCGCTTGCGGATGCGCTGGAGCAGGACGGCCGTGTTGAACTCGCCGGCGACGGCGCTCTCGTCACCGACACGGGCGTTGCGTTTTTCGATCGCATCGGCATCGACGTGGGCGCGCTCGCGGCCCGGCGCAACGGGCGCCCGGCGCGCGTCGTGTGCCGTCCGTGTCTCGATTGGAGCGAGCGGCGCCCGCACCTCGGCGGCGGCATCGGCGCAGCGCTATGCACGCACAGCTTCGCCAACGATTGGATCCGCCGCCTGCCTGGCACCCGCGCGGTCGCCGTAACGCCCAGGGGGCAGCGCGTCTTCCGCGAGCAGTTCGGCGCGCGAACGGGGTAGTCCGGCGAAGCGAAGTGACAATCAAGCCGATATTTTGTCGCGCCGGCGTTCGTCTCGGTCGAAGCTCAGTTCGAAGCTCGCCTGAAATCCGACCGCTCCCGCCGGCGTAATCGACACGGCGCGCGTATCGCGTTCGCGCGCGACCCAGCCCAGCTCAAGGCAGCGCCGGCACAGCCGTGCGCCGACAAGGCCGGCGACGTGGTAGCGCCGTTCGCTCCAGTCGAGACACGGCCGGCAGAAAATCCGCCGGCTGCGCGCCTTCGTCGTCAAGTCCAGTCCAAAATCACCAAGAAACTTCCGGCCGGCGTCAGTCAGTTCGCCGCCGTCGTCGTCGAGGACGATGCATCCCTTGGCGACCAGCGCATCGGCGATCGCGACCCCGAGCCGCCCGGCCAGATGATCGTAGCAGGTGCGCGCAAAGCGCAGGTGCTCGTCTTGAGCCGAGCGCGGCTGATGGCGCGGCGGCACCTCGATGGCGGCGACCGCGATTATGCTTTCCAGCATACGTGCCACCAATGGCGAGGCGATGCGGTAGTAGCTGAAACGACGTTTGCTGGTGACCGTGAGGAGCCGGGCCGCAACCAGCTTCGCGAGGTGTTCGCTCGCGGTCGAGCGCGAGATGCGGGCGAGGAACGCCAGTTCGCTCCCGGTGAGCGCTTCGCCGCCCATCAACGCAGCGAGCATCGTGGCGCGCGCGGTATCGCCGACGAGCGCCGCCACCTCCACCATGTTCGCGGCGGCGACCATGGGCGGATTCTAGTGCCGCCGCGCGCGCGGCAGCAAGCGGCGACAGTTCGGTCCACGCCGAACCGATTGCCGGCGACGGCGGGCATCCATTGGCGGTCTAATCTGTTTCACTGACGAGGGAATTCGAGGAGAAAATGATCATGAAACGCGTGCCGTTGCGGGTCGAACCGTTCTCGACGTATCTGGAAAGAAGGCGCAAGGGGCCGATCTTTCCCGTGATCGTCGCAGGCGAAACGGTTTACGTGTCGGGCTTGCCGCCATTCGAGCCGTCGACCGGCGAACTCAAGCGGCTGCCGTTCGATCGGCAGTCGGAAATCGTGCTCGAGCAGATGAAACAATGCGTGGAGGCCGCCGGCTCGTCGCTCGAGCGGGTGGTCAAGTGCAACGTCTACTGCACGCCCGAGGAGTCGCACTTCGCGACCTTCAACGAGATTTACCCGCGCTATTTCCCGGTCGATTCGCCGGCGCGCATCTTCCTTTACGTTCCGTCGTGGTGGGGCCCATTCGACGTCGAGATCGATTGCGTCGCGGTGATCTGAGTAGGGCGCACTAGGCGCGTAGCGCCGTAATGCGCCGCGTGTTTCCTGCTGGCGCAATACGCGCCTTCGGCGCTATTGCGCCCTACGCCTTCCCATAGTCGTCGTGAAACCGTACCCAGCTCATCTTGTGGGGACCGGATTCGTCGCGCCCCTTGGGAACGATGTCGAGGTAGTGGTAGGCGCCGTTGAGCATGTCGAGACCGCGCGAGTAGCAGGAATAGGTGTGATAAATGCTGCCGTCGTCGTCCTTGTAGAACACGCTGATGCCGGGCGCTTCGGGTGGAAATCGTTTGCCGTATTCATAATTATAGAAGTTCTCGCCCTTGGCGATTTCCTCCGGCGTGAACGACACGTGATAATCGCGGTTGAAGTCGTTCTCGAACGAGGACACCCATTTGAAGGTCCAGCCCAGGCGCTGCTTGAACGCCGCAAAATCCTTGAGCGGCGCGCGCGATACCGCAATCAGGGTGACGTCGCGGGCGTTGAGATGCGGGATGACGTTGTTGAAATTGTCCGCCCAGAACGAGCAGCTCTTGCAGCCCACCTCCCAGCCCGGTCCAAACATGAAGTGATAGACGACGAGCTGGTGCCGCCCGTCGAACAGGTCGGCGAGCGTCTCCTTGCCGTCGGGCCCGTCGAACACGTAGGTCTTTTCGACCCGTTCCCAGGGTAGCTCGCGCCGCTGGCGGCTCAAGTCGTCGCGCAGCCGATTGAACTCCTTTTCCTTGGCGAGCAGCGCCTTGCGCGCGTCGAGCCATTGCGCCGGAGAAACGATCGAGTGGGCCGTCATCGAACTCTCCCAATAATCAATGTATATGTTGATATTAAACTGTATGGTTGATCGTCGTCAAGCCCTTGCGATAGGTTTCGGGTAAGGTGATCTGTCCGCAGGAGAGGCCGCGATGAAAACCTTGCTGCCGACCACCCTGGTCGGCTCCTATCCCCAATCCGACTGGCTGATCGACCGGGGCAAGCTGCTCAAGCAGATGCCGCCGCGGGTGCGCGCGCGCGAGCTGTGGCGGATCGACTTGCAATTTCTCGAGCAGGCCCAGGACGACGCGACGCTCATCGCCATCCGCGATCAGGAGCGCGCCGGGCTCGACATCGTTACTGACGGCGAGATGCGTCGCGAGAGTTACTCCAACCGTTTCGCCACCGCGCTCGACGGCGTCGACATCGACAATCCGGGCACGACCGTCGGCCGCTCGGGGAACTTGACGCAGGTGCCGCGTGTGGTCGGGCCGATCCGGCGCCGCCATGCGGTCGAAGCGCGTGACGTTTCCTTCCTGCGCGCCAGCACTGATCGCATGATCAAGATGACGGTGCCGGGCCCGTTCACCATGGCGCAACAGGCACAGGACGAATTCTATCGTGACGAGCGCGCGCTGGCGCTCGACTATGCCGCCGCCGTCAATGCCGAGATCAAGGACCTGTTCGCGGCCGGCGCCGATATCGTCCAGGTGGACGAGCCGTGGATGCAGGCACGCCCGGAGAAGGCGCGTGCCTACGGCGTCGAAGTCCTGAACCGGGCGCTCGAAGGTGTTACCGGCATCACCGCGGTGCATTTGTGCTTCGGTTACGCCGCCATGGTGCGTGACAAACCGGCCGGTTATTCCTTCCTGCCGGAACTCGAACGTTCCGCCGCCCAGCAAGTGTCGATCGAGACCGCGCAGCCCAATCTCGATTGCGCGGTGCTGCGAGAGTTGCCGAGCAAGACCATCATGCTCGGCGTGATCGATCTCTCCGATGAAACCCCCGAGACGCCCGAGGTCGTCGCCGCACGTATCCGCCGTGCCCTGCCCTATGTGCCGCCCGAGCGGCTCGTCATCGCTCCCGACTGCGGCATGAAATATCTCTCCCGCGCCTCCGCCTTCGCCAAGATGCAGGCGATGGTGGCGGGCGCGGCGATGGTGCGGGAAGAGTTGAAGCGTAGCGAATAGCGAATAGCGAATAGCGAATAGCGAATAGCGAATAGCGAATAGCGAATAGCGAATAGCGAATAGCGAGAAAGGAAGCGCCGGCTGCTTCTTACTATTCGCTACTCGCTACTCGCCATTCGCCATTCGCCAATTCTCACTTCGCCTTGATCACCCGTACCGGCTTGCCGGCGAGGAAGGCGCGGATGTCCTCGACCATCTGGCCGTAGAAGTGGCGGTAGTTGTCCTCGGTCACGTAGCCGAGGTGCGGCGTGATCACCGCGTTGTCGAGCTTGCGGTAGGGATGGTCGAGCGGCAGCGGCTCGACGTCGTAAACGTCGAGCCCGGCGCCGGCGATGCGCTTGTTGCGCAGCACGTCGAGAAGCGCCGCCTCCTCGACGATCGGGCCGCGCGAAGTGTTGATGAAATAGGCGGTCGGCTTCATCAGCGCGAGGTCGGCTGAGCCGATCAGCCCGCGCGTGCGCGGCGAAAGCTGCAGGTGCACCGTAATGAAATCAGCGCGCCTGAACAGGTCCTCTTTGCTCACCAACGTGGCCCCCACCTCGCGGGCACGCTCGGTGGTGAGGTTTTGGCTCCAGGCGATGACGTCCATGCCGATGGCGCGGCCGATCTGCGCCACCTTGGAGCCGAGCTTACCCAGGCCGACGCACCCCAGAGTCTTGCCGCCGAGGTCGATGCCCAGCGTGGTCTGCCAGCGTGCACCCGCCTTGAGTCGCGCGTTCTCGTATCCGATCTTGCGGACGAGCTCGAGCATGAGCCCGATGGCGAGCTCCGCCGTCGGATCGCCCGGGGCATGGGTTCCGCACACCACGACCTTGCGCTCCTCGGCGGCGGCAAGATCGATCGCCGCGTTGCGCGCGCCGCTCGTCACCACGAGCTTGAGCTCCGGCAACGCTTCGAACACCGCGCGGGGAAAAAGGGTGCGCTCGCGCATCAAACACACGATCGAACAATCCTTGAGCGTGCGGATCACGTTCGCCTGGTCGCCGAGCGATTCGTTGTAGACGTGCACGTCGACCTCGCCCTTGAGCTGGCCCCAGTCGGCAAGCTTGAGCGCGACGTTCTGATAATCGTCGAGGATGGCGCAGCGGTGCGGCATGGGGCGTTCCTCCTTTGTGGCGCCTTGGCAGGGCAAGCGAATAGCGAATAGCGAGTAGCGAATAGTAAGAGCAGCCGCCTTTAACTATTCGCCATTCGCTATTCGCTATTCGCTCTTTCTTATCCGAAACACAAACACATCCTGCTCTCGCGCGTCGCCTTCCAGCACGTCGCCGGTCTCGCGCAACAGGTTGGGAATGTCGATGGTTGACAGCGGGTCGGTGCATTCGACCACGAGCCGATCCCCCGCGGCGAGGCCTTTGAGGGCTTTGCGGGTTTTGAGCGCCGGCAGCGGGCAGCGCAACCCGCGCAGATTGAGGACGGTCTCGGCCATTGGGCCGCGTAACTTGTCATTGCGAGCGAAGCGAAGCAATCCGGGGCAACTCCGCCGCAGCACTTCCCGAACGCCTCCGAACATTCCCGAACGCAGCCTCCTTGTCTTAATTAGGACTCAGTTGCCGCCGATTCATCCACCCGCTTACGCGGGGGCGTGACGCGCCAGGACGTACGGGTCATGCCGATGCCGGGCCGATTGCGCTTCCTCGCCGAGGCGCGCCATCTCCAGATCGCGGCGCTGTCCGTCCTTTTCGCCATCAACTTCCTGTTCATCGATTTCGGGGCGAAGCCGCTGGCGAGCGCTCTTGCGATTGCGACGTCGCTCGCGACGCAAGCGGCCTGCGCCTGGTGGTTCGGCCTCAAGCATCTCGACCTGCGTTCGCCGCTCATCACCGGCCTCTCGCTCAGCCTGCTACTGCGCGCCGACGAGCCATGGCTCCACGCGCTCGCCGGCGTGCTCGCGATCCTTTCCAAATTCGTTATTCGCCACGACGACAAGCACGTGTTCAACCCGGCGGGCTTCGCCATCGTGGCGCTGCTCTTTCTCTCCGACCACGTGTGGATCTCGCCCGGCCAGTGGGGCACCGGCGTGTGGTTCGCCGCGCTCGTTGCCTTCGCCGCCATCCTGGTGCTGCGCGCCGCGCGGCGTCCCGACATCGCGATTTTCTTCCTGACGAGCCACGCGGCGCTGCTCATCGCGCGCGCACTTTGGCTGGGCGATTCGCTCGCCATCCCGCTGCATCAATTACAAAGCGGTTCGCTGCTGATCTTCGCCTTCTTCATGATCTCCGACCCGCGTACTTCGCCCGACGCGCGGCTCGGGCGCTTCATTTTCGCCTTCGCGGTGGCGCTCGCCGCGCACTGGCTCGCCTTCTCCATGCAGATGCGGCCGGCGCTCTACATCGCGCTGATCGCGCTCTCGCCGTTCACCCTGCTGATCGACCACATCCTGCCGGCGCGGCGGTTCGCCTGGACCGTCCCGGTGGAGCGCTTTCCGATGCGGAAAGCGCTCCAGGGTTTTCGTTTGTCGCATTTCCTGCGGAAAACCGGTGCCCACTTTTCCTGAAAATGCTCAAGAAGGAGCTGCCCGATGACGCGTAAAACAGCCTCTCGCCTCAAGGCCGGCGTGGCCGCCGGCGCGCTCCTTGCGCTCGCGGCGCTCGCCGGACCGGCCTGGGCCTTCTGCGGCTTCTATGTCGCCCAGGCCGACGCCAAGCTGTTCAACAAATCGTCCAAGGTCGTGCTCGCGCGCGACGGCCAGAAGACCGCGATCACCATGGCGAACGACTATCAGGGCGACGTCAAGGAGTTCGCCGTGGTTATCCCGGTGCCGACCTTCATCGAGCGCAAGCAGATCGGCGTCGTCGACATGCCCACGATCGATCACCTCGACGCCTTCACGGCGCCGCGGCTCGTCGAATATCACGATGACGATCCGTGCGCACCGCGGCAGCCCATGCCGGTTGCGATGGCACGAAGCGGGTTCAGTCCGCACCTGCTTGCCTATGCCGATGCCTCCGGGCGCTATCGGGGCGTCACCATCGAGGCGACCTACGACGTCGGCGAATACGACGTCTCGATCCTCTCGGCACGCGAAAGCGACGGCCTCGTCAATTGGCTCACCGACAACGGCTACCGCATTCCGGCCGGCGCCGAGGCTGTGCTGGGCAGCTACATCAAACAAAACATGCGGTTCTTCGTCGCCAAGGTGAACCTCGATCGCATGAATCTCATCGGCGCCGGCTACCTGCGGCCACTGCAAGTGCGCTACGACACCGCGAAGTTCATGCTCCCGCTCCGCCTCGGTACCGTAAACGCCGACGGCCCGCAGGATCTCATCATCTATGCGCTCACCCGGAACGGGCGGGTTGAGATCACCAACTATCGTACCGTCAAGCTGCCGACCGACGTCGACGTGCCGCTCTACGTGAAAGACGAGTTCGGCAAGTTCTACAAGGCGCTGTTCGAGCGCGCTGTTGCGCGCGAGAACATGCGCGCGGTGTTCGTTGAATACGCCTGGGACATGGGCTGGTGCGACCCGTGCGCGGCAAAGCCGATGACGTTCAGGGAGCTGGTCGAACTGGGCGCGCGCTGGATCGAGACCGACGAAGACGTTCCGTTCGGTTTGCGCGGCGCAGGAGGAGCGGGCGCCTTCGTGACGCGACTGCACGTGCGCTACGACGCCGCCCATTTCCCCGAGGATCTCGTGTTCATGGAGACGCACGACCGGGAAAATTTCCAGGGCCGTTATGTGCTGCGCCATCCCTGGCGCGGCAACGCGACCTGCCCGGCGGCGGACGCCTATAGGGCATCATTGCAAGCGCGCTTCCGCCTGCAGGCGCACAACCTGTCCTTCCTTACCGGCTGGGACGCGAAAGACATCGCGACGCGGATGGAAGCGGCGGGGCAGCGGGCGCGGTAGTCAGCTCGGTAATTTAGGATCGCGCAACGAACTCAAACGTCACTCTGAGGAGCGCGCCGAAGGCGCGCGTCTCGAAGGATGGCCACATGCGCTGTGCTTGCTTCCATCCTTCGAGACGGCCACTCGCCGGAGCGACTGGCCTCCTCAGGATGACGCTGTTATTTGTTTCGAGTCCCTTATCAATCTTCCGCGATCGGGTCCCGGAATGCGATCTCGTCCATGACCCCTTCTGCCATCGCGGTGCGATAAATCGTCTCCGCGAAGCGTCGATCCTGGCAGATTTGTTCGATCGTGTGATGGTTCAACCGTGGAATGACCTCATAAAATACGCTTGTCATTATTCCCAGGTCGACCGGTATCATCACGCCGCACGTAACGGAGAAGGCATCGGGTGTGAAGACGCGGGTGACGAGCGTATCGCCGTCGGGCAGCGTGTGCTCCAACCCCTCGTCAACCAACCAAAACTCGGTCCGGCGCAACATGTCGCCCATGACCAGTCCGGCGACTTCATGTCGCCGTTTGACCATGCACGCGGTAAATCGCGCCTTGCGCATCGCGTTCAACACTCGAGATTCATCGGATTCGGGCGCGAACTTGGTGTTCCTGGCGTACCGTTCGATCGCGCTGGTGCGGTCTGGCGGCGCCGTGTAGATGGCGAGATCGAAAAGAAACGCCATCTGGTCCATACTGTCGAGCAGCAAAGTTCGGTCGTAAAGCAAGCCAAGCTTCCGTGCTTGCTTGAGGATGGCGCTGCGGGGAACCAGCTTGAGAAGGTTATCATTGAACCGTTTGCTGACCTCGCGTATCTGGCGGTAGCGCTGGATGACATCCACCCGCGTCCGCAGCGGCGGCAGGATGTCGAGTTCGAGTTGTTGGCGCGCAAGGGCGGAAGCGGCCATCGCGGTTCCCCCGGTCGCAGGCGCGGCGAACGTTTTGCCGCGCCGCCTCGCTGCTCTGCGGACTGCTTAATCGCGTAAGCTGATTCGGGGAACGGGGGTCTGGTACGCCCGCGTGAGAAATCTCGGGGGAGAACTTCGGGATACAAGCTAGGAGATGACAGACACGGCCGCACGGATAGAAGCGGCGTTATAAAGCTAGGTTGGAGTGGTGGTTCGCGCCCGGCGGACGTGCTTTGCCGCAAAAACCTCAATCAAAATCGCTCGGGCCAACGGCGTGCGCCGTGAAAAACACGCAAGATCTGGATTGTTCTGCCCTGCAATCGATAAGGCACGATAAACGGCGTTCGTGGGATCACGAGTTCTCTCGTCCCTGGAACACGGCCCGCTCGGCCCATCTCTGGATTCGCCGGCAGCAAAATTTCAACATTGTGTATGATGTGGAGGGCGACACGGCGAGCCGAGGCGGGATCATCTTGCTCGATGTAGGCGCGCAATGCCGCGAGGTCTTCGATCGCTTCCGGTGACCAGACCGGCGTCATGAGCGCTTAGGTATCGGCCGCTCGCTCGCGCTGCCCCAGGATTCGACCCAATCTTTGACGTGCTCGTGAGCGATCCCCTCGCCACGGTCTAGCGAGGCGAGAGCCCGCTTGATTCCCGTAACCTGCCACTCGTTGACATCGAGATATTCGTTGATCGCTTCGGCTGCGAGATATGACCGGCTTCGGCCCGTGCTCTCGGCTAATTTTTCCAGCCGCTTTTTGACCCTTTGGTCGACACGAACGGTAAAGGTTGTGGAGGCCACGACACGGACCTTCTGTGAGTGCTTGTGTACAATATAACACTGGGCTGCTCGATCGCAATCACGATCGGCGAACTTACCCCGCCTCGCGCATCCGTACCGCGCCTTCGAGGTCGACGGAGACGAGTTGTGACACGCCGCGTTCGGCCATGGTGACGCCGAACAGGCGGTCCATGCGCGCCATGGTGATCGGGTTGTGCGTGATGATGACAAAGCGCGTGTCGGTGAGCTTGGTCATCTCGTCAAGCAGGTCGCAGAAGCGCTCGACGTTGTGATCGTCGAGCGGCGCGTCGACTTCGTCGAGCACGCAGATCGGCGCCGGGTTGGTGAGGAACACGGCGAAGATCAGCGCGAGCGCCGAGAGCGCCTGCTCGCCGCCCGAGAGCAGCGACAGCGTCGTCGGCTTCTTGCCAGGCGGCTTTGCCACGATGTCGAGGCCGGCTTCCAATGGGTCCTCGTGCTCGACCAGGATCAGTTCGGCGGTGCCGCCGCCGAAGAGGCTCGTAAACAGCTGCTGGAAGTGTTTGTTGACCGTCTCGAATGAGGCGGTGAGCCGCTCGCGCGCCTCGCGGTTGAGGCTCAAGATGCCCTGGCGCAGCCGCTTGATCGCCTCGACGAGGTCGTCGCGCTCGGTGGTGAGCGAGGCGTGCTGGGTTTCGACTTCGCGCAGCTCTTCTTCCGCCCGCAGATTGACGGCGCCGAGGCGCTCGCGGTCGCGTCGCAGCTTCTCGATATCCGCTTCGATTGCCGCCGTCTCGGGCAGGCTCTCGCCCGGCGCGACGCCGGCGAGCGCCGCAACGCCGTCGGGCGCGACATCGAGCAGTTCCTGAATCTCGTGGGCGATGTCGGACAGGCGTCGCTTGGCACCTTCGTGACGCTCTTCCGAGCGTATTGCTTGTTCGCGCGCTTGCGCGAGCCCGTCGCGCGCTTCGCGTTCGGCGGCTTCGGCGGCAGTGAGGCTTGCCTCGGCTGCGGCGAGTTCGTCGGCGGCCGCGCGGCGCACCGCTTCGGCGGCTTCGATCTCGTCGATGAGCGCGCGCCGCTTCTCGGCAAAGGCCGCCGGCGCCGAGTCGAGATCGGCGCGCTCGCGCCGCGCCTCCTCCATGCGCGCTTCGAGGGTCGCGATCTGGTTTTGCGCGCCGTCGGCGCGCTCGCGCCATTGCGCGCGCTCGCCGGCGATCGCCTCGCGCCGGCGCCGGCGCAGCTCCGCCTCGCGCGCGAGCGCCTGCGCTTCGCCGCGCGCCTCGGCCAGCGCCGCGCGCTTGCCCGCCACGTCGTTGCGCGCATCCGCAAGGTCGGCTTCGAGCCCGGCAATCGACGGAAGCGCCGTGAGCGCCTCGGTCGCGTCGCGCTTCATCGCGATCGCTTCGTCGCGGCTTGCCGCCAGCCGCACTTTTGCTTCGGCGAGTGCCGACTGCCGTGCGGTGGTGCGACTCGCCTCGCGCTCGGCGGCGGCGTGATGGTCGCGCGCCGCATCGGCGAGCGCCTGGGCTTCGCGCCGGCGCGTGCGCGCCTCGGTCTCGGCGGTGATCGCGGCGCGCACCTCGGCTTCCGCCGTCTCGACCCCGCCGCGCCGTGCCTCGACCTCCGCGCGCGCTGCTGCAAGTTCGGCCTCGAGATCGGCAAACCGATTCTTCTGGGCGAGCCGCCGCGCCGCCGCGGTCAGCGCATTGGCAGCGGCGGCAAAGCCGTCCCAGCGCCACAAATCGCCCTCGCGCGAGACGAGCCGCTGGCCGGTCTTGAGTTGTGAGGCGAGGCGCGGTCCGTCGCTGCGCTCGACCACCCCGATCTGGGCGAGCCGGCGCGCAAGCTCAGCCGGCGCGGTCACGTGCTGCGCGAGCGGCACGACGCCTTCCGGCAGCGCCGGATCCGACGAATCGATGGCCGCGCCGGCCCAGCGCATGGACGCATTAGGATCGATCGGCGCGTCGAGGTCGTCGCCGAGTGCCGCGCCGAGCGCCGCCTCGAACCCTTTTTCGACCGTGACGAGATCGAGGGCGGGCGGCCACATTTTCTGCGCGTCGATCCCGAGCACGCGCGTGAGGGTCTTGGCCTCGGCATCGAGCCGCTGCAGGCGCCGCTCCGCCTGTTCGAACGGCACGCGCGCCGCATCGAGGCCCTGGCGGGCGGCCGAATGGGCGGCTTCCGCACGCACCGACGCGGCCTCCGCTTCGGCGACCGCGCCGAGCGCCGCCTCGACCGCGCGCGCGAGCGCCGAGAGATCTTCTCCGCCGCCGGGCCGATCGAGGCTCGCAAGTTCGCTCTCGACTTCGCCGATCTGCCCTTCGAGGCGCATCAGTCGTTCGGAATGCTCGCGCATCGCGCGCTCGAGCTGATTGCGCCGCGCCGTGAAATCCGCGAGCGCGCCGGTGAGGTCGCCGAAATTCTTTTCACTCGTACCGAGCGCGGCCTCGGCGGCGCCGACCTGTTCGGCAACCGCGCGCTCGCGTTCAGCCGCCGCGTCGCCTTCCTGGGCGAGCCCCGCGTCCTCCTGATCGAGCCGGTCGAGCGCCGCTTGCGCATCGCCCGCGAGCCGGCGTTCACGCGCGGCGTCCTCGCCGAGCTGGACGAGCCGCCGGTCGAGTTCGGCGATGCGTTCGTTCGCGCGGGCCTCTTCGCGGTCGAGGGTCTCGCGCGCGATCACGAGGCGCTGCAAGGCCGCCGCGGCACGGGTCTCCGCTTCGCGCAACGCCGGCAAAGAGGCCGCGGCCTCCGCCTGGTGGCGCGACGCTTGCGCCTGCGCGGCGGTGGCATCGGCAACGACCCGCACGCTTTGCGCCTGAGCCTCGGCGGCCGCGGCGACTTCCGCGTTCGCGCCGACCCAGCGCAGGTGGCACAGCAACGCCTCGGCCTTGCGCAGCTGCGCCGCCACATTGCGGTAGCGCACCGCCTGGCGCGCTTGCCGTTTGAGTGCGTCGATCTGGGCGGCGATCTGGGCGATCACGTCCTCGAGCCGGGCGAGGTTCTGCTCGGCGCCGTTGAGCCGCAGCTCGGCCTCATGCCGCCGCGCGTGCAGCCCGGCGATGCCGGCCGCCTCTTCCAACACGCGCCGGCGCTGTGAGGGCTTCGCCTGGATGATTTCGCCGATGCGTCCCTGGTGCACCAGGGCCGGCGAGCGCGAGCCGGTCGAGGCGTCCGCGAACAGCAGCTGCACGTCGCGGGCGCGCGCTTCCCGCCCGTTGACGCGGTAGAGCGATCCGTGCTCGCGCTCGATGCGGCGCGAGACTTCCAGGTTTTCGTGCTCGTTGAACTGCGCCGGCGCCGAGCGGTCGGCGTTGTCGAGGAACAGCATTACCTCGGCGTGGTTGCGCGCCGGCCGGTTGCCGCTGCCGGAGAAGATGACCTCCTCCATGTCGGCCGCGCGCATCGCCTTGTGCGAGGCCTCGCCCATCACCCAGCGCAGCGCCTCGACGAGGTTCGACTTGCCGCAGCCGTTCGGGCCGACGACGCCGGTGAGCCCCAGCTCGATCTCGAAATCGGTCGGCTCTACGAACGACTTGAAGCCGATCAGCCGCAGGCGCGTGAGTATCATGAGCCGACGCTCTCTTCACCTCTCCCCGCAACGGGGTCCCCGTCGCGCTTGCGCGACGGGGTGCCCCTCGGGGAGAGGTCGGCGCCGAAGGCGCCGGGTGAGGGGGATTCTCCGTGCCCCGAGCGCATTGAAAGAGCCCGTCACCCCGACCCTCCCCCGGCAAGCAGGGAGAGGGAGGAGCGCGCGGACTCCTTCCACGCTCGGCGTACGGTGATTCGTCGTCGAGGACTGCCGCATCGCGCCGGACAATGAATCGGCGGGTGATTCAGAGCAAGATTCCCGGCGCGCTTTTGCGCAAATTTTCTCTGGCATTGCACCGCAGCAACGGTCAAAAGGACGCGTCGGCGCTTTCCCGCCAGGGCAAAAAACCCTTATCAGCTCTTAAGATAGCCGTCGATCTCTTTGCCGATATCGGCCGCCGTCGGATTGCCTGTGAACTTCTTGCCATTGATGAAAAAAGTGGGCGTTCCCGACACGCCGAACTTCTCGGCGGCCCGGTCGCGCACCCATTTGATTCCGTCCTCGACCTTCTGATTCTTCAGGCACTCCTCGAAGCTCTGCTGGGTGAAGCCCGCCTGCTTGGCGATCGCCATCAACGGCTCGAGCGGTTTCTGCACCACCCATTCCCGTTGCTTCTCGAACAGGGTGTCGACGATCGGGAAGTACTTGTTGTCGCCCGCGCAACGCGCCAGCATGAAACCGGCGACGTCGAGGGCATTGAGCGCGAACTCGCGGAAAATGAAGTGCACCTTTCCGGTATCGATGTATTTCGATTTGAGGTCGGGGAACTGGTGCATGAAGAAGTCCGAGCAATGCGGGCAGGTCACCGCGGCATACTCGATCAACGTAACCGGCGCCTTCGAGTCTCCCTGGCTCTGCTCACCGAGCGGGCTCGGCGTCATCAGTTCCTCGTTCGAGACGTCCGCGAACGCCGGCAGCACGAACCCGAAGCCGCCCGGGCGCGCGCCGAAAACCGCACCGACGAGGGCCAGGGCGGCCGTTCCTGCACACAATTCGCGACGCGTGACGCGCACGGGGCATCTCCCTCCGAGAATGGGTATGTAGCCGGGGTCGCTAGCGTGAAACCGCCATTGTGGCAAGGTTACGCGCCACAGAGGTCAACGTCGCAGAAACAGCCTCACGATCGCTTGATCGCCGCGCCCAGGCGCGCCAGCGCGTTGCGTAGATCCTCGTCGGCAACGTCGAGCGTCGCGGCGAGCCGTGCCGCCGCCTGCGGATCGGGCGCCGGGCGGACCGGCGGTTCGGGCCGGCGCGCCAGCGGCGCCTGGCGCAGCGCCAGCCGACCGACCGCGCGCCAGCCGAAGAAACGGTTGACCCGCTCGAGAATCACCGGCGAGAGATGCTGGATTTCGATTGCCACCGGACCTTCGACCCGCAGCACCAGGGTCGCGGGTTCGGGCGCGTCCACGTCACCGCGGCGCGGCCACCTGAGGCGCACCGGTTCGCAATGGGCCGCGACCTCGGCGCCGACGATGTCGGTCCAGTGGGTGACGAGTTCGGTCGACGCAAAGCCCTGGCGCGCGAAAGTGTCGGCAAGCGTGCGCCGGACCAGGTCTGCGAGCGGCCGCGCGTAGGATTTGGCTCGCTGGTTCATGGGTTGGCGCTCTGAGAGAGGTTGGGGATGACGGTAGCAGCGGCGCGCAAACGCAGGAAGGCCACGCGGGCGCCCGACCCCGCAATTCTGCTCGCCTGGTACGACCGGCACCGGCGCGCGCTGCCGTGGCGCGCGCTGCCCGGCGAGACGCCGGATCCCTACCGGGTGTGGCTTTCCGAAATCATGCTGCAGCAGACCACTGTGAAGACGGTCTCGCCCTATTACGCGCGTTTCCTTCAGCGCTGGCCCAGCGTCGTGGCGCTCGCCGCAAGCTCGCTCGAGGACGTGCTCAAGGCCTGGGCCGGTCTGGGCTATTACGCGCGGGCGCGCAACCTGCACGCCTGCGCGCGCGCCGTCGTGGAGCGCCACGGCGGCCGGTTTCCGCCCGATGAGACGGCGCTCGCGGCACTGCCGGGCGTCGGCCCCTATACGGCAGCGGCAATCGCCGCGATCGCATTCGGCAGACGCGCGACTCCGGTCGACGGCAACATCGAGCGCGTGGTGGCGCGGCTTTTTGCCGTCGAGGCGCCGCTGCCGGCCGCGAAACCCGAGATCCGCCGCCGCGCCGAGAGCCTGACGCCCGCCGAACGCCCGGGCGATTTCGCGCAAGCCATGATGGACCTCGGCGCGATGCTCTGCACGCCGCTGCGCCCGTCCTGCGCCCTTTGCCCCTGGAACGCGGCTTGCGCGGCCCATCGGCGAGGAACGCCCGAGACCTTTCCGCGCAAGGCGCCGAAAGCGGAAGGCCGGCTGCGCCGCGGCGCCGCCTTCTGGGTCGAGCGCGCGGACGGCGCGGTGCTCGTGCGCACGCGGCCGTTACGCGGTCTGCTCGCCGGCATGACCGAGGTGCCGACCACCGAATGGACGCACGACTTCGTCTTCGCCGCCGCGCCGGAAAGCGCGCCGACCCTGGCGAACGGCAAAGCAAGACCCGCCTGGCGCAAGTTGCCCGGCAAGGTGACCCACGTGTTCACCCACTTTCCGCTCGAGCTTGTGGTCTACGCCGCCGCGGTGCCGGCCGGCACCCGCGCGCCTTCCGGCATGCGCTTCGTACGCCGCGCTGCGTTCGACGACGAAGCCTGGCCAAGCCTGATGCGGAAGGTGATCGATTTGGCAAGAAGCGAATGGCGAATAGCGAGTAGCGAATAGATCGAGGCGGCGCCTCATGCGCGCTTACTATTCGCCATTCGCCAGGATTCGCTATTCTCTATGCGCCGCTTCGGCACGAAATTGGGCTCGGAGGGCGTCAATTGACGTGAGCCCGCGCCGCGTCTCCACGTGCCAGAAGGTCCAGCCGTTGCAGGCTTCAAGTCCCTGGGCGACGGCGCCGACCCGGTGGATCGAGCCGACCACGTCGCCGAGCGCCACCGCGCCGTCCGGCCGCACCAGCGCCGCATGGCGCCGGCGTGCGTCGACCAGCCGCGCGCCCGCGGCGACAAGCCCACGCTCGACCAGCGCCGCGAACGGCACGCGCGGCGCTTCTCGCGCGGTCTGCAACGGCTCGAGGCTCGCCTGCGGCAACGGATCGATCGCCGCAATGCGTTTCTCCGCCGCGCGCGCGTAGCTCTTCTCGCGCTCGATGCCGATGAACGAGCGGCCGAGGCGCTTGGCCACGGCGCCGGTCGTCCCGGTGCCGAAGAATGGGTCGAGCACCACGTCGCCGGGCCGCGATGCGGCGAGGATCACGCGCGCGACGAGCGCCTCCGGCTTCTGGGTCGGATGAAGCTTGCCGCCGTCCGTCTGCTTGAGCCGTTCCTCGCCGGTGCACAGCGGGATGGTCCAGTCGGAGCGGACCTGGACGTCCTCGTTGCCGGCCTTGAGGGCTTCGTAATTGAACGTATAGCGGCTCGTTTGTTCGCGCGCCGCCCAGATCAGCGTCTCGTGCGCGTTGGTGAAACGGCGGCCGCGGAAATTCGGCATCGGGTTCGACTTGCGCCACACCACGTCGTTGAGAATCCAGAAGTCGAGGTCCTGGAGAATGGCGCCGACGCGATAGATGTTATGATACGAGCCGATCACCCATAGCGTGCCGGCCGGCTTGAGCAGGCGGCGGCAGGCGGCGAGCCAGGCGCGGGTGAAGGCGTCGTATTCGGCAAAGCTTGCGAACTTGTCCCAGTCGTCGTCGACTGCGTTGACGCGGGAATCGTCCGGGCGCTTGAGGTCGCCCTTGAGCTGCAGGTTGTACGGCGGATCGGCGAAGACGAGGTCGATCGAGGCGGCGGGAAGCGCGGCCATTTGGGCGACGCAATCGCCGACGATGATCCGGCCGGAAGCGGTGGCTTGAAATGGAGCGCGGGGCGCCACCCCGGGCGCCCCGCGACGCGACACACGCATGACTCAGAACTCTACGAACTCTGATCACTCGGGACGCCGTCGGCGACGCGAGACCTACAACCGACAAGCCGCATCATGCCGTCGCAAGGTAAATAAAGTTCTGATGGAATACGGCGAAATCGAAATGTTTGCGCGCCATGGCGCGTAAACCGTTTGGAAACTATATGCAGGGCTGACGCGCCATGCAGGGTTGACGCGTCAGCGCGCGAGAGAGGGACGCCATGCGGACCGACGATTGGCAATCGAGCGACAACATCGAGGATCGCCGCGACGAAAGTGGCGGCGGCTATGGCGGCGGCGGATTCGGGATGCCGGTCGGCGCCGGCGGGTTGGGTATCGGCGGCCTCGTGGTGCTCGGCCTCCTCGGCTGGGCGCTCGGCATCGATCCGCGTCTGCTGATCGGCGGCGCCGAAGTGCTCACCCGCAACGCGCCCTACCAATCGCCGATCCAGAACCGGCCGTCATCGAAGACCAGCCAGCCGGCGGATATTGAGGGGAAGTTCGTCAGCAAAGTGCTGCGCCAGAACGAGGACCGGTGGCGGGAGATTTTCGCGCAGTCGAACCAGCGCTATCAGGCGCCGCACTTGGTGCTGTTCCGCGGCCGCACGTCATCCGCCTGCGGACTGGCGCAATCCGCGATGGGACCGTTCTATTGCCCGAGCGACCGCAAGATCTATCTGGATACGTCGTTCTTCGGCGAACTCGAGCGCCGCTTCCGCGGGTGCCAAGGTAAGGCGTGCCAATTCTCAGAGGCCTACGTGATCGCACACGAGTACGGGCATCACGTGCAGAACCTGTTGGGCATCCTGCCGAAGGTTCAGCAGATGCAGCACGGCGTGGCGAAGAGCGATGCGAACCGCCTGCAGGTGCGCGTCGAACTGCAGGCCGATTGTCTCGCCGGCGTGTGGGCGAACCGCCAGCAGCAGAAGGAGCCGTTTCTCGATCCAGGCGATGTCGAGGCCGCGCTCCAGACCGCGTCGGCGATCGGCGATGACCGCTTGCAGCGGCAGGCGCGCGGGGTCGTGATGCCCGACAGCTTCACCCATGGCGCGTCCGAGCAGCGCGTGCGCTGGTTCAACACCGGTTTCAAGAACGGCACGGTCGACAGCTGCAATACATTTGCGGCCGCGAAGCTGTGACCTGCTGAGATGGCGGGCCTCGACGAAACCAAACCGTTCGTGCCGCTGAAAATCGCGGTGCTCACGGTGTCCGACACGCGCGAATTAGCCGACGACAAGTCGGGCGCGACTCTTGTCGGGCGGATTGAGGCAGCCGGGCACGCGCTCGCCGACCGTGCCATCGTCCCCGACAACGTCGATGCCATTCGTGCCCGCGTGAAGCGGTGGATCGACGATCCTTCTGTCGACGTCGTCATCACCACCGGCGGCACCGGCTTTACCGGGCGCGACGTGACGCCCGAGGCGCTCGAGCCTTTGTTCGAGAAGCGCATGGACGGCTTCTCGACCGTGTTTCACATGATGAGCTACGAGAAAATCGGCACCTCGACGGTGCAGTCGCGGGCCACCGCCGGCGTTGCCGGCGCGACCTATATCTTCTGCCTGCCGGGCTCGCCCGGCGCCTGCCGCGACGCCTGGGACGGCATCCTCAAGGATCAGCTCGACTACCGCCACCGGCCGTGCAACTTCGTCGAGATCATGCCGCGCCTCGACGAGCATTTGCGGCGAAGGGCGGGTTAGCGCGTAGGGTGGGCAAAGCGCGCGTAGCGCGCGTGCCCACGCGTCTTGACCCGACAAACAAACAATCCGCGTGGGCACGGCCGCTTTGCGGCCTTTGCCCACCCTACAAATCCAGCTCCCAATTCTGTCCCACGAGATCATGCCCGAAGCTGTGGTGCTTCTCCTCCTGCACCAGGCGGAAGCCGGCGGCTTGATAGATACGCCGCGCGGCGACCAAAACGTCGTTGGTCCATAAGGTGAGCGTGCGGTAGCCGGCAAGCCGCGCGAAGCGGATGCATTCGGCAACGAGCCGTGCGCCGATGCCCATCCCCCGCGCCTGCGGCTCGACCAAGAGCAGGCGCAGCTTGCCGACCTCGTCCGATTGTTTGACCAGGAATACCGAGCCGACCGGCGCGCCATCGACTTCGGCGATCCAGCAACGCTCGCGCCGCCCATCGAAATTTTTGATGAAGGTCGCGACGATTTCCGCGACCAGCGCCTCGAACTCCATATTCCAGTTGTATTCCTGCGCGTAGAGCGCGCCGTGCCGGCCGACCACCCAGCCCATGTCGCCCACCTGATGCGGGCGCAGCAGATAGGGCGGTGTGGCTTTCGATCGCGCGCCGAGCAGCTGCTCGACCGTGGCCATGGCCTCGACCAGCCGTGCCTGCGCGCGCTCGCTCAACGGTCCCAGCATGGCGGCGATTTCGTCGTGCGAGCCGCGGTCGAGCGGCGCGAACGCCTCGCGCCCGGCCGGCGTGAGCGTGAGGTGGCTCTCGCGCCCGTCGCTCTGCGAGCGCGCGCGCGCGAGAAGGCCGCGCTGCGCAAAACCGCGCAGGATGCGGCTCAGGTATCCGGCATCGAGCCCGAGGTCGCGCGCGATGTCGGCCGCCGTCGGTGCCGAGCGGTTGGCGAGCTCGTAGAGCACGCGCGCCTGGGTGAGCGAGAACGGGCTCGCGTGCAGTCCCTCGCGCAGGACCCCGATCTGTCGGGTGTAGAAGCGAGTGAACCGCCGCACGGCGGCGATGCGCTGTTCGGAAACGGGGACAGATGCCGCAGCGAAGTCGTTCATGGCTGCTACAGCGTCAATCAATTACTTGACTTAGTCAACTATCATCGCGGCGGTCCGGAGCACCACGATGCGGCGGCGGCCGAGGCGCCGCAGCAGGTCGCTTTCGCAATCGCTCACCCCGTCACGATGACCGCCGAGCGAGTCATAGACCCGCTTGGCAACGATAAGCCCTTGTTCGGCCGTGGGTCCCCTCCGAACGAGGCTTTTCAGGAGCACGAACGGCCTCGCCGTGGCCAGCGACGGCGGGCTGAACACCGCCGCGCGGGGATTGGCCTCCCCCGCCAGCTCCGTCTGTTCGACGAAGCGCATCACTTCGGGAATCCAGGTGACCTCGGGCGCGATGCCCGGATGCAGGAACATGAGCCAGCCCGCGCGCGCGACTGCCGCGGCGGCTCGCAACCGGCCGGCGAGCGGCGCCGGCGTCACCAGTAACCGACAACCGGCCACGTCGGCGACTTCCGAGGTCTGGTCGGTCGAGCCCTTGTCGGCGACGATCGCTTCGCGGATCACGCCCGCGGTCGCCCCGGACACGAGCGCAGCCAATGTCGCAACGAGGGCGCGCTCCGATTCGTCCGTGGCGATGATGACACTCAGCATGGAACTGCGCGCCGTCGCTCTCCGTTGATCTGTATCAAGTAGCATATTGCCGATGAGCTACTAAATATCGGGTCGCACTTGGAAATTTTCTTTGTTCACGCGAATGTTCTTGATTTGTTCGCGAGGAAGCGCTAGGTAGAAGCCATGGCTCGTTCATCCCTCGCCCTGCGCCCGTCGGTGCCGCCTAGCCCGGCACCGACGGGCGAATTTGGCCCGCCGTCCGCCGGCGCCCTGGTGGAGCGCGAGCGCCGGCGTGGCCGCGGCGCCCAGTCGAACGCGTCGGGCCGGTACGAGCCGCTTGCGCGAGTCGCTTTCGACGACGGGTGGCAGACGCTTGAGGAGCTGCCGCCGTTTTCCACCAGCGTCAGCGTCGACGCGAGCCGCAAGGTCATCACCCGTAACGAGTCGCCCGACATCGGCTTCGACCGCTCGATCAATCCTTATCGCGGGTGCGAGCACGGCTGCGTCTACTGCTTCGCGCGGCCGACCCACGCCTACCTCGGCCTTTCGCCCGGGCTCGACTTCGAATCCAAGCTGTTCGTCAAGCCTGACGCGCCGGCGCTGCTCGAGCGCGAACTCTCCGCGCCCAACTACACGCCGCGCACCATCGCGATCGGCACCAACACGGATCCGTA